>Ga0247741_1001038_pt1 | contig 15312 bp, 15 predicted proteins | sample UWRJL213509R2_FD_180945 | JGI IMG/M metagenome (GOLD analysis project Ga0247741, IMG submission 180945) | Plant litter microbial communities from Arlington Agricultural Research Station in Wisconsin, United States - UWRJ-L213-509R-2 | ecosystem: Environmental > Terrestrial > Plant litter >... | reverse complement strand
GCCATGGCATACCTTCGCGCGAAGGGTGAGAAGTTGGACAGACCCCCGGCGACTTTGTTTCCGACTATCTTACTCTGGCTTTTGCGTCATTCTGCGAGAGACTTTGGTCATCAAATTGTCCCGGATGGATTTGTGAAAATCTCGGAACTAGTGAGTCTCCCTTAATTTCATTGATTTACTTCTCGTTTCTTGTTGCTTTACTCGACAAATTTTGACTATTCTTCGTTAGTTGAAGTTCGACTTTTTCGCTGGCATGACTCTGGAAAAGTTTGCTGATATTTGCAACAATGATCGCGAGGACCGGTTCGAAGTTATGTCGCTACCTGAACTCGTCAATGGATACCTGCAGGACGTTTGGTGGGTGAGAGCAAGGACCGGCCATACCATTCCAGTCTGTCACATTTTCTCTATCCTCGTTTCAATTGCTCATCTTTGCCTGCAGGGTATTTCCTCGAAAAACAAGAGGATTATAAACATGGGGAGGCTGCAAACGGTGATCTATAGAGCCACTGCCGATGAATGGAGTAAAATCCGTGCGCTATTTTTTTTGTTTATGTGATCTTTACCTGAACTGTGTCTTGCAGAGCGTCGTGGAATCGTTGAGCGGTCGGACAAACTAATACGTCTTTACCAAATAGGCACAGACCTGTTCCACAGTAAGTCACTTCCTCCGTAGTTGGCCGATGGAACTTCTCATTTACTATTGACCTTGCTAGATATTATTCCGCGTCACGAAGTCATAATTTGCATAACTATCGACGCAAACAAGGCTGCAGAGTTGGGCGTCAAGTTCTTCCATACCAATATGGTTGAGCTATTCGCGGTGGGCGACCGAAATGGGTGCATCCCGGTTGAAGCCATCAGGAGCGTGGTCGAACTGGATATCTCGAAGGAGACCTTAACATGGACATGATTTGGTTGGAAACATCACTTCTCCCCTCCAATCGCCTCACAACGTCCATTCTTTCCAATGGACAATCCAGTTAGGCAGGGACACAAGGTCGATAAGCATCGAAGCTGCGCCGAGCAAGTCGTTTTCAACTCGATGACTAGCCAGCCCGGCTCCCGGCCATCGATTGGCATGTATCATACCCGACAGCTTTGTCCCATTTACCTTCCTGGAGACCGTCAACCTCAGCACGATCGACTCAAGTTTCGTTGCGCGAGCTCACGAGGAGTCTGGCCATTGGTGGAGCCCAGCTCACAGAGCAAGCTTCAATCCCCACTCATACACTACGGCCTTTGGACTAGGTCTCTGGCCTCTTCCTTTAATCCCTGGCCTTCTATAAAGTGTCGCAGGGTACGGAAGGGGAAGAAAGTACACCTTTAGAGGACTGAAGTCACTGGCTTTATCAGCTATATAATCCGATAATCATTACAGTTACAAATTTGGATGAAATGTGGGCACGCTCGGAGAAGATTACAGTAAACCATTGATAGCGATTCAAGGATCGCAATGCAGGGTGCAACGCAGAGGCTGCTTTTCGGGCGTCTAGATCTTGCTGCCATAGACATCTTGGGGAGACACACCTGCTTGACCTTTGCGGATATTGGCTTGAGCCCATCTGGTTAGAATGCGGGTCAGCATCATTTGGCCAAGAAATAGTTTTATCAAGCAAAACTGACTTCTTGATCCTAATCGATTCGATTTGAATGAACCCGGTGGTGTCAGTGGGCTCGAAGCCGCCTAGCTCATCCATGGAGGATTGCTGCTCGTCATACAGACCCTATATATTATTCATCAGCGAGTACTTCATGCAATGCTGGTAGTTGCTGGAAAATGCTAACCTCAGAGCTTTCACGACCCTCGACAACGACATTGCCCTTGTATAGCTTCAGCCTGACCAACCCATTGACAGTTCTCTGGCTCGTTGGGATCGAAGAGGTGATGAACTCGCGCTCTGGAGTAAAGAAGTGGCCGTTATAAAGGATTCTACTCAGTTCGATTGTCGTGAACTGATCTCTAAGAGCACGGACGTTCCTGTCTAGTGTCAAGCCCTCAAGATCGACGTGGGCGACGCGGAGGATGGTAGCACCGGGCGACTCGTAGCATCCTCGAGACTTGACTCCAATGAACCGATTTTCGACGATATCGACGCGGCCGATACCGTGCTTCCTACCGAGGGCGTTGAGAGCAAGGAAGATATCTACGGCGTCGGTGTACTCCTTGGAGTCGGCGGGAACAACCACACGCACAGGGAGCCCTTGCTTAAACTCGATTGTGAGCTTTTCAGGTTCCGTGGGCGCGTCTTCGGGTGCGGTAGTCAATTTCCACATGTCGGTAGGGGGTGTGGTATTAGGATCCTCGAGGATTCCAGCTTCATAGGAGATGTGGAACAGGTTCTCGTCCGTCGACCAAGGCTTTGCGACGGTTTGGCTAACTGGGATATTCTTCTGGCTCGCATAGGTGATAAGCGCCTGGCGGCCAGGGAATCGATTGTAGAATTCTAAAAATAGACTGTAAGATTTTGATTTTCGAGATCAAAGATAATCCGACAAACCTGGAATTCGCCATGGAGCAATGACTTTGATATCTGGCTTAAGACCATAGAAAGCAAGCTCAAAACGAACTTGATCGTTTCCTTTTCCTGTGCAACCATGCGAGACATAGCTAGAATACCGGCCTTTGAGATCACTTGCCGCGAGGGATGAAATGGACTTACTCGCAACCTTCACGATCGGCAACAGCGATCATTCCGCGAGCAATTACAGGTCGTGCAAGGGAAGTTCCGAGCAGGTAGACATTCTACACAGTTTTATAATCATAGCTGTGTGAAAAATGATTGGAACAGTATGTACCTCATAGATGCAGTTGGCCTGAACAGCGGGGTAAATGAGTTCGGTAACAAATTCGCGCTTCAAATCCTATAATAAAATATTCTTTAGCGTCATCATGGAACTCGAAGGGTATAATTACCTCCAAAAAGAATTTCTTAGCACCGACAGCCAGCGCCTTCTTTTCTGCAGCCGCGAAGTCCTTTTGGGTAGGGGTCATTCAGTTATTGTCGTAGATGCGATTGATAACGTCAGCTCTCTCTCACCTCCTCTTGTCCAACATCAGCCATGAAAGCATAAACATCATAACCCTGCTCGATTAACCAGGCAAGGATACATGAAGTATCTGCAAGCGAATCAGATCGGCGACGCGTTGAGATGATCACATGTGCGACCTACCCAAGCCTCCCGAGTATGCAAGCAATACGCGACCTGTGGCGGGCATTCTTCAGATAGCTGTTTAGATGGTGGTGGTTTGAGTCGAATTTCGGTTTATAAAATTTTGGGAAAGAGATCCCGTCGTTATTTTCGGCCGTGAAGCTGGTACAATCTGATCTAATCTGTGACTTAGGCGTTCGGCTGTCACAATGACGACTTCACAAGTTCTAACTACTACCACTATTGTGACCGCTTCTTACGCATTTCATATCGGTGAGCACTCATTTCGCCTGTTTGAGAACTGGAACTCTGATTATACTGGTAGTGCGGACTTCAGACGAATTGGAAATCAAATCCAAATTGGATTCAGAACTTGCTACGATGCCGGAGTCTGAGACAAGAGTTCACGAGCTCAGCGACTCATCCAGTACTGGTTCCTTGAGAATTTCTGGGAGTGAGGCCATATGGAGAAGGGTCAACCAGCTCTTGCAATCAACGAGTGGGACGACAGGCCAAGCGGAGGCTTCTGGAAGCTACAATGGCGACAGTCCCCGTCGACTAATCGCATCCTCTCATCCAAACCGACATTCTTCTGGGGATACATGGCTGCGCCCCGAACTTAGTGGCACGAGCTCCTCGTATCCTGTTCGACCCCTGAAGACAAAGAAACCATCTCGCTTTGAGAACAGAAGTAGCGAAACTGGTATTTCGTCATCACGCCACCCATCCGCACGACATTCTACTACTTTGCGACCTACGAGTTTGGACCACGAGGCTTCTCTATACTCCTCAAGCAAGAAGGGAAAAAGTCTCATAGCTCGACACCCCTATCATCATCAACATGATTCCAGGCACTGTCAAGATGAAAGCGATGGGGAACCGGGGTACAAAGGACCGATTGCAGTTGCTGAGTTCGATAGGATGAAAAAGGAAATTGAGGCCCTCAAAGAAACTTTGCATGAGAGTAAGAAATCATACAAGCGCCAAACTAAGGTTCGTTTTGCTATTCATAGCATCACTGGAAATTCGTTCACCTTCCTCCTTGGCAGAAATTGGAAGAGGCAAAGACAGAATTAAGCACAACAGTGCAGGTATGAGTCTCCAGCACTCGGTCGATTGGATTTTAATTTAATTCTGCAGGGCATGCACGAGAAAGATATAGAACTCAGAGAACTAAGAATGAAGCACCAGAAGAACGAGGAGGTATGTTGGGCTGCTTCAAATTGATGTCACGAACTAAAGTTATACATATTAAAAGCTGCTGTCGACTATCGAGGCCTCCGTCCAGTGCCAAATCTGCATGGACCTTCCGGATAAACCATTTGCGTGAGTCATGCCCTGATTCTTGATATTTTCGCTCAATAAATAATATTAAACCCAGGCTTGCGCCATGCGGTCACGTTTTATGTCTACCTTGCCTTCAAGAGTGGTTCAGAAAGGCGCCACCCACGCTAGACGACATGGACATAGGCCCGGACGAGCTGACCGATCCCCAGTACATTCTCATGCGGTCTAAGTCCTGTCCTTCTTGTAGAGCGGTCATCGGACACCGACCCGTGCCTGTCTTTATGGTCAAAGCTGTCGCCCTGGCGCTACAGAAAGCGAAACCTTCTTTTCCGGCATCCTTTCGGTCAACTAGTTCCGGAGAACCTGTTGACCTGGACGCCGATCCCTGGCAGGGTATCTTCCCCTCCAGTGACGAGGAAGCCGACGACGATGATGAAGACGAAGACACTTCCGCCGGAGAGTCCGCATCTGAATGGGAACGCGACTTCAGCCGCCCTAATGGGTGGCACAGTCGACGTGCTCAATTCTCGCATATCGACACATCGGACGAGAGCGAAGGCGAAGGCGAAGACGATGAGCATAATAATACAGGTCCCCTCAGTGATTCTGACGATGAGCCCGAAACTCAGACCTACGTCCGACCTCGCTGGGAACCCCCCTCAGTATCCGTCGATCCAGACACATATGATTTCTCAGAGGAGGCAGATCCATCTAGCACACTGAAGCTCCTCCAACGAGGTTGTGTTTGGGATATGATACAGAACTACGACCTTGCGTACTCTCACTCTTCTGGCATCATCCTTTCTCTCCGGTCCTTATCTCGCCTTTATGCATCAGATGATGAAGGTGAAGGAGAAATTGGTGATGTTGACGGCATGAATCGTCTTTTCCTAGGTTGGAATGTGACTCTCGAGGAAGACGATATTGACGGTGAAGTCTTCATTAATGAACTCCTTGAGGACATGAAAACTGTGCCTGCACGGTGGCAGATGGCGCCTCGGATGGGAGTTCTTGGCGCCATGGATGTCAGGAGGCTGGTACCAGAAGATGAGGTTGAGTATTATAATACCACGGATACAGAGATCTGGATCGACGGGGAGGATTCCTAGCTATGGTTTAATTAGAACGAGTAGTGTGTTATCCTTCCCGTGAATATCACAGCGAGTCAGGTGGTCATGGTGTTACTTTAAAGTTTTTCGGTTTTGCAACACGCAGGTCTATTTTTTGGCCCGCGCATAGCGACTTAAACTGCGAATTCAATGATAAACTCTGAGTCAGACGGTGACTATACAATGATCGGAAATTTTTATGATTAGAAGCTTTGACAGTGATAAGAGTCAGCGCTGATCAGGGGGCGTAGGTGGAACACTGCAACTGTGATGTTCATGATGAAATCCCTGGTGTCAAACATTGCGGAGAGGTGAGAAGTCCTTCAGTTGCAGCTGAGTTGCCTGCGGGCAATTGTTTACTGCGACCCGAACACATTAAATTTTCACAAGGTCGTAGATTTTCGGAGAAGTACAGCGTGCACGAGGGAGACTCCTGGTCGTCATGAAATCTGCCACCCCCTTCCCTTTTCCGAAAAACAAAGCTCGATTTTCTAAAGGATGGATTTTGAGAGTACTTACTGGCGACGAAGAAATGAGACTCGGGCAAAGGACGCCCCTAACACATCGAGAGGCAGTTTCCGTCAAGAGTGGTAAGTGTAAAAACCGTCCTCAATGGTTGGTGTCTAATCTCACCTACAAGGGAGAGTATAACAAGTGATGCACTTCCTATTAGACAAAGGTTTGATGCAATGGCGCAAATAATCTGCATCGAATTTAAAGCTTATTTGTATTTTGAGACTGACCTCAGGTTCAGCGGAGGTTAGCAAACGGATTATAGATGTAGCGCCATGCCCAAAAGCGTAACCTTGAAACTTAAAGGCGAAGTAGCGAAACAGGGTTGACACGAGGTCCAGTGTTATCGATGGTACTCCCGATATATGGGATGGTTCGAGAACGTCTCGCTGTCCGTGTTCTTGATCCCAGAAAGCTGGGACCAAATTATTGATGCGGGCAAGTGTCTGGGCAGAACTCCATTCAAACTGCCAAAGTCCGGCGCAATGTCATTCGAGTAGACGATGAGTAATTATGTCACCGCAGCCAAAGAACCATGTGGTGTAAACCTTGCATCCCAGTCCGGTCGTTTTGTCCCCATGTTGCCGGGTATGTCAATAGAAGGAGGGCCCCAGAAATTAGTGCATCAGCTCCCTGGAATGGCGGTAAAAGATCCACTGTCTTTAGCCGTCATTATTCCCCTCCACCACGGTAAGGTACGCAGTGTAAGTATCGTGGTGCCTTGAGAGGATGAGAGAACCTTTGTGAGATTCAAAGCTCGCAAACCTACTACAGTCCAGGAAGCACGTTGCCCAGGGCCCTAAACCCTGAACAAAGATAAAGTTTGATGCACTGAATTATAAAGTGCTGATATTCCCCCAGTTTTACAAAGAGAAACCGAGCGACGAGGAGGTACCGTACTTGGTAGTTTCGGGCTCCGCGAATATCCTGCTATTGATGCCAATTATGTAAGCAGTATGTTGATGCGACAAGTCGGGACACACTGGGCCACAACTTGTTCATCCCATGGCGGCCACCAAACATCTTAACCTACTACCACCTCTTGTTCCCTATGGTGGGTCTGAGGAACTCTTGGCTTCTGGGCAGGGCATCGTTGCAACCGCATCACCTGCCGATAATACTTGGGCAGTGTTCACCACGACTGTAGTGAGTGTGCAGGCTACCTTCGCAAATGGCTGTCAGACTCTGACCATTCTGATCATTAGGAACCTCTGGGATTTGATCAGAAACAGAACATAAAAGATGAACAACTCATTTACTTCGCAGGACCGGATCCTGTACCGTCATCCGAAAGGCGTTTGGTATGTATTTTCTATCAACTCGCCGTAATATTTGTGGTTCTCAAATCAAGACATCGAATGCTTCCCCAGTTCCTGACAGATACCCTCATAATATTTTCTGCCTTCCAAAACTTGTACAAAAATGCCAACGCGCAAGGGTCAGGGTGGTAATTTGACGGAAGTGAAATATGCACGCACATTCATGCTAACATTGTGATAGGGCTCAAAGTGACGAATGCCTGACGATGATACGGAAGCTTTCCATTGATTATGTCAATTTTATCAAGGAGTGTTGGGTTCACGCCTCAGTAAGCTTCTAGTCTGCTCATTTTGAGATAAAACCAGATGTGAATGATTCTGGATATAGCAACCAATCCCTAGACCAGACCGTCCTCTGCAGTTCAGCAGTGATCATTATCGCAGCCTGTATACCTCCTTTTCCTTGTTTGTGGTGCTGTATCTACCCGAACCTGGCTATGAACAAGCGCCCGTGGCCGATGAGCTTATGGAATGGCTTAACACGCATTTTATTGAACCATCAACCGAAGAAGGCGATCACCTGAGCGCGTTGGACAAGCCCTGGGAAGATGAATCATTCTGGCCATATCTAACGAGGTGAGTATCACGAAAAATACACGATGTCTGTGCTTTACTCCCAAATAAAAACAGATCAATACTGCGTGGTCTTTCCAAGGCCTCCCTTTTCTTTTTGGGAGTTTTAGAACGCCACCCTTCTGAAAAACTTCAACGAGTGACAAGCACCCTCATTCCTTTAATTGAACTACAACCCCGTCTCATGAATTTCACAGCAGAGAGGGATTTTGCATATGCACTTCGCCGCTGGAGTGACAAAGTGAAGGCCCTCCGGATCGACATGGACAGAGTTCCTGAAGATGACCGATTTGACGATTTCGACAACTGGTGGGAGAAACTCAGTGACATCGTTGGGGTTCTAGAGGGGCGTTCGGACATAGTTCAACGTGTCTGTGAAGACCTTGGCGCCGATTGGAAGGAAGTTTGTGTGGCATGGGCGGTCTTCGTAGACCCACGCATGAGGCGACAGGATTTACCGTGAGTATCTTATCCCTATATATGATTACTGGCAATATGATTTGATATGATTGGTCTAGCGAAGTGGTGTCGCAGCTGATCTCTGATATGCCTCCTGATCCCACAGACTCGGAAGACTTGATTCACGCCGCACTCTTCTCGGGTCAAGCTGCTGAGGCCCTCCAGCATGCACTTCGCCTCGATTGCTGGCTATCTGCGCACCTTGTGGACATCATGGAACCTCTTCAATTGATTGAACCTGAAGTTGATGAAGAGTACGGCGTTTAATATGATCAAGGAACAAAAAACTGACTGCCTTTATGTTAGTTCAGGGTTAACGTTACGGGACCAATACATCCTCTCATATGCAGACTATCTTCGCTCTGACCCTGCTCTCTGGAGAATCACACTGGACTACATGTATTCTTGTGGTGAGATTGGGAAATCTCGCGGGGACGAAGTGCTTCTGAGGGTGCCACTACGACTTCATGAACAGAGGTCTGATCTTGAAGTGGACAGTAAGATTCGCGCTGGAGATGTCGTCGGGGTACTCAAAGATGTAAACAAAACATGCTTTGAATATCAGCGAGAGAACGTACGACGGACTGTGTGTCGAGTAAGCTACCATTTGTCGAACATGAACAATGAATACTTCTGACCATACTTCCAGATCGCCGCTCAGTCTTTGGTCTCTGGTAAAGATTATGGACTCGCAGTTTCGTATTGCATTTCTGCCGAAGATTGGCGAGGTTTGGGACGTGTTGTGGACAGCGTTTTGGATGAATATGTCGCGAGTGGTATGACTACCTAGATCCAGGGCAGAAAAATTGCTGAGAATTTACAGGTCCCAATGGATTTACACGATATTCTCTGGCTATTGCCCCTTCGGTTCAAGAGCTACAAACCCAATCTGACATCCAAGGCGTTTTCATTCACCGTCTAGTATTTGCGGTCAGATACGCACGGTTCCACGAGCTTTTAGAGAAACACGAGTATCGAGACGCTGCGTCGGACCTCATTGCTATTTTCGTCGAAGATGTAGCCCCAACTTCATGGTGGGCGGTTGTTCTGTGCGATTCCGTGCCACTCCTCCGATACGGTAAGTAAGGTACGACTTCAGGTTGCGATCGTGAACTGAACGTTTTTACAGTCCCCGTGCTACTCTTTTCGTCGTCTGGGGCGTCCCTCTTACTCCACAAGTTAGAAGAGATATTCACCAGTGCATCACAAGGGGCAGGTGACGAATATTTGGGCGTGCTCACGCGAGTAATGGACAGAAAACGAGAGAAAGGGCCGTTGGAGAAGCTGAAGACTGTGAGGCTTGCCTTGGCGCAGTATTTCGCTAGATGCTTAGTTCTTGGCGTCGAAACTGGAGGGATATGATTCACGATTCGATAGGTCAATCAATGGTGTACATAAACCCCAAAACGTTCATTCAAACTTTGCGGCATTGGTCTCAGTCTCGACATTAGATTGTGGCTGGGGGGAAATCGATCACCAATCTACAGCTTGAAAGGGGTCGGCGCGTGGCAGTGAACCTCTGCGTATAAGAATGGTCCAGAAGATGGTATGCTTCTGTATCGACATCCAGACCCCTACGAAATGTGTTACCTACTTCACTCCATGAAATCCTACAGCTGTCAGCACCTCATTCTCGAGCGCAGGCATAAGGCACGCCATTTTTTTTTTCGTGAGCTGAACCCGGGCTGAGCCTAAATCACGACTGTTTGAATAGGTTGATTGCAATGAGCGAAAATGTGCTTTGAGCGCATCTCACGAACACAAGACACACCCCTGCCGCGAGGAATGTGAAAAAAGGTACCCAATATTTAAATGAAGTATTTCATCTTGCGTTCTGAAATTTATAGGCTTAGCCCAGACCAAGATTTGGTGTTGGAACGATTCCCGAATGTTTGTGATTCCTGCCGTCTCGGAATCTAATCCGGTAGCCGGTCGACTGTTCCCCACCACAGAGAGTAGACCAGTAACTGGCTGTTTAATGAAGGTGTCGTCGGAGCGGCCTATCGGCAGGTTCTCCTCCGATACCTTCATAGACAGATCGGTTTCTGGTCTACACAGATAGTAAGTACCAAACAAAGTTCGAGTGTGTGTCCATATGGACGCTGATATGAAATCCAAAATAATAACGTGTTGATTGCACAGATCGATCGGATTTGCATTTGGATATACATGTTGGCGGGGACAGCGGAAACAGCCATACACAATATAAACATACTAGTACCGTTCTTAGTCATTTACTTCGAGAATGTGATAAAGCTTGGTTGATACATAAAACGGCATTTCCTAAAAGGAATGTGCAACACTCAGGCAATCAAACGGCAGCGACGCCATTTTCCTAACCCTAACCCACCCTGAACCTAACACTAAACCAACAAAAGAAAGCCCCGAAACTTACACCGAGACCATAATAACCCGAACCCTTAACGCTAACCTAATATTAACCTCAACTTGCCGTCGCAATGCTCCGGCTCCGGCAATTTCTGTGGCGCATCATTTTCCATCCGTATTGGCATACAGTCGGACCCTCATAAACCATACCCCTTGATGGATAGCCCAGGCTGGTTATGGGTCAAATTGACTGTAAATTTCAGTTCGGTAGCGGCCCAACTCTATGGGGGTTATGGCTTACTCGACGTACAGTCATCACCCAGTAAACCAACAAATAGTAGCTACTCTCGAAAAATCGTTGCGCGACATTATGTCTATTTTTCAAGAGGTGGCATCTCCTCCTAACAGCAATATATAGTCAATATTTCAGGTCCAACAAGCCAGTTGTCGTGGAGAGATCGCAACATCAGTGGAAACTAGTGGAAATCCTCGTTATCAGCTCAGTGAACCACAGTCGTACGTCACATCCTCAATGCCCTCATTTTCCTCCTCTCTCTTCATCCTCTTCCTCGGTCTCCTCAGCATATGTCTGGGAATGTTACGGCTCGAATGAAATTATGCTGTCGACGGGGCACATCCATTTTCCTCAAAAGGCAGCAGCATGATGTGACCGATTTACTGTCTCAAGCCCTCCAATTAACGAACCTTCATTACCGTGATTTTGAGCGCTATTTGCTTACCTAGTCATCTCATGTTACAACGATGGGTTTAAAAAAGCGAGGAAATATAGCTACTAGTTATAGTATTACAGGGAAAGATCTCTGGCTGGAAAATTCCTGAATCAGAGAGATATTCGAGTTGATTCACTAGTCGGGTGACTCTTATGAGGGTTCTACAATTGCCCGAGAATGTATTTGATCCGCTCGGAGCCATACTCCGGCCCGGGCGTGCCTTTGCGCGTCACGGGACCATTGGCGTTCCGGGACCGTTGACTCTTCAGAGTTGCTTCAGAGCTTGAGTGCTGACTTCTTCTCTCCTTCCTTACTTCCTATGTTACGGACTCTTTTGAGATGTCCACCCATGCAGCATGCTATGCGGAATGCCTTAAGGCTTCCAGTGCACACAGCACGTTCAGTCTCCACATCCAATTCAATGTGGTCCGCGCTGCGACCAACGCCACGGCTATTACAGGATTCTGTTCCAACACCAGGCCTTCAGAAGTCTAACTTCACGGTTAAGGAGACGTTTCATGAGAAAGTTGGAAAGCCAGGGATCGGAAGACAAATTTTCGTGAGTCAGAGTGTTGTTTTAGACGCAGTCATGTTGAACTCTGATCTCGTAGTTCGCCGTTGCCATCTCTTGCGCAGTCCTTACAGTTGGAGCTACGCAAACCACTCTCGAGACCGAAAACTGGACAGAGAGAATGGCGACCATGTCTTCTGTTTGGAGTGTCAAAACCATCACGAATACAGACCTCAAGCGCGCTCAAAATGCCGAACTGATACAGGTAAGTTGGCTATCTAAGTCTTATTACACCCACAAAATGGAATGAGCTTACGAAAATAACAGAGCTTACGAGATACACTGGCCAATATCCAGTCGACGATCCAACAACTGCCTGTGTTGATTCGGCCATGGATTAATCTTGCCTGTGTAGCGGTTATGCAGCCTTACGCTGATGCATCGGAAGGGAAGCGATTATGCTGGAAAATCTGCCTCCTGAATGCAGCTGTTTGGGCTGCTTGGAAGATCAAGAGATTTCAGCCATTTATGACCAAGTCTTTCATGCATCACCCGCTGTCGGGCCTGGGGTATACTCTGTTGACAAGCACATTTAGGTTTGTTGCCTCGTGTCACTGATCAATGCAACCTTTTGAATGAACGTTAACATTTATAGCCATCGGTCAGCTATACATCTGCTATGCAACTGTTTGGCGTTGGAAAGCTTTGGTGCGTTTTCTACAAGCGATATTCAAGGGCATGGCTCACCGATATGCAGGCTCGGCGGCCTACTATTATCTCCTCAGAGAACAGAATAAGGCCGAGCCAGAAATTCTAGAATCTACGACCGCATACCACTTTTTGGCATTCTTCGTGTCAGGTTAGTATCTCAATCATCTTGGAGTCCAAATGTTCATCTAATATCAATCTTTTCAGCTGGTGTATTCTCGGGTCTCGTATCCCACGTTGTCAGCGCAAAATTTCGTTTTCCTCGTCTTGTTGCCCAACTTGCGTCCCCGGCAGCTAGAACCACCAAAACCGAGACTTGGGCAGGGGCTGTAGCCGCAGCATCCACTGCCACAACTACGACTGCCAAACGCACAATTCCAGATATCCTCCCTAGTCTCGGTGCATCAGGAGCAATTTATGCTGCAGTGACGATGACAGCGCTTGCTTTCCCTGATTCGCAGATTGCACTCTTCATACCTCCTTCGTATCCCATCAACATCCAGTACGGTGTGGGCGGTTTGATGATGCTAGATATGATCGGTATCGCTAGAGGTTGGAGGTGCGTCTTTCTCTAAAATCTTCTTTTTCATTTATGATTTTCTGATACGATTATCTTGATAATCAGGATGTTTGACCATTGGGCCCATCTCGGAGGCGCCGCATTTGGTGTTTTGTATTACAATTATGGACCTACCTACTGGCAGAAATTAAGAGCAGACACCACGAAGATACAGCGGGAACAGTGACGCACTTGTCGGTGCTAGTTTAATTTGTAGATTCATAGAAGGCTACAGGGAATGGCTACCTTAACCCCCACTCCTTACCTACCTAGGAATCTGTCCCCAGGTTGACGCTATATGCCGCCCCTATACGGATTTCTGGCTGCTGGCTCCAGGTAGGATTGATGAATCCGCCATAACCTTGGTATTGTAATATATCAGTTACCACCACTGGCGAGTCGAGAAGACAAATGCGAACGAAATTTTAATCAAATTAATGGGTGTTTTACCCGTCCAAGATGCTAGCTGCTCACGCAAGCATTCATGCGTATTCAGACTCTAGATCTACAATATATTACATTGCACGTCTGAACTATATGTATATTGTCAATGTTTAAACGTCCAACCTCAATCGCCGGTTCATGTGAACATTCTGGTTGATAATTAGAGCAACGGCATAGAGAACCCACTCAGGACAGCCACTGCCACCAAGGACGCTGCCTTAGAGACCATGGTCGTGTGTAGACTCTGGGCGCCGCTGTTCCTTGTCGAAGAGCGCGAAGTAGCTGATACTGTTGCTCCCACCGATCCGATAGTAGCATTGGGTGGTGGCCTGTTGACTCCGTTCGCTGCTATGGCGGTACTTGAAAGATCTGCAAAGCCAATAGAGAGGGGAGAATAACGGAAGACGGAGTAGACGTTTTTCTGTTGAGGTAAATACAATGGAAATCAATGTGATGCCCCGGAGTTCGGTGAAGGTGAAACGTACGAGGAAGGTATCACCAACGATCCAAGATGGCGCGGAGCTGCCGCTTTGCAGTTCAAAGAACGCCCCAAGGCAGGTATCTTTGGTTAACTTTGTTAGCTGGAAGTCTACGGGGCTGATCGTCCAGCTGCGTTTCCCGCCAAAGGAGATGGTAACGTTGACCGAAGTATCACAGGCTGTAGATAGAAGCTCAAGTGATGAACGCGAGATGAACGCATAAGAGCTTACGATAGGTATAGTAATTTTCGAAATTCCCTGTTCCGGCTTTCGAACCAGGGATCTGGGCGAAGAGAGCGGCGATGTACTGTGAGGGTCCGCCGACCAGTGTTGTGCCAGTATCGATGGCAGAGTAGGCTCCATTACCAGTTGGGAGGGTGACAGCGTTGCCATTGACAGATAATGCTAAAGGAGTGATGGCTTGTGAGTCTATGGAGATGTAAAGGGAAAGGGAGGGACGGCGACGTACATATCATTGGCAAAATCCAATATGAGCCTTGAACTGGCATGTCGACGTAGTCTACATCTCCAGTGTAAAGACTGGTATTAGTGTACCCTAGAGAGTGGTCTTGAGTGACTTTAAAGCGGAAACGTTACGAAGAAATGGCCTCACCCATAGAGAACAACCCTCCAGGCTCTTCGGTCTGAACCGAGGTCGCGTTGATATACCTAGGCCAAAGCAATTAGCAAGATATCCACCTGAAAGGGATTCCTACCAACCTGGTCAGATAAAATGCCATAAGAGGAGAGTCCCAAGCACCGCTGGATACCAAAGTCTGCCACAACGGCATCGCCTTGCTCGATGCAATCGTCTGGAACGCCAATCCCAGAAGCCCCGACACCGGGTTCGTGAGTAGCCCCGACGACACCTGGTCACAGACCGCAAACACCTGGTTGGGAACTGAGAACCCTGCCATCTGTACGACATCCATGCCAAGCGATCCAGCCGCTTGACCAGATCCGTATGTAATGGCAAAGCTGGTGCTTTGATTTTTGAAGGTGGATGACGATGGAGGGTTAAATTTGGGCACCGACGCGCAACCTGAGCAGGCGGAATCTGCTACCCAGAGGTCACTGAGAGAAGCGGTAAGTTTTCTTTGTCTTGACCTGAGAGGGGGGATAGTAGGACTTACGCCGAA
>Ga0247741_1001037_pt1 | contig 15314 bp, 14 predicted proteins | sample UWRJL213509R2_FD_180945 | JGI IMG/M metagenome (GOLD analysis project Ga0247741, IMG submission 180945) | Plant litter microbial communities from Arlington Agricultural Research Station in Wisconsin, United States - UWRJ-L213-509R-2 | ecosystem: Environmental > Terrestrial > Plant litter >... | reverse complement strand
TTAACTTGCTAATAAAATATCTTAATCATACCCCATCTCTGCATTTGTGACCAAATACGGCCGTTACGGACGGGGATGGTACGGTTTTGCACAATACGGACCCGTACCGTAACTACATCTACCTTGCTGAATTACGGACGTACTTTTACGGCCGTAGCCGTATACGGTACGGTGTCCAGCCCTATATGTCCTCCTTCACACCACTTGATTTAAATAAAACCCGTGTTGAATTGCACCTCGAGGCGTCATACCGATATATTGGCAGTGCTCCGAAGCTTCTAGAACATCCGTATGCCAGCCAGGACCTGTCAAGGCGGTGCATTGGGCTACGAAAGTAATTCAACTCGAACCTCTTGCCCATTTACCTACTTCTCACTCCACACCATAGCGGACCTGTCTGTAATCTCCAAAATTTGTGCATGCGCTGATATTCTAGCCCGATACCCACAATCTTCAGTCAGGATGTCTTGGGATCCCTACCCCGCCAAATCCAGTGGAAGCACATCAGGTGCGCTAGAGCTTTTTATGGAGATTCTGTCCCGATTATTCTTAACAACATCGACGTTAGCGTCGCTTTTTAATCACGCTGAAAACACCACATTCACCAATAGTCAAGTATATGCCAACATCACCCAAATACAAGCCCGTAGTACAGGTCTGTGACGAATTCGTGGACTCTCGATCTTTTAGTCTCAAGAACCACATCAATTCAGGACTACACTTTCTTGGTGAAAAAGCTGCAATCGGCGCCATCTATAACTCCCTAGAGCGACAGCAACTCGACGCACCAAAATGCCATCCCAAACTCGTGTAGCTGTAATCGACAGGATTATCGACTGGCTTAACGGGGATATTGACTATGAGGCTTTGCTACTATGGCTCTATGGTGCTGCAGGAGCTGGAAAGTCGGCCATTGCACATTCGCTCGCTGAAATATGCGAGAAGTATGGATGTCTCCTGGCCACTTTTTTCTTTTGGAAGACAGCCGCGGAACGTAATAACATTACTCGAGTTATCGCCACTATCGCATATCAAATTGCTCGTGCAATTCCTACCTCACGCCCGCAGATTGAAGCCGCTGTGGACGCCGACCCAATGATTTTCCAACAATCTATAGATACCCAGCTCGCAAAGCTCATAATCGAACCTCTCCGTCACCTTCAATCTACTGGATTCGACTTTAAGGACTCCCCATTTGTTATTATCGTCGACGGCCTAGATGAATGTCATGAATCCGACATACAAACTGGGCTCGTGAAGTCGCTAGCGGCTGCATTCCGTAGCTCTCCACTCCGTATCCGCATTCTCATCGCCAGCCGTCCGGAAGTCCACCTTCAAACCACCTTCAGTCCAACTTCTATCCAACCTCATGTCTCACGACTTGCTCTTTCCGATGAATATTCCCCAGATGAAGATATCTATCGATTCTTAGAGGATTCATTCGACAAGATCAGACGCGAACATCCCCTTGCCTCCTACATTACGTCTTCTTGGCCTTCCACCGACGTCCTTCGTGAGCTCACCCACAAATCGTCAGGCCAGTTCATTTTCGCATCGACGACAATCAAATATATCGGTGGAGATCCTCAACAGCTTCCACATCGTCGCCTAGACGTCATTCGCAGCTTGCGGTCTCCCAAAGGGGAAAAGGATATGCCGTACGCGGAGCTGAACTCTCTTTATCACCATGTGCTCCGCAATGTCGACGACATCATTGCTGTAAAACAGATTCTGGGAGTCTTGATTATTGTTAACCCAGAGTCTGACGGGGAAGGGATGCACACGCCAGAAGAGGTCGATGATTTTCTCTTTTGGGAACGTGGAGAAACAAAGGCTTGCCTAAGCCAACTCGCATCTGTCATTGAATGCGCCACAGAGGGCAAGATATCTGTTTTGCACGCCTCACTGTCGGACTTCCTGCTTGATCCCTCTCGATCTCATCAATTCTACCTATCTCGAGAGTCCGTTTTGGGCAACAGTGCAGTTCTTGGACTGCGCCATCTGCGCCAGCAGGATTGTGACAAATCTGGTATATAAATTCTAGCTTCTTGGGAATTGATTCTTCGAGTACTAATATGCAAGCTGTTCTATTCCAGATCTTTGGTGTTGCCTGCGGGTCACCATGGCCTGCATTAAAGCTGGTCCATGCTGCCCCATTCAACTTCGAGATGAACTCAGTCAAATATCATTCCAGACTCTCCACAGTGTCTGTGCTACATTCAAGAATAGTGTCGGATTTTGGGATTTCTCGGGGGAGATCATCAAGATGCTGGAAAAACAGGTATGCCCTGATTATTTAAATTGCGATGAATCAGTTACCAGCAAACAATAGAATCTCCAGGAGCAATTCCCTCATCTCAGCTCTGACCTTCAGGCTGCCTGCCTTCAAACAGTCTTTATCTCGGATGGAGAACTGATTTCGCTGATCTATCAGGTGCAACACTCTCACATCTTTCAGGTTGAGGCCTCAGATCTCGCCTTGGTGTTTCCCATCATTTCTGAATTTGGAGATGATGAGCCTTTTGAACAGGTTTTCAGGACATTATTCACTGAGCATCCCCTATATCACCGGCTTGAATTTATAGAGCAGCATTACACAACAGTTGCTGAGTACATTATGTTCCAGTTCTTGGACCTACCGTAGGTCTTCGGTTTCAAATATTATTATTTCATGCACTAATCAATCCCATTATTTTAGCTTCTATCAGAATGCTTATGAAATTCACATGGCCGATGACAAGAAAAAGCGAAACCATTCCAAGAGCCTGTTGTTTTTGCTCTACATTGCCCATCTGCTTCCTCTCGCATGCAAGTCTGAAGAAATTCTGGAATATATCTTCCGGAAGATCGTACTGAGAGCTGGGAAGATCCACCAAATTTTCATGCAAATTTTCCTTTGAACGGCTGGAATGATCATATCATTCAACCCGCCCGAGACGCAGTTCTCGATTATTACGAGGTACGCACCCTGTATCCCACCTATGCAGTGCTCGCGCTTACACCCATACAATCAAACTTTATTTATTCTCTGAATCAGCGCTATGCGGAGCCATCCGACGTCGAGGAGTACATGCGCATCAATAATTTATCCTAGTCGTTCATTTCTTTGGTTGCATACCTTTGATCGATTTCCCATCAACGCCTTCCGTGCCATATATTCATCGAATAATATTTTAGCTTTTTTTGGCCGTGGAGCATTCTACATATATATTACCAGGCAGATGTACTTTTTCGCTTCACCGTACACAGCAAAACAAGCGCTCGTTGAATATAGCGCACCTAGGTTACTTAGCCGCTGGCAGCCCGGCCAGTGCTTCACAAACGGTCCTGCTCAAGCAAAATATGTTGGGAAGGTCCCGCTTTCGGGATGCGAGAGTAATATGAAAACGGGTTCACTATCAGGTCAAATATGTTACGTGACTCCTACTTTTGCTAAGACATGAATATAAAATACCCCTTCACTCGTTCCAGAAAGCTCTCAGATGCCTCACCTCCTCATCGCACGAGTCCTGAGATTTTTACGCACCGCTAGAGCCTTCAACATCTTTGAATGCCGCTAAAACACACTACAGTGTGTGTCAGGAAAGTCGCGACCGAGAGACAATGGTATAATAGCAGGTGGGCCGTATGTGTCGAATACTGAGACAAATCGACCGGTGTTGCCGAGAAACACTTTAGATACATGGTGTCAGTAGCCCGTCGCCTTGTATATTACCATTGCAGGAAGGATGCAGCTTACTGTTAAGGGCAAAAATCAATAGTGTCGCCACATCTTTGCGGCACGCATTGTCGACGAGATCACTGAGCACGATTGACACTTAGTTGTCATATTTCACCTTGGGCTCCGAAGACTCATATTAGAATAAACAGTGTACAAGAAGGGTCCTGTATACTCGTCGTCAATGCTGTCGTTCTAGGTGTGGATGACGACTTACCGTCGTTAAATTCCGTCCTCTCAGAGGGTCCTTCTCTTTCGAACATCGAGTGATCCCGTCGTGTTGAAATTTTGAAACATCATTTCTGACAAATAAACTGGATCTACAATACCGATGTCCCTAACCTGTCGACTCGATCAGTATAAGCGAAAGCATATATGCGCCCAAAATTATGAATAAAAAAAGGAAATAATGGCGGACCACCCAACGCGGAGTCTCCGTGAGTCGTTGCCTCTGATTCAACCCTCCAAAAGGCAGCGACGATATGGTATCGAAAACATACCATTAAGTAGTCGTATCCCAATGGACACACTGTTAATCACCTTCTGACCGTCTCCTGTCCGGCTACAATCCGTCCTCCATTGCGAATGGCCTGACGCGAAAGTGGGTTTAAGCTCATGGTGATCTTTATACAACTCTCGTTGAGGAGAATATGCAGAGTTTAACCTTTAATGGCGCAGCGCTTGTTCTGGTTGCGAGAGAGAAGTGTCAGTACAGGACGAACCAGGGAAAAAGAAGCTATCGTGTACATACCTGTGCCAGTCCGTAATTTCGTCGCCCGTTCTTTCGAATCTTGCCATCCACCGATCTTCGTCGCGTGGCGTTCCGACATCGTTTCCAGCTTGGTGATGGAGATACGGTAAATATGCTCGAAGCGAGAGCGAGCTGAAAGGTATCGACGTAATCGTGGTTACATCGTTTCGCACCTAATGCCATGACGCAGAACAGACATTAGATTGTTGGACCAAGGTAATGAAAGGACAGATCGTACCCTCGGCGGAAATAACTCGATGACTTCGACGGTTCTTTCCCTCGGAAACTGGGGTGTAAAGGGGACGTGTCTTCACAAACTCGTTAGACTGGTTTTTGGAAGCATATAAGTATAGCACGGCGTACCCGTTAAGCTCAACCGGCTAACCAGTGCTTTGCGAAGAGGCAGCTCTCCGACATCCACCTGCGCTGGATATAGGAAGAGGTTTCCGTAACTCGAGGGCGTAAGGGTGTTCGAAGGAATACAGGCAAGATAGACCTATACGCTAGTAAGAAGATTGAAGGAAGATGAGAATCATGAGACCTACCAACGAGATCGATCTCAATGACCAACTTTCATGACGACCAATGTGACTTGAGGAGAAGGAGAGATGACTGGAAGAAGGACCTTGAGTTCTGGGCGACTCTTGAAATCTGCGGATGAAAGTAGTAAGAAGACTATTAGGGAAACGGTCCAAAGGTAAGACTCACGATTTCTGGCGCACAGGAATCTGAAAGCCCACTTGACGGGAAGGCTTCACCAGAGGAAAAGAGATATTGCATGCTCTGAGGAACTTGATAGGCGCCGAGGCTTCGAAAGAGTTGATCTCGAACATCGAGAGCTGTAGCATCGCGGAGGATGCACCAGCACCACTACATTGACCAAGTGTTGGCGGGTTTGACGTTCGAACGAGCTAGGAAAGTTGGAGGGCTGGATCGATGAAAGGACGGGCAGACGAGAATCAGGGTAGAAGCGATGGAAATACCATGTTTCAGAGGAGGGCGAAAGTCAATTAGGCAGAAATGGTGGGTTCCATGATGTCCGAGTCGAGGGTATTGAAGAGAGGAGGAGAGGCGATGCTCGGTCGAAGCAGGCTGACTGGCGACGCTATTAGAATAAGGTATTGCCGAGTCTGACATCGGCCGTGAACAAGTCAGGAAGTAAGGGTTGTGAGGATGGGTTCTCTGGTGACCAGCCAGCTGCAGACCCTGATGTCGATGCGGTTGAGTCGGTTGTTGACGACTTGAAGGAAACGGGCCGGACTTGATTCCCACAGGTTTAGGATAAGTGTGCCCGCCTGCAGGCTGCAGCAGTGCCTACTCGAATGCCAGTGTGTTATCCTCTCTTCACGTCCAGCAAGAACCGCCAAATCTCTTTCTTCCCTTCGCACTATCTACTACGGACCTGCTTATTACATTGATACTCTCAGATAAACTTTGAACCGACTACAAATTATACCATATCACGGCCCGCCAAAGGTATCCACAGTCAGGATGTTTGGGGGCAGCCACGACAGTGGAGACATGTCTGCTAAGCAGAATCAAATCCACTACAGTGGTCCCATCTGTGCGGTAGAACTCAGCGTCTATGTCCAGCATACTGACTACGGAAATTAGTATCGCTCTTCAACAATGCCAAACACATCAACCTCGTCGATAGTACAATCAATGCACATATCCATGTTCAAGGCAATACAGGTGCGTAACTCCACCACTCTTGATTCTTAGGCTTATGAGAACCCAACAATAAAGGACTTCGCATTCTCGGCGAGAACTCTGCAATAGGCGCCACCTACAATTCTCTTGAGCGTCAGCGACTCGACGCGCCAAAATGCCATCCTCACACTCGTGTCGCCGTTATAAACAGGTTGATCAGCTGGATCAAAGGGGAACTCTACCTCGGTGCCTTAATTCTATGGCTCTACGGTGCCGCAGGAGCCGGAAAGTCGGCTATTGCACATTCACTTGCAGAGATTTGTGAAAAGGATGGATTTCTTCTAGCAACCTTCTTCTTCTGGAAAACAGTGGCAGAGCGCAGCACAATTGATCGATTTATCGCTACCATCGCCTATTAAATTACCTGTGCAATTCCACTGTTACGCCCAATCGTTGAAAACGCCCTCGAGTCCGACCCTATGATCTTTCAAAAATCCATCGACACCCAGCTCTTCATACTCGTTATCGAACCTCTCAAACGCCTTCATTCTGTTGGATTCAACTTCAAAGGCTCCCCGTTTGTTATCATTATCGACGGCCTAGATGAGTGTCATGGAACCGATATACAATGTGGGCTCGTGAAATCACTGGCGGCTGCATTCCATCACTCTCCACTTCGAATTTGCATTCTTATTGCCAGCCGTGCGGAAGTACACCTCCAGTTTGCTTTTAACTCATTCTCTCTGCAACCTCATCTCTCTCGACTTGCTTTATCCGACAAATACTCGCCTGAGGAAGACATCTATCGATTTCTGAATGATTCGTTTGCCAAGATCAGGGGTGAACATCCCCTCGCCTTCTACATCCCATCTGCCTGGCCTTCTGCTGACGTCCTTCGCGAGCTCACCCAGAAGTCCTCGGGCCAATTCATCTTCGCATCAACAACGGTGAAGTACATCGGCGGGGACCCTCATGAGCTTCCAACGCGCCGTCTAGATGTAATTCGCCGTCTTCAACCCCCCAGTGGTCAGGAGGACCTGCCATATGCAGAGTTAAACTCGCTCTATAAATATGTTCTATCTAATGTCCGCGATATTGAGAAGGCGAAGCTTATACTTGGAGTCTTGATCATTGTCCCCCCAGTGGTGCACACTACGAAAAATACCGCACTCATCCAATCAACGGCTCAAATGGATACTCTGTTCTTCTGGCAGCCTGGCGAAACAAAAGCCTGTCTGGGCCAGCTTGCATCCATCATTGAATGTCATGCAAATGGATGGATATCGATTTTGCACGCATCACTGTCAGACTTCCTACTTGATCCCTCTCGATCTCATCAGTTCTACCTCTGCCGAGAGCACGTACTGGGTGATTGTATGGCTTTCGGACTGCGCCATATGCATCAGTCGGACCTTAGCTTTGACAGTATGTCATTCCCACCATCTCAGAAGTTTGTTCTTCAAGTGCTGACCTGCAATATGTTCTATGCTAGCTTGTAATCACCATTGCTGGCTTTCCGTCGGCTGCGCTCGTGCTGGCCCCTTCTGTACCCCTCAACTTCAAGAGGAACTAACTCGACTATCGTTTCAGGCTCTCTACGATGTCTATGAAATGTGTAAGCTTACTCGCGAGTTCTGGTCATTGGCCTCAAAAATCATCGAGATATTGCATAGCCAAGTAAGCCTGGGCCTGTGATTATCAACAATGTGGCGAAGGACTTACTGAAATGCCAGAACCTTGAGGAGCAATTCTCGCATCTCATCTCTGACCTCCCAGCTGTCTGCTTTAAAGCATTCGGAAAGCTCGACAAAGACGAATGGTTGATTTTGCTAGTATACGAAGCGCATCATCCTCACGTTCTCCAGGTTGAGGCATCAAATCCTGCTTTCAATTTTCCTTTCAAATTTATATCGGACCTAGAACAGCGAATCCGCGACATCATGATGAGGATTGTCACCCTGCATCCCGAAGGACAGAAACTTGAATTGACAGGGCAGCATTATGCAACAGTCGCCTCAAAAGTTTTTTTTATGTACCTGCGTAGGCTCTGTCCAAGTGCCGACGAATTTCACAAGGCCGACAATTTGGAAAAGGAGATTCATTCCATGGGCCTCTCTGCTCTGCTCTGCATTACACACGTGCTTCCTCTTGCGTGCAAATACGACATCATATTTGAACATATCTTTCTTTCAGAAGATAGCAGCACAGTCTGGAAGCGACAACGCAACTTTCATGCAAGGTGGACTTTAGATGGGTGGAATGATCATATCATTCAACCTGCTAGAGATGCAGTTCTAGATTATTACAAGGTATGTACACCTAATATGCCATCTACGTGATGTTTTCTAAAACCATCCAACCGAACTCTGTTTTCTCAGCGCTATGCGGAACCATTGCACGTCGAAGAATATATTCGTCTAAACAATCTATCATAGTAGATTTTTCATCATTATATCCCTTCAGCAGATTTTCCATACAACATTCGATATTGCTATTTTTATCTGGCTTAAGTTCATCCCTCGTACAGCACTTCAATCACTGTCCAAACTATACTGATTGCCTTTCGACGTCAATTCGTCCGAGTTAGAGAGAAAAAGCATTCCAAGAACCTGTTGGTTGTTCTCTACATCGCCCATGTGCTTCCTCTCGCTTGCATGTCTGAATATGCTCTCCTGTATATTTTCCATACGGAAGAAGATGGAAAATGGAGCTGGCCCGGTCTATGAAACTTTCATGCAGAATTTCCTTTGGACGGGTGGAATGATCATATCATTCAACCCGCTCGAGATGCAGTTCTCTATTACAAGGTACGCACCCCGTATCCCACCCATGCAGTCCTTGCGCTTATACGTATTCAATATCGAACTTTATTTATTCTCCGGACCAGCGCTACACAGAGCCATCCGACGTCGAGGGGTAAATGCGCGTTAATAATTTATCCTATTGCTTGTTTTCTTTGGTTGTATGCCTTCAATGGCTTTCCCATCAACGCCTTCCATGCTATACCAATCGAATAGTCTCCTGGCTTTGTTGGCCTTGAAGAATCCTGTGGTACATATATCTTGCGAGTAAGATATACTGTACAAGTCACTCGCCTCGCTTCGCTCTGGCGATCCACTTTTCAGAGTTAGTAGACCATTTGCTGTCTGCAAAATTGATGAGTGTTTGTGTACCAATCGGCGTAAATCTCACGAGTGAGAACGCGACGCCCTCGAGCACGAATTCAGTGGACCGAGATAGGCGCTTATGCTCCGTTCTCGAACGGCGCGGTGACAGATTCGAGCAGGCGACCGCAGACGGCAGGGAATGTCGTATAGAGGGGGTGTCGGGGGGTATAAGGTGAGATTGGAACATAAAAGACCTGGTTATCAGAGAGATCAGCTCAGACATAGAACGGAGACAAAAAATCTATTGAAGACCATATGAATCGCTCACGAGAAAATTAAAGGCTTGAATAAGAACACACAAAATTTCCCCATCTGCATACAGTCGTAATTTTCTGCGAGAGTGTGTACACTCGTTGTTAGGAGCCAGAAATCGCAGGAGAAATAGCCACCAAAAATATCAAGGCAGACATTGACCTTGATGGGGAACGGAACTTCTGCCCATCACCGAATGTTGTAGAATAAGTAAGCCTAAGTTATAATGAGCACTTAGAGTCAGGACCGATAGAGCGAGTTGTGATGATTCATACATTAGGGGAGGTCAGAGTAGTCGGTTTAGATGAGAACCGGATAGAAAAAATCGTGAGAAAACCGTGAATCGACGAAACGTTGAAACCAGCTCGGGAGTCGGTTTGCACATAGAATCGGACACGATTCTGAACCTGATTATCCCCTCCCCCATACTGTTGCCCGTAATTAAGTTAGTTATACCAAAATAATACCGGTTTAATGCGAATATGAGCACAGTCTTTCTGAAATTATATACCAAAGCTCTTCCGGTCCAGAACGCACCAAAAGTGGCACCGAAGTTCTCTAAATACTGTCTTGGTGCCAATGGGGCGCTGGCACTGCTAAAAGCCTGAAAAAATTCAAGTACCATTTCAATGGGATCCCCAGACAGATTCTGTAATAAAATGGTATATATGGCTGTATATGAACATAATATGATGGTAGGGTACACTGGTGAAGGGGCCACAGGTGTCCTGCGGGTGGGATTGACACGCTCCTGACGCCTTGCATTCACACCGGATTGACATGTGATCCAGCTGGGGACAGGTGAAATTCCGGCTGTAAGTCTACTGTTTCCAGCTCCAGCTGGGGCCAGCTATGGCCGTAACCTGTGGTCAGCAGTATGAACATGTATCAAGAAGCCGCCATGTTGTATTGGTACTCACTACTGGGTTATATCAATGTTATAGGGCAATACTGGCTTGGTATTCATGTTGTGCGCATCATAACAGATCGAGGAAATGTATAAAGCTGATAGCATTCGCAAAAAAACTATTTAAGTACAGCAGGTGATATAATATACTGTGGATGGCTTGAGGGAACTACGATGGAAACCCTCAACCCAACCCGTGTTTGTCCGAAATGTTTCTAACCACCCTTTCGTACTCCATCCCTTGGATCACAATTGGAACCCTTCTAGCTATGGACAGTGATTTAAGACCAGGGCTATGGAGAACTGAGCCAGTAACAAAGCCAGAGACACAGACAAGACCAGTAACCAGCCAAAGAGCGACGTGACTACGAACCGAGCAGAAAGATTGACCAACCCAAACAGATACGAGACATCAGAGGAGGCAGCTGCAACGCTAGATTTGTCAATAGGATGAAGAAAAAAAGAAGTCAGCATTGGCTGTGGAGGAAAGATAAAGGAACAAGGAAAGAAACAAGTGACGAAGTGCGTCCACCGAAACGGGTTATGGTTGGTTTTCGGAGTTTATCTGAGTTTGAACGGACTTGTTGATTTCAGAAAAAGGTGCGCACGGACCTATACGCATTCTTGAGCTCAGAACGACTTCAAACACCTCATAAAGATGAAAATACATGTCTTAAGGAGTATTAAGATCTAATACACTGTCAAAATAAGGTCTTCGTCACACAAAGCCTATGTTATCTAAATTTAGACATACAGCTGACGCAGCTGGAAGCGCGACCTGGTGCGTACATTTTCAAAAACCCGGACCTGAGCTGACCGCAAAAAGCTGGGCAGCAGGTTTATGGCAACCCGTGGGGAGGTTGATTGATCTGCATCATACCAGGAAATCGGTTCAGCTGCCATCCACATGGAGCCCAATTGGCGGTGTAGCCCTCATAGCGCGCAAGGCCAAAATACGGAAAGATTAGATTTTTCCAAAACGGGTGGTCAGAGCCAAATCGACTTCCATCCGATTCTTCGCACGTTTCTTACCACGAGAACCGACCTAAAACCGGCTCCAAAAACGACATCAAACCGGCCAGAATCGACTACTCTGACCTCGCCTATTAAATCAAAGGCCTCTCAGAGGCTTGTACATGGGACGAAGTCGTGATTATGGATTGCACCCACAACCTTCGTATGAGCCAGAGAAGGTAGTGTGAATGTGGCCGGTGATAAAAATGAACGGTAGAAGGTATTTTGCAATATTCCGGCTATAGGCATTAGCATATGCTGGGTAGAAAGGTGGCAGCACTTACGGCCGTTCTTCTTAAGGCTTCAGGTTAATGTCCTGCAGCCCCAAGCGACTGTGAGGCGAGATCAAAGATCAAAGAGTATGGGCAAATTAAATTGAGGTTGAGACAATTTATATGGATCGTGGAACATCTGTTTCAGTTCCAAGAACAATGAGTAAGGCCGGGCGCTAAAACATTTCCGAGCAAACACATGCATACGAAAGTTCGTCATCTGGATATAGTATTTGTAATCTTCGCGCCCTCACCGCACACACCAAAACGAGCACTCGTTGAATATAGCACACCTAAGTGACTTCGCCGTCGCCAGCGCTTCACAAGCGTCGCTGCTCAAGCAAAATCAGTTGGGAAGATCGCGCTTTTGGGGGTGCGAGGGTAATATGAAAACGGGTCCACTATCAGGTCAAACATGTTACGTGACTCCTACTTTTGCTAAGACAGGAATATAAAATACCCCTTCACTCGTTCAAGAAAGCTCCCAGATGCTTCACCTCCTCATCGCACGAGTTCTTATGTTTTGACGAATCGCCAAAGCCTTCAACGTCATTGATTGCCGCCAACACACACGAGAATGTGTGTCAGGACAGGCGTATCTGAGAGACACTGATACAATGGTAGATGATTTGATGTGTCGAGCACTTAGGTAAATCTGCTGGTGTCGTGAAGAATATACTGTGTATCACGTCGCCGTGTATCTTACGGATGCAGGAAGGAAGCAGCTTACTGTCAGGGGTAAAAATCCATAGTGTCGCCGCGTCTTCGCATTATACACTGGCGACGAGATCACTGAGCAGGATCGACACTTAGTTGTCATATTTCACATTGGGCTCCGAAGACTCGTTTTAGAATGAACAGTGTACAAGAAGGGGCCTGTATTCTTTTCGTTAAATGGTGTCATTCTAGGTGTGGAAATTACTTACCGTCATTCAATTCTGTCCTCTCAGAAAAGTCCTTCTCTTTCGATCACGAAGTGGGTTGACATATTTCAAACATCGTTTATAATAATTAAGCTAGACTTATCATACCGACGTTCTTAACAGGTCGACTCGAACGTCAGTGTAAGCGGAAGCATATATGCGTCTAAAAGCATGAATAAAAATGGAAATAATGGCGGACCGCCCAATGCGGAGTCTTTGCCTCTGACTCAACCCTCCAAAAGACAGCGACGATATGGTATCGAAAACACACCATTGAGTAATTGTGTCCGAATGGACGCACTATTGTCCACCTTCTGTCCGTCTCCTGTCCGGCGATGAATCCTTCCTCCATTGTAAATGACCTGACGCGACAATGGATTGGAACCAATGGTTATCTTGATATGACTGTCGTTGAGGAAAATACACCATGTTTAACCTTCAATGGCGCAGCGCATGTTCTGGTTGCGAGAGAGAAGCATCGGTAAAGGACGAAGCAGGGAAAAATAAAGCTATCGTATACATACCTGTATCCGAGTGCCAATCCATAATGTCGTCGCCCCCTCTTTCGAGTCTCGCCATCCACCGATCTTTGTTGCGTGGCTTTCCAACATCGTTTCCAGCTCGGCAATGGAGATATGGAGATATAGTGACGATGCTCGAAGTTGAGAGCGAAGTGAAAGCTATCAACGTGATAGTGGTTACATTGGTTCGCGCCTATTGCATGAAACAGAAAAGAGATTAGGTCGTTAAAATGAGGTATAGACAGAACGTACTATCGGCCGAAATAACTCGATGACTTCGACGTTCTTTCCCTCGGGAACTTGGGTGTAAAGGGGACCTGTCTTCACAAACTCGTTAGACTGGGTTTTGGAGGCATATAAGTATAGCACGGCATACCCGTCAAGTTCACCCGGCTAACCAGTGCTTTGCGAAGAGGCAGCTCTCCGATATTCACCTGCGCTGGATATGGGACCAGGTTTCCGTAACTCGAGGGCGTAAGGGTGTTCGAAAGAATGCAGGCAAGGTAGACATATACGCTTGTAAGAAGATTGAGGGAAGATGAGAATCATGAAACCTACCAACGAGATCGATCTCAACGACCAACGTTCATGACGACCAATGTGACTTGAGGAGAATGAGAGATTACTCGAGGAAGGACCTTGAGGTATGGTCGACTCTTGAAATCTGCGTATGAAAGTAGTGAGGAGACTATTAGGAAAGCGATTCAAGGGCAAGACCTACGATGTCTGGCGTACACGTGTAGAGGAACTGAAAGCCCACTTGGTGGGGCTTCGCGAGAGGAAAATAGATATTGCACGCTTTGAGGAACTTGGTAGGCGCCGAGGCTTCGAAAGAGTTGAGTTCGAACGTTGATGCTGCAGAGAAGATGCGTCGCGGAGGATGCACCAGCACCACTAGAGAATCGTGATGGAAGCAAGGGAACGAAATGGGAAGTACAATGTTTCAAAGGAGGGTGTAATCTAACTCGGTAGAAATGGAGAGTTCCATGATGTAGAGGGTATTGAAGAGAGGCGATGCTCAGTCGAAGAGGGCTGGCGGCGACGCTGTTAGGATAAGGCCGCGAACAAGTCAGGAAGTCGTGATTCTGCGAATGGGTTCAATGGTGACCGGTGACGAGCCAGATGCAGACCCTGATGTCGATACAGTTGAGTCGGTTGTTGACGACCTTGGCTCAATGGCTGCTTGCTAGGATGCGGACCGGAATTGATTCCCACACATCATCGCGCCTTCGGGAACCTCCACCAATGACGGAGCCGCCACACATCCTAGCGCCCTCCCCATATCAGGCTGGAGAAATGTTGCTTCGAATCCAATCATTTCACCTGAATGCCTTTCGTGCCCAATTCTCGTATGTCTGCACGTCGACTATGGCGGCCTCCTCGGTACCTCGGAATCTCACTTGGCGCCTCCGCCTCGTCTTCTCCTGAAATGACTTGGTTTTGCAACTATTAATCGACACTAGAACCATAGTCGTACTCGTCGATATTGGGCACTTATAAAGACCTGACTCCCGATCCATGCTTGACGCGATACCCAACATGAGACCATTATCCTGCTTGGTAAGTCAAATGAAGACAACGGATAGATGTTCCTCAAGCTGAGTCTGCCTCTCATTTCAATTTGCGTAGTATCTTACCAATTCTACAGCTTCCTCGTCACCTACAAGTTTTGAAACTGCCCTCGTTCAATTTACCGTGTAAGGCCAATCATGCCTATAACTTTCAGTCATTCATTTGCTTTAAATTTCAGGTCGTTAGCGGTGTATTTTCCTTCATTCATGAATACATCTTCCAGCGGGTTCTGCAGTGTTCAGATATCTTGAAAAAGTTCCAACTCCCCTGCTACTTCAAATCGTCAGCGCCAGTACTCGAATTTTAAATCCATGAATTGTTTTTACTGCACGCCGGATTGTTTATGAAATCATGCACGTACACTAACAAGGCAAAAAGAATGTCCCGCCATATTCTCGTTATTTTTCAACAACCGCACAAGATTATTCTAAGATATCAAGTAAGATGATCGAAAATATCCACAGCTTCAGAGTAGCGAGTTGACTGACGGTGGATGTTGAGACTTTGCGTGCGCGCGTTGCAATTAAAACGAATGTTAAAACACCCAAATTTCCATCTCTAGAA
>Ga0247741_1001035_pt1 | contig 15333 bp, 17 predicted proteins | sample UWRJL213509R2_FD_180945 | JGI IMG/M metagenome (GOLD analysis project Ga0247741, IMG submission 180945) | Plant litter microbial communities from Arlington Agricultural Research Station in Wisconsin, United States - UWRJ-L213-509R-2 | ecosystem: Environmental > Terrestrial > Plant litter >... | reverse complement strand
AGATGCTGCGGAGAACCTAGAACCTCTCTTAGAAGCTGAAAACAAGCTTCTACGTGGCGGATTTGACCCTCAGTCATTTTGGGAACAACGTATCGTATGGGGTGATCAGGATTCGTTCCAGTGAGTGTAGTAGTTGAAGGTTTTCCCCATTGTCCTACTAATCTTCCTATTTTTACTTGCACAGACATGTAAACAATGTCCGCTATAGTGAGTTTATTTCCGCAAGGCATAGCTGATAAGCAAGTTGTCTCATGAAGAAATTTCGTACCCAAAGTCAGATTCTTCGAATCGGTACGTTTTGACCTTTCGTCTCCAAAACCACCTATCTTCTTACCAAAGAATCGCAGGCACGTATCAAATGGATGGTGTCGCTGGGTGAAGAAATGGGTGGTGCCAGCAAAGCAAACGCCATGCTCAACGCTCAAGGCATTTCATTGATTCTCAAATCCATCGACGTACAATTCAGACGACCAGTCACTTATCCCGACACCGTATGTCGCACTTTATTTTTAGACTCTCACTTGCACATTCACCTATCTTTGAACCTCCTCCATTAGCTCTTGATTGGTTTCAAGCCGTTGCCTTCTCCAAAAGATCATTTGGATCCCGCCACATTTTTCGTTGCTGCATCCGCATATTCCCTCGCACAGAAGGCATACGTGGCACATTCCAAAGAGGCTCTCGTGTGGTACGATTACGATAACTTGAGAAAGGCTTCTCCGGGAGAGAGGGCGCTGGAGATCCTGTGGGGTAGGATGAAAAAGTAATAGGTGTTCTGCCACGATGTTCTGACGCCGAGGAAGGCTTTACCAGAAAATCATGCTTTTCGTGGTGATGATACCATCTTCCAAGTTCCTGGTGATATGAGGACTTGCATACCCGATGGATATATTTTTTCCTCGGAGACTCCACCTATTTGGTGAGAACTAGATCGGCTGAGTCAGTGATCGCCACCAGCCGACTGGCCATTTTTCGGTGAGTAAGCCTTATTTTGGCGCTGTGTTGGGGAACCGCGGCTGTCATTTGCAGACATCGCTACATGAAGCGGAAAGTCGGTCCAGGTGGCTCGCCCTGGCGCGGCATCGAAAACCTTGGCCAATAATTTCGGCCCCGCATCTATCTCTTGCTTTGGCCGTTCGATGTTTGGGATCGATAGTCATTGCGTGTGTATCCGAAGATTTTACAGTCGTGACTGGTTTCGGCGGCGCACTTCCGCTCTAAGTACGTCCAGCATGACAAGGGTCTATCGCCCTCATAAGCGTCGTGACCGCATGTTTTCGAGCGCGGACATGTCTAATGGAAAAATCCTGATTTCCGTACCTTCTTTTAGGAAAATTTTCTAATTAGTCGATTGCTTCTGCCAACCCTCTGAGAACCGGCGTTGGTTCGAACGAATCGAACTTTGTCGGTAAATCTGATTTCTATGCTTAAGATACTTACAGGGAATTGTCAAGGAGGTGGACCGCGGGTTCGTATCGAGCAACGATGCCGTCCGAGGCAATTGACAGTACGGAAGTTCGGGTTTCAGTTCCATGAACGAGTTGAATGCCTTCTAGTACAAGGAACGGACAAGGAATAAGTCTAGGAAGAACGTGAAGGGAGTGCAGGCATAATTATATATGAAAATAAAATCTTATCAAATTGAGAAGAGGACATTTTACTGCCTCGAATGTGCAGCATGTAATCGAATGATATTTTATCTTCAACGATTTCCATGTCCTCGAAGGGCACAGTCGACGTCGGACGGGCCGAGGGCTTTGTTGATAGTCATTTGTTCTAGAAGCTGGCATTTCCATTTCCACGTTGACTTGCAACCATGGTCCACATCCTAAGCCTTACCGTGCCAGTTCATCCTCCAGAGCTCTTCGGACTTTACAACGAGCTTTTACTGCTCTCCAGAGTTAGGAAACCCATCCGAACGACTTCGCGGACTCGCATATCATTGTTTGAGGCGGCTTTTCTGACCAACGTTGGCTGGCTGCATATCTTCGACTGCTAGCAGGATGACTAAAAATGCCATCGCGATCGTCCTTACACTGGCCGATGCAACGCTTTCTAGATGATAACTTGTCTCCCAAATAGCTTGATAACTATCATGAACTTCGCTGCCAACGCTATTGTTGCAACGTTGATTTATTATTAAGTTGCACATGTCAAGGAAGGAAGGCTTGATTTACGCGCTTGATGTCATGGGCTGCGAATAGCTTCAGACGGAAACGTTATCCACTTTCAATTTCTGCCATGCATGGTTTTCCGGCCGATCCAACGCATAGCCGGCTTCTCCTTGATAGTGAGCCGTGGTTTCTTCTCTACATCTTGTAACCCGGGTTGGCAGCTAATCTATCTAGCAGCGTATGGCATAGATCTCTTACTCCGATGGGTTGCTTCCACCTGAAAGCCCAAAACCTATATATCGACTCTTTCGTATGACTTTCTTCGACATCGCTCTGGAAATTCGCATTTCCTATCGACGCACACACGATGGCCAGCCCTCTCTCTTTCCTCGACGCGTCCGCACCACAACCAGGATCCTCTCTTGGAGATTTTTTCAGCGATGCCATATCCCATTCCTCTATCCGGACGCTAGTTGATTGTCTTTGCTCCAGTTCCGACCCCGCCATCTACTCTCCTGATACAACCCGCGCACCACTTCTTCACAGTGATATTCACGCCTTTGTCTCCAACTTTGTACTTCCCCATTCCACACACCGAGCACCTTTAGGTCCTAATGATCGGGTGATGGTTGTGCTTCCAGCCGGCCCAGAGAATGCGCTCGCACTGCTAGCATTGGGTAGCTATCACTCCTGCGCACCCGTGAACGCAAGCTGTACGGCATCGGAATTGCAAGAAGATGCACTCCGGCTGAAGGCGAAGGCCATCGTGACTACTGGGGAGATAGAGAGACGACTCAATTTACAAGCACTGCAAGAGGAGCTGGACTGCGAAATCATTCACATAATCCCCCGTTCATCAGGACCAGCAGGTTTATTCGACCTCGCAATTCCAGACGAAAATGCTGTTGTCATCCCTTCCCAACTGACAAAACCTCATGGCCTCGACGACACGTCGCTCATCTTACACACCTCGGGGACAAGTGGTAAGAAAAAGGTTGTTCGGTATTCGCTCCGTACTCTATTAGTGGGTACGTGGTGTGTGGTACAATCATGGGGTCTTAAGGCGAACGATATAAATTGTGGGTGGCGTTTTGGTAGACTGGCACCGATACTAAAGTTAGTTCACCAGTGAACATGATGCCGCTTTTTCATGTAGGGGGCATAGTGCGGAATCTCCTGGCCCCAGTACTATCAGGAGGTAGTACTATCATGTGTTTGGGTTTTGACCCAAATGCTTTTTGGTCACTTGCCGTTCACCTGAAACCCACATGGTAAGCTTGGCTTGTCTTAGCCCTTGATCTCTTGCTAACTATGGGATATCATTTCCCCCATTAGGTATTATGCCGCGCCTACTGTCCACCATGCTATTCTTTCTTCACGGCCCAGTGGGATAGTGGCCTCCCGGGATACACACATACGAATGATATGCAATGCTGCCGGAGGGCTTTTACCATCGCTTGCATCGGAGCTCCAAGGCGCTTTTAACGCTGTGGTCCTGCCTTCATATGGGATGACAGAGTGAGGCATTATATTGCTCGTCTATTCCAACGTTGCTAACTTCGTTCTCACAGATGTATGCCAATTGCTACACCTCCTACCAGTTACAACCTGGACCGCCCAGGATGCTCAGGAATTGCGTGTGGACCTAGTCTATCTATTCGTAACGCTCAGAATATCGAACGGGAAATGGCAGTCGGTCAATCAGGCGCTGTGTGTGTTCGTGGGCTTCCGACTTTCGAAGGATACGAGGTATCTCCCGACATGGCCGTCCCCTTGGATACGAGTGCATTTTCATCGGAGGGTTGGTTTGATTCTGGAGATGTTGGATACATGGACCAGGATGGGTATGTGGATTTTCTACCCTTCTCACTTCACTATTGTTGAAAGCCAGTAGATATTTGTACATTACAGGTCGATCGAAGGAGATCATCAACAAAGGGGGGGAAGTAGTTTCGCCCTTTGAAGTAGAAGAAGCGATCGTAACGGCCTGCAAAGATTATGTTAAGGTAAATATCTCGATGTCGCCGCTAATACAAAGCTGACCTCCTTCATTCTGCACTGTGCAGACGGCACTGGCCTTTTCGGTCGAACACAACGTACTTCAAGAGACTATCGGCGTAGTGATCATTCCGTCCCCAACTCGCCCTCGTGTGAGCTTACAGCAACTCCACGATCTACTAAAGTGTGTATTTGTAATTTCATACCCCCCTCTTGCTAACTGTGTAATAGAGGACACCTACATACCTCTAAATGGCCTTTTGCCATTGTTTACATGGAGGAACTTCCCAAGAATGCGTACGTTTCCACCTGCCTTGATCGTCGAGAACTTCATCTCATTCATTCCGTCTTTAGCGCTGGGAAGCCACTTCGGATTGGACTTTCTAAAAGACTGGGGATCGGATTGCTATCCGATGACGATTCTCCGCTTCACCGCCATTTCGAAGCAAAGCTTCCGCAGGCCTCAACACCTTCGGAACCCATTCCTTGCTCGAGAGTCTCCGTGGAGAGTGATGCTGTGGGCAAAGCTCTCCGCAGCATCAGCGACTTCGGAGACTTTGCCCTACAATTTCATCCTGGCGGTTCGCTGGATGCCTATGTCTCTGTCTCTCCTCAGTCCGAGATCACATCTAGCGAATCTTCGACACGCTTAAGCCGACTGCTCCCAGGCTATGCGCTCCCCAACCACGTATATGTCATCCGCGGCCCTCTCGTCGTCCTCAACACAGGGGAATATGACTTTGGCAGCATGCAAAGAGCCGCAGCGAATGCCAACCAGGCCAAGATGTCCCAACGGCAGCTGCTAGTGCGTGACGTCTTCGCGGACATCCTTAATACCGATCCTATGCATATCCAACTGCAATCCGACTTCTTCCTTCTGGGTGGTAATTCTCTACTCCTCGGAAAGCTCTCCCACCATATCAGGAAACAATCGGGTGTTGACGTTGGAATCGCGGAGCTCTTCACTGAGAGCACAGTCAGCGGCATTGCATCTCTGATCGACAAGAAGGGTGGCCGTCGCCGTGCTGGTTCAATCCGTGATGATGACATCAAGTCTGGAAAAACGGCAAATTCATCGACAACAACGTTTTCACTGGACTATGACTTTGATCAAGACCTTGAATATGCACAATCACGGCGATCCAGAAGTCAATCACACCCCTTATGTCTCTTAGTACAAGCCCTACCCTTCCTCTTCTTCCATCCACTGAAGACGGCTTTTACATGTAACTATGAGTTCTTTGAGCCTCAGTCACTTCTAACCCACATTTGCAGGGACCGTTCTTCTCTATATGCTCTCAAACCTTGCCATGTTGACAGTTGGGAGCTTCTGGGAACGGATCGCAGCGCTCGCTACCTCGATTGCCGTTGCACGGTTGCTTGCACGGATTGTCTGCCCCCTCGTGGCGATAGCATTCAAGTGGATCGTCATTGGAAGATACAAACCAGGCACCTATCGAATGTGGGTTCAATCGCTCTTTTTCTTTTTCTACATCTAAAAGCAGGCCTCAGGTGGTCAAACTATTATCTCCGATGGTGGATTGTCAACCAAAGCCTCAGGTGAGTAAATCATTGATAAGTCTTGATAGATATTTACCATCGACTATAGACTTTCTGGTCGAGGGATATTCTCGATGCACCCGGCTTTGACCATTTTGTATTACAGAATGCTTGGTGCACAAGTCGGCCAAGACGTACACATTGATGAACACACCAAGTTGTACGAATGTGATCTCCTCACTCTTCAAGATGGCTGTCGACTGGATACTGCCAGTATTCGGGGGTTCTGTGTTGAGAGAGAGGGGTTCTTCCGACTGGCCCCCATCACCATTGGACGCAAAGCATTTGTTAACAACCACACCTTCATTTCACCAGGCTCGAACATCTCCGAGGGATTGGTTTATGGACCCCATGCATCATCTCACAACGAACCTTCACAGAAGTCGTTTGCTGCTTACAATCGAACCCTGCTCTTGAAGCCTCATTTGCTCCTTCGCATCTTGGTTGCATGGCCCATAATTCTGCTTGTTCAGCTCATTTCTTGTAAGTTTAGCTTTTCATTCTCGGCGCCTTACTTAAAATACCCCTAGATATTCCATGGATTGCTGTCATCTATGCTATGGTCAGCCAGACATCCATCAGCCGCGCAGGACTCAACAACATGGAGGCAGTGGTCCACTGGTTTGCTGATCCTGAACGAATTCTTTATCATACTATTTCAAGAATAGTCCGGGCGTTGTTCAGGCCTTTGATCCAGGTTGCCTTGGGCATCATTGTCAAACGTACCCTAGGTTTAAACACTGAGGCGACTAGCATGACTCCCTCGCAAACGGCTCTGCTCCGACGGTATATCAACTCAACTCTTCTCTCACAGTCAGCATTGAAAGATGTGTTTTCGATACTCGGAACACATTATGAGGCTGTTTCCGTACGTGCACTATCCCTCCTCCGAGAAATCTGAGTCTTATGGTCTCTTCCAGGTGGTATATCGAGCAATGGGCGCCAAGATTGGCAAACGTATCTATTGGCCTGGTTCGGGTATCAGTTGCGCAGACCCTGAGCTGCTTGAAATCGGAGACGACGTCGTCTTTGGTTCACGGTCTTCTTTGGTTACGACTGATCGTATAGGGAGCGGGAGGATCATCATTGAACGAGGAGGTACGTTCTCGGAGGCCTAGATCAGTGAGTCTGTAGACGCTAAGATTTTCTTGCCATAGCCATGATTGCAGATCGTGTGGTCCTTTTGCCCGGTACCAAGGTTGGAGCTCGCGCCGTGATGGGCTCAGGTGCACTAGGCAAGCGAAATACTACATACGAGCCTGGGTCAACGTGGATAGGAAATGGTGGGTTGCTTTGACTTGATTAAATCCTTATGAAACTGAACAAAACATTAGAAAACGGGGAAGCCGTCTGTTTCAACAACGGCTCCAAGGATGCTCAGGTTGATGACGATACCATCACCCCTTTCGGAAAGGCCTTCTACATGAACGAAGCAAAATACACCGTCTATCCTTACTTCATGATCCTCTGCGTTGGCATTGTTGTCACCGCCCTCTCTGCGGCCTACTGGTCCATCTGTGCGGTCGCAGCTGCGCAAATACTCCGCCAGATTCACATCCATCTGGTTTACCTCCAACTGTTCGACATGAACTGGTATCGACTTGGCACCCTTTACGGATTAACTGCAGTGTGTTTCGTCGTGGTCATGAGCATCCAAGGTATCTTATCCATGCTCTGGGTCATCTTGACAAAATGGATTCTCCTGGGTCGACGCCAGGAAGGCCGATATGATTGGGACCAAAGCAGCTACTGCCAACGGTGGCAACTTCACCTCACTCTGTCGCGATTCATGTTCAAGGGCTATGGTTATGGGGGCGTCCTTGCTCCCTTCGCTGGATCTGCCTACATCGTCTGGTTCTACCGAGCAATGGGTGCAAAAATGGGTCGCAACTGCGCCATTTGGGCTAGTGGTAGACCTGGCTTGATGACAGAGCCTGATCTCGTTGAGGTGTGTTTTATTCTCCTTCTGTCAACTATCACCTTCTGACGCAGGTCTTCATAGCTCGGCGACGACGTCAGCCTTGATGATTGCTCCGTCGTAGCTCACATCAACTCTCGGGGAAGGTTCTCACTTAATCGACTAAGGATTGGCAATGGGTGCGTCTTCGTCTGGATCACGACATGTGGAGCTGCTGGCTGACCAAAATTCATGGCTGTAGATCGGCATTGCGATCAGGCTCGAGACTACTCTCCGGTGCATCGATGGAAGACAGCAGTATGCTATCTGAACACACCCTCCTTACCTCCGGAGAAGTGGCGGACTCAGGCATGGTCTACGCCGGATGGCCCGGGAAACGAATCGAAGTTCCTAGAGAGTCCACGAAAGCTGGCTCCCAGGATTCCGAGACCCACCCAATCATCCTTACATGTCCAATATGCCGGTGTTTCCCAAAAGATAGCACCGTCAACGCCTGTGGCCATGTATTCTGCCAATCGTACGCTCACTCTCGCTTTTAGTCGCCGAAGTGGGCCACTGTGCTGACAACCTTTGTTTCCCTCAGATGTATCACCCGCTCATTATCGAAGAGGAGTTACTGCCCTATCTGTTTCGAGCCATCATCCCCAAATCAACTCATGAAAGTCCACCTGTCTTTTACGACAGACAGTTGAGACGCAGTTCAAACAAGGCATTCTGATGATATATACCCTCATCCCATCCCATACTTCTTTGCGTTTACAATTTTTTATCACGACTTCCAGACCTTGACGAACCTATCTACGCCTTAAATCGCGCCATCACAGCACCGCAGTCGAGAATCATATGTTGATACATGCAACATCTAAAAGAACAAGCGATCTCGCGAAGTTAGGTAAAATATGTAGATCTCTATAATGTACCCATCCATGATCATAACGATAACAGAGTTCTATGCACGACACAGCGAGTTTGAAACACAAGATAAGATATTCAGAACCACGAGTGTCTTCAGTCTATGATTTCAAGTTCTCTGAGCCGCGTTTTGGCGAAGGTGTCTTTGTACGTATTCCAGATACTGATGAAGATGGGATAAGTCATGGTCAATTAGAGGCATTAGATCAAGAGTGAATGAACGCACCGAGTAAGTTCCTCAATGTATTTCTGCTGTACCCGCATGACTTCCTCGAGAGTTGGTTTTTCGCATTTCTCTACGTGTATCGGTCTGCCAACTAGAAGATGATAAGGATGTTAGCACTTTTCCCAAAACAAAAAAAAAACTTCGTTGACGAGACTACACTTACTGACAGCAACGATCTGCCTTCTGTAGGGCATCAACCCAACGTTATCTAAGAGAAATTCAACATCTTCTGCTTGGATAAAAGAAATCACAAAATAAGCGACTGACAATTTAGTAGACCTCGTCCATGAAAGAGAGGAAGGGTGAAGCCAAATATTGACTGGAATTTACGTTGTAGAGAATACACCGTCGTTCCCTTTTCGTTAGACATTTGCTGGTAAATCTAAAGTTCAAACAACATTCAGAAATTTTCCTGTAGGAGTGTGAGCAAAGGCACTTACGTCATTTTCACCAAATGAAAAGACTGGAACAAGATCCGCTCTACAAACAATGTATGAGCAGGTGAGCGGTAATAGTGGGCAGTCTTCTACGTACCCATGCTGGATGGCAACTTTGATGAATCCCAATCTATTAGGTCCGTTAGCGCTATAGATTGGTATAAAGGCCTGATATGCACACCTTTTCCGCAATGTCAAGTCGGCTGTTCCAGGATGCGCACTCAAACTCTCAGCTGCACCCCCAACAACAATAGTAATCGCATTTCCAGGTCCAGATTTGAGGATGTTCGAACACGATCGCTTGCTGACACTGCAGATACCCAACGCCAGGAGGAAGTCTCGGTAGAATGGCACTTGAAAGTTCGTCGTTAGCGTCAAGAGATGTGGTTTGATTCCTGGGAATGCTTTCGAGAAGCCAGTGGCTGGATTACAGATTGAGAGTGAGTATATGCGCTGGAATAGCATTGCGGAAAGCGTGCCGACCTTCGGTGGCGAATGTTGCAAGTGCCCCCCTATTTCATAGGTATTAGGATATTCACAGGTCTGAAAGCAACTAGATAGACCTACATCCCGATGATTCCTGGATAAATATATGAGCTAAGGCGGCCAATAATCGAATGGTATGCAACTCACCATGTGGATGATATCCAAACACATACGGTCTATCTGCAGGCAAATCTGCCTCCTATTGTACAAAGAATTGATATTCGCCCTATTCATATAGTTCCAATGCCTACTTTGCGGAGTCTATGAGGGTTCCATTAGTGTTATAACACAAGGCAAGTTGTACGGCAAGACCCACGATGCAGGGTAATAATCCGCAAAATACTTGAAAAACTTCGCTGAGCGGAACCACTGGCTAGCCCGTCCCCCATGTTCTGGGCTTGTGTCGATGAAGCGTGCCCATATAAAGTATATCAGAAGAATTGGCCATAGAGGCGGAATCGAACTAAATGTGAATAGAGATTCCAATGAGCAATGTCGTCATGAATGAGCAAGCTGCAGGGTTGGGATAAGAACAGGAAGTAAGCGATGATAGAGCTGCAAAACCCCACGTCTGCTAAAGATAAGGACTGGGTGCCCGTGTAACATCAAAGGAGGGCTTCGGTAAAGTTTTTTTTCCGTATAGTAAGCTCGGGGAGGAGCAGGTACGGGGAGGCGCAACTGAACGGATATTGTTGCGGTCTCCACCAATATCCAGAAGCGAATACAACTGAAGCCATGAAGCCCTGTAGTCTGTTGCGTGCCCCACGAGCTCCCATCACCACATAGCAAGCTTCAATAGCCGATACATCGGTTATGTCGCCATGCACTGCAGTAAACGAGGTAAAAAATGACATACCAAAGCAATAGCCATGCCGTGGTTGTCGATACAATCAGCGTCGACCACAATGCTACAACAACCATCTGAAGGCGCCTCTTTCTCGGGATCTGCGCTGGCACGAAGCTACAGCAAAGAATTCAATGAGCATCAAGCAGCTTACAGATCAGTGGTAGCAAATATCACTCACCCAACGCTCGCATGAAGAGCAGCAACAGGTTTGGTGACGTGCAACGGCGTCACTGCAAGCTTCGATAATCGCTCCTTGAGCGTCCCAGCAGAAAGCGTACGGTCGCTTTGGGAGAGCCCAGGCTTTGGCTCCATCGTGGTTGTTGTGGTCGTTGTAGTTGATGTATGCAGCTTTGTAGCTGACATATCCGAGTAAGGTAGTTGAGATCTTCAAATGGGTCTGGTTTCTTGAAGGATTGGTGGTGGTGGTTGAAGAAAGAGTGAAACACCGAGGATGGATGAGTAGCAAAATGGGGAATGAGCAAAGAACGCGTCCGTGATATCATGCACGTGAAGTAATTTCCGGCAACCGGTTACCAAAACTCAAACCCTCAATTCAATCCGGATTCTGTCAATGGGGCTTACTACGCATGCCGGGAGGATAGATCTTTACAAAAATACGAACCCTCCAATTCGATTCTATGTAGATATGATGTTTGGCCAATTCATTTTGGGGACCCTCTAAAAGTCGTGATTTGAATTGGGAAGCCAGGTACTACGATAACGCACAGGAATTATGGAAGGAATGCTAATGACACAGCAGATGGGAAGATGCAACTCGCGTCCATGAGGAAAACGCATACAATTCATTGGACCCTCGAGCAGGGTGTCTGCTTCAAGCATACAGATCATCATCGGCGGTATCGTCTGCAAATCCAGCATTGCCAGTGGCAGCTGCGGCTTCAGGGGCCGTCGTTCCGTCACTCTCAGGGAACTTAAAGTTGTTTCCGAACCCACGCGATTGTTGCAGGTTCTGGTAGAAGCGAGGTAATCAGTCAGCAACATAAGCGATAACATGAGAAGTTCAACGAACCTGAGAGAACATCTCGTATCGCCTGATGTCTTGGTCAGACACAGAGCGGCGGGCATACTTCATCGCCTCCTCGAAGTGCTCCCGAGTGATCTGAGGAACGGGGTCCTCAGCCTCCTCTTCATCGCTATCATCGTCCATCTTCTCGTCGTTGGCTTCATCACGTTCCCGCTTCTCACGAGCAGCCCTGATATCTGCGTCAATAGACTCGCGAATGGCAAGCTTAGCAGCCCGCTGGCAAATCTCAGTGAGATCAGCACCAGAGAAACCGTGGGTGTTCTTGGCCAGGAATTCGAGCTTAACTTCAGGGGCAACAGGCGACTTCTTGAGGCAGGCCTTGAGAATCGATAGACGTGAAGGCTCGTCGGGCAGAGGAATGTAGATGAGCTGGTCAAGACGACCAGGTCGGAGGAGTGCGGGGTCGATCTGGTCAGGCCTGTTGGTAGCGCCAATGATGAACACGTTCTTCTTCGCGTTCATACCATCCATCTCCGTCAAAATTTGATTCAACACACGGTCACTGGCACCTCCGGCATCTCCGCTAGCACCTCCTCCGCCACGAGCCTTGGCAATGGAGTCCAACTCATCGAAGAACATCACGCAAGGGGCAGCAGCGCGAGCCTTATCAAAAACGTCACGGACATTGGCCTCGGATTCACCAAACCACATCGTAAGGAGCTCAGGGCCCTACAAAAATGGTCAGTTGGCAATGTAACAGAAGTACCCAAGATTCAACATACCTTGATGGAGATGAAATTGGCATTACACTCGTTGGCGATAGCCTTTGCAAGCAGCGTCTTACCCGTACCAGGAGGACCATAGAAAAGGACACCCTTTGACGGCGACATACCATACTTGAGGAACTTCTCGGGGTGCTCCACGGGGTACTGGACGGTCTCTTGCAACTCCAGCTTGACCTTGTCGAGACCACCAATGTCGTCCCAGGTAACGGTGGGCACCTCCACGACAGTCTCGCGCAGAGCGGAGGGGTTAGATGTACCGAGAGCGAAGCGGAAGTTGTCCATGGTGACACCGAGCGAGTCTAGGACCTCAGCGTCAATGGTGTCCTCATCCAAGTCGATGAGATCCATCTTCTCGCGAATTTGCTGCATGGCGGCCTCTGAACAGAGCGAGGCAATATCTGAACCAACGTAACCATGCGTATCAGCAGCAATCTGGAAATGATATCGTATCAGAATAAGTGTGGCAAGGTGGGACGAATTTATTACTGACTTGCTCAAGGTCGACATCGTCAGCGAGTTTCATGTTCTTCGTGTGGATGCGAAGAATCTCAAGTCGTCCAGTTGGGTCAGGAATGCCGATATCGACTTCACGATCAAAGCGACCGAAACGTCGCAGGGCGGGATCAATGGAGTTGGGACGATTGGTGGCGGCCATCACCACGACGTTTGAACGAGCCTTGAGACCGTCCATGAGGGTGAGGAGTTGGGAGACAACACGACGTTCGACTTCTCCGTTGGTCTGCAGCATATGTCAGCGACATGATCAATCAACCACAGGATACACGTACTTTTTCACGCTTGGGGGCGATGGAGTCGATTTCATCAATGAAGATGATAGCGGGTGAGTTTTTCTCAGCCTCTTCGAAGGCTTTTCGGAGATTGCTCTCACTCTCTCCAGCCATCTTTGACATGATTTCGGGGCCGTTAATCAGGAAGAAGAATGCACCGGTTTCGTTTGCAACAGCGCGCGCCATCAATGTTTTACCAGTACCGGGTGGGCCGAACATGAGGATACCCCTGGGAGGTTTGATACCGATTGATTTGAAGAGTTGTGGATGACGGAGGGGGAGTTCGACCAATTCTCGAATCTGAGCCATCTGCTTTCTGCATCCACCAATGTCATCGTAGCCGACGTCGTTTAGATTTGACTCTTCATCCTCTCTCTTGACCGGGTCACCCTCTGTAAAGGAGTGAGCAGTAGGAAGTAAGGCGCCCGTGAATTTACACACCAGTGTGAATGACAGTATCCTGCGCCACTATACAAAACTCTGCGGGGTCCGTTTCGATCACTTTGAACTCAACTGTTCGCATTCCTCCACGAACGAGGAAAGTGTCGCCCTTGCGCACAGGTCGGTAGGCTTATAAATAATAGGAAATGAGTTCCAAAGTTGTGGTGAGTCAAAGGACGCGAACCTTCAAGGAAGTAGGGCTTTAGGTAGACATCGAAGATGTTGCCACTAAGGCCCTCGATGGAGTCGTCGAAGGGCAGGATATGGACACGCTTGCCATACTTGATATCCAGGCATTGATGAACGTTCACCAGGTCACCAAGCTTCACCCGAAGGTTGTTACGAGCCACCTTGTTCATTTGAATGCGTCCTTCTTCAACATCATCGGAGCTCAAGCAAATAAGGACAGTGTCGCGTCTCTTTTTGCCGCTGTTGCAATACTTTCCTTTCAGAGGGATTCAGAAAGAGAATACAAGTTGTACTTACCGAACAATAATGGTGTCGCCTCGGAATAGCGATAGCAGCTCCATCGTAGCGGGGTTAAGCGTCGCGACTTGCCCAACCATCAGCACGTTGTCCAGCACTATTACAAGTGTAACTTCTCACCCGAGTTGTCATCAGCAGTCGCTTCATCTACGATGAGGCGATTTGGACTGTAAACGCGCGCCTATATCAGATATCGCTCCCCGCTAAACACAACAAAAACACGCACGATTTCTTTGGCCGCAGAATCGCAGTTGAGATATCATCGGGGCCTGGTTGAGGTGCAGCACCACTGGGGTCAGCCATGTCAGATATCGAATAGGTGGTAGTAGGCAGATAGATGTGCTGAGCAAGATGCCCTTTTGAATATAAAGGAAACGAGGACGATGGACGCGCGTCCTTCGACATCAGAACAACATGGCCAAACTCATTTATACACGTGGCTGTGGCTTGCACCTTCTTGTGCCTTCGACCGCTTTCTACTCAATCTGACTCAGGATTTCGTACATGAGAGAACTAGGCTAGGGGTATATGGTAAAGGTACTACATTTCTTCATCTTCGAGATTGAGCTCTTCAACTGGGAAATCTCCAATTTTGACCTTTTCTGGCTTCACAAAGACCCCATAGTTGTGTCGACACGAGAAATAGCGTTCTCCTTGGACCCTACAACACATAGCACACATTGTGAATGCAAGGCACGGATGAAGATGGGGGACTCACGATCCGTCATTTTTGCCAAATGGCTCGTCATATTCGATCCCCACCCATACACCTTTATTGAATTTGGTCTCGCCAACAAAACGCACAGTTCCTCGCTTGCTTAAACCTGGTTCCGACGATTCGACCTCGCATCGGGAACCAACGGGAATATCCGTGTCCACTGTGGTTTCCTCCGGCTCCTGTTTTTCCGCAAACCGACCAACTCTATGGCGTTGCTTGTATGCCAGGACAGAATCTTGTCAAATGAAGGTAAGTATAACTGCTTCACCAGATGAATGCTAGTACCTTGTCTCTTCGCGTATTCAGCGTCTGAAATATCGAATTTCTCTACTTGTGACACATCCGTCAACTGTCCGGTGAAGCTCACAGAAGGATCCGTGTCTATCACCTATATAATGGCATGAATTCGCTGAACAGATCCATCATAAGATCCCACAACGCTTACTTTGAGAACCTGAAAGTCTGTTACTCCATAGTATCCAAGCGGACGCGAATCATCCGTCAATTGTGCAAGCACTTGGGGATCAGCCTCTGAGGCAAGGAGTGTGATCGCCTGGTTAGCCGCAGGTATCCCAGTGATAAGCTCTAGTTTTCCCTAATCATCGAGCAAATTTCATGAGCCTGGTTGATTT
>Ga0247741_1001034_pt1 | contig 15336 bp, 14 predicted proteins | sample UWRJL213509R2_FD_180945 | JGI IMG/M metagenome (GOLD analysis project Ga0247741, IMG submission 180945) | Plant litter microbial communities from Arlington Agricultural Research Station in Wisconsin, United States - UWRJ-L213-509R-2 | ecosystem: Environmental > Terrestrial > Plant litter >... | reverse complement strand
AAACCAAGATCACGTGGTTTCCGGGAAAAGGGACATAAGTTTCCAGGATTCCGAGTTTCGTTAGTTTTCGGCTGTTTTCGGCTGTTTTCAGGGTTGCGCAACCTCTGGAAACCCTTTTGCAAAGTTACTGATGACTACAGGGACTCGGATCGCGGGTCCGGATGGATATCGATCTTTCCTCGTTCTCTCACTCACTGCTTCACCTAAATTTCTGCCCACCGGAGATACACTTTTATGTGACCGTTCAAGACTGGATTTGAGCCGTGTCATTCATGTACAGTGCCGTGCATGCTAGCACCGAGCCGTGTAATTGAGTTACAGGGCCATTTCATATACGAATGTGTTGCCGTGCACATTGCGTCGGTCATGAGTGAATGTGTATAGCTCATTCTAGTAGAAAATGAGCATGTTCGTTGGTGAGGCCAAGTACGGCGTACACATGAACACGTGGATTTCCTGGATTCCTGACATCCAAGCCGTTCGGACGACAGGAATCCTGACATTTCAGATGAACTCACGTGAATAGGCTGGCTCTGTTGTCGAACTTTCCTCGACTATACGAGTAGCCCTTTTTTGTCCCGGTAAATAAATAGTATGGGTAGACAAAATGTAAGTATATAAACACCAAACCTCTGAGCTCAAAACCACGTGGCAGATAAACTACTTTCACCATCGAGTGCCATTCACTGGGCTGAACACACCTCACAAGTTCACCGGCGCCGTCATTTTCCTTCGTGACTGCTCTGCTCTTATTCAAACTCTTCCATTTCTCCTAGTTCATTCTTCTTCTTTTGATGTTGGCCTAGGTTTTAGGCGCGGTTTTGGGCATAATTTCTTTGTCCCATTGGCGGTTGGCCAAGGTTTTTCAATTGGGATGTGCTTGAAACCGCGCTGCCATTTTTCTCAAAGCCTATTCTCTTTATCACTATCATATGTCTCCTGGTCTCACTGTGTCCCCACCTCTGGCGAACAGGCGATATAACAACCCCTAATCAGAAGAAAAGAAATCAGAACTTCCATGAGAACATACAGAAAAAGTATATTCCGCACAAATACCATCACAGAGATGTAGACGTGTAATCTTGAGTGAGGATACAGGTTAAACATTAGAAAATCTGGCCGCAAGATCAAGGAAGAGCGCGTGCGTGATCACATACCCAGCCGTGCAGCCAAATGTTGCTGCCGTGCATTTTACCTTGGTACCCTGCATCGGGTGCTACTAGAAATGAGTAGCCGTGCAGCTGGTGAGTTGAACTGTGACGGTGATGCATGAGCCGTGGCGCTGGTGTGTCGAGCCGTGCTGCCGCTGTGTTGGACCGTGTCAAGGCGCGGTGTTGCTTTGCTGAGCCGTGTGGGTGCAGTTTCTCGCCTTGTCCTTTCGTGCTTTAATGGCAAATAGAATCAATGAAACAGGAATTATGAATATATTTTTTTAATGTTGTTATGACGGAGTTGTCGAAACTTGAAATAAATAAATGAATGGCAGGTATGTACTATTCTGGTGTTGGAAAATTTGTATTAGTTCACAAAATCGAGTGGTTTCATGTTATATACAATTTCTTGCCTCAGCAAGCCCCTCGGCATTAATCGCAATGATTTTTGGCGTACCGTGGCGATTGCTATCTGAGTCTAGTGTGTTGCCTTTAAAACGGTTTAAACATTTGTGATACGTATCGGGGATTAAAATATCTCCGCTTTCTACTCTACTAGAAAGAGGGAAGGGAGAAAGGAGAAAGTGAACCTGGTCTTTCCCGGAGGTAGTTTCAGACCATTGAGGTATACACGTACCACCATATCACCATCACCCATGGCGAAGCTCTGGGAGGCAACGAAATAATTTAATTAGTTTTCATCACACACAATGGAGTGTATGGTTAATTACCAGGCGTTTGGGATGTCAATTGACCCTGCAGGAAGTTGATATCGAGGGATGGCTACTCAGACCTTGAGTGACGGAGATAAATTCGAAGACAACCAGATGCACGAACCGATTGGAGTGACAACTTCCCACCTCATCGCCTCTATCGCTGTTATTATCGGAAGAGAAGGTTCATCCTCAAAGTCTGGTAGATGGCCAGATTTTATGACCGTGTCGATATATTCTTCAGCCTTCTTAAGTATGTCAGGGCGGCAGAGTAGGCCGAGGATGCAAGTTGCGAGAACGGCTAGAGTCTAGCCACAATGGTATCGCTAGGATGATCCATATAAATTGAATGTGATATGTGAAGTGTGATTCTACGGACAACGCAAACACAAATAGGTTCATAGTGAACTAAAGAAGAAACATGCAATACTTTTGGAGTGGAACCCAGTAGAGTAAGTTGCATTCCCGTATCGTGTATCTAGGACTTTATATTAAGAGAAATATGTATGCGGGCGTGCCCAATTGGTGCCCGATTGCATTCTTAATAAATACCTAGGATGGACATTGAAAATCAGGGTCAAACCGAGGGCACACTATATGGTGGTGACGAAGAATGCGAACGTGAAGGATGTAGAACGCAGTGACGAGACCCAGAGTCCCCAAGTCGTCAACGTCGTATGGTGAAATGATGATGTATCGTACTCGTAGCATGTTCGTTTTCTCCTTCCTACATCGATTCTCCAACACGGCAGCATAGGGGTCCCAACCAGTCTGCAAGATCTTTGTAGAAAACGCTCGGCCTAATGGGATTTACTTGGGCGTAACTGTTCGGAGCTGAACGGGGTTCATGGCGTTATGTTATAGGATTGACGTTAATATCTTCATACCTGCATGAAACGCCGCCGATTGCCGCTCTGGTGCACACGGCGATGCAGAGGATGGATCCGACTTACAAGTTATCTCTGAACCTTGCAGAATATGGCATCGGTAATCGATCATGTCTGATTCACACATTTCTGCAATACATTCCTGTGGTTCGCAAAATGAACTCGTCGATGTGGCCATGGTAGAGAATCGGGTGCAGTGTGTATTGGTCAGAAAACCCAGGGTGCATTTGTACCGGATTACAGCTGATTATATACCTGTCACACGCAGCGCCATCAATGCTGTAAGCGCCTGCGAACGTTGGGCTTCTACTTAATGAACGATGGGACCTATCGTGAGTTCCTAACCCTATGATTCCCCGTGCCGACAACCCTCAGTACTCAGTCACGGTTGTTGAGCCACCTCTGCCACACTTCCATCCCAACTATCCGCCGAAGATACGAGCCACATTCGCTTCGCTGTATGGTGCAACGATGGTCGCGACCATCGTCAACAACTTGTAGGTCAGCTGTTCGACTTGTATACTCCATGCTCAGACTCGGGTTTTAGCTTCTATGGGATAGCACTAGTGAGTGTGCCGAATTCAGACTATTCTCTTTCGTTCTCACCAACTTGCGACCATAGTTTATGGTCCTCAATTACTTCAAACAACATGCTAGTCGGGATCCTGTAACGATGAAGATAACGATTTGTGTCCTTGCGTACGATTCTCACAGTTAACACGAATCGCTACTGAAACACATACCTGTTGGAATGTTATCCAGCACTTACTGTACATCTCTCGTAGTTACCAGAACCTTTTGTATTACTAATATGCTTACTTATCCAGTCGTAGATAGCTCACGAATATTCTAGCTACTCGTATTGTAGGTATATTGTCGGAAAACCCCAGAATGCCTTACAATGCCGAAAAGGCCGAAAATGCACGGCCATCATTGTAAGGCGTTGTAATGGGAGAGTAAGTTTAGCATGATGGCCGCTTACTATTATAAGGCGGCTTGAAATTATAATTCATTGCAGACATATAACGCAAATCATGATTGTAAGGCCGTCAGATGATTGCAATGGCCAAGTATTAATTATTATATCTAGACGTCGGTCCGCCGCTCTTATAATTGTGTAGTCACTTGAAAATTGAGCTTGCGCAGGTGTAATATGCGATAATACGGATATCATGATATTGCTACGATTAGAGAATAATCTACATTGCACCTATGCATTCGAGTGCGTACTATATAAGACAATGAAGCGGGGCCGTAGCATCTATCCTCTCATACAAAACAATGGGACACTTGTGCCACCATGTATTTGTACCGAGGACAGTGTCCATCCAATGGCAATGCACACTCGAAGATATCATACTCGATGATACGTTCCACTCACTTAAATCAAAAGGGTTTACAGTAGCCTACTTGAGCTTCGTCGTCTGAGTTTGGCTTGTCGTTGTCGGGGTGAATAAATGGCTGTGGGATGGATCCAAGGTCTCGATAGGGTGGGCGACGGTGTTGACCTTGCAACCCTATGTATGAAGCAGATTTGGATGCAGACAGAGGGCTATTGTTGTGCGGATAGTGTAGTGGGCGAATGCTTCAAAAGCACTCGCCATTCGCCAGCATGGCGAGGCGGTCGCCAGGTGGCAAGTCATGGCGTGGTGAGCTGGCGCAGTTGAGCCCACAACACTAGCCGTGCAGAGGTGACACGAAGGACCTAACACAAATTCAGTCAGTTTTGCGACCAGCAAGAAAGGAATTCCTCGTACCGCTGTGCATGTGATGGACCTATTGCTCTACGAGGCGCCGCTGAATTCTAGCATAAACCTATATTTTGGTAGATGAGCATGAGGAGAGGCACAGAGAGTGCCAATGTTCGGCGCTGGGTGTGATGATGTGGCATCGTGTGCTACAAAAAAGTGAGCTCGGGCCAATAGTATGCATAAATATGAATACTACTTACAGATAGGAGGAGCTTTCCGGCTGAAGCAGGGGCAATGTCCAAGATGTGCGGGCGCTGGATGGTAGTGGTTGAAGGAAGAACCGTGCTGTCAGCAGAACATGAGAATTTCGAGGCTGATAGCATTTCGGCAACTTCCGGAGCATGCAAGTGAAGACGCCATAGTTGTGCGCCTCCTCAGATTGTGCAGCGTTCTTTACAAGTTTGGCGATAACGCATGGATCCACAAGTAATCAGAGTGTCTCATCATGAGACAGAAAATGGGCAGGAGTGAGATCAGCAGGTATTAGGTTGATGAATTACATTGAACAAATTGCATATCATTCTCGATAACAATTTACCCAAAGATTAGTGACGCACTATTGTACCTCTACCGAAAATAGCCCATGTGTGCCAACGCCTTGCCTATTTGCGAACGACCTTGGGACCGGATGTATGAGACCGGGTTGTCCTTGGAGCTGGTGGGTTAACAGCTGCATTGACTTTACGAGACCCACGGGTTTTCTTGGGTGGTACACCCGAACTTGGAATGGGAACAGGAACCAATTGGATATCGACAGGTGTGGCATTGGATGAGGATGCAATCCCAGCTGCCTGAGAATTGAAGGCTTGCGCACCGAAAGCAGAAGCTGGAAGGGGTGCAAAAGCTTGAACGCGGGGTTGACGTGCGGAAAGAGCAGCAGTAGCCAGCTTGGGAGTGCTGACAGTGGTGTTCGTATCTTCAGGTTGGAAGTTTGGCTGCGGAGCAGGAGCTGTGGGATGAGAGAGCTCGAAAATTTCATTGTCAAGCTCAGAGTCAACCTCCACAGCATCACCGGCCACAACCCCAGAAGCAGGCGGCCCACTTTTGTTGGCAATTGCCATGCGTCGGAAGAGGTCATCGACTGCATTAGTGACTCCTTCGTCAACTGACTTCAGACCGTCGTTGTCACCATCGCTAGCAGTGGCCTGTGTTTGAGATCGCTTCATTGGGAATAATCGCTCATTCCAGGTCAACATGAGTAGGGCATACCATCCAGGATTTTCAACACGGCCACGGATGATAATTTTTTTGTAGGTGTCGAAGTCAGCCTTGTAGTTGATTCCCAAATTGGCGCCAACCCCAGAAGCATTCATTTCAGTGTCGCTCGATGCAACGTATCTCAACTGTTCCAAATATGTCAGCTAATGAGACGTGATTATGCATAAAAAAACTTACCATAGTCAATGGCCAGGCCACTGTTGCAGGGGTTACTGATATTACACGCCCCTTCACGCAGAATGGACTATTAGCTCGGATTGCCGCGTTTTCATTTCCAGCACTTGTCGGTCCATACAGGATGATCCTTGCGATCTAGTTTATAGAAAATGGTGAATAAGTGTCATAGAATTTGTATAACGAAAACATACAACAAAAAGTATTACATTGAGAAACAGGCCATTGATGTTGGTGCTGTCAGAATCCTTGAAGAAAATCGGAGGGAACAGGATATCAGCGGGGTCATCAGATGGCTTTGAGCAGCCGAGAATCGATCGTAGCTCGGGCGAATTCTCCTTGAGCTCCTTGGTTGCCTTTGAGTCAAATAGTGTGCTGGATAAGCCGAAAATCTTGTGTGCCTCGGAACGCAAACAAAGAATCATCGATGATCGTGTGGCGCTGATAGCCTTGCAAAACTGCGGATAGGTAGGTTAGCTTAGTGACAGATGTTTGACCAAGAAGTGATTTGCGAACATACATGTATTGCAAACATCCCAGCCGCCAGCATATACGTATGATGATTCTCAGGAACCCAGAAAAAGAGCTCCGCTGCCATTCCTAATGCCTCATTGTACTCGTTATCGTACCGGATGGGGTCATCATGTTTGAAAAGGGGCTTTGTAAGATTCTCGTCAAAGGATGAGGCGGTCACAAAGGGAGAGAACAGAAACTGGAATGCATTGGCAAGGTGCTTGATGTCTCGATCAAAATTTTCTGCAGCTGCCGATCTTGCAGACCCAGTCTGAGCAAGGTCAAGGTCAGCAACCTTCAGATTAAGGGTCTTGACTTCCTGCTTCAATGATGAAACAAGCCGTTGAGCATCCAAGAGCGCCTATGAATGTGTCGAACACAAACTCAGATTTCGAATGATGATACAAATATCACAACATACCTCACGCATATGACGAGGACTAAGTTCTCCGTCTAGGGCAAGCTGAAGCCTATCCTCTGCCCTTTCAGCCGCAAGGACTAAACCCGTTCCATCTGTACCAAATCCAGAGGTGGCACCAACATTACGCACAGAGCCCTCAGAAGAGGTAGAGATAGAGGCTGGCATTGTGAGTTGTAGGACAGCGCAAAAGGAGAGAGCGAAGTGTCTGGGAGTCTTGACGACAACAATGTTTGCTCTTTATGCAAACTTGACCGAGCAAACCTGGAGAACACAACGTGTGGTTCTGACTCAAAAATCTGATCTTGTAAATTGCGTGTCTGTTCAAGAAACACTCGTGTTCAATCTAATGACATAAAACTGAACAGGGATGGCCATTGACTTACTACTTGAACCGCCTTGGTGTTCAATCTGAAAATTACAGACTCGGACGTAAAATGTTTGGTAGCCGATTCCATCTTCCAAGATTTAAGTCAATGGCAAGGAGAGTCCATGCAGAATGATAAACGCCAAAGCTCTGAGGAAAACTTTGAGGAGAGAACAGACTACTGCCTGTGTGTGGCAATTGTCAGTTGTGGTGATCGTCAAGGATGAGTCTTGATGTTATGTTCCAAATTCAGTTTCTAAGTTTGCTGCACCTCAAGAACGTGCTGGCCGGGTAGCATCTGAGTGAAAAACGTACACACAAGAGTTCGGCAGGGTCATACAAATTATTCTAATTGTACAGGATGTGAGGCTAACATTACCGACTTCATTCTCCACCACATGTCCTCATCGATGACATCGAAGGAGATGAATTCATCGTGATTTTCAGAGTCATTTGCCTTCACAAGGACCGCACCTCACACAATTGACTCCACATCAATGAAAGCAGTCTTGGAAATATGCCTTGCACGAACACGACGAAATCGAAAGACTTTGTCGCTTTGAACACGTTCATTGCGAGGAATTCGCTCATCCATCGGCATGATGAGAGCCATATGACGGGTTTCATTTGCCACAAAGACACCAAAAACGTAAAGGAGCTGTGCAAAGAAATACTCATTGTTGCCTGCAGCTACAAGGACACAGTCCTGTCGCTCTCGGCCATGGAAATTGGGGTGGACACGAATGAGATCGGTTTTCTGGTGCCAATCCACAACTGATATGTAATTGACTTTAAGGAGCCGATATGGCGTCACCTGTTTTGGAGAACTTTCTTCAGTCATCTGAGATCGATAATTTAACATGAAAGAAAAGTAACCTCATCTGTAGCGTTGAGGCGCACTACTTTATTGCAGATCATTGAGAGTGACTTGGACAGCTCCTTACGGAAATCCTTGAATGCTCTCTTGCCTCCCATGCCAAAAAATTCTGTCTCGACATATTGAAGGGTCCGTGGCGTTTGCAGTGATCCTAGAGAGATATGATCGGTACCGACAATGTTTCGGTGGGGTTGTGCATCCAAGCTGGGATCACTGTTGTCATCAGACTGCTCCTCTGAAATCCGAATGAAATCATCCAAGTTCTTGATACCTTCGCGGATGACTGTTGATACCACATCATTCTCGTTCAATTTAAGTATCTAGAATCACTAGTTAGCTGGGGAAGTTGGACCGGAAAGGTAGATACATGCCTGAACCGCAAAATCCTTGAAATTCGTCATAAGCTCGTAGAAATCCTTGAGCGGTGAGTGAGCCTTCTCATTTGGTTTGGTATTGTACACTCGGGTGACACCCTTTCTGACAATATCAGCAAAGACGTGCTTGTGCGTGTGCGCTTTGGGAAAGTTCCAGCTTTTATCGGGATATTCGGTCATGTATTCCTATCACAATTACAATCCACAATTGAAGTCAATTGAATGGTTATCAGAAAGGACTCACAAACCTGCAAGAGGGCCTCAAAGTTACGGAGTTCCGCTTCTCCAGCGGCTAGCGTGGATTCGGTATGTACAGTGAGCGATGTGTACATATCAAGTTCTAAATAGCTCCGAAGCAGCTTTAGGAGAACGAAACCGTCAGGTGAATCATCCTTGGTCAAGATATTATGGGAAGTGAACATGACGATCTGATTATCAATTCTTATTAGCGTCTATTGGCATTTACATTGCTCGCTATAGGAACCTACCTTTGCAATATCTTCATATTTGCTCCCATCAGTAAAATCTTTCTTCATAATGTTCGAAAAATGATTCAACCCGCTCCATCGAGGCATTCCATCAGCGCTATAATCGGAAGTCAGTAGTTGCTTTTGAAAAAATCAGCAGTCGTACAGTTGGTCGACCAATTTTGCTGTTGGCTTTCCAAGAACATTGACAGCTCGCTTGAATTGCTCCCAGATGTGGTCTGAGAAGAGCCCACCATGATAGGCATGCAGGCGGTCCCAAGACAGCGCACGGTACGGGTCGCAGTATTCTAGGCTCCAAAAGACATTCTAGACAGTCAGAAGTCTATTGTGAGCATTCGTTAAGTCTCAGACATTTAGCTTGGATATACAGTACCTCAATATCTCGCAATCCTAGGGCCTTAAATGCAGTTTCGCTTTCAGCAGCACTCATATCCTTTGAGGCTTTATAGACTTCTTCCATAGAGCTTGTGGATCTCAGCTCAAAATCATCGGAAAGATTAGCGAGCTCGTCTCCTGGAACGAGACATATGGGGCATGGTGCATGGCTGCCAAGTCCTCGAATCAGTGCCATTATACACCTGTTACGCGCATAAGTTTTAGGTAAAGGGATGCCTAACTTGGAATTACCTACTGTTCTTCGTAATCTGCTGAAAGTATCAGCAGAATAGGGAATAGCCACCGAATCACATCGTCGCCGCATCTCATCTGATAACCGGTTTTGCCGTAGAGAATAATCGATTGAAGGATCTCGAAAAATGCCTTGTGCCAGACAACTCTCTTGAAATTAACGTACCCCTTCTTTCCTGTCTCACCGGCATCCTCATCAACCTGGAATCAGCAAGATCGATATATGAAACAAAGTGGGGTCTAAGAAATGAACTTACAATTGGTAGCCAACCGACTAGCCTTCCACCACCAATTCCACTGCCGTTGCAGATTTCGGTCGGAAGATTCAGTATACGGGCCACCACGGGGTAACCTTTAGCAGTCCCAAAGCCAGATAGCTTGGTCTTATCTGCGTATAAGAGTAGAAAGACAGGAGATGCGCCGACAGGTAGCCGTGACTTGAATGGTTGTTGGTATATGTGCTTACGATTTGGAGCCAACAATACACGCACTTGTATCTCCCACCAATCATCCCCCGTTAAGGGATCCTCGAAGAATCTTTCAAATTTCTCCCCGTTGAACCTAGAACGTCGCTCAGCAAACCATCGGAATTGGCGGATAATGTTGACATCAAGAACAAGCTCGGAGATCCAACCCCAGATGGGGCGCGTGAAGACATCAAACTCTCGAAGCTCTCCTTTATATGAGACGCTGAAGGTTTTCTTCTCGAACTGAGGGCATCCAAGTTATGCAATTATAGCGAGCAGTACTGTGAGTCCTAAACGACAGCTACAACCAACGTGCTCACCCCAGTTGCCCTAGTTTTGCGCGCATGCTCCCATACGTTCTTCAGATCTTTTACGTTGCTGAGGGTAAATGACGCGGGTTCCTTTATGCACTGATGAATGAGAGAGAGGAGAGCCGACGATTGGCGATCGTTCATGCGTGTGTCCAACATGAGTGCTGCTAGCTCAAAATCTAGTCTTGTCCGGAACGGCTTCCATGGTTCCGCTTCAGGTTCTACGAGCGGTGTCCTCAAGGAGCTCACATACTCGTCAAACGGCTGGATCTTGGTTGGAAGCCCCGATTTTGGATGGTACTCGATTTTAACATCATCGAGCCTAGGGTGATGATCTAGATAACACCGTACCAATGAGTCAGTATATCGATCTTCCCCAAATGAAAATGAAAGCGAAAGGAATTAAAAACTGAAAGAACTATACTCACCTAAGTCCTGCTCCAAGTCAGCCAAAGGAACTGGAGGGTCGTCCTCAGTTTGATGGGTCCAGGCTACGTGTTGAGACCGTTCTGACAATCCTCAGAGGTCAGAATAGAAGCAATTTTGAAGTAGCACACGGAGAGAACCACTCTACGTACCTTGGCCCAAATCGGCGTCCCGAGAACTTCCTTCTCTGAATTCGAGTTGTCGATTGGCAGCGCCACTCGTATGACGGAAGTTGTCTAAAAAGATTGTAAAGAATGGCCCAGCATGCAAAATGGGTAGCCTCACCAAGTGCAATCCGCTCCGCTAGCAGCTCATGTAGTGCACCTGAACCTTCCCGGAGTCTTGCTTGTTTTCCTTCGCACGACTTTTCATGGGTTTTGAGTCCATGCGAATTTCTCTCCTCACGGCAGAACTTGTAGACAGCCATTGACGACTTCCTGCTGCTCTTCTTGCTATTGGTCGCAGATTTGGATGGGGCCATGGAAGATGAGAGCGGGAGGTTACTACGAGGCAGCAAATGTTGTTGGTTGACATTATCAGCGTAAGATCGATGGGAATACTTTGCCGTTGCGAACGCTGTTACAGTCACTCCGGTTCGAGATGGTAACTGCGTCACATGCCTTTCTAATCTCCGCTGTCATCTATCTAATCTTATCCATGATTGTAAGGGACTTGCAAGTCGCTTATAAGCCTAAGCCCGGCCATCACAATTCCACGGCATTATAAGGCACTTTCCGGTTTTCCGACAATAAACTCATCTGTAGTAGAACATATATTTTATCGTTCTGTCTACTGGATATCCACTGCGCGATATATTTACAACAATACCTTCTAGTCTACTGGCGACTATGGAGACGGTGTTTTCCAGTCACCAAACCTACGACATCTTCGTCACGAGACTGGGTAATAGGCGTCTTTTAGACCAAATTGTGTTGTACGTGACCAATTCTTAACAGCCACTTGGGTCGTAATTGTAAACACATCTTAGCTCTGTTACAGTATGTGGCTTTGCCGCTTCTTCTCTATTAGCAGCTAATCGTGATTCCCGATGTGTAGGGGAAATGGATCTGCACGGTAAGCCCCCGGGACTTCACTCGGAGACGCTCTTTGACTATGTGCACAGTATTTAACGGCTTTCATTTCCCAACTGTAAGGTTGCCGCCTTATGTTCCCTGGGTAATACTCAGCTGACACATCGTGTTAGATTTTTCTGCGGTCGTATTTGGTCAGGTACGCATCCAGGTCTTTTTTTTCAATCCCCCTTGGCCCACCCATATATTCCCTCTTAGTCGGAATGAACCTCCGAACTCGTCTCCGGTATTTAGCAGTCCCTGCTGTAAGTGTCTATTCCTGATATCTATTTTCGTTCAGCTCATTAACTGACGCAGGTTGGGCTGGCATTTGCGCAATTTGGTACGTCGCTGATTTGGCTGGTCTCCTGCAAATGATAATCAACTAATCGAAAATTGTAGCTGCTGGACTAGGTGAGAGTTTCTCTGATTTCTATGAAATCTCGAAATACTTATTTGTGGACTCGCCACAAGCCTGGACAAGCCTTACGTGCGTCCAGTCATTGAATGCTCTTATCCCCTGCACTCAGTTGAGGTTCTTGTCCCATAATAGCGGTCCCAGCAAGTCTTTCTCGAGGTTAACATTGAGAACCAAACTTCTCATTGTAAGTCCTGTTCCATCGCAAATTTTGTCCTTCACAAATCACTTCTCCATCTCTCAGGGAGCGACAACAACACAAGGAATCACTGCAGCCCTCTGCGACATCATAATCTCCTTAGCGCTCTGCTTGATCCTCACCACACATCGATCTGGATTGAAAAGGTAGGCTGTGTATTTGTTTCTGAATTAAATTCACCCACATATTAATCCTGTGAATGTAGGACACACTCAGTGATTAATCAGTTAATTGCATATGCGATTCATCGTGCCATTGCCACGAGGTAGGATCACTTGAGCGTCATCGGCACGGTTGCTTGTATTCACGTCACCTTAGCTTCTTTGCAATCACCAGCGTCGTCTTGGTGTGTATTATATCTTCAGCCAATCTTCATCCTCAGTTCTAACGCATTGTAATTCTTTCAAGTTCATATTTGCTAACGGATCTTTTTACTTGTAAGTCACTCTACGCTGTTTCTACCCTGCCTTACATAATAATCTCAGCATGGTCCCTCTGGCTGCAAACACACATGGTAAGCCTGTACAACTCGGTTAATCTCCTACAACAAAACAGTACTGACCACCATGTTCTCGTTAGTATATGTTATCTGTGTCGTCAGCATGTGAGCACTATACAACACCTACTCTAGTTGGTCGGCTTAGTTTTTGTTACTGGTTCAGTTTAATATCGAGAGAAGGACATCGTGAGCAAGCAGCCGCAGAAGACTCTTTCCATCTCCCTGATCTAGGCTTGACACCTATGCAGTCAGAGGCAGACCTCAGCCACCTGAATCGGGAAGCAGAACCTCAGGTAATTAATTCACATCCACTGCAAGGGTAGTGCCCCTTCTCATGTTACACTTAGAACGATACAGACCACCAGATTGTATAACTGACAGTTGTGTCGACGGTACTAAGCGGAACCGAGTATAATGAGGTATATTTTATCACTAACATATGATCACCACTTCGCTGTAAGACTCATTTCTATCATAACCTGCTGTTGTTCGAAGAGCACTGACTTTCGCGAGGTTAACTGCAGATTTTTTTTGTAGAATAACCCCAGCACACCGAACCTCACGGGAGACAGAGGAAGTGTATTTCAATTTCTTACATGTAGACCTTCAATGTACTCGCCCTCCTGTAATGTATTGAGGTAGTCGAGAATCAGAAAGACTGAATATCTCTCGTACGCAAGTTGGTGGGAAGGGCGGCGCGAGTACAGCGGTCGTCTGCCGTAGGCGTTAGAGTGAGTCCAAAGGTAGACGGTGAAATGGGGTCAATGCGTCAAATCGTGCGTTCGAGGTGCGTTCGTCGAGTTCTCGTCGTAAGAACTTGGTTTAACTTCTTAGTTCGTCGTGCTTCGGGCTGGTGAGTGAAGATCGTGGGATTCACTGAAGCTATCCTACGATATAAGGTAGTTTTTATACCTACTCGTAGCTAGTATTCAGGGGTATAAAATATCACAGGATAGAGGTGAAAGGGGTCCGCAAACGATAGATATAGTAGAAATATAATCCTCGTGATAAAATGAGTCGGAAAATCAGAGAAAGGTCAAAATAAAAGATCATAACCTGGAAACTAACGCGGATCGCGTCGTGAATAAGGGGAAAAGATAGATAGGAATGGAAAACCAGTCGATCGAGAGGGTCTGGGTTCGTAGGGGCTGCTGATTGTGAGGTTGTCGGTGAACCCGTGCGTGATTTTGATGCGTGTATCCGAATTGGGGTGCTGGGCGCTAATTGTGTTCGCTTTCGAGTCGAATTCCGTGCGTAGGCAGGTAGGGTACCTTACACTCCCACTGATGATAAATGAATGGATTTACAATAGACGGCGTGCGTATTGTTTCTAATGACAAGACTTGATATGGAAGATGGGCAGGGATACAAAACCAGCATAATACAACCCAGCAAGTGCCTTCCATATAGTGTTCTGTAAGGTACCCCTACCTGCCTACGCACGGAATTCGACTCGAACGCGATCTCGCTTAGCGCCCATCACCCAATTCGGAAATACGCATCAACATCACGCACCAACTCGTCGACAACCCCACAACCAGTAGCCCCTACGACAAAATCACAGCCCAGACCCTCTCTATCGACTGCGCTATCATTTCCACTTATTCACCACGCGATCCGCGTTGGTTTCCAAGTTATCATCTTTTAGATCGAACCATATTTATAACGTCAGTTATTGAGTTCATCACTCTACACGTGTACACCAACTCCTCAAACTCAGACTCAAATTACTGTACAAGTGAATGATAATTCTTTACCGAAGTGGTGATTATGCTATTAATAAAATAGTTCTCGGTGCACCTGAGGTTCTCTCGGCGCCGTACACCAAAATGATATATCATGCGTCGTGATGGGTGGTTATCGTACTGAATGCAATATGAGAATGGGGGCTTTGCTGTTTCAGTAACTGGTCATAACTCACATTGTTTACTGTCTCCCAATCCGAGTGGTTGAGGTCGCATCCGACCGTGTAGTGCTCAAACCAAAGTCAGGTAGATCGAAAGTCTCGTCGTATGAGTCTCCTTGCTCTCTGTGTCCTTCTCGTGACGTTAAACTGAACCGGCAACCAAGGTCAGCTGGCGAATCGGCGTACGCGTTGTGGACTTCTCACATGCTGACAACACAGATAACATAGACTAACGATAACACAGTGATCAGCATTGTTTCGTTGCAATGGAGTGACCGAATTATGCTGACTTACCGTGTGTGTTTGCGGCCAGAGGGATCATGCTGAAAATATAGTGTAAGGAAGTGTGCAAAATCGGCTTAATGAGCGGTTTACAAGTAGAATGAGCCGTTGGCGAAGATGAACTGAGAAAGATTTACGGCTCGTTAGTAATGCCGACGATGATTGGAAGGAGATAAATAGACACCAGGAAGACACTGAGT
>Ga0247741_1001033_pt1 | contig 15336 bp, 16 predicted proteins | sample UWRJL213509R2_FD_180945 | JGI IMG/M metagenome (GOLD analysis project Ga0247741, IMG submission 180945) | Plant litter microbial communities from Arlington Agricultural Research Station in Wisconsin, United States - UWRJ-L213-509R-2 | ecosystem: Environmental > Terrestrial > Plant litter >... | reverse complement strand
GATCGGATTTGGCAACGGGCGGTTAGTGAGCCGTGACTGTTGCCTCAATAGGCAACTGCTGCACTCAAGGCTTTCGGGTGGCCGCGCAGCGAGTCGACAACAGAGAGGAGGATTTTTGGGCATATAACGGCAATGGGAACCAATTCAGAAAGGGGGAGAATTTGCCTGTTGAATGCGAGGAGAGCTAGTGATAGAATTACAGTATTTTCGACCCAATTTTACGATACTACAACTTGTATCCCACTTGGCAACAGACCCTCCGTGAGCCGTGATGTCACGGGGGATAGGCAACGCAACGAAGAGCCTGTGAGCCGTGACCGTTGCCTCCATACGGAAAGGGACAGTATGGTTAATGCGAGATCGTTAATACAGTTGATGATGAACGTATGCGGTGGGGGGTAGTATGAATAAAATGAAGAGGAGAGGCTAGACGAGGCTGGATAGTAATGCTGAGAACGAGATACGAATTGAGTATCCTCAATGTATGTCAAGGTGAATTGTGCATAGGAATCTAACAGATACATCGACGAGAGGCAAGTAGAGAGGCGGGTCGGCCAACACAAGAGCCACAAGAAAGTTTGCAGTCGGATTGATCCAATATCCAACGCCTGATTCTGACATGGACGTCAAAATTTCCAGAAAAGACCGCCATGGATCCAAGTGCTTCCAAGCTTACCCCGATCACCCGAGATGGAGCAAGAATCGAAGAGGGAAAGCCAAAAAGCAAATCGAGGACGAATGTCCCTTCCTCACCAAACAGTGCTCAAAACCAGAACCCATGTCCAACTCACCCTATTTCCATGCTGCCATGGTAGCGTCTCAAGGCCTCTAAGTTCTACCCATTGTCCCCTCCCCTTCCTCCACATCCGCAAGCTGAACTCGGCACTGGATGCACCACATCCCAATGCTCAGGTAGTCAAGAAACGACATGGGTATCCTTGCTTGTGCGTATTATGGTTTGGAATAGCACTGAGATTGATTTTGAGATGTTGAAAAGATATGGAGAAAGCGAATATCATGCACGAGGGAACATTGGGGTCGCTGCCGTATATGCGACTGCATCGCCACTCAGGCTAGTGATGACTAAGGCACTTTTAGGCGCCCGCCATTTCTAACAAACTGACGAGAGAGAATTCGATGTATGATCCCGTAGATTCCTTGTTAAATCCATGGGGACGAACTCATAGTATAAAACCTGTAGATATACGACTCGGAATATGTCCGCTCTACTCTACTGGGTTCCACGTCAATTACCCACTACCTATCATGGTACTTAATCGCATCTCCAGCCGAGATCTTGATACATACTTATAAATCAAACATAAGTATCTCAAAAATCAGGTTTATTTAACGTTTACAAATACTATGAACGACTCGTTACAATTCGATACACATCATTTCACATATCAACACGGACGGAACCGAGAGATGTCTCTCTAGCCACTACCTCTAGTCATTTAGAGGACTCTAACACTCTCCCAATTGAATCTACCACCAACGAACATCATTAATTTCACCTCATCGAAAACTTCACTCAGAGAGCTTACCCGGCAGGTGCATTTGCACATCCAGAGCCGGCACCACGCGTCAAGCTCGACCCATTAGTGCAATTATCATGGCCACCGCCAGAGATGTAGAACTGGATTTGACTGGGGACTCCGGAATACCTGATGGACTTGGCCGAGCTGCTTCCCAATGTGCCACAGAATCCAGTGGGCACGTTGGTACTTCCACTCTGAGAGCCGGTACAGTCCGCTCCAGCGAAGACGGTGACTGTGGCCGACATCGCCAGAGAGGCGGAAGCGAGGAGAGCGGTGGTGATGAAGACAATGTTGAATTGCATTATAGTGAGATTGCGTAGCTTGAAGCTTCTAAATGACCGAAAAAAAGTGGAGTGAGTTGAAGGTTATGCAATAGCATGATGAACAGGAGAGTTGAATGCTAACCTGATCAAATGTAGGAAGAGGAGCTGAATAAAAAAAGGTCTAGGAGGTTAGGTATTTATACGTTTTCTATCGCATCTTGCATGTAGAGTGCTGACCATTCCCTTGAACGGAAAGGGTTCCTCGTGAGACCGAGATTCTGAATTAACCATCTCCAGTACGTGTGGTAGATATGCTCTTCGACAGCGATTCGTGTGCGCTATGTATGGCGATCGCTTCTGCGGCGAATTGAACCCTCCATCCGTCCATCCATCCAAACCTGCCGCTTTGTAACTGCTCCGCCAAGCACGGCACTATCCAGGCTCATCGACTGGGAGAACTTCCATCCACAGTGGAGCCCTATGCCTATGGTCATAAATGCCGATTTGACCACGCTTTTTTAGTCATCCTAGTTGTAGGTCGTTCTGGATGAAATTTAGTTGTAAGGATCGCCGATCTGACTACAATTTTCTACAGCACTGGATATTAAATTACTAATACTATTCTCGCAGATCTCTGTGCTTTCGGTGGAATTAACCACTATAGGATGTTCACCTAGTAGTATAGCCAGTGATAGTAGGTCTCCTCTGACACTCCGTGAAATCCACACCCAACTAGCTGCTATTGTTGTATCGTGTTCATAAGATTGCCTGAGCAGTGAACCTCTCTTTGTCTCTCTGAAAGAAGCCCCCTGCCCTTTGAATCGATCAGCAGCATTTTTTAAGCACTAGTAGTATTTGACTAATTAAGTGGCGTAATTAACCTCATTCGTCTCTCATGAGCTACTTTATTCAAGTGAATGTCTCTTATGAAATCGCATCCTCGGACCGAGTATTCTCAACAGAGAGATTGGTAAAAGGAAATTACATACATAGAGGTCTTGAACCCCCAAATGTTTTGGGGGCTTCAAGCCTGATAACCTGACGAAGTCACGAGCCTCTTCAGAAAAGATGCTCCTTCCAATTTTCGGGAAAGTGGATATTTGTCCAATGCGCCGTGTGAATGAATTTGTGCGAGAGCCCGTTCGTAACTTAGCAGCGCAAGATACCGCTGGTGGTACGCCATCACAACAGTATATGGTATGTGTTTGGTACCGTACAACATACTATTCAGCGGCTATTCGTGAGAATTTCCCTAATGCATCTATTTATTTATTTTTTCGCAAGATGGCGTCCATACAACTCCATCCAAACTTAAAGCAACAGTGATGGGGGATCCGACCGGCTCAAGGACATACAGGTTTATTTGAACGTCTGACCAGGAAGCGCCGTTCATGATATGATTCTGAACCAAGACCCCAAAATGGCTACCGCAAAGCCCGAAGAAGCCTTCTAAGTTCTAAGTATAGGCCAATGCGCTTCAAAACTCCCTGGGGCAACTTGACATCTGTTTAGCATCGTTTATGGAGGTTGGAGGCACCTATTCAGGATGAGGACACACATAGAAAATCTAGAATTCAGTTCAAATTTTAAGCATGACTCCTCGCTCGGGTTCGAGGGAGTGATGAGTTGATTGGTGTTAGTCGATTAAGCATTCCAACAGCCGCAGTCGTCGGGATTCGCGAATTGCAAAACAGATGTAAAAAGCTCGAAGGCGGACTAGCTTTTAGTTTCATGAGGAACGACCAAAGGGACCCTGCAGTAGGACAATCTATCCAAATCCTCTGCGTCAATATCAAGCACTGTGCTGTACTGTAATGTTTCCACTACAGAGCATGGTAGTCTGTAGCCGGCGAGCGTAATGTTTAGCGGAAACGGCTATTTGACGGCAACATCCGCCCGACGTGTGAGTCAATTCTCTGAAGGACTTGTGGATCGGGACTCGGATCGAGTAATAGTAATACCAGTAGACTACAAACTCGGATTGAGGTTCCCAACTACGAGTAACTCCACAGCAATCACGGCACGGAAGTAGTTTATTTAGCGGACGGAATTTAGAGAAGCTAACTCCATTAAACCTCTCACCGAGAAAACTCATATTTTATGAGTTTTGGACCCCTTGGATTCTATGGCGAACTAAGCCGATGCCGTTCAAAGGATGCTCTCAGAACGCACACATATATTTCGGCGATAGTCATTGAATCTGATTTATCCCTTAGCTTGAGGCATCGGATTCGCGATCACCTTTGGAAAGAACTTGGTCGAAGGACCTGCTTTCGATTTTTTATGGTCGATTTGCTGTGTATGCTCTTTTTCATAGTGATTAAAATCCATATCACAGACGATTGCGCAGCAATTTATCATCATCCGAGTCATTTGCGGAAATCTTGGACAGAAGACATAACTATACAGGCAAAAGCAACCTCCTACAGATCGAATCGTGGATATCGATCGGGCTCCTAGGCGATCAAACTTGGAAAAAATTTCAAGTGGGGTACATCAACAACGCGAGTCGATATCGAGACTACTTCCGGGATGACTTTTAATCCACAAGTGGGTAGGGAGGTTGAGCGAAATACGAATTCCTCCCTATAGAGAAAGAGTCCGATTTAGCTTCCATTCCAATGATTCATTAGTCCTGTTCCACTCTTACATCGTTCGAGACCTGTTAACGGACAAGACCTCTTGTCTACTGAAGTAAGCACTGCGGTACAGGATAAAAATCCACTTGAAGTTTTTATATCATTCGAAAAAAAACTGTGCCCCTCAACAAATGGACGCATTTATTAAACACACGGGCAGTCATGGTGTTCTTTCTTTCCTTTTTGGTTGGTTGAAAAGTAGTCCGATCAATATTTTAGATGAGATTCCTTCTGTTCGACTTGATGCCAGCCTGACGCATGTCTTATGTTCACTTGGATCGGGGTCATTCATACCAATCCAACTCGGACACTAGCCCTCTAAATTTCATCCAGAACGACCTACAATTGGGATGACTAAAAAAGCTTCGTCAAATCGGCATTTACGACCATAGACGTAGGGCTCCACGGTGAATGGAAGTTCTCCCAGTTCGATGAGCCTCGATAGTGCCGTGTTTGGCGGAGCAGTTACAAAGCGACAGGTTTGGGTGGATGGATGGATGGAGGGCTCAATTCGCCGCAGAAGCGATTGCCATACATAGCGCACACGAATCGCTGTCGGAGGGCACATCTACCGCACGTACTGGAGATGATTAATTCAAAATCTCGGTCTCACGAGGAACCCTTTCCATTCAAGGGAATGGTCATGACTCTACATGCAAGATGCGATAGAAACCATATAAATACCTAACCCCCTAGACCTTTTTCCTTCAGCTCCTCTTCCTACATTTGATCAGGTTAGCATTCATCCCTTCTGTTCATCATCCTGTCGTATAACCTTCAACTCACTCTACTTTCTTCGGTCATTTAGAAGCTTCAAACTACGCAATCTCACTATAATGCAATTCAACATTGTCTTCGTCACTACCGCCCTCCTCGCTTCCGCCTCCCTGGCGATGTCGGCCACAGTCACCGTCTTCGCTGGAGCGGACTGTACCGGCTCTCAGAGTGGAAGTACCAACGTGCCCACTGGATTCTGTGGCACTTTGGGAAGCAGCTCGGCCAAGTCCATCAGGTATTCCGGCGTCCCCAACCAGATCCAGTTCTACATTTCTGGCGGTGGCCATGATAATTGCACCAATGGGTCGAGCTTGACGCGTGGTGCCGGCTCTGGATGTGCAAATGCGCCTGCCGGGTAAGCTCTCCCAATGAAGTTTTTTGGTGAAGTGAAACTGATGATATTCGTTGGTGGTAGATTCAATTGGGAGAGTGTTAGAGTCCTTTAAATGACTAGCGGTAGTAGCCAGAGAGACATCTCTCGGTTCCATCCGTCTTGACATGTGTATCGAATTGTAATCGCTGAAGGAATATTTGAACGTTAAATAAACCTGATTTTCGCGTTACTTATGTTGGATTTATGAGTATGTATCAAGATCCCGGCTAATAGGCGATGATTACCATGATAGGTAGTATATTTTGATCTCCTACTGGACTTTGTATTTCTACTGGTCGTAAGTGGTAAGTACACGCCCTACCTGATGCAATGTTGATGTCCTCGCCGTGCACCAGATTATGGTCTATCCCCTTTAAGAGGGCCAGAGACTAGAATATGCACCACAGACGAAATAATAAGTGACTGTTTGCGGTGTTTATCAAGCGAGCATCGCGGGCTAAATAACAGGACGTCACAGGCACTGGCTTCTGCCGCGGCATGACTCAACGCCAAGCCACTACCGGCTTGTTCACTGCCTGCTCATTTTTATCAATCACTCCTGCAGTCTCCGCTTCACCTGACCAAAACTGCAAAAGCCTTTCGCTCTTATAGCCCATGGCTCCTCCCTAGAGCTCACAACGCAGAGAACTTCTGCCCTGGCTGTGTACGTCGTCCAACTCCCCCTTCTAGAGCTCCTTGAAAGATGTGACTGCTGTGCTCATTCATCATAGCTGAGCTTGTAAGTTTACTGAAACCCGCACTGAAAACCACACAAAGCAGGATGGCGGTGAATTGGAGTTCAAACTCTCAGAGATGGGCTGGGGTGCAGTCTGGCCATGCTTGGATCTTCGATATATGGTGGCATCTACGTTGATACCGGCTCAGTACGCCTTTCTTGCCTTCATTCCTCACACCTCCAGCTGACTGCCCGCATCGATGGATCAGTACCAGCTACCAATACCCACAAGTCTTGCCACAGAGGTGTGTCTGTACCTCTCCGCCTCGTTCACCCTCTCTCCTAACACCCGAATCCTAGTGCACAGCAACGTATTCCCTCTCCAAATACGACTTCCACCAATCTAAGATCGAGACCTTATCTGACTACCCGGCGTCCATACACCACGACTCCCTCACTGAAACCGCGAGAGTGTGTATCGGCTTCTGCATCCTGGTCGCCATTCTATTCAGCGCAGATTTCTTCCTCCTTGAAAGAACCGAAGGCGCAGCCTTCGGGTCTGCTGTTTCGTGGGAAGGAGCTGCCGCATGAACGCGACTCCTGCGAATCATAGGACTCTATTACCACTACCATCGCCAGCGGCATCCCCATCGGCCATACGCCCTGGAGACGAGACGGCTTCCGAGTCGTTAACTCTTCACGCCCAATCGACTACCTATGTCTCCTGTATCTACAGGAGGCACGACGCACGCGTCACGAGATCCTCTTTCTGGGGGGACGCATCTCAGGTGACATGATCCGGCCAAAAAGATCCTCGCAATCGTTATATGCGCAGTGGCGGGTGCATCGATGAGTACGGTACGTGCTTCTTCTCTGATATTTGTTCCAAGTTGCTGATTGTGTGTTTTGCGGCGAAGGTTGTAATGGCGACTCGTTTGGCATATATAACCTGCGAGCCAAAGTACTCTTGACCCTCACTTCCAGACTCTAGCGTAGCGCCACTACCCACAAACATTTCTTGGGTCGCCTTGTGAGCTATCTTCTCTTTAATCTGACTCTTCACCCTCCGTTGTCCTCCGTTCCCTCTTTTTCATTCCAAATAGGACGGCACAAGGCTAACACACTCTCCTCACTTTCTACAGCACAATCGCAATGCTCATCGCATCCGCACACGACTCCGGAGATGACACCACGCCCAGGAGGATTATCAACCTCAAACATCCGCACCACGACACTAGCAATTAATAATTCGGATTCTACTCCAGTATCGATCGCGTCATCGACGATCGCGGAATATGAGACGCCTATTAGCTAGCGTCCGAGTGTCAGTATTGGTGCGCAGGTGAAGATCACTGTTGGCGCAGGCGCAGGGATGGGTGCTGGAGGGGGGGTGTACCCACTGCTTTGATTGCCATTGCAGTATATCCTTACTCCGTACATCGTTCTCGATGCTGAGTCTCCCATCTTCACGATTCCATATCTACATCACGCTGCATTACGCCGTGATATCCTCGTCGTTTGTATGTTGGAGGAGCAAAGGGAGCGACAAAAAGGTCGCATATGCAGGGGAAAACAAAGTCATTATGAAGCTGGACTGTCGTAGATCGTACATTCTTAATCTCAGGAGACCGAAGAACGGTGACTCTAATCGCGGAACAAAGAAAGGCGTGTCGGCCAACACGAGAGGCACAAGATATTCTGCGGTCGGATTTATCCAATATCCAACATTTGACACTGGCATCGATTTCAACATCTCCAGAAAAGACTGCGCAGGTTCTCCATGGATCTAGGTGTTTCCAAGCCTACCCCAATCGCCCACGTCACTCTCCTCCGTCCTCTCGTAACCGTTAGAATCATTGTCGCTAGCAAGTTTCGAAATTTGAGATTCTCGACTCCCCCCCCCCCGTGCCGATATCTTGATGTTGATCGATCATCTCTCTCCAGCGTGAGCTGTGGAGAAGGATGATGAAAGCGACGTTGAATTGGTCAGCTTTCCGTAGGCATCCGTATCCATCGTGGAGTTCGCTTCCATTGGGGGTAAGGATCTAGAAAACACATTGAGAGGGATGGATATGAAGGTCAAAGACGCCAAAGGGTAGAAGGCACGGTTGGTAACGCCACTCAAGGATGGGGATAGACCATGGAGAAAACGAAGCATGGTCGCCATGATCAATGATTGCACAGGTCCTAAACTGAATGAGCGGTGAATTGTGTGTGCGCTTATAGGTTTGAAAAAGCGGGTGCGAGGCGAAAGTAGAACTTCTAGAACGTCGAGATGGGCCAAGAAGGGCAACAAATCGATGCCGAATGACATGTCCAACGGACACTGGGAGACCAAATATTCAGAAAGTCAAGGATCCTGTGGTCCTTCTCTCAATCATCTCGTTCTACCTCCCGTCCTCGTCTTATCGCCCCATCCTCATTCCAACCTCGTCTACACCAAGTTCAACCCGTTCTCCCTCTACCCTTCCACAAGGCAACTGAACTCGGTAGATGCATCCGTATCTTGATGCCGATGTAGTCAAAAATGACATGGATATCTTTGCCTTGTGTGTATGATGGTTTGGAGTCACACTGAGTTTGATTTCGCAGTTTCAAAAAGATATGGAGGGGCGAATCGTGGACGCAAAATGCACAAGGAAACGTTGGGGTCGCTGCCGCACACACGTGACTGCATCGCCACTAATGGTGACTAAGGCACTGTTTAGGCGCGCGCCATGCCCAACAAATTGACGAGAGAGAATTGGATGTGTAATCCCGTGGAATCCTTGTTGAGTCCATGAGGCGTCAATTATGTACTAATTTTCATGGTAACCTTGCCTCACCATCTCCAGGCAAGATCTTGATACATACTCATAAATCCAACACAAATATCTCAAAAACAGGTTTATTGAACGTTGAAAATGACTTGAGGGATTACAATTCGATACACATCATTTCGCATATCAAAACGGAGGGAGCCGAGCGATATCTCTCGGGCTACGACCACTAGTCATTTAAAGGACTCTAACACTCTCCCAATTGAATCTATCACCAACGAACATCATTAGTTCCATCCCATCAACAAAGTTCACTCAGGGGGCTTACCCGGCAGGCGCGTTGGCACATCCAGAGCCGGCTCCACGCGTCAAGCTCGATCCATTGGTGCAATTATCGTGGCCGCCGCCAGAAATGTAGAACTGGATCTGGTTGGGGACTCCGGAATACCTGATGGACTTGGCCGAGCTGCTTCCCAAAGTGCCACAGAATCCAGTGGGCACGTTGGTACTTCCACTCTGAGAGCCGGTACAGTCCGCCCCAGCGAAGACGGTGACTGTGGCCGACATCGCCAGGGAGGCGGAGGCGAGGAGAGCAGTGGTAATGAAGACAATGTTGAATTGCATTATAGTGAGATTGCGTAGCTTGAAGCTTCTAAACGACCGAAGAAAGTAGAGTGAGTTGAAATTTATACGACACGAAGATGAGCAGGAGGGTTGAATGCTAACCTGATCAAATGTAGGAAGAGGAGCTGAAGGAAAAAGGTCTAGAGGGACAGGCATTTATACGTTTTCTATCGTATCTTGCATCTAGAGTCCTGACCATTCCCTTGAACGGAGAGGTTTCCTCGTGAGACCGAGATTCTGAATTAATCATCTCCAGTACGTGTGGTAGATGGCCCTCCAACAGCGATGCGTGTGCGCTATGGATGACGATCGCTTCTGCGGCGAATTGAACCCTCCATCCATACACCTATCCAAACCTGCCGCCTTGTAACTGCTCCGCCAAGCACGGGAATATCCAAGCTCATCGACTGGAGAACTTCCATCGACCGTGGAGCCCTATGCCAATAGTCATAAATGCCGATTTGACGAAGCTTTTTTAGTCATCTCAATTGTAGGTCGTTCTGGATGAAATTTAGACATCCAGTGTTCAAATTAGATTGGTATGAATGACCCCGATCCAAGTTAACATAGGAAATGCGTCGGGCTGGCATCAAGTTGAACAGGAAACAAAAGGAGTGCCATGACTAGCCCGTGTGTAATAAATGTGTCCATTCGTCGAGGACACAATTTGTTTTCGAATTATATCCAAATTTCAAGGGACAATCCTTACTCGAGTAGACAGGAGGGCATGTCCGTGAAAAGGTCTCAAACGATTTAAGAGTTGATTAGGACTAATGAACTATTGAAATGGAAGCTAAATCAAACTCTTTCTACTATATAAGGTATATGTTTGGTACAACATATTATTCAGCAGCTATTCGCGAGAATTTGACTAACAAATCTACTTTTTTTTTTTGGCAAGATAGCGTCCATACAACTCCATCCAAACGCATTGACCCTAAAGCAAAAGTGATGAGGGACCCCACTGGCCCAAAGTCATAGATGTTCATCTCAATTTTTACCCACCCATTCATGATATGGTTTTGAACCAAGACCCCAAAATGGCTACCGCAAAGCCCGAAGAAGCCTTCGAAGTTCTAAGTATAGCCCAATGCGCCTTAAAAGTCCCTACACCGGAGCAGGAAGGAGATTAAAGCCATTTCAATCTCGAAATCAAATCTAATATTCATGTTGAGTCATTGGTGGTGTTGGAAAGTATTATAAATCTACCAACCCAATGTACTTGAGCCATTCCCTGTCAGAAAATTTCCTTAAATTTCCATGATATCCTCATGATTGCATGACGAATAGCCTCCCTATTCGCGAGACTACGAGTATCCCCACAGCAATCACGGCACGGAAGTAGTTTATGTAGCGGACGGAATTTAGAAAAGCTAACTCAATTAAACCTCTCACCGAGGAAACTCATATTTGAGGGGTTTTTGACCACTTGGAGTCTGTGGCAGACTAAGCCGATGTCAGTCAAAGGATGCCCTCAGAACGCACACACGTATTTCAGCCATATTTATTGCATCTGTATTACCCTCAGCTTGCTGGACATCGGATTGGCGATCGCCTTTAGCGAGAACTTCGTCAAGGGACCTGCTTTCGATTTTTATGGCCTGTTTACTGTGTATGCTCTTTTTCGTAGTGATTAAATTCGATATCACAGACCATTGCACAGCAATTTATCATCTTCTGAGTCACTTGCGGAAATCTTGGACAGAGACATGACGATACAGACAAAAGCAACCTCCTACAGATCGAATCGTAGATATTGATCGGACTCTCAGGCGATCAAACTTGGAATAAAAATTCAAGTGGGGCTACATAAACAAAGCGAATTGATATGGAGACTACTTCTGGGGTGACTTTTAATTCACAAGTGGGTAAGTTGAGCGCAATACGAATTCCTCCGCTTAGAGAAAGAGTCTGATTTAGCTTCCGTTCCAATGTTTCTTCAGTCCTGTTCAACTCTTAAATCGTTCGAGACCTCTTAACGGACACGCCCTCTTGTCTACTGAAGTAAGCACTGCGGTACAGGATGAAAATCCACTTGAAATTTTTATATCATTCGAAAACAAACTGTGCCCCTCAATAAATGGACGCATTTATTACACACACGGGCTAGTCATGGTGTTCTTTCTTTCCTTTTTGGTTGGCTGATAAGTAGTCCAATCAATTTGATACAGTGGTAACGTTTTCTGTCCCTCTAAATGACATCCAGAACGATCTACAATTGGGATGACTAAAAAAGCTTCGTCAAATCGGCATTTACGACCAAAGACCTGGGGCTCCACCGTCGATGGGACTTCTCCCAGTCGATGACCTTGGATAGTGCCGTGCTTGGCGGAGCAGTTACAAAGCGGCAGGTTTGGGTGGATCGATGGAGGGTTCAGTTCGCCGCAGAAGCGATCGCCATACATAGCGCACACCAATCGCTGTCGGAGGGCACATCTACCACACGTACTGGAGGTGATTAATTCAGAATCTCGGTCTCACGAGGAAACATTTCTGTTTAAGGGAATAGTAAGCACTTTAGAGGCAAGATGCGATAGAAAACGTATAAATACCTGTCCCTGTAGACCTTTTTCCTTCAGCTCCTCTTCCTACATTTGATCAGGTTAGCATTCCACCATCCTGTTCGTCATCCTATCGTATAGCCTTCAACTCACTCTACTTTCTTCGGTCATTTAGAAGCTTCAAGCTACGCAATCTCACTATAATGCAATTCAACATTGTCTTCATTACCACTGCTCTCCTCGCTTCCGCCTCACTGGCGATGTCGGCCACAGTCACCGTCTTCGCTGGGGCGGACTGTACTGGCTCTCAGAGTGGAAGTACCAGCGTGCCCACTGGATTCTGTGGCACTTTGGGAAGCAGCTCGGCCAAGTCCATCAGGTATTCCGGCGTCCCCAACCAGATCCAGTTCTACATTTCTGGCGGTGGCCACGACAATTGCACCAATGGGTCGAGCTTGACGCGTGGTGCCGGCTCTGGATGCGCCAATGCGCCTGCCGGGTAAGCTCTCTGAGTGAATTTTTTTTGATGCAGTGGAACTGATGATATTCTTTGGTTGTAGATTCAATTGGGAGAGTGTTCGAGTCCTTTAAACTCATTAGTAGTGGTAGCCAGAGAGACATCTCTCGGTTGCATCCGAGTTGATATGTGAAATGATGTGTATTGAATCGTATCGAGTCGATCAAGGGATTTGTAAACGTTAAATAAACCTGATTTGTGAGATATGTTGGATTTGTGAGTATGTATCAAGAGGCTGGAGATTGTTAGGTGTCGATTACCATGATAGGTAGTATGTAATTGACGTTTGGAGGGAGGGGACATTCAAGTTGGAGCACGAGCGTTATGAACGTGATTCGGGATGGAATACCCAGAAATGAGCCTCAATGAGACGACTTTCAGTGACATATATGTCCCTGGCGGTCTTTCACAGCTTCTCCTCGTCCTACTCACGCACTCTATCCAGATTCCATCATCTCGTGGCCTGACTCAGTTGATGCAACGACAGAAGCGGCGAATTCTCGACCTCTGCGTTACGATAATGAAATTCAAGGTGGATTGCACCAGCACCTCTGGACCGTCCCTGTAATTTGTTCATCCTTTTCAGCTATTAATTTAAATCTTTTTAAAAATCGTGGGTTTTCTTCTCGTTTAGTGACACCTAGTCCGCAACTTACGAAATCTCAAAACATTTTTCAGCAAGTTATTCTTCGTCATTCAAGTACCTATATTGGAGAGTTTGCTGGACTTTTCAAGACCCCATAAAAACTGCTCAAGATCTCCGACTCATGGAAGCTCCCACCATCTCTGTCCTTCAAATTATGAGCTTCGGAAACCGATTGCTGGGTTCTTCACCATCGTGCCTCCGTTCTATTCTCTTGCAGTTCCTGTTTCTTTTCTGGTCAATATTTTCCACTTCTCACTATATATTTGGATCTCCTACTGGACTTTGTATTTCTACTGGTCGTAAGTAGTAAGTACATGCCCAACCTGATGCAATGTTGATGTCCTCGCCGTGCACCAGATTATGGTCAATATCGCCAGAGACTAGAGTATGCAATACAGACGAAATAATAAGTGAATGTTTGCGACGTTTATCAAGCGAGCATCGCGGGCTAAACAACAGGACAGTGAGTAGACAAGAGACAAGCGCTCACGCACCATGAATGATGGCCTCAATGAGAGCCGACAAATATTGACGTCACAGGCACTGGCTTCTGCCGCGGCATGACTCAACGCCAAGCCACTACCGTGTTTCGCTGGCTTGTTCGCTGCCTGACGCAAGTATCAACCGTAAGGATCTCTTCCAGCACTCCTGCAGTATCCGCTTCACCTACTTTTTCATTACCCCAGAGGTGACCGAAACTGCAAAACCCTTTCGCTCGTAACCCATGGCTCCTCTCTCGAGCTCACAACGCAGCGAACTTGCCAACGTATAGGTCTGCCACTACCTCCCACCCTCCCTTCTAGAGCTCCTTGAAAGATGCGACTGTCGTGCTCATTGATCATAGTTGAGCTTGTAAGTTCACTGAAACCCGCACTGAAAATCACACACAGCAGGATGGCGGTGAATTGGAGTTCTTACTCTCAGAGATGGGCTGGGGTGCAGGTTGGCCATGCTTGGATGTTCCATATATGGTGGCATCTACGTTGATACCGGCTTATTACGCCTTCCTTGCCTTCCTCACATCTCCAGCTGACTGCCCGCATCGATGGGTCACAGGGTACCAGCTGGCGATACCCACAAGTCTTGCCGCAGAGGTCTGTCTGTCTGTACCTCTCCCTCTCGTCCACCTTCACTACTAACACCCGTATCCTAGTTCAAGTCAACGTATTCCCTCTCCAAATATGAATTCCACCGATCTAAAATCGAAGCTTTATCAGACTACCCCACGTCCATACACAACGACTCCCTCATCGAAACCGCGAGAGTGTGTATCGGCTTCTGCATCCTCGTCGCTATCCTATTCAGTGCAGATTTCTTCCTCCTCTTTCTGGACAGACAAATCCTAGGTGACACGAGACGGCCAAAAAGATCCTCACAATGGTTATATGCACCGTGGCGGGTGTATCGATGAGCACGGTACGTGCTTCTTCTCTGATATTTGTTAACTAAGTTGCTGATGGTGTGTTTCGTGGTGAATATTGTAATGGACTCGTTTGGCATATATAACCTGCGAGCTGAAGTACTGCAGATTTATAGACAGGTGTGTCCTCCTCTCAGGACTTTATACTCTCCCTAATTTAGGATCCTGACCCCCACTTCCATACTCTAGCGTACCGCCACTACCCACAAAACATTTCTTGGGTCGCCTCGTAAGTTATCTTCTCATTCATCTGGCTCTTCACCCTCCATCCACCATTCCCTCTTTTCCGCTAACACTCTATCCTCTCTGGGGTACTAGCTTTTACCGTGGCACTACCGTGCGCCCCGTGAGAGCCGTGGCTCCTGTGCCACGGCAGACTTACTCATTCCAAGTTTTTGCACGGTTTACACGGCTCGAGCTTGGCCCAGATACCTCAGCTCTACAGATTAATGCAGATATAATTATGTTCGTGTGACATAGATATGGGCTTTCCTACTTGGGACCGGTTTATCGCAGTGAGGGTACACTGGTGCCAGTCGTTTAAGCATTCATTGCTCTCCTGAGCATCTCCGTGAGCAGTACTGATACTACTGTCTCTGA
>Ga0247741_1001032_pt1 | contig 15338 bp, 15 predicted proteins | sample UWRJL213509R2_FD_180945 | JGI IMG/M metagenome (GOLD analysis project Ga0247741, IMG submission 180945) | Plant litter microbial communities from Arlington Agricultural Research Station in Wisconsin, United States - UWRJ-L213-509R-2 | ecosystem: Environmental > Terrestrial > Plant litter >... | reverse complement strand
TTGGGAGCTCACAACTACCAGATCCTTGCTACTCAGGGATCTTTTAGCAGTGGGAGCTCGATTATCGTTGTGTCTTAGATGCATTTTGTCTGGCGGTAGGGAAAGCGTACGTTTCACGTCTGGCATTTTGAACAGAACATTGAGAGCACTTTTAACAGTAACCCCTGGACCCGATTCCCAAATATTGGAGGTGTTCTAGCAAAGATGAGTGAGTACGTGGGGTGGTTGAAGAATTTGGAGATGAGAGAGTGCAGAGGGATAGCGTTTATTTACGGTTTACCGTTCGATCTGCAGCGCGGAGGCCGGACCGGTATAAAAATAAAAATAATGTAGCACCCGGCTCCTGCTATTTGCCACTCATACTTACCCTGTATTTTGGATACACCACTGTCCGCGATCCACCTCAATCGCTCACGGCCCTTCCAACTGTTCTGTCCCATACCCTCGAATAAATGCACGAAACCGCTCAAACTACTCCTCAGCAACCTCCAACCCCCAACACCCCCCATGAAGTCGTCGTCCTTGGCCCCAGATCAATCGTCACGACTCTGTACGAGTTCGCGAGCACGAAGTTGGGGAGTGTACCCATTTCGGCGTGAAAACGTTAGGGAGGTTCCAAGGATGCTCTCCGTGAGCACATCCACTTGCTACGCCGATGTGTCTTACCACTGGATGTTGTCGACTCGAGCCGCCATCGAGCAAGCCACAACAGGCGTGACAACTGGATGAATCTGGCTGCCTCAACGTGGACGCACTTGCCCAGCCAGCTGAATGCTCTAGGACTCACTGGCACTCAACGCACGATGGGGCACCCTCCACCCCGCAGAATACATCGACCCACCACTCGTCATTCCGAGCAACTATGAACCCTTCACACCCGATATTGAACGCGACTGCCATTTCTGGGACCTGGCCACCCTCCAATCCACCACAACCATCTGTACCCCCCACGCGCCGATCTGGAAAAGTCCGTCCTTGCCTCCATTCTCGCTCTTCTTTGGGGACATCCTCTCCCTCTGGCTCGACATCGACACACTCCAAGTCGTCCACGACTTCCACTGGCCACATGGTGCCGTATTCGTCCATCACAGGATTGTACACGGCGGCGCCTCCCTGCTATCGTCGAGTCGTGGTACACGAAGAACAACACAATTCATATGGGTTACTGCTCGAGGGTGATGCCGAGCTGTCGCTGTTGTTTTATGCGTGGATCAAGATGACTGTTGAAATATCGGTATGCTTCCTCTCCTTAACGTTACTATTCAAATAACTGATGCATACATTCTAGTCTATACACAGATACAGTACACCCTCCAACCGTGCCCTCCGGATGTTCGGTATAAGCCTCTACCAGGAAAAACACCTTTCATCTAGCCGACAACCGTTCAACCCTCGTTCGCCTACGCATCATAATCAACGCCCCCAAATCCATACCTCCCACTACGCCCGTATACATCGAATGATCGCTTATCTCTCTCAGATCCAAACACTGGAGGGGGTTTCATGGCGGCCGGGCTTGCAGAGCCGTTTCCTGTTTGTCTTGCAGGAAGGCGGTCCAGGTCCAGGTCTGGCTCAAAGGGAAACGACACCAGTGCTCAGCCCCTATACCTCAACGGTCGATTACAGCCCAAACGCCTTGTCTAACTTTAATATCCCACCTCACTACCAATAACTCTACCTTTCTATCCCCCTCTCCCGACCTCTAACACCCCTCGTCCCTTCCTTTTCCTCTCCACAAACCTCACCCCTCCCATAAACAATTCTCTGTCAAGCTCATCTTCCTCTAGGGCTCTACCCCAACTTTCCCGACTTCGTGTCCCTATCGACGAACCACCTCGAGGTGAGGTCGCATATGAGGAAGAGGGTGCAGGGGGGTGAGAAGAGGAGGTCGCTTGACTTGTCTTCGATGGGGTTGGGGGCAGGAGTGCAGGCAGCGGTGAAAGGGACGATGCTGACGGAAAGACTCCCGGATATTAAGGATATGCCTGTGCTTAATTTCACGGGGAGCTGAAGGCGCTGGAGAAGGTCGTGGAGCGGGGAAGGGTGAGAATGGTGGGGGTGTAGGCAAGAGTTTGGGTGAATGTCAAATTTTTTCCATCAGTCATCTATCGTAGTTTGTCGACAGAGTTGGCTTCACGTTTGGTCATCATTAGAGCGATTTGTAGATAGAAGATTGTTATACCCACTCGTATATAGGAAAAATTCGATATCTTATTCGATTTTCTCTGGACTGAAGCACGAATGTTTGGGACTCATTCTATCATGCGTAGCATCGGTCTCAAATACAGAGTAATTACTGCTCTCTACTGAATAGTATACAAGACATGATTCTAATAGCCAAAGTGAACGTACGGTACCCACGTCAGGAGACCTCGTTCCGTGTCGCCAACTTGCGCTCGAATGCCCTGCATAGCATGATGGAGGGCGTATGCAGCATTCGCGGTGTCGAGTTCCAGCTTTCCAGGAGTACTTCCCCTATCCACAAGATACTGGTAGAAACCCTCTGCCACCACAGGAGCGTACTTGTCCTTGATCGACCACATTGTTGCTACCACACCTCGATATCCCGCCGCCAACATACCAGCCGCGAGGTGGACTGCCTCTTCCGAAAGATCCTCGTCACCAGTGCTTGTCTGGCATGCTGATAAAAATGCCAGCTCGGAGTGAGCAATCTTCTGCTTTATGATATCTGCAAGTTTGAGCCGTCCATCGTGGAGGTAGAATCCACTGTTGAGCGGGTTCCCAACGTCCTGCTTGGCGTGGCACGCAAAGTGAATTGAACTATGCGATGCCATTTCCAATTGCACTCGGCTGACCGTTGCAGCTTCAGCCTCCAAACAAAGAGAGTCTGAAGAATCTGACCCGATCGTTCTCCATATGGCACCCATTTCTGTCGTGGTGCATGGGATTGGAGAGCAGCCTGGTGTATTTGGTTGGCTGATGATAAGGAGCTTGGATGGTGGTGTAGGCCGTAGATCGGCGTACGCCTTGAATTTTGTCAGGAGTGCACTGACGGTGGGAGTATACGAGGATACTGCAAAGTCAGAAATGCATGTGGATGCCTCATTTCCGCTATAAATTCCCGCAGCATGAAGGGGGAGGAATGCCAGGGGACCAGTTGGACACCACCAGATCCGACCTAGGCTCAATGGAACATGAGACTTGGGCAAAATATTAACAATATGATATATTGCAAGTAGAGAGGAAACTCACGGAGTACTTGATACCATCCAAGATTGGCTTCACCACACGCCGCCAGAGTTCCTTGAGGATAGAGTGGATTTCACTTTGCATTTCGACATCATCATCAAAGATTGAACGAGGGCCACGATCTTGAACGTGCAATCGAACATCACGGGATGAAAGAAACCGTTGCAGACGCTCTTGGAGCTCAGATGCCAGGTCGTAAGTGAGATTATTGAGAGGGATGTGCACAGGCGCGTCAACGCCAGAGATCAGAGCTAAGGCGTCACAACGGGTTTCGTGAACGTTGATAACGATGATAGGGCCGTCTGTTGGTAGTTCTTTCAGAAGTTCTGACATCTGAGGGGGATGAAGAAATTTATGGAACGCAGGGATGCGACGAATTTCATCAAGCAGTTGGTGCCATTCACCAGCAAGTTTGAGATGAGTACGAGCTTCGTCTTGTAAGCTTATCTTTTGAGAAAGCGGGACATCGTTGTTGACATTTCCCAACCTACGACGAGATCCTGACGACTCCAAAGCACTTGAAATATCCATGAAGCGTTGCGCCAGGTGCTTGTCGTGTTCACTTAGGTTGTTCACGGGTGTGCGAAGTTGGTTTAGTTGACCCCAGACTAGGCAACGTCCTTGTTCAAGCCACTCAAAGGCTTTGCTGATCTCACCCTGCGCGAATGCAGCTGAAGCAGCAGAGGTGGTTGTTTCTGAGAATTCGGTGAGATGTGAATGACGTTGCTCGATTGTGCGGTCCACACCCGCAATATGCGATATTAGATTAATAACAACATCATACGCTGTGAGGGATTGTGGAAGATCACGAATGGCTGACAGCGATGCCCATTTTTGAGCTGCGTGTAGGCGAGTTGAAGGAGGTCCCAAAGTTTTGGCTGATTTCTGATAAATTGACACGGTGGTGTAGATATCCGTAGGATCATTGGTGTGGTTGAAGCGACAGTGAAATGAATGACCAAGGTTATTCAGGTACATTGGCATATCCGCGTGGCCATTGGGAGTGAGTTGAACTGCTTGCTGCCGGGCTGAGATGGCCTCTTCAATAGCAGAAAGATCCCCTGTGATTTCGAAGCGACACTGATATGCATTCCCAAGGTTATTCAGGTACATTGGCATATCTGCGTGGCCATTGGGAGTGAGTTGAACTGCTTGTTGCTGGGCTGAGATGGCCTCCTCAATATCAGAAAGGTCCCCTGTGCGTTTGAAGTGACACTGATATGAATTCCCAAGGTTATTCAGGTATATTGGCATATCTTTGTGGCCATTGGGAGTGAGTTGAACTGCTTGTTGCTGGGCTGAGATGGCCTCCTCGATATCAGAAAGGTCCCTTGTGCATGTGAAGCGACCCTGATATGAATTCCCAAGGTTATTCAGGTATATTGGCATATTTGTGCGGCCATTGGGAGTGAGTTGAACTGCTTGCTGCTGGGCTGAGATGGCCTCCTCGATATCAGAAAGGTCCCTTGTGCGTGTAAAGCGACTCTGATATGAATTCCCAAGGTTATTCAGGTATATGGGAATATCTGCATGGCCATTGGGAGTGAGTTGAACTGCTTGCTGCTGGGCTGAGATGGCCTCCTCGATATCAGAAAGGTCCCTTGTGCATGTGAAGCGACCGTGATATGAATTCCCAAGGTTATTCAGATATATTGGCATATCTGCACGGCCATTGGGAGTGAGTTGAACTGCTTGCTGCTGGGCTGAGATGGCCTCCTCGATATCAGAAAGGTCCCCTGTGCATTTGAAGTGATATTGATATGCATTTCCAAGATTATTTAGTCGACTTGGCATATCTTTGTGGCCATTGGGAGTGAGTTGGGCTGCTTGCTGCTGGGCTGAGATGGCCTCCTCAATATCAGAAAGATCTCCTGTGATTTCGAAGCAACACTGATATGCATTCCCAAGGTTATTCAGATACATTGGCATATCTGCGTGGCCATTGGGAGTGAGTTGAACTGCTTGCTGCTGGGCTGAGATGGCCTTCTCAACATCAGAGAGGTCCCCTGTGCTTTCAAAGCGACATTGATATGCATTCCCAAGGTTATTCAGATATATTGGCATATCTGCACGGCCATTGGGAGTGAGTTGAACTGCTTGCTGTTGGGCTAAGATGGCCTTCTCGATATCAGAAAGGTCCCCTGTGCTTTCAAAGCGATACTGATATGCATTCCCAAGGTTATTCAGTCGACTTGGCATATCTGTGTGGCCATTGGGAGTGAGTTGAACAGCTTGCTGTTGGGCTGAGATAGCCTCCTCAATATCAGAAAGGTCCCCTGTGCTTTCAAAGCGATACTGATATGCATTCCCAAGGTTATTCAGTCGACTTGGCATATCTGCGTGGCCATTGGGAGTGAGTTGAACAGCTTGCTGCTTGGCTGAGATGGCTTCCTCAATATCAGAGAGTTTTCCTGTGCGTTCGAAGTGACACTGATATGAATACCCCAGGTAACTGAGTCGACCTGGCATGTTTGCGTGGCCATTGGGAGTGAGTTGAATGGCCTGCTGCAGAACAGAAATGGCTTCCAGAAGGTCAGCTAGGTTGCCGACTTGGCCGACTTGGCCGAATTTCTGCATCAAGGCATCACCACGGTTCCTCAATTCCCAAGCTGCATAACATATTAACCGTTGTTTTTTCCACTCACAACCGCTGTTTAAACGCACCTGTTTCTTCCAATTCGTCCTCACTATCATTGTTGTCTATCATTTCCTGTTCAGACAACCCAAATACCACGAACAATAGTTGCAGCGCTGGTACACTATGTCCAGAGGCAAAGTATTTCGTGATCCCTGAACGTTTGTTCTGTTAACACCCATTAATCGTGCACGACCCACGCCGTAGACTTACGCGCTTCATTGGTTTCTACCTCCAGAGCGAATTCGTCTTTCGTCAAAGACATATGCGCAAACTCAATACAGTCCTCAGATGTAGCCACGATTGAAATGCCTCCGGATATGTCCATAGATCTGAAGGTGAGGGCATCAAACCATTGACTGGAGTTAATAACTGTACTGCAAAATTCTTACAGCTCAATGACACTCGATACTTGCTTCCACGTATTTTCTGACATCCTTTTCAACAACCAAACCTCCTCGTCTTCGGTAGCAAGTCCAACAACGGCAAGCCTGATCGTATCGAGCGGCGGAAAGTCGAACCCTTCCGTTGTGCATTGAAGTTCGAGGTCTGAGAAACTGTTCGAGATACAATATTCCAGTTCAAGTTGTTATTTCGAGCCTACCTGTTATATAGAGCTGAAGAGTCACATCTCCATCTAGATCCTTGCTATCGTTCTCGACCAACTGAGGTTCTGGCGCCTCCGAAAGGTCTTGAGAAGATCCCGTGATATCAAGCGCATGTTGATTGGCTTCGAAGGATTTGTTACCAGTGTGCGTAAGATCTAAAGGGCCAATAAGGTACATAATATATTCCCCAAAGATGTACGTACCAGTGCTACCTTCTCGCATAGGAGCGTCTCCAGCCTCATCGTGTGCCTCAAACGATGCGCCGACGTCAAAATTCTCTACGAATGGTACGGCATCCAAGGCGAGTTCTGCGATTAAATTTGAGTTATCATCCTTCAGAGAGGCTAGAATGGAGGAGGTGGACGCTTGACATACCAATCTCACCACCCAGTGTTGGGGGACACGAAAAAGCGTCGAGGTTATCCCAGACAGACATCTAGCAGCGACAGTTGTAGTATTCACACTGATTCAGTTCCCATGTCAGATCTCTTATATGTACGCCAAAATGAAAAGGACACAGCCATTTTGTGCATTGTAGATGGTTAAATGCCTCTTGTCAGATGCACGAGTATCCTCCCTGCTAGGTATGATAGTTGTGAGGTACTACATGTCCCGGGACATCCTTAAATAGTAGCTTACAGGTATGAACAGAGTTCTCTGACGACGACACGTCTTCTTTGGAACTTCGTAGATTCGTATGGAGCCTAGGTCCGAGCCTGCCATCATGGTCATGAGGAAAGAAAATAATCGTCGCTTATGCGCAGTGCAGAAATTCAAACTCCACGTTGCCGCGCCGCCATTCAGATTATGGGCGGCTGCATGTCAAACCTCTTCATCGTCGTCTGCGCCTTGGGATGGTTCGCTATTGTATCTGACCAACTTACGAATACCCTCCATCTCTTTAGGCTGGCATATCTGAACATGTAGTCATGTTTCCCGTCGACACTTCCTATCCTTACCGTCTTTTATAACCGTACCCCTTGCTAGACCTGCATGGAAATATTCTCCCCAGTAGCAGATTATTCCTGCATCGGGAACGCACCTCATCCACAAAATGTATCTGTGCCAAGCGTGTTATACATCTTACTCGATGCCGGGCCTGCACATGCGATCCATTGGTGGCCATTCGCGAGTTGGCGGGAAGGCGGGAGGATAGGGAGGGTAATGCGGAAGAGAGAAGGAAATGGGGAGGTTTGCCACTTGTAAGTGTTGGCAAGAATTGAGGAATGGGAACAGGACTGATTTTTGGTGTAATAGCTCTGGCAGAAGTGTTGGCGAAGATTGCTTCCAACGAACGCGCACAGGTGATGACCAATTTCAAGAAGACGCGACTCGCGATCTCCACAACGTGAACATGTTCAACGTTCAAGGCCCAATAACAGCTCATCCTCTAGCCACACTAGGGTTGGCATACTCATGTCTGTAGATCAACTCACTCTTCCGTCCCCGGCTACACGTTCTATGACTCTACTGTCCACCCCGCCCGGAGACGTCACCTGCTATCGCAGATGTCCCACATATGCCCTTCGTGTTGGACAGACCACAATCCACGATCATACCTCACCAACCTTCCACCCGTGTCCTCACACAACATCGAACAAATGCGCGAAACACTGGAACCATTCCTCAACCAACCCCCCAATACGCTGCGGGAAGTAGTCGTCCTTTGCCCGGAATCCATCATTACGGTCGTTCGACATGAAATGCAATGGCCATTCTCCAAAAAGACGTGTCTTTACGTCCTTACCAGACGTTATCTGCCCAAGCCACTATTACACGACGTGGGTGCAGCAGCGCAGAAGGTACCGCCTGCCCAACGGCACATAGGACCCTCAACCCCGCAGAATCCATTGACCTGCCATTCGTCGCACCGAGCAGCTCCGGGTTCCTCGGGGATCCCAATACTCTTGAACGAGCTTCCGTTCCGAGTACTAGTTTCAGAGTCCACCAATGTGCTCGATGGCACCTCGACCATGCTCCGGGTCGCTATCACACTACTCACTCATTGCGCGACCACACTCTCTTTCGATGAACGGAAATGGTCTGTCCTTCTCTCACATCCTCATCCGCTTACTAACACCCCTCAATAGACTGGTACCTTCTCTCTCTAGTTCAACGCCGAACAGGACCGCGACATTGATACTCTTTGTGTCGTGCGCGATTTCCACTAGCCACATGGCGCCGTATTCGTGCATCACAGGATCGTAAACAGTGCGCCTTTCCTGTCATCGTCGAATCGTGGATAACGATTCTTATGGGGTGCTGCTTGAAGATGGTGTCGAACTCTCGCCATTGTTCTATGCGTGGATTAATTGGTACGCCTCTGTTCCCTCCTTGGATTCTGACATTCCGCTAACAACCCGCATCTATTTCAAGTTGCAGATATGACACGCGTTCAATCAATTGCATCCCCGACATGTATGGTATAAGCCTCACTACCAGCAAAAATACCTCGAACACTTCCATCTGACAACCGTTCGGCTTTCAACCCTCGGAGGGAAGGAGTGGGTTGCGACTCGTAAGTTTTGATTGATTTGAGGAGGCATTGTACATTGGGACTGACGCGAAATTTGCGCTTGCAGGAGCATTGGCGATGATTGTTAGTGAGGTTTATGAACCCCCCAATGGTACGTACCTCCATCTACCATGCATTGCATTCCCTCTAACCCCCCTCCAGTAATAAAACAAAGTATGCAAATCCACTTCACCTATCCCTGGACCGTCTATCGCAGATGTCCTGCACATACCCTTCGTGCTGGACACGCTACTGTCGATGATCACACTTCAATCGCTCGCCGCCCTCCTACTCGTGTTCTCACATAAAATTGAACAAATGCACGAAACACTCGAGTCATTCCTCAATGAACCTCCCAACCTTCACTAAGTAGACATTCTCTACCCCGAATCCATTGTCATGGCTGTCTGACATGAACTATAACGGACGTTCTCCACAAGCACATTCACCCACCGTGCTGGTGTGTCTTTACGTCCTTGCCGCCAGACACCTACGCAAGCTGTCACTGATCAAACCACAGCGGGTGTGACGACTCATTGGGTACTGGTGATGGGTGAATCGGGGCGACGATACATAGATGCAGCAACGCAGAAGGTGTTGCTCAGCCCGCCAAACACACATCCTCATGGAGAAGACATGGAAACGGGAGATGGATTTGGACATCGTTAGCACACGTCGTGAAGAGTGTTTGAGCGGTGAACAGAGGCTATGAACCCAATGGTGCTGAGAATCATCGGTGAGTTAGACATTCAATCTCTTACCCAAATATTCGACTCATCTTGCATTAGTTGTCACCACGGTCCTCAATTCTCCTACACAGACGTTTTCTCAGTGGACCTCCATTGCTGCTGTGGCGCGTGGCCAGTCACCATTAGCTTATACCAGAACAACCCCCTCCTCCACGTTGCATACCTAGTTTAAGTTTTACTTTACTAGTTCGATCTTTGTTCTTCTTTAAGAAAGCGCTCGAACTCGGACCAGGATTTTCCAATACGATTATACTTTGAGGATCGAGAATCAGAAACGAAATCGCCGTAACAACCTTTGCCACTGATGTCCGACGAGGTTTCCTGATAGCTGCTGTGAACAGAAATTGAAGCAGACCAGGCCCCAGACAGACTAGAGTGAACTACAGTGGATTTAGGGAGCTCTTTGGAAGAGGAAACAAAGGGCGAGATGAGTTCAAACCACCCGCGGTCGTCTCTCGGATGGAATGTACCACCGACTCTGAACTCCCACCCGAGGTGTTGGTATCTGTAAGGCTAAATGCAAAGAATGCCATCACCAAAATAAATAAAAAGCAGAAAGAGCGGCCGAGATTGGTGCACACCGCAAGCATTGGCCGCTTATTGGCGATGCTCGTAGGAGGAGGAATGCACTGGTCAGTATCGTTCTGGATTTGGATCAGAGGCGCACAGAGACGGGATTTATTTTTAGAAAGGGCGGCTCCTTCCTTTTTGAAAATAAGGTTCAGGGTGGAATCTCAAAACTGGACTGTACGCTACTGTACGGTGATGAGTGAGTATACAACCCCTCGGGGATATCGGCGTGCTGCTCTTTATAGAACACAACTTGCCATTCCTGGGACTCCTCCTTCCGGACTCTGCTTCTATCCCGGCTCAAGGTTCTGTTCCGAGTGCGCTGGCGTTCTCAATCTATTTTAATAGACTGGCACCACATCATCACTAAAGGTCTCCCCGCCTCCCTCTTTTTTGATGCCCCAACCGCCCTGTGGCTCAACATCAAGATGGACTGCGACATTTTACAGACATGGTACACCTTCCGCACTCAACGCCGGTAGTACATCTGCTACTCTAGGCTCAATGATAGCAATTGCGTCAGGATATTCGGAGGTCCTATCACACTTGGCTGGCGGTGCCGGTTAGGTGCCTCTAGGTGGTGCTGGCCGTGCTTGGTATCTCGGAAGACAAACATACTAGTCGAACCTTCAATCTCTTCCCTGGATATGAACGTCCCTCGTTGGCTCTTTTTTCTCACCGCGCCCGTCTCACCATCCACTGAGCACCCCCTCCCAAACTGCTGGCCGGATCCAACTAGACATATACGACCCTATTGAACCGCTCGAGAAAGTCGAGGGTGTTACGATCTTGCTCCACTGTTTTTTGTGGGATATTGTTATTGTCTAAATTACAACCTCATCCCATCACTATCGTCAACCCTCATAACCTTTTTGGTACACTCACACTAACGAGGACAGGAACAGAAAATCGAGTTCAAGAAGTGGGTTTACTTCAGAGTTACAACAATAAAATACATGAATTCGAGGGCTTATGCCATTATCCAGTTTTCGTTCTTTCAGGCACTCAGAGAAGGAGAAGATCTCAACTTTACGTTGAGTTGAGGAGTTTGCATCGCATCTGCACCACCATTATGGAAATCTCGTGTCTCCGAATGGTAAAGTGTCTCCTTCAGGTTCAAGATGAGGCGTGGACCAAGGATGCATGCCGAAAATGCGGTGACATTTTGAGATACTGGGTAACGCACAACCTACGTGATGAGTGTAAGTTATGGTTGCATCAGTTAGAATAAAAATATAAAGCAGAGCCTACCGGGAGCTGAACCTGCATCCCAAGGCACAGGGCAGCTATGATCATTGCACTAAGTATGGTGGATAAGCCTCAAATTTGATTGGAGCGAAAGACGATACGCACATGAATGGAAAGAGGATACTGTCACGAAGAAGGACATACAGGAGGGAGCTGCCACCACCACCCGGCATGTTGCGTCTCAATCTCTGCACCACCTTCATGGCATGGAAGTCGCGTATTCCTATCCGGACAGCCAGGATAAAAAGGAAGAGTTGAAACAGCATATGCGAGATCCACAAAGCCCATGCCCAACCTGCAGGGCCTAAAAAGCAAAATTTGTGAGAGGAGGGGTTAGCAAGGTCTGTAACTGAATACGGATGTGACATTTGAATGGGCTTCAGAGATTTTCTAATAGGCAAGGGTAAATGGGACGACGCACGGATTTCAGGAGTGCTGGGATGGGTAAGCAGAACGCCCAGAATGGTTTCAGACGAGATGTACAGCACGAAGCCGACCAACAGGACGACCTTGATTGCTCGGGTGTGACCATACATGCTCGAAATGCGGCAAATCATAATAGCTAGAGAGTATGTCGGATGTCACTAAGGATTGAGTGCATGATGAAGATTTATACTGACCTTGCATCGAAAAAATTACCGTGGACACCAATGCAAATTCGACGACCCCGTTCGAGATGCCTGGATGGTTCAGTTCAGCGCGGAACCAATTCGGTTCAAGTTTCATGAACAAATCATACATCTACAAAATGGGACAGGCTTCAGACATGATTGTTTAAGTCTGGGGGCGGGGCACTTACTTCTGAGAATACGAACGAGATTAAAAGTGAAAAGAACACGTTAGGATAATACAGTATAAAGGAAGGTGACGGGGCGCACTCCTGGATGTATCGTAGGCAACACATGGACTTTTGAGGAGGTAGTGAGACGCCAGGACTATGGAGCGAATATAACTAGCCACCTATTGCAGAATAGCTACGGGATGGAATAAGTTCGTTGCTTGAGCGATGCCCAGATTGTCGCTTACATTTGCAACGCTGCTCCTCCGTATCGATTCTAGTAAAAAAGTTTTGAGCAGATCAAAGGGGGAGGGTGGAAAAGCCGGAATCTCACAGTCAAGAATAGTATTTGTACGAGTCGCCAACTTTTTCGTTTCTACACACGCAAAATTCAGCTGGACACTGTAAGGCTAGATGGAGGACTTACCCAAACGAGTGCGATCTGTGACGAATATCAGGAATATTTGGAACAAAAGAGCAAGGCGGCGTGCACACCTCGTCAGGAAGTGTTAAAACTATGCGATGGAGAATCACTACCCATTGCTTTGATGCTACCATACCAAAACCCACTTACTGTGATCGTAGATAACACACACTGCGGTACACACTTTGGAGAAGGTGAGGTTTAGTGTTGCAATATAACACCTCTAATAACAAAATGTACTCACAATGAAGCGTCGCGAAGACAAACTCGAGGTGTACCCTTTCCTCTACGTCTAGCCCAGCCAACATTTCTTAGAAGGACACTAAGCCTCTTTCTTGCCCCTCGAGTGGGCAAAGTGGACTCTGTAAAATTGGCCGGCTCAAGCTGTGAGGGCTATTACAACGGCTTGGTGGGTGATTGTGGTTGCAATTGTAACATTTCTCCACAACTTGAAGTATATATGGGAGAGCAGAGTGGACGGTTTTGGTGGTTCCATATACTGGTTTTGTCAGCGAGAATCGTTTGAAAATTGGTAACCCATTTGTAATGCTAATAGGCAAAACTTGAACGTTGTGACGGTTTGACGATTCTGCGCAATTCCCACTGCCCTTGCAACTGTGTTAGTATTGCAACCATGACACTAGAACACGGCCCGAGTGTGTAACATAGCAGATTCCAAATCGATGCTGGGGCGGCGGTCTACTGGCAGGGCAGCGAGAGCTTTGAGCCTTTTCTCTAAACAATCAGCTGCCCTACCCTCCGAATTGAAAACTGCGGCGGGCATTGCTGACTCCGAGCACAACCACATCGCCCATTGACATGCGCTTCTGTGCTACGGATGGTTCACAGGCAGTTTCCCGAAAGATTAAATTTTTGCCCTTTGAGATGAGCTGGTATCTGAGTCTTGAGAAGCTTGAGAGTCTGTATTCACGGGCGAATTTTCCTCTCTGATGAAGTCTAGAAGGTGTTCACACGGTCTGCAAGGCGAACCGCACCCGCTGGCCAATGTTCTCTGCACTCATGGATGACGTTGTTACATAGCATAATGGTCGTCTCGCTTGCGACGGCGAAAGACCTTGCCAACACTCACCGCAGCTGTAACCTCCTTGATCGATTTCCGAAACCCAAGAAGAATGCGACGCTGTCTCTAGCTTATCACGATTCAGTAGGTGCGGTCAGAGTTGAAACTGATTTTCAGCTTCAGATTCAGTTTGGCCCTCAGTTTACCAAGAGTGACATTAGTAAGCCACCTTCCTCATTTGGCTTTTGCGCACGTGGAAAACCAGAGGCCACGAGGTCCTGCCGTAGAGTTGCGGACCAAACCGCGAGCGAGATACGGCATACATGGGCCGACTGGCGGGCTGACTCGGTAGAGTACACTGTTGTGATTTTGGTAGAGGCCGAACAGCTGGCACTCTGCGGCAGGTCGTTGTTGCCTACGGCTTGTCTGTGCAAGCATTTCCGAGCCCTCCATAGCATCATAGCACGAATCTAGTTTTACAGATGTAGCAATGGATATGGTTATATTAGTTACTGCTGGCCTTTCATTTAGGTGAGAGGCTCGGGAATAGGAAATGGCGGCGACGAGGTTGCTGCCGTCAGATCGGCAGACTTCCGGCAACTGGTTCCCCAACCTTCAAATTTCCTACCCACAGACCCTGAGTGTGCGCATATTCCTTTTATGGAGGTGTTGCACGCTGTGCGTCGGGTGTGGCTGCGTCACGTGGGAATGCGTGATGAGGTGACCGATTTCTGATTTTCCAGCTGAAGCTGGAGCTGAAAATCAGTTTCAACTCTGACCGCACCTAGCTATCCAAACTTCACGGACCTGATTGATAGTTCGAAGCACGACCACTCTGCCTCTATAGCTACGATCATGGTACTGCCTGAGTCGTCTACTCCTGGCCACACAACTTGAGCTTGTCCGATATCCAGCTCATCCTGATGTAGGAACAAGTTCGTCTTGCCCTTCCCCCCCCTTTGCTTAAGCCGATCTGGCAATCTTCACCAGTCCTCTTCTATTCCACGCCTCCAACGTCCCAGCTTAGGAGCAGAGCACTCCGAGGTCTCGGGCAGTTTCGATCCCTCTCACCTCGCTCCGCACTCAGAAATTAGAGCCACCACTACCTCGATAACCGAGTGAAATTCAGGAGCACCTACCATTTGGGCTTGACAATCGTTTATCGTTAGAGAGAGCTGCAAATAGAAGATTGGTATACTTCATAGGTAGGACAGATTTAATCTCGATCTCCTTTAATTGAATAACTATGAACTGTGAAGTACGAATGCTTGAGATTTGTTATGCTATGCGTAACATCGGTCTCAGATATAAAGTAAATACTACTTTCTGCTGAATGGAATGCAAAAAACGATTCTAATACTCAAAGTGAACGTACGGCACCCACGTCAGGAGACCTCGTTCTGTGTCGCCAACTTGCTCTCGGATGCACTGAATAGCATGATGGAGGGCATGGGCAGCATTGGCGGTATCGAGTCTCGGTTTGCCAGGAGTAGCCTTATTCATAAGATACTCGTAGAAACTTTCCGCCACCACAGGGCCATACTTGTCCTTGATCGACCACATAGTTGCTACTACACCCC
>Ga0247741_1001031_pt1 | contig 15342 bp, 18 predicted proteins | sample UWRJL213509R2_FD_180945 | JGI IMG/M metagenome (GOLD analysis project Ga0247741, IMG submission 180945) | Plant litter microbial communities from Arlington Agricultural Research Station in Wisconsin, United States - UWRJ-L213-509R-2 | ecosystem: Environmental > Terrestrial > Plant litter >... | reverse complement strand
TGAGTTGGAAATAGAAAACTTCAATAAGAAGTACTGTTGACTCACGGGTCAAAACGCTGTGTGACAAGCTGCGAGCACCCAAACCTAATGGTAGCTCTGGCATAAGGGATTGCCAGGCTGAGCGTCAGTAAGCTTGTCGTAAGCATGGCGAGGGTGGGTTCAGCAATAAAAATAGGAACATAGCGAATGAAAGCAGCTCCTGATTTATATGATAGTGAAAACCTCGGATGATAGCCTGAGAGCAGTGTAGGCGGACATCAAAAACGACTCTCAATCGGCTCAAATTTTAAGAATACATCGCGGTGCGAATAAATTATTCTTTGTCTTCTCGAGACCAGGAAAACAGCCGATCGCACCGTTAGGAAGCGAAAATAACCCCGAAGTTCAGGTTAAAGGTTCATCAACTCTACAATATTATCGATAAACTACAAGAGCGCTTTGAGGAGTGTTTTGAGGCCATTTGATCGGCACACAAGCAGTCAAAGTTTTATATGAGTGCCCAAGACGGGATGAAGTCGTGAATGTTCGACAACGGGATACTTTTCATCGAAATCTTTGAGGCAGAGACACATTATATCTCTACGGCTCAAGAATGGGATTATGGATTATTTAGCGAAGTCTTGAGACATGAAGGCGCCTATGAATTTATAATTACCATAAGGGTGATTAACAGAAGTAGAATCTGAATTTCCAATAGGGATTGAGATCAACGACGGTATGGACTTACCGAGTCGCTGAACAAATTTCACATATATATCGCAAATGTACTTGATTATGACCGCAACACCTTGGGCTACAATACCCCGGGCCCTCTGGGGAAGTGAAGCATCTTGAGATTAATTGAGGAACCGCCGCATTGCAGGAAACAGTTTCATACTGATCAACCCGCCATCAGCAACAAAAACGGCGACAAACCCCCTTATCCTGTCCTACGAGAAAGGTTGATGAGACCTGTATTTCATGAATCTGAGCTTAAATATTATCTGTGTTAGATTCGCTCATCGATGAATTGGCTACATTTGGCGAGAAACGCTTTCAATTTGCACCCCGGGTGGTCATATCCCTGGCGAGTCGGTGTACCGTTGCTCCATGGGTCAGACCCAAGCCATCATCGGTGAGCAAAACCAAAACGCTGAAGAATCAAAAAATTATTGGAAATCAGAAAAGGGGATGTGTGCTCGTGATCCGTCATGGTCTCCCATTGGAACCGAGATCATGGGCGAGCCTGAAATTGGAGCGCGGAGACATGGCGACTCTCAGTTGCTTGTCTCGTCTACTATGACATCGAGAATAATCTCTCGAACGTCTGAAATCAGTGAAATAATATCTCCGTATATAGAAAATGAACGCAAGGTAGAACTGAAGCAACACCAGAGATAAACGGGGATTAATTGATCTGCGTTGTTGAAGCCAGGTAAATGAGATACGAATTTGACCTGTCACAAGGCAGCGAAAACAACTAAAACCAAGGCGCGTAAAGCAAGCTCCAGTAGGAGAAATTTAGTAATCTACATGGGCGGAGAAGTTACATGAGGCGAGGCTGGAGCAGTCGCTGACGGTATTCCTGTCGTTGAGACAGCATCGCAATCCTTCACCATGGTAGCTGGAGCTGGCCCAGCTTGGATTGGATTACATCCAGGAAGAGCAGGTAAATCTAGGTATATTTATCAGAAGACGGTCACACGGTGATGAGCAAGAAACCTGGAAACTTACGCTCTCCTTCTGTCTTCTCGTTCACTTGGACTTGTTCAATGCATTTATTTATCTCCTCGTCAGTCTGAATTGTCAACTCTGTACAAAGCTCGGGCGATCCGAAATCATCGAGGCATGTATTCATCGCGCGCTGGAGTGAATCGTCTTCCCAACCAAAGAGGTAATCGCCATGTTGCCCGTACCCAGTTCTGTTCGAATTTGACATGGGTCTGCTGACATGGATCAAGGAAATAGTGAAAATCAACTCACGGATCACCCATACTCAGAACAAAAGGCTGGCTACCATCGGTAGGCCACATGTCTTTGAACACAGGCGTGTCCCAGTAGGTCTCATAGAGGATCGTAGGCACGCGCACCGGGTGGGTAGCAGGGCACGACCCATTGTTGAAGAAAAGCCCCCTGCCTGGGTCGACCTTGCCCTCTGAAAACGCCATATGACTCTGTAAAATATGATGTTAACTGGATAAGATTGCACGGGCGATGACACACACCTTATGGTCAGGGCTGTCAAGGTTCTTGCCATCCCAGCAGCTATACAGGCGCGATTAGCCATCTAATGAAAGACACGAGCGAAAAAGCGGGTTCCGTACTTGGGGAAGAATATATTTGCTCGAATTCCCGCCGCACAGGGCTTGTCAGGGAGATGAACAGTATCATATGGCCCAACACCAGGAGCAAGCCGATTGGATGGACCGAAAAAGTCATTATCCTCCCAACACCTAAAGCTCAATGCCCAGGACTCGACACTATTAATATTAGATGGTTCCTTCTTGCGGATCATGGGGTTTCCAGTGATCATCCTGAAGCCCTATAGCGAGTCATTAGTCGATGATGAATGTTCGAAAAGTACTCGAACAAATACGTACCTTACGGAAGGCTGTTACCTTTTGATAGGGGGGGTAGCCAGGGATGTAATACACTGTCATACCCCCTTTCGGTGACCCAATGTAGTGATTAGGGATTTGCGGAACCTAAAATGAGTGAGCAAATACTGGTACGAGAATCACGTCAAATATTTACACGCATATAAGTCCCGTTTGAATGTTTGAAATACATGACCGCAGTCCAGTAGTTAGATTTGTCTTCTTTAAACCTACAAGTAGTACAGGTAGCAATAGTTGCGACATCTTCCTCTGGATCCATGGTCAAGTTGAAGCTAAGCATCTCATTAGATCTAACCGAGAGCATTTAATTTTAATGCTCACGCATTCTATACGAGACAATAGGCGACGATATAACGTTCAGAACGGCTTCTACCGTTTCGAATGCACTGTGACATACCCCTCCAATAATCTGATGCACATGAGTGGAGACTTGGCCAGGAGTAACCAAACTATTATATGGCATTCAGACACAGAATAATTCAAAATGCAAATAATGACTCACGGGTCGAAACGCTGTGTAACAAGCTGTGAGCATCCAAATCTGATGGTAGCTTCGACATAAGGGACCGCCAGGCTGAGTGTCAACAAACTTATTGTAAGCATGATAAGATGGCGCCAACAATGAAGACAATGAATGAAACCACCCTTTGATATATATATGACAGTGGAAATCTCGGATGGGGCCTTCGAGCAGTATGCGGACAGCTAATACGACTCATGATCATCTGAACTTCTAGGAATACAATTTATTGTGAATGGATTTAATAAACATCCCTTCGTCTTGTGGAGAGGAAGGGAAGCAGAGTAAACAGCCAATCGCACTGTCAGGAAGCGAGAGTAACTCCGAGATTGAGGTAAAACGTTCATCAGCTCTATAACTCTCTTAATCAACTGTAAGAATTCTTTGAGGAATGTATTAAGACTTTTGGTTCACAGTGAACTGGATACAGCAGCTAGGATTATATCTGAACACCCAGGAGATGACTTCAGCAGAAGACCGGACGAAGTCATGAAATCACAGGATAATTACTTTTATCGAACAACTTGAGCGCTATAAATTGTTGCTTGACGACTGAAAAATTGGATTATTGCCTATTTAGCGGAGTGTTGCGGTCTGAAAGCAACTCTCAAGGTACCTCGCAATAGGGGTCAGTAACCGAAATGGAACCTGAATTTCCCAGAGGGATTAGGATCAGTGATGGCATGGGACGAGCTCGACAAATTTGATAAACCACCACTTAATTTGAGCACGACCATATCACTTTCAGGTACGGTACTTTTTTTTGAGCTGCTTCCTGGGGATATGATTCTTCTGGAGACCACAAAAGAGAAATTGTCACATTTCCGACAGATGATGGCGTATTGCTTTTAAAGCTTGACTAAGTACAGAAGATCAGGTCCGTTAATGTTGATTAACGCGCAATATCGGGTAAACACCTTATTTTCTCCGTATACGAGAAGGACTGGCTTGTCCGCACGTCGTTGACAACAAAAAAAGGGAGCAACTCCTCTGTTACAATGAGCATAGATATCCTCCAGGTTGGATTCTCTCATCGATAAGTAAGAAATTTCACCCACCGCATCCACCAGATATGTACCTTGACAGAAAATTTCTCTACATGTTTTACGAAATTTCCAACGTCTACAGGTCGAATTGCGATTCCGAAGCTTACGGCTGAGGAAAGAGATGTTCTTCCCCTCACTCATCTTGTTATCGTCACGCTTAACCTCATGTTTGTAGGAAGCCCCAAACTCTGAAGGAGATGGAGATGGAGAGCTCAAGCGGCTTAGATGGGACCCCATCCAAAATCTGGTTTCCCTTCATTCCATAAAGTCCACCAAGTTCTGGGGATAACGACCAATCTTACAATAGCGTCAAAGCCAGCCGCATACCACTTAAGTACTCATGCTCGAGCGTCGTGGTGGAGAGAACGTGTCTTTCTGTGATTTTCACTGTGAAGAATGAGGCAAGATTCAACTAAATTTAGTTGTTTAGCATCCAACATCAGGTCATGGGTCTGAGTCCATGGAGGACTACTTCAGAAGGTACGCGTATTCCCCACCCCTTTCGATAGCCTAGAATAAATATGCTAAACATCAGCGATCGAGAAAACGTTAAGTTCGTTCGACATACACGTTTGTAGGCGGGCCTGAGTGCATTCAAAATATGTGTCATCATTCTTACGAGTTGGAAGATCATAACACACACCTGTCCTGAACCCGCTGAATGTATTTCTTCATATTTTCACCAGCATACTCTGCTGCACGATTCAAGAAAATCTCGACTGTCAAGGTCATCATGTAATCCGCCGAAGTAGGATTATCTCCTCCTGCAAACCAGCCACCTGTTTTCTGGAGATGCGCCTCGATCTGTTGAAAGCGCTGTGTATAAACCACACACAAGAATGACGAGATAAACTGACGTACGTGTTCTCCATGTTTCTTCAGGTCAGGCGCATTCATGGTTTCGTCCATGCGCATCAAGTCAGGCCCGGTTTGAGGAAGTGTTCGACAGAGGAGGCGCCGGACCAGAACGGGCTGAACGGAGCCCTCTGCGTAGTGAGTAACTGAGGCGACGAGTCAACAGACCTACAGTGTCGATAGAACTTGCAAGGTCGCTTACAAAAGAGGTTATCCAGCCACTTAGAGCGATCCCCTTGGGGAACACGATCCTTCTCTTTTCCATATGTCGCGATGAGGTACTCTGATACATAGAAATCAAAGAGTGAAGTTAGGTCTATCGAAGGAGACGTACCAATGATAGCACCACTTTCAGCAATAGTCAAGCCGCCGTCCACAATCACAGGAGACTTGCCCAACGGATGTACGTCTTGAAGTTCCTTCGGTGCAAGCTTCTGGGGTGTGCGTAGGTACCTCTTTACTTCATAAGGAACTTCAAGCTCTTCCTAGGACATAAAAGTGAGCAGTCAATCACATATAGAAGCTTGTGACGAACAAGCAGCCAGAGAATCCTTTGGGACCTGGCATTCTCCAGATGGTGGACAACGATGGGAGGACGCTGAGAGGTATCTGTCGCAGCTTCGTACATTTATGACAGGTATCAAAGATCAGGCGAGGGGCGTAAGAAATATTTAAGGCTAAGATGGAGCGAGGGGTCTGCTGAGGCAGTCAACGACGAGTTTTGAGTGGCTCCAGCCTCCGAAACTAAGTGATATGATCTGGTCAGTCAGCAAGATTTTGGTCATGTTCATGAGCAGGTGACTTGTGAACAACTAATTGATTGAAGATGATGGGAAACGAACCATGAAGCTGTTTGGAATTTCGCCAACCGTTCGGACCGTTGTTGTTGCCTGACTGTTTGGCAGTGGGGTCTAGGAAAAACCTATCACTTATTTCGAAGTAAATGTTTTATAATCTTTTTGTATACGACAATCGGCCCTAGTGACATACAACGGCGATAGGAAGAGGGATCGAGCGTCAGGTGCAAGTTAAGGACAAAGGAGACCGCATCAGCTCCCAATCAGTTCCCTCCTCATGAAACTGTTGGTCCAAGCGTGCGGGGCTTCATGTTGTGCATTACGGCCTCCTGCTGTACCTCACCTCCCTTCCACTTAATCCTTCAGCCATCCCCCCACGGCCAACCAAAATCCATCTGACATCCCAACAGCGCGCAGATGACGTGACAGAGTGAAGCCGCAACTAGTAGAGGCGAACGGGCTTGCCCATGGTCGTTTTGATGTGCAACGACTTGATGTTTTGCCAGTTCTTCTTGAGCAGGGAGACGAGGAAGTTAATGCCTGAAGAAGACAAACCAAGTTAACGAGGAGACCAATAAGAGCAGTCACTTGAGAATACGCACTCAACATCACATTTCCGAGAACCTGGTCGTCATTCATTTGGATGTGGCCAACGGCGACACCCAAGCATAGAACCTTCTTGAGCTGGAACTTGATGGTAGAGCGCACCTCGGTGATTTTGTTGCCGAGGTCCTCCGCATGGGATACGGGGGTAGGGAACTTTCCAGCTGGAGGAGTAGGTCGCTAGTCAAGCTCGTGAATCGAAGCCGACATAGCAATAGAACGTACCTTTGGAGAGACCGGGGCCGAGGAGACGAGGAATCTGCTTGATCAGGGTTTCTGAAGCAAGGAAGGCGTCGTATTTTTTGGCGAGCTTCTTGACGAGCTTCTTGTTTTTGTTCAACCTGGCGAAATACCACGTCAGGAAATAGATCAGATGAGGGAACGACTGGATAACAAACTCACTTCTTCAAATCATCAACGGACATATACTCAAGCTCAATTTGCTTGGCACGATCGATGTCGGCGGCATCGGCAAGGATGCAAATGGACATGCGAGGACGGGGAACATTGGGGAGCCTAGTGAGATGTCAGCATCCAGAACGAAAGAGTATAGCTGTGATAGACCACATACTTGACGGTTCCAGAGAAACGCTTATCTCTCTGAGGGTCGTAGTTCTTCAAACCGATTTGTAGCTCGATGGTCTCGACGAAATTGCGCTTCTTCTCGCCATTGGCTTCAGCAAGGAGTTCCTTGATAGAGCCCCGCACGCTTGACACTGAGAGTTTACTCGAACTGCGTAGATACTGTGAATTTTGACGCAAGATTTGTGCAATACTCAACGCACCTCATGCTGGATGATTTCGAGTCTCGAGGAGGAAAGACTTTGTCGTTGATGTCGGATGGCAAGTTTCGTGGCACAACAGCTGCGTGACACGGTGGCGCATGGTACTGTACAGCTGTGACATACCCAAACATCCGTAAATGCTGGGCTTAAAATAGATTTTGTTTCCTCCGAATGCATTGGGTAGCAATTTCGGAGACAAATTTCTTATCGATCAGTAATGAAATATGGTGGTGTACATAATTATTGAATGAAATTGTAACTCCAAGACACAAAGAATTCGTCGATCAAAGACACCTACTTGAGTAACAGCAAGATATCTACCGATGAACGGAGCTAACGTTTAGTCCCCCTTCCTCTAATCTGGTAGACAGAGAGCCTGTAAGAATTACCACACAATTCTTTATGGTTAGCGTCGCATGCTTGGGAGCAATCTCCGAGTGGTGCGGTTGTATCCTCCACTTGGAAGGACGAGCCACACCCTATATATACACGTGTAAGATACCATAAATGCAATTTTAACTAGGATAGGTAAGATCACTCACAGCATTCCTGGCCAAACTCCAGGCCGGTAATATTATATCCAGCTGACTCGCACTTCGTCGTACAGCTCTCGACGGTCACACCGTTAGATATGTCGAGCCGCTCGGTAAGGGTTCGAGCATTCCCTTCGACTGCATCCCTGTGAAGGAGATCCGGTATCAGTGAACCTGAATTTACAGGGACAGTGAATCCTCACTTGTGGCAGCCTTGGAAAGTCCAATTTCCAACTGTGGCCTTGTTCACAGGAACTTGGCCACTGCGCTGGTAAATTCCAATCGCGGCAGCACCTCCACACCTGAGTGTCGAATCTCCACCACAAGGGTAGTAACCCTGCTGTAAATATGGGTACTGAATCTTCACGATTTCCTCATATTCCGAGGCGACTTTTAGAGATCTCGGATTACCCTAAATTTAAACGCTCAAGGGCATAAATCAAAGCACAAGATATAAGAATAGCTGTGTTTTAAGATTTCGCCTGCTCTAGGCCATGTTTACTACAGGCCTCTGGTTTTCCGTCTGTTAGGAGAAGAGACTCAAATAGGCGGAAATGAATACCCTATGTAACTTCCCATACGGATAATAACGACGCGGCGGCAAATGCCACAATCGCTTTCTTCATATTTAGCGATTCTCCTCGCAAGTAAGTTGTGATAATTCGAAGGACTGGGCCATAGAGCGACATTAAGACTTAAATTTTTAGTAAAGTGGTTCGACTAAGATTGTGAATTTAGGTGCACCTTATCTACAATCAGCAGAGATGCTGTACTACTTCAAGGTTCATTTCATTAGAGTATACAGCTGTCCAAATATCCATAGACTGTTTCCTCCGGCGGAATACGCAGCTTAGATTTCTTGTATACTTGTGGGGCCGATACAGAAAAACCTAAACACATTTTCCAGTGGTTGAGCGCCAAAACATGAGCCATGGCATCCGAGTTACTCTCGAAGTGAGCCTGCTGATCCTCTAAAGCCATGTAATGAGTCAGTCGATTGCACGGAGAGGTCACGTACATTAGAGAACCCTGGCGCACATACCTTGCGATATTTCTTCTAGTTCTCTCCTTCGGAAGCGGCCATGCTCGAGCTATAATAGAATGGGACTATTTCATATCTTTTATCAGCTTCAAGAAAAGCACACTAGATGGAGTCAGTAATGAGATTTGTTGGCATATAATTTTCTTGCTATTTCTTCGATACTGTACTTACCTTGATCGGATCTGCATACGAAGTCACTATTGTCGTAGCTGCTTCATGTAACGCTAAGAGTGAAGTGTGATGGGCACTTGACAAGCTCCCTGATTACAATCAGCGCCTTTAACCTTCGATTGACATTACAGTCGAACCTTCCATAAGCCATACCCCTCGGTGGATAGCCCAGGCTATGGGTTTTGGGGGGTTATGGGTTCTGAGAGGTCAATTTGGCGGTAAATTTCGGTTTGGTAGCGGCTTAAACATATGGGTAATGGGGGGTTATGGCTTATGAGAGGTATAGGTTATGAGAGTTTCGACTGTACTTAGATTTCATCCCGAATACTCGCATACAGAGGAAATATATACCAGTAAGTTCCATCTTTGTTATGAAAATTTGACGGACACAACATGAGAACGGTATTAAGCTACCAACCCGAATCCGTCATCGATCTCTTGACCTTGTAAGAGGTTCAAGAAAGTTTGTGAACGTCGGAGACAAGGTATCAGCATCGGTCGATCGAGGCGGAATTGGAGTTCCATTCTCCACCTCGACGCTAGTGCAGAGAACGGCAGGTAGTCAGTTTACTTTCCCCCCCCTCAGATAGATGTGAATTGTACTTACACCGATCTATCGATAAAGCATATTCGTCGCCTAAAAAGGTGGATACGCAAATGATATCTTTGCCCCAAAGTATTCAGCAACGGTGCTGGTGCCGACCCCATTCCTCAATCATGAACACTGCAGCCAGGATCGTGGGAAATCCTTGACAACTGCTCTTAGTGTCGTCCATAGAGAGCGGCATCCATGGAGATCTCGTACCGAACCTGATATGGCATGACCATAATGTAGCAAGAAACGACTAGAGTGCATGTGCATTAGTTAAACGTGAGAGAGAGGAGGAACACATACAAATATACAAGGTGTAGGCGATTTGAGAGCGCGTCGTGGATATTCCCACTGCAGTCCACCAGCATCTGGATCACCAGGAACGAGCTGTTGAAAAATGCTCGGCAGCATTCGAGTTCGGGTCCGTGATTGACGAGAACAGAAAAAAAGGAGAATGTAATGCATGACGCAGGGGTGTTATCGTCGTCAATGTTGGGATCGAGTTTCCCTCAAAGGAGCGTGATGCTTCCATCGTTGGACGAAACATGATTGTTCTGAAGAGCCGATGTTCGCTCCGTTCTTCGAACTTCAAAGAGTTGGCGCGTCGTACCCTGCATCGTGGTAGGCGTAGGGTAGGACCTGTATTCGCACACGTCAGCACGTACAACTCCCACAAAGACGCTGAACCCCTTGTATACGTGGCTTGAACGACGGACCTCATGGGCAACGGGCATTTGAGTCGAAGCTTTCGTAGAACAGGAACTGCGGTGCTCGAAGCTGTTGCGGTAGTCGGCTCTCCCAGCGATGGTCCATCAACGCCATAAGTAAACGCGTAACCAGTCGAGGTGTCTCTGGCGTCCGAATGAGGATGTCGATTGAATATGTTGATGTTTTTTCGTCTACTTTCCACCAGTACCCTGTTCTTCACGGACCAAGAGAGCGGCGGCCCTCCTGCCTTCACAGCAGAGGCAGTGGGCCCCATATCAGCCAATGCAAATGTAGGCGTCGGCGACGAGTCGTGGAGGGGTGAATGGTATTTCATGAGTGCCTACCATAGCCAGAGCCGGAGATATCCATTGAATAAGCGTTAATGTTCACGACAAATGTTGGACTTGGTCGCCTTGAAGGTGAAGGAGAACTGAATGAACCGTGTAGATTCGAGGATCCGGCGAATGAGTTGAGTTTGTGTATCTTAGGTGTCGCCGTTTGAGTACAGGATGAGGTTTGCGATTTGAAATTCGTGCACCTTTACCGAGAACCCTCCTTGCCACCACCAGAGGGTGCACCCAATCTCGGAGTTTTACATCCTTACGGACTGGGCAGGATTCAATGCGAACGCAGCCCTCCCATGTGCTCCTCCCGCCTCTCATCTGCCAGGATACGTCCGTTAACATCACGCCGTGTCGCATGGGACGTCTCGTTGAGCCGTAATAGAAGAAACGGGCGAGGAAAGATCCCAAGAGTGCGAGTATGGGCCGCGTATACTGAGTGTTATTAAGATCGCTTTGCAGGTTCTGGAGGCGTTCGGGAGGAAGAACTTGTGGAGCCAGAGCCAGAGCCAGAGAGGGTGGAGGAGGTACGGGAAGGGTAACGATTTGGTCTGGGACGGAGGTTTGCACGAGGAGGGGGGAAAGAGGATGTGGTCGTTGAGTTATCTTCCACATGGAATCTAGAGTAGACATAAGATGCTTCAGATACAAGGTGTAAATGAAGTAAACACCCACAGATGCGGTCCAAAACAGCATATAGCCCACTCCGTGGCCCTGAAAACCTCAACGTCTTTCCCTTATTCGATGCTTCAATAACACCATAATTGAAAACAACGCTGGACTAGCACATGTATATGGAACGTGGTATATGTTGTCTTGGAGGTTGATGAGGATTGTTTGATCCTTGGCGGTTACGAATGAGGATGACTTGGATAGTAAAGCCGCGCGGAGCACTGTATAGCCGTGTTGCAGAGGAGAGTATGATGGCAAAACTAGAGGATTCGTATGCGTCAGTTATTTGGAATTGTCAGAAGGAACGAATGAAAGAAACGGAAGACATACGTTAATTTAGATAACCATTGTACTCACCCCATGATCACTAGCCAACACGAGCTGATACGCGTCCAGCCAGTGGTGGTGTGTTGAAGTGATGACCAACGAGGCCCGAGAGTTCTTGCTCTGTGTTGCATACAAGCTGGAGCAGGACGAGGCCAGAGGGACGGAAGGTTGAGGCCCGTGTTTTTCATAACGCTGTCAATCTTCACACAGGTGGAGAACCTGATCTGAGGTTCAGCAATGCAGCGGACGAAGGGTAGGAAGCCAAGTCGAATACGAGCAACTTAGCTTAGTCATATCCCGAGGGGTGAGGACCTCGTACTAAATTTAAGCGTTTAAACGTCTGTGGGAATACATAAATCACCGCAAACAGTCTTTGGCGCTTTGTTGGAATACAAATATCTCAAGGTGCTATGAAGTACCGGAGAAGACACGTCAAGCAATGGCAAGCATAGCCATTTCGACCGCAGTGAGTTATGTATATTAAGTGTCTTCCGAAACGTGAAAAGTAACGTGAAAAGTATTGCTTATCCACATATGCTACATGAGACTATTACCGGGATACCTGAATGGCGCCATTGCATTTGACCTGAGATCGAAATGGGGTCTACTGTCAGCATAAAGCTGTACAGCTTCTATTTTGATATACAACCCTATAAGAGGCTGGAGGGCGACGGAGAAAGGAAACCAAGACCAATCGACTCACTCTTGATCCATCGCGGAATTATGGCTAACCATGCTGATCACGATACAAGACCATCTACCCCAGAACCAGATGGCGAAGTTGGTATGTCGACCCTCCGATTTTCTCCCTGTTCACCTACAACTAATGTTGAGTGACTTAGATATCGCCACCCAACTCAGCCGAACGGGTGCATCCCGTGTCAAGACAATCGATTCCTCCACATCGCTGGTAACTCATAATGAAGGCGGAGACACTAGTATGGAAATTGATTGTGATAATCGAGATTCTGCAGCCGGTACGCACAATGCATGAAAATGATATGCATTTTTTACCTTATTCTAACCGGCAATTATGTAGAATTGGCGCCGGGGTGTAGTGTTCCCGTTGAGAACAACGCTATGCTTGATAGTGTGGTCTCTTACCAGGAGCTTTCCAGGAGGAAGGTACGCCAAGAGGCAGTGCTGGGTGGTGAGGCTCTCAATGGAGATACAAATCTTGCACTTTATATAACGGGTGAGGTCATCAGTCAATCGCAGTGTTGTATCTTAATAGTTAACCTCAGATCTGCGACTTCAATATGCAACGGGAACGTCCGATTTCCCATTTCTTAACTCGGTCAAACTGGTCATATTTGGGTCTAACAATGAGGAGGGAAAGGCTTTTGTGCTGGAGAGGGAGTCGCCAGAGACATGGAGGAAGTCGTCGGTCGCTGAACTGTAAGAACTTATAGTTTATAACTCCGCATGCAAAGATTTAACACCGATTACATTTCAGAGATCCGGACGTAGACGGCCTCACAATAGTGGCTACATCAGAAGAATACACAGACTTCGCGTTTGTGACATTCACGAGAGATGAATTGGCTGCAGGGTTGGAGAACCGTAGGTGTCATGGTATCATCTGTAATGGCGCGAACAATCACTCACACAAATTGAAAACGGCAAATTTTCAGGAATCACAAAGGGCTTGACTTCTGCTGAGGGTGTGTCAGCATTCAAGTTGACTTTCCTGGTTACGGGAGTTCCTCGAGAGGAACATCTGCAAGAAAATGATGAATTGTCGGCAATAGGTAAGCTCGAACCATGACCCCATGAAATATATGATTATTGAATATGTACAGCCAGGGAATTAGGGAACTACGGAGCTGAGATGATAAGACGCTTCGAGCGCATAGGCAACCTGCCTGACATCTTAGAAGCCATTGCAGTCCTGCAGCAAGCTGTTCAGATCACCCCCAATGGCCACTCTGACATGCCAACCACGCTGAATAACCTCGGAATTTCATTTCGGTGTCGTTTCGAACACACTGGCGATGTTTCTGACGTCTCAGAGGCCATCTCACTCCAGCAGCGCGCAGTTCAACTTACCCCCAATGGCCACGCTGACATGCCAGGCATGCTGACTAACCTTGGGAATTCATATCGGTGTCGCTGCGCACGCACTGGTGATGTTTCTGACGTCTCAGAGGCCATCTCACTCCAGCAGCGGGCAGTTCAACTCAACCCCAATGGCCACGCTGACATGCCAGCCTGGCTGAATGACCTTGGAATTTCATTTCGGTGTCGCTTCAAATGCACTGGTGATGTTTCTGACGTCTCAGAGGCCATCTCACTCCAGCAGCGGGCAGTTCAACTCACCCCCAATGGCCATGCTGACATGTCAGCCATGCTGAATAACCTCGGAAATTCATTTCGGTGTCGCTTCGAACGCACTGGCGATATTTCTGACGTCTCAGAGGCCATCTCATTCCACCAGCGCGCAGTTCAACTCACCCCCGATGGCCATGCTGACATGCCAGCCACGCTGAATAACCTTGGAATTTCATTTTGGTGTCGCTTCAATCGCACTGGCGATGTTTCTGACATCTCAGAGGCCATCTCAGTCCAGCAGCGTGCAGTTCAACTCACCCCCAATGGCCACGCTAACATGCCAGCCATGTTGAATAACCTCGGAAATTCATTTCGGTGTCGCTTCAAACGCACTGGCGATGTTGCTGACGCCTCAGAGGCCATCTCAGTCCAGCAGCACGCAGTTCAACTCACCCCCAATGGCCACGCTAACATGCCAGCCATGCTGACTAACCTTGGGAATTCATATCGGTGTCGCTGCGCACGCACTGGTGATGTTTCTGACGTCTCAGAGGCCATCTCACTCCAGCAGCGCGCAGTTCAACTCACCCCCAATGGCCATGCTCACATGCCAGCCATGCTGAATAGCCTCGGAATTTCATTTTGGTGTCGCTTCAAATGCACTGGCGATGTTTCTGACGTCTCAGAGGCCATCTCACTCCAGCAGCGCGGAGTTCAACTCACCCCCAATGGCCACGCTGACATGCCAGCCTGGCTGAATGACCTCGGAAATTCATTTCTGTGTCGTTTCGAACGCACTGGCGACGTTTCTGACATCTCAGAGGCCATCTCACTCCAGCAGCGTGCAGTTCAACTCACCCCCGATGGCCACGCTGACATGCCGGGCAAGCTGAGTAACCTCGGAAATTCATTTCTGTGTCGTTTCGAACGCACTGGCGATGTTTCTGACGTCTCAGAGGCCATCTCACTCAAGCAGCGCGCAGTTCAACTCACCCCCAATGGCCACGCTGACATGCCGGGCAAGCTGAGTAACCTCGGAAATTCATTTCTGTGTCGCTTCGAACGCACTGGCGATGTTTCTGACATCTCAGAGGCCATCTCACTCCAGCAGCGGGCAGTTCAACTCACCCCCAATGGCCATGCTGACATGTCAGCCATGCTGAGTAACCTCGGAATTTCATTTCGGTGTCGCTTCGAACGCACTGGCGATGTTTCTGACGTCTCAGAGGCCATCTCACTCCAGCAGCACGCAGTTCAACTCACCCCCGATGGCCACGCTGACATGCCAGGCAGGCTGAATAACCTCGGAAATTCATTTCTGCGTTGCTTCGAACACACTGGCGATGTTTCTGACGTCTCAGAGGCCATCTCACTCCAGCAGCGGGCAGTTCAACTCACCCCCAATGGCCACGCTGACATGCCAGGCAGGCTGCGTAGCCTCGGAATTTCCTTTCAGTGTCGCTCCCAACACACTGGCGATGT
>Ga0247741_1001030_pt1 | contig 15349 bp, 17 predicted proteins | sample UWRJL213509R2_FD_180945 | JGI IMG/M metagenome (GOLD analysis project Ga0247741, IMG submission 180945) | Plant litter microbial communities from Arlington Agricultural Research Station in Wisconsin, United States - UWRJ-L213-509R-2 | ecosystem: Environmental > Terrestrial > Plant litter >... | reverse complement strand
ATATATATTTACTTCATCATTGACTCCTCGTTTAAGGTATCTGGCTCCTGCGTAGTGTCGAGATCTTCGAGCAATGAGGGTGACAAATATGACCCGTCCAAGTACAGTAAGCTCTAAACGACTTGAGAAAGCTCCAAGACGAACGAGATGACGACTCACTGGCTTGATCGACGTGACCGTGAACCAAAGGAAGTAGCCAGTAATGCTTTAGACGAGGGCCATCACAATGCTTGAAAGGATCAGTGAGCATATGGAAGTTCCACGCAAATCTGTCGTTGATAGGCCAATCGTTCTCTCCTGCTCGCACGGGGCCTGTTAGATTGTGCTGGAGGGTGGAGGTTAGATCGTAAGTGTAGCTGCAAGAGAATTTGAGCTATGAAGTTGAAAGGGGATTCCGTGACCCACCTGAAGTAAAAGTTTTTCGACATATCCACTTGCTTGAATATGTTCATAAGACGCTGTTCCTCGGCGGGTTTCTCAATCTTGTGGTTGAAGGCAATAGGTACAATGTCCGAATTTTCACAATGATACAAATAGTGACCGCCTAGAAGAGCGACAACAGATCGCTTCGAGATGAGGATCATATACCAGCCCGCTGTGAAGCGAATGAACCCTACTCCAAAATCAGTGCTAGTTCGAGATCCCGAGCTCTGTGCGTACCTGCAATGCCAAAGAAGACTTTCCCCTTGCGCAAACCTCCAGATGTGCGGTTTCCGTCATCCAACATCTTGAGCATGGCACTCATCTGCCTGCCGGTGTATTCCACCTCATCTTCAACGATGCTCAGCTCCTCTTGCGTCGTTCGGTCTATTTTGATAATGCGGTGGCGAGAATCTGATGCATTGGACGCAATTATGTAGAAACGAAGACGATTCTCATAAAGAATGAACTTGTTGAAAGCCGGGGGAAAGCCGCGTGTGGACAGTGGCCTTGTTGGTATAGTGGGTTTTGATTCCTCGGAGCCTTCCTGCTGAACGATTTCGTTCGATGAGAGATCCAAATCTGAAAGGACGTTGACTAATGTATCTGGTGTAGATATCGAAGGCGGAGTAGTCCCCACTTCGTCGCCAAGCACTGTGGCCGACATGGTCAGCTTTACTCCCCAAGCCTTAGCTAAAGATAGAAGCTACTTCAAGTTGAGTGTGGCGGCACTTGCCGGGTTTTCATTCCAGGTCCAGAACTCCTTCTACAAAGTAACTACGAAGTCACATTGACCCTTAAATAGCTGCGAGAGGCGAATAAAATATGAATGGCGAGTCTCTAAAGCTTGGATGAACTTCAACTAAATCAACTTTGTAGAAGGCTTGTCTTTCATTGATAATCGTGACATGTGCTCGTAGCCATGAGGTCCAAAACGAGCGCCTCCAGATAGTGAGCCTTGGGAGGCATTGGGTCAATTGTAACTTCAAGCTTGAAACTAACATAAATATTGAATACGCAGCAGCATGACAACGATGTACTACTAAAGGCTTTACATCAGGAGCATCCATATGGATAGCTTCCTTCCATCAACATAGAACGCCCTATAAACAGCGCGAAGTAAACGCAGGATATCAAACTGTCCCATGGCGAACATTCTTTCCTACGTTGGGTCTTTCCTGGTCGCAGCTGGCTTTGTAGCTGCCGTTGCTGCCACGGGCGTCGATATCGTGGAGCGAGTGGCAGACCCATGTGCGGTCATTGGTGGCCAGAAATGGGTGTCTCCAAAGGATGTGAGAGCATGCTACACTTCGTTCAAGGTGGATCCTATCATCAAGGACAACGTACGAGTCTGCTTTACAGCTTTTGAGGAGAAGTGTTCACACATCTCGTTGAAAGATCATTCAAGTAATCAACAAAACTCTAGCTTTTCACACATCTGTGAATTATCAGTTGAAGGCCCCGTTCCCTTTCACTGCCGACGTTCATGAGGACGTCCTCGGCGACCTTGCACGCATTCAAAAGCAGGACTACCCGTCTGAATACGATTTTCATATCGACGTGTCCCGCACTTTGAAGCGGTTGAATGATGGACATTGTGTCTGGCTCAACTTTTGCTATGTATGTCCTGGTTTTTTGGTTATCAGCAGATATCTAATTAATTTCTACAGGATGGTAAGTCTCACCCCGACCGCTTCAATGCCTGCTAACCAACAAGTACTTTGAAGGGCTATTTGCCAATTACCTGCCAATCCCTTTGGCGCTTCTGACTGAATCTAATGGGTTCACACAAAACGTTCACATTGCACCTGAAGCGTTCACTGTAGCGTCGACGGAGTTCGCGGATGAGATAAACTTTTGGCAAGACGCATTGCCTGGTCAATTGAAAGGGCAGTTGGCTTCGGTGTGTTATCAATCTATATTACCGTTCGGTAGATTTTGACATCAAACACAGCTTTCTGGAGCCAAGGTCCTCGCCATCAATGGGCGAGACCCATTCGATGCTGTGAATGCGAATGCCCAAATTGCCGGCAGTTTCCAAGCCTTTGGGACGCGTCAGAATGGGTGAGTGTTGAACGTGCGATGAAATATGTGATAGCATACTGATTTTCTATTTGCATAGCTTCTTCTCAAGCTACCAGAGGAGCACATCGGGCTGGAACTACATCATGGGCCAATTTGCTCAGCAGTCTCTTCCTCTGAGTGACTCGGTCAATCTCCTCATCCAACGTGTGAACCAAACCGATCCTGAGGTCGTGACTGTAAGTCCCTTTCCGAACCACAACTTGCAGGTTTTCAAACCCCCTCCTCTATATGAAGCTACCTTACCGATCGAGGCTCAGCTCGAATGCATTCAACGATACTGCTTCTTGGCGCCAAAATAACTGCCTCGCTGTCAATGATACTAATGGCAGCGATGCCTACGCTTCGCCTACCGCAGGCATCTCGAAGGCAGCTTCCCCCACCTTGTCGAGGAAATATCCCCGCAACGTGGTGATCGACTCGACTCTTCATTCGGATATTGTCCTGCCCCCTAGTCTTCAGCCATCTCTTCCCGCGGTCAATGGCAGCCAGAGCGTAGATCAATTCTATATGCTGGATGACCAGAAAACTGGCATTATGGCGCTTGGTAGTTTCGCGGACGATGGTAACTACAACGACTTCCTGCTTGGCATGTTGAAAGGCCTGCAATCTCTGAAGGCACTGGGAGCTACGCAGCTTATCATTGATGTAGTACGTCCTCTTTGTAAATCTTGCGGTGTTTTCTTTTTCTATCAGACCCTTGCATTTCAGAGCAACAATGGAGGAGGTTATGTTTGCGCCTCACATGTGGGCTCAACTTCGCTGTTTATTCCTCGCCTGTTACTGATGAACATTGCACAGTGGTTACATCGCATTGTTAGTTCTTCATAGTATCGCATAAAACCTTGCCATAATCCTTTTATAGCTTGCAGGCCCGAAGGCAACAACCGAGCCACAGGCCGGTCTCGACACCGCAAGTCGCGCTGGAGCCCTTGCCCAACTCATTGTGAAAGAGATCGTCGAAAACAGCCTCGACCCCGACGGGAAGCTCCTGTACAACCCCAGTTTCTTGGCTGATGCTAACAACATCTTCTTCCCCGCAAACTATGACTGGCTGGAGCCCCCGGTCCCAAAGACTATCAATGGTCGCAGTGATGCCTTCAGTCAAAGGTTGGCCGCAAGTTCCTTAATGGACTCTGTAGTAACTGGGCTTATGTTCTAGGTTGGGGAACGACTGCGGTAACGGCAACTACCCCACTGCACCTCCGGAGGTTGCGCTATTTGATACGAAGAAGGTCGTGATTGTATCTAATGGGAGGTAATTTAATGCAACTCTCGCTAAGAAAATGTGGTGCGCACTGACGACCTCTTCTCAAGATGCGCGAGCTCTTGCTCTGTCTTCACTGTCAGAATAATCTCGTTTTATACGAGATGCCTAAACATAGTAATATATTTGTTTAGCTCCTCATGAGTAAGAAAGAAGGCACGAAGACTGTCGTTATTGGTGGCAAGAAGGAAATTCCTCAGCAGTACTCAGGTATCGTTGGAGGACAGTCGGTTGATTTCTCCACTATAGATACTGACATCAAGGTAAAGCTCTCGGTATACAGTACATCTGCAGTCGTTAATGAAACACCAACAGACTGCTCACCTAAAGAACAACACTCTTGCACCACCTGACTTGTGGGTGTTCCAAGAAGGTATTCTTGTTCATGGGTCGCTAATCTTAATCTTCCATAGGCTCGTCAATGGTTATCAAGGGATCACCTGGAGGCTTGCATACGGTGTCGACAATCCCAATGAGCCCGAAGGCATCAGCTTTTTTCATTGGAGCATTTACCGCTATTGATTCATGTCTCAACAGAATGGCAGTCCCATCCAGCAACTTTGAACCTTCCGATCACCTCAGATATGTAAGTTGAAGCACTCTTTCGAATCTAAGATTCTGATGGGCGCATCAGGGCAAATAATCCTGTTGCTATCTGGAACTCCGTGGTCAAGAGGCTTCTCTCTTAGACGCAGGATGTACTTGAGTACAGCAATTATATGGACTACAGAATTGGGTAACTCTTATAGAAATATCTTTGCTCGTCTTTTGAATACGGCCAATGTTTCTCACTCCGAACTGTGTGTTTGCGTGAGGCCGTGCTTACTGAACGAATGGACATTACTCTCCTCATTCCCCAAAAGGTAATTATTACTCTTTTGAACCAAGACATTGCGTCATTAAACCAGCAAGTCTACAAGCAGGTATGTATTGGGCAAGACAGTCAATTTGGTTAACGAGTACACTACTGAAGGAAAGTGCTAAACAACAGTCGGCCGGTTTAAAGAGTCCATACTACAAATACAGTAGTTTTCGTTGTGAGTCCTTTTTATCACCCCAGCGGGTGACGCGGTACATGATCTGAGAATGAATCGAAAAAGTCCCCGAATGCGTATTTCTGACTTCAAAAAAATGAAACCAGCCCCTTTACTCAACGGTGACAGACTTTGCCCTATTGAACCACAATCATTATTGGGAGACATAGCAGGGAGAGAGATGGGCTCACAAGTTACGTGGGAAGTCGACATCACACCCGTTCTTCACCGCCAAGTGGTATGAAAGGATCTGAAGTGGGATGATGTTCAACAACCCCTGCAAGCAATCAAGGGTCCTGGGGACGCGGATAGTCTTGCTATTGGGTGGGATGCCGGTATCACCTTCATTACAGAGGACGATGGGTTGGGCCTTGCGAGCAGTAATCTGTGCGTATGCCGATTGGACCTTGGGGTAAAGCGAGTCCTGAGTCATAATGATAATGACGGGCATGTTCTCGTCGACCAGAGCGAGTGGGCCGTGCTTGAGCTCGCCAGCAAGGATACCTGAAGGATAGTCCATCTTTAGTTCACATACGCCGTGGCTCGATAATTAGCCACCTTCGGAGTGCATATAGCTTATTTCTTTGATTTTGAGAGCTCCTTCCAAGCAGGTAGCGTACCTGAGCCATCCGATCAGTTAAATATGTGGGAGCGTAACAAGTTGATACGCACTGGTAGCCTCTGCCCATGAGTAACAAGCTCTTATTCTCGGAGACGGTAGCAGCAAGTTGCTGCAATTGACTGTCAAGCTCAAGGACGGTCTTGATTTGCCCAGGCAAAGCGTGCAAGCCACCGATGATTTGGTTTCTCCTCTCCGTAAAGGAGATGCGATCCTCAGAGAGCTGAAGAGCGATCATCAAGAGGGCGACGTATTGCGATGTGTAGGCCTAATGCAAGGTGTTAGCACGTAAAATGCTAGGAGAGAGGCTCAAGATTCACCTTGGTGGAAGCCACACCAACTTCAGGGCCTGCGTTAATATGGACACCACAGTGCGTCTCACGTGAAAGGGTCGATCCGACAGTGTTGACCACACCGACACAAAGCGCACCACGGTCCATGCAGTAGCGGAGAGCAAGGATGGTGTCGGCAGTCTCTCCGCTCTGACTCAAGAACACCACAACATCATCACGGAAGATTGGCGTCTTCCTGTCTAAGAAGTCACTAGCAAGCTCGACACCGACGGGGATTTCGGTTAGCTCCTCGAAGATCGCGCGTGTGGCCAAGCAGGAGTGATAGCTAGTTCCACAGGCGATGAATACCATACGCCTCGAGCGGCGCATGATAGGAAGATATGCACGAAGTCCACCGAGGGTGATCCTGTTCTCGTCAAAATTGACGCGACCACGCATAGTGTTGACGACAGACTCGGGCTGCTCGTAGATTTCTTTCTGCATGAAAGTATCGAATTTGCCTTTCATGATAGCTGCGATCTCGAGTTCGAGAGTTTCGATCGTGCGAGTCGCGGCGATCTGGCTAGGAGTTTGGTCTCCCTCCTCCTTGCGCCTGAGACGGTGGATGTGGAGCTCGCCTTCAGCGATATGAGCAATATCATCGTCTTCAAGGTAAAGAACGCGTTTGGTGTGCTCGACAATGGCTGCGGCATCGGATGCAATGAAGAACTCAATTGGCTGAGGAAGCCCATCCTCTGACATGAATGCACGGGATTGGGTCCGAAGAACCTTTGGGTTCGCAGAAGGAACGGCAAGTAATGAACCCGTTTGAGCTAAAACGCATATATGAATGAAGTTTTCACGCGCCCAAGACTTGTAAACTTACGTGTTTCGATGCGAGATTCCGTCTTGTCTTGGCCAGCGAATTCGACATCAACGAAGTCGACTTTGAGTTTCTTGTCCGTTTTGACACCAATCAAGAGAGGAGAACCGCGACGGGCAGTGACGACTTCATTAGGGTAATGGCGAGATTTGAATACCAGAGCGAAAGAGCCCTCCAGCTCCTTCAAAACAGCCTTCACGAGATCTGTGAAGGAGATCTCTTTGCCCTGGTATGAATCGAAGATATATTTAGTCAAGATGGCAACTGCTTCAGTGTCGGTTTCTGTTTCAAACTTGTAGCCACGCTTTTGGAGGACCATACGGAGCTCAGAGTAGTTGGTCACGATACCATTGTGAACGACAACGAAATCAGATTCAGAGTCGGAACGGATGGGATGGCAATTGACTTCGGAGGGGGGACCATGAGTAGCCCAGCGGGTGTGAGCGATCGAGACCTGGGTGATAGATGCCTTCTCTACATCAAGGGAGGAAGTCGCGATTTTCTTGGTTAGGCCAGCGACTTTGCCTACTACCTTGAAATACACCACAGAACCGGGCTTATCGCCATCAATGCAGAGGCCAGCAGAGTCGTATCCACGGTATTCTTCACGGGCAAGTCCTGCACAAAGCGTTTCGAGAACCTCTTTGCGAGTCTGTTATAGAAGAATAGGGGATGTAAGCCAATGATTCCGCAAAAGATAATCGATCTCGATGAAGGTGACGCCCAATGGCGTTTTAACGTGTCGAACGCGTAGATCGCTATGCATACCCACCAAGGACCATGTCCTCATAGTGTATAAAGTACACGTAGCTCACCTTTTCCTTCAAGAAACTGCAGTAACCAAAGATTCCACACATGTTCACTTAGTGATAGGCGACGTGAACTGGCGTGAACAACGCGATCTTTGTGAGCTCGACATGGCGCGATCAAAAAAAAAATTGGCTCACCTGTACGTATAAAAAGTCGTTGCAGATAAGAGGATGTGGAAGATGAGGAGAAGAACCTTAGTGATGAAGTTGGGGTTTTAAGCACAACCTTAGCTCAGGGTTCTAGGGGCCCCCAAGCATGCACAAACAACTTGCAATTGCACTCTTGTTTTTGCACAGCACTGTTCGGCAAACCTTCTGTAATGTCTCTCATGTACCGCCTTGGGTGGCGCGGCGGCACAGGTAGCACCTGGCTTGGGCTGCTCGGACTCTGAGGGCCAGGAACATCTCTTGGACATTTCTGCAAATCATCTACTGCGGTCTCGAGGCTCCGATAATGATTTGTCCATTTTCATGAGCGTTTCGATTGCATCTTACTCGCTGCGCCGCGCCCCTGAGTATTCGAACGAGGTTAGCGCATATCACGGAAGTGTGGTTCTGCTATCATTGAGCCATAATGGTCGATCACATCTATTCATGTTGCCAGCTATTCTTGATTGCGCATGGTTATAGTGACACTGTTCGGTGACCACAGCATACACGCCTCTTGATAGCTAATTCTGGGGACCCTTTTCCAATAATAGGTGTGAATGACGCTGGCCAATGGTTTTCTGATGGAGTTAGGCGACGGTGTTTGTCACATACGACCGCTTTCTATCGACGCACTGCATCTGCGGGATTGGCTGAACGCCGACTGGTTTTTTATTGGCTAGGGCGCTGTTCACGGCTTCCAACAACCGTAGATTTTGCTTCTGAGTACACAGACACGTGTCCCGAAAAAAACACATCAACGACCCCGTTTAGCCCTGTTTCCATCCAGGACTTTCTGCGTCCTCCGACGTTGCTTGGCAATGAATCAATCTCGGACACTCGGAGCTGACTCACTTTTGTCTTCGACCACTTCCCAAGTTAATTCGGCCTGTTGCATGCAGTGGTTCCAGCGAATCCTCGGCCAGATCAGAATGTGGGTATTCTTCGCTTCAGTCGAAGTAATGAACTGGCGATTGCGGCACCTCCTGGTCTCCCACAGTGTCGTGGAGGGCCACTCCAAGTGGGTAAGCTGAACGTCCTATTCACAGGCTTTCTTCAAATATTCCTTACATGGAGCGGCGCGGCTCGCATTTACTCAATCGAAAATACGATAGTCAAAGTCAACCCCACTCTCCATTTGCGCAATCGATGCGGTGCAGTGCAAAACGTACATAAGTCGAACCCAGGTATGTGAAATTAAAAGCAAAATAAAGACGACGCGACTCCTTAAAAATCAACACACTCATACTCTTCACGCCCAGATCCAGTTTACAACGCTGCGCTTGACAACGTTGACGGCTTCCTCGCCACGGGCTTCAATCTCAGCGAGCATAGCACGGGCAGCACGAGTTCCCTATTTTTTGAAGAAATTATATGAGCACCAACGATATATGTGACTTGGCAAGGAAGACGCTTACAACAGCTCTCTTTGCCTTCTTGCCACCGGCAGCTGCGCCAGCACCTGCACCCGCGGCGGCAGCGCCTTGTGAAACAGCGACACAGTTACCAAATCCAGCAGAAGTAACGAGTTGCTGTAAAATATTCTTCAGTGGTGCCTGATGATAGTTGAGGCTAGAATACGAAGACTTACGACAAGGCACTTGTTCTTAGTTGCTCCTCCGGTGCATTTGGTTCCTGCTGGGAGATTGGCCACAATGGCTTGTGCGGCGTTGGTGGCGGGTGCCTGATCGACTCTATCAGTACATTGCTTTTTATTCAACGTTATGAATCCACTCACAGCATCGCCGTTCTTGCTAACGGTCATGGCGACAAAACTCTTCCCAGTTCCAGTGGCATCGACCTTGGCTGTCACCTTCCGTGAGCCATCGGCTCCCCTATAAACGATACGAGAACCGATTAGAACAAGATCTAAGGAACGTCATGAGATTCAAAGCGTACCCATTGAAGTTAATAGCAGAGAGGTTGATAGCTCCTCCGGCACCAGCAGCGACAGCCGTGGACGAGTCGAGAGCAGTGGCAACATTAACGCCAGCACCGCATGGATTAGCGGTGTTCGGGCGCTTAACATCGTTTCGCACAGGGGTTCCAGCAACACCGAGAGCAGGAGCAACAGCTGCGTGAGCATTCACCTGGGCCAGCAGACCCATGATGAGAACGGCGGAAGTAAAGATCTTGGAGAACATTTTGAACGTGAAGGAGTGAGAACTAGCTCGGATAGAGAGTGAATAAAGGAGTGGATTGACACGCGGTGTTCGTAGAAAGTGAAGTTAAAAGAGGTTCGGAGGAAAAGAAAGGAACCTGTCCTGGGTTAGACGAGTACTGAAACTGGGGGAAGACCTGAAGGGAATGAAGAGTGTTATTATTGCGCCCCTCCGTTTATATACCTCGACAAAGACAACGATAATCGCATCCCTTAGGATCCTTTGCGATAAAAATAGAGAGGCCACATGTTCCAGTACAATGGTAACTACACAACCAACCTGTGGAGATCTATCCGTTCTTTTGTCAATGGTAACAGCCGAGCGGCACTCGCAAATCTGCGCTGTGTCTTTGGGAAAGGCCGCGCATTGCAAGCCACTACGCCACCAACTACAATGGCCTCATTTTCGGCAACCATGAGACTTTTGTCAACTTCGAAAGGGTGAAAGGCGACCCTTTGCTTTCTGTGTTGTCCGTATTGCCCTATACAAACGGCTTTCGTGAAGGAACGGATAAAGCTCGTTAATTATAAGGCATCCATACAACCGTTAAAGTTAGCTCTCGGTTGAATCAGATGTTACCAAGTCCATGGGAACGGTAAGGGTCTGTTACCGTCGATTCATCCACGGGATCCCCAATACCGAAGCGGCTGAGGTCTATTTGTGTGTAGGAACAGTATGAACACTTACACCAGCTACTCTTGTGGTCCCTGGCAACTGTAACTAGAGCGTTGATGAGCTATTTCTGATGACTAGAATTTAAAATAGCTGAAGTCTGAAGATCATTAGACGCCTCGTCAAAGGAGGCGGCGACCAGAGAAAAAATAGCGTAGCAGTGAATATTCGTGGCACTGGTGCTAATTGATTAGAATACCTGATTTTAGCAGTTGGTAAGCCTGAAGATCGATCAGTTCGTCTATTGCGAGGCTGAACATCTATGATTGCCTATGATTGCGTTCTCACAACCTATCGCATACGGTCCGTTCCAGTGAGCGGTCCGCTGCATTCAGTTACGTCATGATTCTAGCTGTCTGGCTCCGACGAGCTCATTGCCAAGGGCACTCTCCTCATTCTCGTCCACAACACTCATCTGCAACATCAAGCGTCAACCATGCCATTCGGATATCAGTGAGTGTTCCCATTCATGAAATATACACGCTCGTGCTGAGCATCTACCTATCGTAGTCTTCAAGGTCCTAGGGTAGCACGTAAGCTCCTCACCTCAAACTACTTGGCCACGATAATAATGGTGCTTAACGTCGCTAGATCACCGCAAACGACGAGCTATTATACCAGGGTAGCTTTCCTACTCGTTCTTATTCCTAAGATTGGGCAATTTCTGATATTTTAATACAGGTTTCTATATGTGACCTTCTTCGGTCTAAGGCCCAAGTTTTCGATGCAATTGGGCCGCCATGTGCACGTAAACTGAGGGAAAACAACTCCCAACTATGGTATGAATTTTTCCCCAAGTTTCTCTATATATGACTGATGTGCCCTCCAAGCTATCCCCTCTATTGAGTCGAACGTTAGACGATTACCATGCAGATCTCGATATCCTTGGTTCCCTATATCTACCTATTATACCCAGGAATCTTAACAGACATTCTTATCTCTTACTGATTCCCTTATGAATGACGAACTTTACCCTTGGCCTCGATATCGGCTCCTATCATACTATTGTAGAAAGACCTGTCGGTAGGAGAATCGATTGAAGGATTCTCGGTGTGTTGTGCGAAGGGCGGGGCGAGTATCCCAGCGGTCGTCTGAGATAGGACTGAACAAATCCGTGGAACGGTGGGTGAGGAATGTTGTGAGTCATGAATGGTACTTCGTGAACTGAACGTGAACCTGGCTTACTCCTCGGGAGCTGCACATAAACTAGAACGTTTCTTGTGAGCGGGAGCTGGACTGCTTCTCGTGAGCAGGACGTAAACTGGGACACTTCTCGTGAGTGTGAACTGAGCTTCTCGTGAGCTGGACTTGAAGTAACTTAACTGAACTGGCGATGACTGGTGGACTAAACGACTGGAAGCGGTCGAAACGAAACGGGGCGACGACGACGACTACCCCCCACGTACACTACCGTAGTTGTCTACTTTACCTCATGCTGTACGAAACATCACACAAAAAACGGCGCCTTACACTATCAAAGATTCGGAAACTCACCAATCACCTACATGGTTCATCTGCATCTCGCTTTCGTTTAGACTTCCTGCGCTAGGAGACCCAGTGCGACGGCAAATTCCTCTCCTCTGTGAACTACTCGAGTGGTACCCATTCCACTAAATTCCCTCGATTCCCACGCGTCTTTCCATGCTTTGACCAACAAACACCAGGCGTTCCCCATGCAGCTCCCTAGTATGTTCTTCGCGGGAAACGCTTTATTCGCCAGCCACCAGCGTTTTATCTTCTTCAGACCGTCATAAAAACCAGAAACGCGGTTCACCACCATCTTCGTGTCTTCATGATTGGTAGTTCACGCACTGACAAGATTCCATCCGGAGGACAACTGGACTATGGTTGATCTCAGTACACTTGGATCTTGGCTCGTATAGTCTCCTCTATGGCAAGGCCGACTCCTGGGAAAACTCTATTCAAACCTGGATTTGGATGACTATACGCCTCATTGTTCATCATGACTTCTATCTACGGAGACTCAACCGACTCATGAACTGTCCATTCAAAAACACCTAGCGTTGTATGAGCTCTGAGGACAGGGGCGCGCCCAACTAAAACAGTACCTTGATAATATCAAGCCCAAATGAGGTTCAAGGTGCCGCCCGAGCTTTTCACTTTCGATTGAATCTGAATTGGGTTGAGAAGACGTTCCCACTTTCTGACACGACGGAAAACCCACGCGTGGCCCTGCAGCGATTTTTACTAAGCACGCTGATTTGGGCGCTTATATACCGAGAGCGCAATCCCATCGATGGCATTGCCGCATGCTATAATCCATACAGACATCTAGTCGCGGTACTTTTTTTATCGTCTGCTAGGCTTTGGCTGGACTCGGAAAGACAGCTGTAACATTTCTACGTGTGTGTCGGCTGTACCTCGGCTATAGGTAAATCATCGGCGGCATTTGTTGGACGGACCCCTCGGGTTTGGCAATTTCCTTGTTGGTTATTGGCTTAAGCCTTACCCCTCTTTTACTTTTCAGAGACTCCCCAATTCTTTGCTAATCTCAATTTATCACCTCAAGCTTCCAGCAACGACTGATTTGCATAGTCCTCGGCTCTAAAGGCTACCGACTGCTTGGGGAGCAGTTTGTCTTCTCGAGAGCCTAGACAGGGGCCAGTTTGAAACCAACCTAATCCCTGTTCTCGATGCGTGTAGCCTGTTTGAACAGAACAGCTGCCAGTGTGGGACTCTTGATCGAATCTCGGGACTAGTACCTCCGCCTGTGAGTTTTTCTTCTTGGTTATCCGCGCCTGCTCGTCCTTTTTCAATTAAACCACCTCGTGTAGGACTGCGAAGGTGATTTGGCCAGAGGAAGGATTCCAGGGACTTCATTGATTTAACGATAACGTGTTACAGAACAGACCTCTTCTCCACGTGATTTTGGAAGAGGCGGAGAACAACGAAAGCATGTTCAGCTCATTGATATGAAATATCTTTAAAGGTCTGAAATTCTCACCGCTCTACTTCATGTCGACATTCCCCTTCAATGACCTCCCCATCGAGCTGCAACGCGAAATATTTCTTGTGACTGCAGGCGTCGACAAAGGGTGCGCGATTCGCCTTGTACATGTCGCCAGGAAGGTGTACACATGGTGAGGTCAATCGGCACATCGGTCGACTGACAGATGATTGACAAATAACAGGCTCCAGCCATGCATTTATGAGATGGTCACTTTAGGCTCCAACGACACAGCACTGTTTTTACGGACGATGGAGACAATTCCGAGTCACTTCCTCTCTCATCACGTCAAAAAAATTTGTCTCTCCGTGTCGGTACGGCCAACGCACGCCGAACGTATCCTTACAACTTGCACTGGTGTAACCGATCTGGCTTTCTGGGTCGACTACCTTGGCGGTAGTCCCAGTCTCTCAATCGTGCCATTCATTTCCCCATTACCCCTTCGTCGACTTTCCATCGAGCTGGCACATTTTATGTCCTTGTTTGCTCAACCTGGGGCACGCCACGCATGGCTAAACAGCCTCACCCACCTCGACATCATTTTCTGGACCCATGTGCCGGCGCCAGCTGTTTCGCATCTAGATCAGCTTCCTTCCCTGACACATTTGGCCCTGCGGCTTCGCCATAATCACCCCGAGGAGAATTCCCTTATTAGCATTCTCTCGGCTTGCAAATGCCTTAAACTCTTGGTGATCTTGGACGAGATGGAGAGTGTGGAGGAGAGTGTATGGACAACAGACCCGAGGGTGGTCTATATTCCCTATCCACCTAATATTGTTCGTGAATGGGAATCCCAAGCCCGGCAAGATCATGGGTGCAATTGGTCCAGGGCGGAAGATCTTGTGCGCAGACATACCGCCCAACGTGAAAGTTCGTACATTTCATCACATCCGCAACCATGGGTCCATGGCTAGTCATATCTAAAAGTGAAATTTCAGGAACCGCCTCAATGCAGAATCCTTTATCACCGCGGTCGACGTCCATTTCGTGAACTGTGAGTAGGAAAGAGTAGGGGTGATGGAAAGTTGCTCAAACTGTGTCATAGCTATCAGCCAGCTTACCTGATTACCCTCAAACGACGCTATTTCACACCAGCTGCTATAGCAAATTTGATGAGGGAAAATCCAGCCGAGCTCGCATCCTTTGAGCTCACGTCAGTCATAACATAGGAGACGATTGAGCTGATCGTCGGTCGTATAGAATCCCCGATGACAGTCTCGCCAAACATTCTTGATCACCCACGAGCGACTAAACGCTTGGGAGTGTTACCGATTCTCGTGGATCATCTCGCCGCATGCTGGTCATTGCTCCCACTTGGGCGATATCGGCGCATTTTCTTGGAGCGTATGATTAAAAAAAGCCCACTTACGTTCGTGTCGATGGCGCCTGAGGTGAAGCACTCTTGCGTGTGAGTGAAGAGATGTATATGTTACAGGATCACCACTTGGCAGTCTTTCTGACGTCGAACTTCATTATAGTTGGCTCCTAATTCCGCATCAAGGAGGTGGAAATGACCATGATATCGTCACGAAATCATTCTCGGCTGAGGCTTTGGGATAGTTGGTCCCGAAATCTCGAACGCGCATATTGAACCTTGAGCTTGAGCCTGAAATTTCATATTTCAGATCTCCAGTAGGTCTTCGGCTGTTGCAAACCCCGATCTTCTTTGAAGGGAACTGCCAAGTGAGGGGCAGAGGTGAAGTTTCTTAACGATTGAAAATCCTGTTCAAATCCCCTTTCCAATATATAGCCACCGGTGCGGAGAGGTGAACGATCTCATATGGGTCTTCGTGATCTCCGCCTGTCATCGCTTTTTTTAGGTATAACTTTGAACGGAACGCCATAGGAATATCGGGTCGAGACCGGGGCCATTGGATGACTTCCCGTAGCGTTTAGAAACCTAGATTGTTTCCTAAAAGTTGCTAAGCGAGATCAGCCGAGCTGCCGTTTACCTTATGGAGACGGCTTGACGTTCGCCATCAAATAAGGTCCCTCTCCTAGATTTTATTCTGAA
>Ga0247741_1001029_pt1 | contig 15359 bp, 10 predicted proteins | sample UWRJL213509R2_FD_180945 | JGI IMG/M metagenome (GOLD analysis project Ga0247741, IMG submission 180945) | Plant litter microbial communities from Arlington Agricultural Research Station in Wisconsin, United States - UWRJ-L213-509R-2 | ecosystem: Environmental > Terrestrial > Plant litter >... | reverse complement strand
CGTCGGTGAGACGTTCGCGCTGCTGGGCCCGAACGGGGCGGGCAAGTCGACCACGATCGAGATCCTCGAGGGATATCGGCATCGCTCGGCCGGCTCGGTGCGCGTGCTCGGAGTCGACCCGCATCACGGCGGACTCGACTGGAAGGCCCGGCTGGGGATCGTCCTGCAGAGCACCGGCGAGAGCGGTCCGGTGACGGTTCGGGAGCAGCTGGCGCACTTCGCGGCCATGTATCCCGACCCGCGCGATGTGGACGAGGTGATCTCTGCGGTCGGGCTGGAATCGCAGCGCAAGACCCTGATCCGGCGGCTGTCGGGCGGTCAGCGCCGGCGGGTGGATGTCGCGATCGGCATCATCGGCCGGCCCGCGCTGCTGTTCCTCGATGAGCCGACGACCGGCTTCGACCCGGCGGCCCGACGACAGTTCTGGGAGCTGATCCACGGGCTGAAAGATGACGGAACAACGATCCTGCTGACGACGCACTACCTCGACGAGGCGGCCGAGCTGGCCGACCGCGCGGCGGTGATCGCCGGCGGCGAACTGCTCGACATCGCGCCGATCGATCAGCTCGGCGGCATCGAGGCGCGGATGCCGGTGGTGCGATGGTGGCAGGACGGGCGGATGCGCGAGGAGCGCACGACAGAGCCCGGCGCCTTCACGGCCACCCTGTATCGCGAGCTCGGCGAGGTGGAGCGTCTCGAAGTGGTTCGGCCGAGTCTGGAGGACGTGTACCTCGACATGATCGGCCACGAGGTCGCGGCATCCGCGACCTCGGAGGCGGTCGCGTGAACAGCCGCACGACGGAGTGGATCCGGCCGCTGCCTGCGGGCCGGTCGGCTCACATCGGCGCCCTGCGGGTGGGGTACGAGGTGCGCTCGTACTTCCGGCAGCCCGACACCCTCTTCTTCACCTTCCTGTTCCCCGTGCTCATGCTCGCGATCTTCGCCACGGCGTTCAGCAGCCAGGAGTTCGGCCCACCCGGAGAGGAGATCAGCGCGGCGGCGTACTACCTGCCCGGCATGCTGGCGGCCGGCATCCTGCTGTCCGGACTTCAGAACCTGGGCGTCGACATCGCCGTCGAGCGGTCTGACGGCACGCTGAAGCGCTACGCCGGGTCTCCCATGCCGATCGGCAGCTACTTCATGGGAAAGATGGGCCAGGTCGCGGTGACCGCCTCCCTTCAGGCGGCCGTCCTGATCTTCATGGCGTGGGCCGTCTGGAAGGTGGAACTGCCCTCCACGGCCGAGGCCTGGGGCACGTTCGCGTGGGTCTTCGTCCTCGGAGTGTCGTGCTCGGCGGTGCTGGGCATCGCCGTGAGCGCGCTGCCGCGCTCCGGTAAGTCGGCACAGTCGGTCATCGTGCCGATCGCGCTCGTGCTGCAGTTCATCTCCGGCGTCTACATCGCGTTCGACATACTGCCGGAGTGGCTCCAGCACGTCGCGAGCGTCTTCCCGCTGCGCTGGACGGCGGCCGGGATGCGGGCGGTCTTCCTGCCCGAATCGTTCGAGGCGGCCGAGCCCGGGGGAACCTGGGCGCTCCCGCTCGTGGCGATCGTGTGCCTGATCTGGCTGGTGGCGGGGCTGATCGTCTGCGCGGTCACGTTCCGGTGGAACCCGAAGGACCGCTGACCCCGTCAGGCCGGCGCGGCGAGGGCGCCGTATCCCATCGCGATCAAGAAACTGAGCACGGCGAGCACGATCGTCACCGGCACCATGACGGCGCGTTCAGCCTTGCTGCGCGAGGCGGCGTTGAGCACGATCCCGAGCACGAAGTAGGCGAAGACGACCCACATCGCGACCGTGGCCAAGAGGTCGGGCAACACGTCGATCGCACCGACCCGGTCGAGCGCGATGACGGCGATCAGGGCGTAGATGACGATCGCCACGGCACTGCCCACCCTCAGTCGAGCGGGGAGCACGCGATGCTGACCGCCCCACGCGAACCGGCCGAGCGGGGCGCCGAGGGCCAGCGCCAGCTGGAAGATCGCGAGGGCCCCGAGGATGACGGTGAGCGCGAGGGCGAAGGGCACGGACGAAGCGTACCGGCGCGGCTTCTCACAACAGCTTTCGCACGGCCGTGAATTCCAGGAGACGCAGAGTTCACACGGCACACGACACTGCGAAACGCACCGTCCGTAGCTTCGGAATCACAAGCTCCACCTCACTTGCGACTCCCCAGGAGATCACGATGACCGAAGCGACACTCACGGCGCCGCCCGCCGGCACCACTCCCGACGCGGCCGTCGGCACGACCGCGGCACCCGAGGAGACAGGCCTGGTCCACCGCCGCGGACGCTGGATCGACGGATGGGATCCCGAGAACCTCGCGCAGTGGGAGGGGCCGGGGCGCGCGATCGCCAAGCGCAACCTCGTCTGGTCGATCTTCGCCGAATTCCTCGGATTCGTGATCTGGCAGCTGTGGAGCATCGTCGTCGTCCTGATGCCGAACGCGGGCTTCACGCTCGACAGCAGCCAGATCTTCTGGCTCATCTCGATCCCCAGCCTCGTCGGCGCGACGCTGCGCATCCCCTACTCGTTCCTCGTCCCGATCTTCGGCGGACGCAACTGGACGATCATCTCCGCCGGTCTTCTCCTGATCCCCGCGATCGCGATGGCGATCTGCCTCGGCAATCCCGAGACGCCCTTCCCGGTTCTGCTCCTGGTGGCAGCCCTCGCCGGCTTCGGCGGCGGAAACTTCGCCAGCTCGATGTCGAACATCACCTACTTCTACCCGCAGCGCGAGAAGGGCTGGGCACTCGGCCTGAACGCCGCCGGCGGCAACCTCGGTGCCTCCGTCGCACAGTTCATCGTTCCGGTCGTCGTCACCATCGGCGCCGGCGCCGCGGTCAACCTGCCGCTCGCCGGATGGATCTGGGTGCCACTCATCGTCGCGGCCATGATCGGTGCCGCGCTGCGCATGAACAACATCTCCTCGGCGAAGGCGGACTTCTCCGGCTCGGCCGCGGCACTGCGCGAGCCGCACCTGTGGCTGCTCTCGCTCCTGTACATCGGAACCTTCGGCTCGTTCATCGGGTTCGCGAGCGTGTTCCCCAAGCTCATCGCCGACCAGTTCCCGGCCTTCTCCAGCATCGCGGTGGGAACCGCAGCGGTGTCACTGGCGTTCCTCGGAGCCCTCGTCGGCTCGCTCGCCCGTCCGATCGGCGGCCGTCTGGCCGACCGGTTCGGCGGGGCGCGAGTGACGATCGGAGTCTTCGCCGCGATGGCGGTCATGACCCTCGCTGTGATGGTCGTGATCCCGACCGGTCAGTTCTGGCTCTTCCTCGGCTGCTTCCTGCTGCTGTTCGCCGCCGCGGGCGCCGGCAACGGCTCGACGTACCGGATGGTCCCGGTCGTCTTCGCCCTGCGCGGCTCCGGTGACGCGGCCACGGGCGGCGATGTGTCATCGAAGCGCAAGGCCGCCGCCGCGCTCGGACTCATCTCGGCGATCGGCGCGTACGGCGGGTTCCTGATCCCTCAGGCACTCAATCTGTCGAAGCTCGGAACCGGCAGCTACACCGGAGCGTTCTTCGTCTTCGTCCTCGCCTACGTCGCGCTGCTCGTCCTCACCGCGGTGGTCTACGGCCGCAAGCGCAGCGACGGATTCCGGATCTGACACCGATGACCCACACGATCACCGGGGTCGCGGCATCCACCGACACCCACTGCCCGTATTGCGCGCTCCAGTGCGCGATGACGCTGACGCGGGCGGATGGGGCGGCGGACGGCGCTGCCCCGGTGGTCGTCTCCGGTCGGGATTTCCCCACGAACCGCGGCGGCCTGTGCAAGAAGGGCTGGACGTCGGCCGAACTTCTCCGCTCCCCCGATCGCCTGACCTCGCCGCTCGTGCGCGGCGCCGACGGAGAGCTGCACGAGACCGAGTGGGATGCCGCGCTCGACCTCGTCGCGGATCGGCTCCGTTCCATCCGTGCGGCACACGGTGCTGATGCCGTTGCCGTCTTCGGCGGCGGAGGGCTCACGAACGAGAAGGCCTACCAGCTGGGCAAGTTCGCCCGACTTGCGCTCGGCACGAGCCGAATCGACTACAACGGCCGCTTCTGCATGTCGTCCGCTGCGGCTGCGGGCAACCGCGCGTTCGGCGTCGACCGTGGGATGCCGTTCCCCCTGAGCGACCTGGACGCGGCATCGACCGTTTTACTGCTGGGGACCAACGTCGCAGCGACCATGCCGCCGTTCATCGGCCACCTCACCGGCGCCCAGGACGCCGGGGGCCTCATCGTGGTCGACCCGAGGCGCACCGCGACGGTCCGGCTCACCGACGAGGGACGCGGCATCCACCTGCAGCCGACCCCCGGCACTGATCTCGCGCTCCTCCTGGGTCTCACGCACGTCGTGATCGCCGAGGGCCTGGCCGACGAGACGTACCTCACGGACCGCACCCGAGGCGCCGACGGTCTGCGGCGCAGCGTCGCCGGATGGTGGCCCGAGCGCGTCCAGTCCGTCACGGGCGTGCCGGCCACGACGATCCGCGCCGTCGCACGCCGACTGGCCGCCGGCGACGGCGTGTACATCCTCACCGGCAGAGGCGTCGAGCAGCACGTCGACGGCACCGACACGGCGACAGCGGCGATCAACCTCGCGCTCGCCCTCGGGCTGCCGGGACGGGCGGACTCCGGGTACGGCACGCTCACCGGGCAGGGCAACGGTCAGGGGGGCCGCGAACACGGACAGAAGTGCGATCAGCTGCCGGGGTACCGCAAGATCACCGATCCCGATGCACGCGCACATGTCGCGGCCGTGTGGGGCGTGGACCCCGCCGTGATCCCCGGTGCCGGCATTCCCGCGGTCGAACTCCTGCAGGCGCTCGGCACCGACGCCGGGCCGAAGGCGCTGCTGGTGCACGGGTCCAACGTCGTCGTCTCGGCGCCGAACGCGTCGGCGGTGCGCGAGCGGCTCGGGCGAGTCGACCTGCTCGTCGTGTCGGACTTCTTCCTCTCCGAGACCGCGGCTCTGGCCGACGTCATCCTTCCGGTGCCCCAGTGGGCCGAGGAGGAGGGCACGATGACGAACCTCGAGGGCCGTGTCATCCGCCGCCGCCGCGCTCTGACTCCTCCGGATGGCGTGCGCGACGAGCTCTGGATCCTCGCCGAGCTCGCTCGCAGACTCGATGGCCGAGGCACCTACTCGATCGACGCCCGCGAGGTGTTCGACGAGCTCCGTCGGGCGTCAGCGGGCGGGATCGCCGACTACTCGGGCATCGACGACGCGATGCTGGATGCCGGAGCCCCGGTGCACTGGCCGTGCCCGGTCGGCTCCCTCGGCACGCCGCGGCTGTTCGCGGACCGTTTCGGCCACCCCGACGGTCGTGCCCGGATCGTCGCGGTCTCCCCCGCGAGCCACGACGGGCGGCTGCCCGTCGCGGGCGAGCTGACCCTCATCACCGGGCGGCTCCTCGAGCATTACCAGAGCGGCGCCCAGACGCGTCGGGTTCCCGAGCTCGCCGCCGCTCAACCCGAAGTCCGGGTGACCCTGCACCCCGCCGCAGCCGAGCGCTACGGAATCGCCGAGGGCGACACCGTGGAACTGTCCAACGATCGCGGGGTCATCCACGCGAAGGCGCTGCTCTCCGGCGACGTCCGACCCGGTGACGTCTTCGTGCCCTTCCATTTCGCCGGTGACGGCACCGCCAACGTGCTCACCTCCGACGCGGTCGATCCCGTGTCGGCGATGCCCGAGTTCAAGACCGGCGCGGTGCGCGTGCGCCGGGTCGAGGAGGCGAACGTCGCATGACCGAATCCCCGCTCCGCGTGCTCGTGATCGGCTACGGACCGGTCGGTGCACGTTTCGCCGAGAACCTCATCCCCGCCGTGCGCGCGGGGGAGGTCGAGCTGACGGTGGTCGGTGCGGAGCAGAGCGACGCTTACAACCGCGTACTGGTGGCCGAGTTCGCCGTCGGTTCGATGGAGCGCGGCTCGCTGACCATCGCGGATCGCTCCGCTGTCGAAGCCGCCGGCGGCCGCATCGTCACCGGCGTCTCGGTCAGTGAGCTCGATCGCACCGCACGGGTCGCCGTTCTGAGCGATGGCCGGAGGCTCTCCTACGACCGCGTCGTGCTCGCCACCGGATCCCGCGCGAACGTCCCGACGTTGAACGGCGTCCCGCGCACGACACGCCGGGTCGCCGGCGCCGACGACACGCTCCCCCGCGGCGTCACCGCACTGCGTGATCTCGACGACGCCGCCCGCATCCGCGACGCCGTCGCCGCAGGTCAGCGGATCGTCGTCCTCGGCGCGGGCGTGCTCGGCCTGGAGTTCGCGCTCGCGGCCGCGCATGCGGGTGCGCAGGTCGCAGTCGTGCATCATGGACCGCATCCGATGCCGCGAAACCTCGATCGCGGTGCGGGGTCGGTGCTGCGCCGGGCGGTGCGCAGCACGGGGGTCTCGATCTTCGCCCACAGTCGCGCCGAGACGGCGCTCTTCCACACGGCCGAAGACGGTCACCAGTGGTTCGACCGTCTGCTCACCGCCGACGGAAAAGACATCGCCGGCGACCTCCTGGTGCTCTCGTGCGGCGTCACACCCCGCGCGGAGCTCGCCGAGGCGTCGGGACTGCAGGCGTCGTTCGGCGTCGTCGTGGACTCCGGTCTTCGCAGCTGGACCGATCCGTCGGTCTTCGCAATCGGCGACTGCGCGCATGTCGCCGATCCTGCCGTGGTCGAAGCCGGCGGACGCCTGACGGGTGCTCCGAGCGGACTGATCGGGCCGGGATGGCGCCAGGCGGACTGGCTGGCGGCGCGGTTCCTCGAGGGGACCGAGACCTCGGGTTCCGACGCGCTGCCCGCGGAGCGCGAGCCGCTCGTGATGCTCAAGGCCGAGCATGTCGACGTCGTCGCCGCAGGCGATGTCAGCGCCGACCCCTGGGACGATGACACGGCCGGCCGCCAGGTGGCGCAATGGGCCGATCCCGAGCACGGCCGCTACGCCAAGATGATCTCCTCGGACGGCATCCTGACCGGGTTCGTCTGTGTGGGGATGCCCCGCACCGCCGCCGAGCTGACCCTGCTCTACGAGCGGGGCGACGAGCTCCCCGCGGACCGGTCGCTGCTGCTCCGATTCGACGGCCCGGACTTCGATCCGACCGCCGCCGCCCTCTCGCCGGATGCCACCGTGTGCTGGTGCAACGGCGTGAGCGTCGCGCAGATCGATGAGTCGATCTCGGCCGGCAACGCCACCATCGAATGCGTCGGGCGCGACACCCGTGCGGGCACCGGGTGCGGAGGCTGTCGCACTCGCATCTCCGACATGCTCGCGGGTCATGCCGTCGGGCCGAAATGAGATCTCACAATGACCGTGACCGAACCGTGAGCGAAACGTTGCGCGGAGGAAACCACCCCAGCACGGGCGCCGAAACCTCGCCTGCGTAGCGTCGGACCCACGACCCGCACCACCGCCCGCTCCACCCGCATCACCTGCTCCCTCCATCCGCGACGACAGGAGATCCCGTGCCTCGCCCCTCGAAGAGAACGGATGCCGCTGCATCCGCATCAGATCCGCACGTCGTCGTCGTCGGCGCGGGAATGGTCGCCCACAGGTTCGTCGAGAGCCTGCGCAGCCGCGACGCCGAGGGCACCTGGCGCGTCACCGTGATCGGCGAGGAGGACCGCCATCCCTACGACCGCGTCGGCCTGACCTCGTTCTTCGCCGGCGCCAGCCCGGACGACCTGACCCTCCAGCGCTCGATCCTCGACGACGACGACCGCGTGCGCTTCGTGCGCGGTGACGCGGTCTCCCGCATCGACCGGGAGGAGCGCCGTGTCACGACCGAGAGCGGCCTCACCATCGACTGGGACACGCTCGTGCTCGCGACCGGATCTTATGCAGCACGCCTCACGGTCGACGGCTTCGACCTCACCGGGTGCTTCGTCTACCGCACGCTCGATGATGTCGAGGCCCTGCGCACCTTCGTCGACCGGCGCACCGCGGAACTCGGGCGTCCCCTGCGCGGCACGGTCATCGGCGGCGGCCTGCTCGGCCTGGAGGCGGCCGGAGCCCTGCAGGGCCTGGACGTCGAGTGCACCGTCGTGCAGTCCTCGGACAAGCTCATGTCGGCGCAGCTCGACGCCCGTGGCGCGGACTCGCTGCGCAGGCTCATCCAGTCGCGGGGCATCGCCGTGCGCACCGGCAGCGTCACCACTCGGCTGGACCCCGACATCCGCGGCAACGTGCGCGGCCTCGAGTTCCGCGAGGGCGACTACGCCGACACCGACGTCGTCGTCTTCACGGTCGGCGTCCGGCCGCGCGATCAGCTCGCACGCGCAGCCGAACTGAAGGTCGACCCGCGTGGCGGCGTGATCATCGATGCCGGATGCACGACCTCCGACCCCAACATCCTCGCGATCGGCGAGGTCGCCAACTTCGATGGCCGCGCCGTCGGTCTCGTCGCCCCCGGGTACGCCATGGCCGAAGTGGCGGCGACACGCCTCCTCGGTTCCGAGGCGACCTTCCCCGGCTACGACGATTCGACGAAGCTCAAGCTCAACGGCGTGGATGTCGCGAGCTTCGGCGACGCCTTCGCCCAGACGCCCGGTGCGCTCGATGTCGTCTACGCCGACCCCGTGGCGGGCGTGTACAAGAAGCTCGTCCTGTCGGATGACGCGCAGACCCTGCTGGGCGGCATCCTCGTCGGCGATGCGAGCGCGTACGGAATGCTTCGTCCTCTGCTCGGCGGCCCGCTCGGCGCCGACCCCGCCGCCTACCTCATGCCGGAAGGCGCCGGCGATGCGCTGGCGAACGCCGAGCTGCCTGACGAGGCGCTCGTGTGCTCGTGCAACAGCGTGACCGCCGGCACGATCCGCTGCGCCGTGACCGACGAAGGCTGCACGGATGTCGCCGGAGTCAAGGCCTGCACCCGCGCCGGGGCGGCGTGCGGATCGTGCCTGCCGCTGGTCAAGAAGCTCGTCGGCACCGAACTCGCGCGCAGCGGCGCCAGCCTCAGCACCGCACTGTGCGAGCACTTCTCGCACTCGCGAGCCCAGCTGTTCGATGCCGTCCGCGTCTCTGGGCTGCGCACGTTCAGCGCGATCATCGCGCGCTTCGGCACCGGGCGCGGCTGCGACATCTGCAAGCCGGTTCTCGCCAGCATCCTCTCCTCGCTCGGCCACGGACACGTCCTCGACGGCGAGAACGCCACCCTGCAGGACACCAACGACCATGTGATGGCGAACATCCAGAAGGACGGAAGCTACTCGGTCGTCCCGCGGATCGCCGGCGGCGAGATCACCCCGGAGGGACTCCTCGTGATCGGGCAGGTGGCGAAGGACTTCGGCCTGTACACGAAGATCACCGGCGGACAGCGGATCGACATGTTCGGCGCGCGTCTGGAGCAGCTCCCCGAGATCTGGAAGCGGCTCGTCGACGCCGGGTTCGAATCGGGCCATGCATACGGCAAGTCCCTGCGCACCGTGAAGTCGTGCGTCGGCTCGACGTGGTGCCGATACGGCGTGCAGGACTCGGTCGGCATGGCGGTGCAGCTCGAACTGCGTTACCGAGGGCTGCGATCGCCGCACAAGATCAAGCTCGGCGTCTCGGGATGCGCGCGCGAGTGCGCCGAGGCCCGCGGCAAGGACGTCGGCGTGATCGCCACCGAGGCCGGCTGGAACATGTACGTCGGCGGCAACGGCGGCTTCACCCCGCGTCACGCAGTGCTGTTCGCCGAGGGCTTGGACGACGCCGCGCTGCTTCAGGCGATCGACCGGTTCCTGATGTACTACATCCGCACCGCCGATCGGCTGCAGCGCACCGCACCGTGGTTCGAGGAGATGGAGGGCGGTGTCGACGCGCTGCGCGCCGTGGTCTTCGAAGACAGCCTGGGCATCGCCGAAGACCTCGATGCCGCGATGGCGGCGCACGTGGATGCGTACGAGGACGAGTGGAAGGCGACGCTCGAGGATCCCGAGAAGCTCCGCCGATTCGCATCGTTCGTGAACGCGCCGAACACCCCCGACCCGTCGCTCGCCTACACCGCGGAGCGTGACCAGCCGCGGCCGGCCACCTCCGAGGAGCGCGAGAACCCCCGTGTGATGATCGCCGGGACGACCCTGGCGGTGCGGCGATGACCGCCCTGCAGAACCTCGCGGCGACCGCCGCCCGACCCCAGGAGTCGCCCGCGGATCCGCTGCGCCGACCGCTGACGATGTGGGTCCGCGTGTGCACGTTCGACGACCTCGAGCGCGAGCGTGGCCTCGCAGCGCTGATCGACGGCCAGCAGGTCGCGCTGTTCCGCACGCACGAAGATCGCGTGCACGCCGTTCAGCAGCTCGACCCGTACAGCGGGGCGTACGTCATCTCACGCGGCATCGTCGGCACGAAGGGCGACGCGCCGACCGTCGCGTCGCCGATGTACAAGCAGGTGTTCGATCTGCGCACCGGCTCGTGCCTCGATACGCAGGGCAAGGACGAGTACTCGCTGCAGGTCTGGCCGGTGGCGGTCGACGCGAACGGCGACGTGTTCATCAAGTGGAAGGCGGCATCATGACGACCATGGTCGGGATCTCACTCGCCGGCAGACAGGTCGTCATGGTGGGTGGTGGAGATGTCGCCGCACGCCGCATTCGCCGGTTCCTGCTCGACGGGGCGGTGGTCCGCGTGGTCGCCCCCGCGCTGAGCAGGGCCACCGAGCGCCTGGTAGCCGACAACGCGCTCGAATGGCGGGCGCGCGGGGTGGTCGGCGACGACCTCGGCGATGCCTGGCTCGTGCACACCGCGACCGGCGATGCGCGGGTGGACGCCCAGGTCGCCGCTCAATGCGAGGATCTCCGCATCCTCTGCATCAACGCCGGTGACGGCAGTCACGGCACGGCACGGCTCGCCGCTGAAACACGGTCGGGCGACAGCATCGTCGGCGTCGTCTCGGATGCCGGAGTGGATCCCGGCCGCACACTCCTGCTGCGCGACGCGATAGCCGAGAAGCTCCGCGAGGGCAGCCTGCCGCTGCGCCGCCGACGGCCGACCACGGTCGGACAGGTGCACCTCGTGGGCGGTGGTCCCGGCCCGGTCGACCTCATCACGGTGCGCGGACGCCGGCTGCTCGCCGAGGCGGACGTCGTCGTCGCCGATCGGCTCGGACCGACCGGCGTGATCAGCGAACTCGCCCCGGAGGTCGAGATCATCGACGTCGGCAAGAGCCCTCAGAACCACCCCGTGCCACAGGATGAGATCAACGAGATCCTGATCGATCGCGCGCGCCGCGGGCTCCGCGTGGTGCGCCTGAAGGGCGGTGACCCGTTCGTCTACGGCCGCGGCGGCGAAGAGGTCGCGGCCTGCCTGGCTGCCGGCGTTCCCGTCGACGTCGTCCCCGGCCTCACGAGCATCGTGTCGGTTCCGCAGGCGGCCGGCATCCCGGTCACGCACCGCGGCACCGCCGCGGCCCTGCACGTCGTCAACGGGCAGGACGCGCCCACGTCCGCGACGCTCGCGGCACTGCGGGACCCACAGACGACCACGGTCGTTCTGATGGGCGTCAGCGCGCTGGCACGCTTCGCCGCCGCTGCGCTCGAGTCCGGGGCGGATCCCGAGCTGCCGACCGCGATCGTCGAGAGCGGCCACACCGACGACCAGCGCACGACCCACGCGACTCTCGCCACCATCGCAGCCGACTCGGCCGCGGCCGGAGTGCGCAATCCGGCCGTGATGGTGTTCGGCCGCGTCGCCGCCGCCGACCTGCTGCTGCCTGCCCGGATCCATGAAGCGGCAGGTGACACTACTCTGTGACCATCGCCAGTTCCACCGGTCCCGACACGGGTGCAGAACCGTCCGCACCCGTGATCTCGGCCGCCCTGGCGGGGTGCACGATCCTGCTGCCGGTCGACCGCCGCTCCGGCGAACTGACCGCCGCACTCGAGCGGCACGGCGCCGCGGTGCGGCTCGCACCCGCGCTCACGATCGTCCCGCACATCGACGATGAAGAGCTCATCGCCCGCTCACGGATGCTGATCGCCCAGCCTCCGGACGTGGTGGTGGTCACCACCGGCGTGGGGTTCCGCGGCTGGGTCGAAGCCGTCGACGAAGCGGGACTGCTCGAGGAGTTCCTCGCCGCCATCCGCCCCGCGCAGATCGTCGCGCGCGGGCCCAAGGCCCGCGGGGCGATCCAGCAGGCCGGCCTTTCCGCGGACTGGGTCGCGGAGTCCGAGACCGCGGCCGAGCTGGAGGAGTTCCTTCTCGCAGAGGGGGTCGACGGCAGGCGCATCGCTGTGCAGCATCACGGCTCCGGCGCGGACGGGCTCGACGAGGCGTTCGAGGCGGCGGGTGCCGACGTCGTCAGCCTCACGATCTACCGCTGGGGTCCCCCGCCCGACATCGCCGTCGTGCGACGGTCCGTCATCGCGGCATCCACCGGCGAGTACGACGCGATCCTGTTCACCTCGGCGCCGGGCGCGCAGGAGTGGCTGGGCTCGGCTGAGATCCTTCAAGTGCTGCCCGCGATGCGCGCACAGGCCGATGCCGGGCGACTGCTGATGGCCGCGGTCGGTCCGATCACCGCCGGGCCCCTGCGCGCAGCCGGGTTCGAACCGCTCATCCCCGACCGAGGTCGACTCGGCTCGCTGGTGCGCGCGGTGGTGACCTACTTCGGCGGCGGTCACGCTCCCGGCATTGAAACGACCTCCGGACGACTGGAGCTGCGCAGTGCGGGGATCGTGCTCGACGGTCGCCACATCCCGCTGTCGCGGGTCGGCCTCGACATCCTCGCCACGCTCGCGGACGCAGGCGGCGGCACCGTATCGCGGGAGGAGCTGCAGAGCGCGCTTCCCCGTTCCGTGGCGAACACGCACGCCGTCGAGGTCGCGGTCGCCCGTGTCCGTGAGGCGATCGGCGTGCCCGATCTGATCAAGACCGTGGTCAAGCGCGGCTACCGGCTGAACGTCGTCGACGACGACCTCTGACCTGGGCGCTGCGTCAGGGGAGGTTGAGAACGACCGCCGAGCGGCCGGGCAGGACGGCATCATGCCCTACGGCGCCGTCGCTGCCGCTGTCGAGGGTGAACCCGTCGTGCGTCGCGAGCAGCACCGCCGAAGACGAAGGCACTGGCATCCGTCCCGTCTCGGCTGAGAAGTTCACGAGGATGAGCGATCCGCCGCGACGCAGGCGGAACAGCCGCGTGGATTCGTCGGCGTCGGCTTCGAGAGAGCCGAATGCGGGGTCGGTGAGATCGGGGACGTCGCGTCGCAGCGCGATCAGGACACGGTAGAGCGCGAGGATGCGAGCGTGCACGCCCGCATCGTGCTCGTGCCAGTCGAGCTTGGAACGGGTGAAGGTCTCGGGGTCCTGGGGATCGGGAACGACCGAGCGGTCCCACCCCATCGCCGCGAACTCGGCGATCCGTCCCTCGGCGGTCGCGCGGCCGAGTTCCGGCTCCGGATGCGATGTGAAGAACTGCCAGGGCGTCGAGGCCGCCCACTCCTCGCCCATGAACAGCATGGGCGTGAACGGGGAGAGCACAGTCAGCACGGCCGCGATCGCGAGCCCGCCCTCATCCAGCGACTGCGAGAGCCGGTCGCCGGCGGCGCGGTTTCCGATCTGGTCGTGGTCCTGACTGAACGTGATCAGGCGGGAGGTGGGAATGCGGGGGTCGATCGGGCGACCGTGCTCCCGGCCGCGGAAGGACGACCAGCTGCCGTCGTGGAAGAATCCGGCAGTCGCGACCTTGGCCAGCGCCGAGAGCGGCGCGAAGTCCGCGTAGTAGCCGGCGGTCTCGCCCGAGACGGCAACGTGCAGCGCGTGGTGGTAATCGTCGCTCCACTGGGCCGTCAGGCCGTATCCCCCGGCCTCGCGTGCCGCGATGAGCGTCGCGTCGTTCAGGTCGGACTCGGCGATGAGCGTCAACGGGCGGCCGAGGTGCGCACTCAAAGCGTCGGTGGCTTCGGCGAGCTCCTGCAGGATGTGCCGAGCCGACGAGTCCTTGAGCGCGTGCACCGCATCCAGTCGCAGCCCGTCGACGTGGTGGTCGCGCATCCACATCAGGGCGTTCTCGACGATGTAGCGACGCACTTCGGGCTCGTCCAGATCGATCGACGATCCCCAGGTGTTCCGCTCCGCCGCGCGGAGGTACGGACCGAACTCGGGCAGATAGTTGCCGCTCGGACCGAGGTGGTTGTGCACGACGTCCTGGATGACCCCGAGCCCGCGCCGGTGGCAGGCCTCGACGAAGCGCTGGTACGCCGCCGGTCCGCCGTATCCCTCGTGCACCGCATACCAGAGCACTCCGTCGTAGCCCCAGTTGTGCGTGCCGTTGAAGGCGTTCACCGGCAGCAGCTCCACGAACCCGATGCCGAGGTCGACGAGGTGATCGAGGCGCTCGATCGCGGAATCGAGGGTGCCGTCGGGAGTGAAGGTGCCGATGTGCAGCTCGTAGATGACCGATCCGGCCAGCTGGCGACCCGTCCAGTCGGTGTCGTGCCACACGTGCGCAGCCGGGTCGAACCACGCGCTCAGCTCGTGCACGCCGCGTGGCTGGCGCCGCGAGCGGGGATCCGGACGCACGACCGGCGCGTCATCGAGCACGAACCCGTACGCGTCGCCGTCGTCCAGGTCGACGTCGGCCGTGAACCAGCCGCCCTCGCGAGGGGCCATAGCGGTCAGTCCGATGCCTGGGCGGTGCAGCTGCACCTTCTCGCGCCGGGGCGCCCACACCTCGATCATGCGGATTCGTCCCCCGCCGTCGCCGGCACGAGCAGAGCCACCGGGTAGGTCGCCAGCAGCTCGTCGAGCCGGATCGTCGAGCCGGCGAACGTGCGTCCGGTGAGCACATCGGTCGTGAGTCCGGAGTGGCGCAGCAGCACCGTGTCGCCCCACCCGCCACGCGCTGCCAGGCCGACCGGCAGCCGGGTCGCGACGGTGAGGACGCCACCCCGGTCGAACGCGATCGCATGATCGGATGCCGCCCCTACGACCGTCATAGGCCGGTACTGCGTGAACAGGTCGGGGCGGTCGCGCCGCAAGCGCAGCGCACGCGAGGTGACCAGCAGCTTCGCGGCCGCAGTCGAATCGACATCGGGCAGCTCACCCCGGGTGAATCCGGAGTCCAGCGCGGCCAGCATCCGTCGTCGCTCATCGAAGTCGATGGGGCGCCGGTTGTCAGGGTCGACGAGGGATGTCTCCCACAGTTCGGAACCCTGGTAGACGTCGGGGATGCCGGGGCCGGTGAGCTGCAGCAGCTTGGCCGACAGGCCGTTCGACCACCCGGCAGGCGCGATCTCGGCGACGAGACCGGCGACGAGCGCGGCCAAGTCTGCGTCGTCGAAGACGGCGTCCACGGTGGCGTGCATGCGCTCCTCGAACGCGGCGTCCGGATCCCACCAGCCGGTCGCCTCGGCGGCCTCTCTCGAGGCCTTCTCGGCGTAGGCGTGCAGG
>Ga0247741_1001028_pt1 | contig 15366 bp, 8 predicted proteins | sample UWRJL213509R2_FD_180945 | JGI IMG/M metagenome (GOLD analysis project Ga0247741, IMG submission 180945) | Plant litter microbial communities from Arlington Agricultural Research Station in Wisconsin, United States - UWRJ-L213-509R-2 | ecosystem: Environmental > Terrestrial > Plant litter >... | reverse complement strand
GGGCACTAGTTTTTCACCGTGGCAGTACCGTGACGAGCCGTGATAAAACGTGCATGGCGCTGTTGCGCTGTGAGCAACCGTGCATACTATCGTGGCCAACACGAATCTGGCGTGCTGAACCGTGCAAAGCTCGTATTGAGCCGTGTCATTAAGGTATAGAGCCGTAAAACAGATTACCATGCTCACTGTTTCGCCAAAGTTTCGCTCATTATCGAATTAGCAAAGTTTATTGTGATGAGGAGGTTAGTGCTCGTTAGCAAGGCCAAGTACGCCGTACAAATACTTATTAAAAAATAGAAGTACCTACATGCCCTTTGAGCTGGATCCGATATGGAAATGATAACAGTTCGGACGTATGCTACTGATGAATGTTTCCTGACAGCAAGGTTAAGGTTGCGGCTGGCCACAGTCCCTGAATACATCGTGTAACTTGAAGGCTGGTGCTTCTAAATAAATGCCTCGCTAATCGAATAAATTGGATTCTGGGTCTTGAAGACAATGTCGACCGTATCACGGTCGAATGTTTGAATGTTGCCCGTAAACATTGGGTGTCAGCTTTGAGTTAATCCCTCCAACATTGACTTGCTTACGCCCGTTAACAATATCTCGTGTCCCTGTCTCAATCTTCAGCAACGTAATGGTTAGAGATCGAAAAATTTGACAAGAAAGAGTGTATGCTTGACCGCATTGCCTCATTTCGGCTTGTCGAACCTGGCGGTACGCGATGCACCCAGCCGTGCAGAAAACTGCCCCTGGCGCGCACTTTAAATTGGTGCCGTGCATGTGATGCTACTGGCTATGCATAGCCGTGCAGCGAATGACTCGAGCCGTGACGGTGGTGCATGAGCCGTGCTGCTGGTGCGTTGGGCCATGCTGCTACCGTGTCGAACCGTGATACTACTGCGTCGAGCCGTGTTGGGCCGTGGCGTTTCTTTTTAAAGCCGTGCATGTGTGGTGTCTTGCATTGATTTTTAGTTGTTAAAATGTAAACATATTTGATGAACTAGAAGAATTAGAGATGTATTGGCTATATTGTTCTGACGTTTTTTGAGACTCACAAACTGCGTCAAGTACTTGTCGCCTCAGCGCAAAATCTCCCTTAAAACAGTTTAAACTTTCGTGATATATTTGAAATCATGTATCTCCGCTTTTACTCTACATGAAATTGGAACAGTGAGAAGGAGAACCCAGTCTTTCTCAGAGACAGTAGTATCAGTACTGCTCACGGAGATGCTCAGGAGAGCAATGAATGCTTAAACGACTGGCACCAGTGTACCCTCACTGCGATAAACCGGTCCCAAGCCGGAAAGCCCATATCTATGTCACACGAACATAATTATATCTGCATTAATCTATAGAGCTGAGGTATCTGGGCCGAGCTCGAGCCGTGTAAACCGTGCAAAAAACTTGGAATGAGTAAGTCTGCCGTGGCACAGGAGCCACGGCTCTCACGGGGCGCACGGTAGTGCCACGGTAAAAGCTAGTACCCCTCCGTGAAGAGGTCTCGAACGATTTAAGAGTTGAATGGGACTAATCAACTATTGAAATGGAAGCTAAATCAAACTCTTTCTACTATATAAGGTATGTGTTTGGTGCAACATATTATTCAGCAGCTATTCGCGAGAATTTGACTAACACATCTACTTTTTTTTTTTGGCAAGATGGCGTCCATACAACTCCATCCAAACGCATTCACCCCAAAGCAAAAGTGACGAGGGACCCCACCGGCCCAAATTCATAGATGTTCATTTCAATGTTTACCCACCCATTCGTGATATGGTTCTGAACCATGACCCCAAAATGGCTACCGCAAAGCCCGAAGAAGCCTTCGAAGTTCTAAGTATAGCCCAATGCGCCTTAAAACTCTCAAAACCGGGGCAGGAAGGACATTAAAGCCATTTCAATCTCGAAATTAAATCTAATACTGATGTTGAGTCATCGGTGGTGTTGGAAAGTATCACAGATCTACCAACCCAACGTACTTGAGCCGTTCCCGGTGAGAAATTTTCCTAAAATTTTCAGGATATCATTATGATTGCATGACGAATAGTCTGTCTATTCGCGAGCGCAATCAATGGGCAATATCCAATAACTCAGAACTTGGTAAGTCTTATGCTACTGTAGTATTACCTTGGGTTCAGGACGAAGAACCTCATTTGACTGGTTACTTATTATCTATCTAGCATAGTTTTGGATGTTGGAGGCACCTATTCAAGATGATGACACACATAGGAAATCTGTAATTCAATTCAAATTTTCAGCGTGGCTCCTTGCTCGGGTTTGAGGGAGTGATGAGTTGATTAGTATTAGTCGATTAAGCATTCCAACGGCCGTAGTCGTCGGGATTGGCTAAAAGTAGATGTGAGAAGTTCGAAGGTCAATTAGCCTTTAGTGTGATGAGGAGCGACCAAAGGGACCCAAGGAGCATCTATCCAAATACTCTACGTCAATATTGAGCACAGTACGGCACTGTAAATTTCCCACTACAGAACATGGTAGTCTGTAGACGGCCCGTCATCAGCAAGATCGCAAATCACTTGGCCGGCTTGGCCAAGCGGTGTCAAGCCCGCCGAATGCTCCCAAGCCTGCTAAGGCGCCAATTACATGATCACTTGGCCAAAAATACTTGTCGGATTCTTTCTAAGTGTTCTCGCACAATTTGACACCAAGTGGTTCCAAATGCTCACCAAGTGTCTTCCAAGTCGTCCCAAGCTGTCCATATTCATATCGTTTAGGGTCGAAATAATATATAACCATGGCCCTCGCGGTGCTCGGGCAGTGCCTGTCCACAGTCACTGATTCCTACAGAATTATTGGGTAATTTAGAAAGATCCTTACAATAATATGCCCCCCAGGAAACTCTGCTAGCTATCTTAGACGGTATATTCATGTAAATCTTACTGAGGTTCAGAAGTAATGAACGAAATGAGCAGAGCCAGTCGTTGTATTTATTATTGAATCAAATACTTTTGGGTGTTATGAACTTCTTGTCACCACCTAGAATATTTGATGTGCGCGACCATGCGCGACTCACGTCAACATTCCTCATGTTTCGATTAGTTCACTCTTTGCCTTTTACAAAAATTTCCCTCGTGAAACTTATATTTTGTAGATTATTGCTCTCTCCTTCCCAGAGAACAAACATACCGTCGCTGCAAATGACGGAATCAGGCATTCAGATGCCCAGTAGGTGTCCTGAAACCGCATGGTTAAAACACATTTCGTGTTCACAACTGACATTTTCGCAAGCCATCACGTGCGCTCAACCTGAAATCCTGGATCCGAGGACATCTCGTCTGCGAGAAAAAAAGTCCACAGACTGTCCGACAGACTGTCTGCGGATAGTCCATGGACAGTTCGCAGACAAAACGCGTACTCAACACCAGCACATCCAGTGCCACACATCGGGCACCATATGTTGTGCACACAGTGGCATGCCACTCAACCGATGGCACACGGAGGTCTGTGTTGTTCGCTGAAAGATACTGTGCCTCTTACGACAGTCAATTCATTCGCGTTCACCCCGTAAAACCAGGAGTGCCTCCAACTGCAGTTGATCCAGTCAGGCTTGCGCTCCAAGCCTGCATCTGCACATCTCAAGGTGGCAGACAGAAGTAGGGGAATATATATTGTGGTAAGAAAGGCCCCTGTTAACGCGTTAAAAAATTGACACAAGAAGCGCGCATGGGCGCTTAATAGACGACGCGGACTTTCCCGCGCCTCATCTGACTGGGACCACGCTGTGACCTCCATTTAAAGTTGAGCTGGAGCATCCAAATGGTGTCCGCCGACCAACCTTCGTCCAGGCGGACCGTCTGCGGACTGATCTCCCAATAGATCAGATGCTCTGGCGGATCCCAGCCCCCTATCCCTTACATTCTAAATTTCAAGCACAATGTCCATACAACGAATATCCGTACATGCGAGCTATAATATATGTCATAAATTTGAATAGAACGCGAAAAGGAAGCACATATGGTGCTCAGGAGTCAGACACAATACGTAAGGCCAAAAATGGTGATTTTCTACAAACAATTCCAGGATCCTACTATGAGAATCTAGCTGTGAATCCCGATATGTATAAAGGTGCTTATAATATGGCCTCAAGTAAGATATAAAATTTCTAGTAATTTTGAGGCTAATTGGATGAGAAATGGCTGAGATACGGCATCTTTGGTAGGCCACCTTTGAACATGTATTTATTACGCGCCCATCAGGTGTTGGCTTTAGATGCCAAAAATGTCAGGACTCAGTAATTCTTACACTTGGACAAAATTTCAAATCAGAAAGTATATATTATTGAAATTCCTTGTATACTAGATTGCCTGTCACTGGTCCTCATACTTTGTAGAATGGTCAGGCCGTTGATAAGTTATGTAGATAGAGACATAGACTTTTGATTCGCGTCCACTCGTTTGCACTCCTGGGCGGTATGGTCTAGAGAGTAGGTCGAAGAGGTCATGTACAGAATAAAATACCTGACATCGGGTTGAGGACGACGATCTGTATTGCATTGACAGCGCGTCTGTCTTTTTCTAGGTAACTATCCTTGGACTGATAATCGTCGCCGATTAATACGGGGTGATTCTGCTAGGTCGAGCGTCGGATATTCGACATCCTCACTTATCGCCATACAAAGGAGTCGCAATTTTTTTGCGGGGATGTTTCAGCTTCCTCAGTCAGCCAACGGAGATTTATAAAGTTTGACCCGCCAAAATCCCATCATGCTCCCCAACAATACTACCTCTCTCGATTTTCGCAACTTTTGAAGGCATTTTTCCCCTGTACGTCTCTGTTCTCATATTATATCAGAGCAGAATGACCAACGACTATGCGCTTCATGCTAGGCCTGCCTCACCTCAGCTCGTCCTCTCAAAGGATGAATGGATATCAGTACTCTATCTCTCACATTCCGGAATTTCCTCGAATACAGGAAGATGGCAATCTCGCAGCTCGAGAAGGTGGGAGCATTTTCACCCATCGACAAAGTCCTATATGGGAGCTTCCAGGTTCTTCAAGGATTCGAGCAACTCATTACAAGGGAGAACCCAATCAAAAAAGAGGGTGCACACCTCATCAACTTCAAGACTACCTTCTCATTTAGTTAGCGTCACAAGATTTCTCGCTTCAGACACCTATGTATTATGGTAATTTAAGCCAAAGAGTATCGGGACGGATTGCGCTCAGCCCCACAGGACCTAAGACTAACAAAGACAACCATCAAGGTGTTATTGTGCGCTGACCTTTCTCTCACCAGGATGTGTACTTATTTCAATACATTTGTGATCGAAGTTCATGTCGAGTCAAACATGCTACATACCGTCACGATATAATTTTATTGGCTTTCAAGATATTCCTTGGTTTTAGCACCCAGATCCTCCAGCCTTGCTAATTCAAGTCTTAGCTCCTCCGGTAGACGGCTTGTTATCTTATTCCTTTGGAAAGGTCGTAAAATTGCCAGTCCATCCAATGTACGAACCCTCGATAGCATAACATATACCCCTTGTCCTCTTGCGGTATGGATGTCGGCAATAATTGTATTCAGCGATCTTCCTTGAGCTTTGAAATCAGTGTAGGAGTAGGCTGGGAGGAGCGGTATTTGTTTCCTCGAAAATGAATTCAGATTTGCAAAACGAAGCGTAGATTTCGATGAAACTGTTTTTGAGGTGGGGAAAATTGGCACAATGTCCGTATCCTCTGACCTTCCCGTCATATTCAACCCACACCCCTCGACGTAGACGTAAACGACACTTGCAATCCTCCTCCCTCTAGAATCAACAGTATATTTTATATCTCGGACTGTTCCTTCTCTCCCGTTCACAATTCCATATTCGATAGCAAGATTTTCCATAATCATGACCCTCATTCCTTTAAATAAGGGTAACCGCCCAAGGGAATCACCAGTAATAGACGAACTGAGGTCCCAAAGTCTCGTTCGAAGGGAGCCTGCCACAGGTCGACGGAAGCTGCTATCGGTGGAGTGATATACGTATACCTTCTGCCGAATTTCAAGAGTGTGTCGTACAAGGAGTTTGGCGTTTATAGCATCGCGGAGGCTTCTTGTTCCAACGATAACAGGCGCGCCGTGAAACTTACGGATTTTTTCTGGATCTTTTGACAGATTAAAGAGAAGGCGAGGCAGGAGGTATGCAAAATCATCATCAACCACCGAGTCCGTGAGGCCACTTCTGTTACAGGCCCCTAGTCTTAGCCTCTTCAGGAACGCAGCATATCGTAGATCGGCCGATTGCCGATGGTTATGAACAAGCTCAACTACATGCCAGACTTGTCTCCAGAGCCAAATACCATTCATGGCTTCCTGTCCCCTTATATTTGAATCTGTGAATGAAGGCCTACTAACTATTTTATGCGAGTATAACGAATGCTCCACCGGGGGCTTGAGTTGTCCAAAGTCGCCCATAAAGATCACATCCATGCCACCAAATGGTCGTCCTGAGACGCTTAAATCTTCGCCTTTTCCAATACGCATCCTAATTGACATAGTATTCAATAGCCTAGCATCCACCATAGAAACCTCGTCAAGAACTATGGTGGAAGTATCTCGAAAGGATTCTGTCAAGGGCCCGACGTCCAGCGCCTTTCCATTTGGGGATATTTTCAATAGTGAATGCAACGTTTGGCCTCCGATAAGAACTGCGGCTATACCTGTTGGAGCAGCCAATGCAAGCTCTCTTCTCCGACCCAGCATATTGAATAATTTGATGATGCACTGTATCACATGCGATTTTCCGGTTCCACCTACCCCTGATACGTATAGCAACATTTGTTCCTGAGATTGAGATATTACCTTATTGGCGATAAGTCGAAAGGCACGTAGTTGTTCTGGGTTACTGGCGAGGTTCATCTCCCCTACTATCTTCGTTAAGATGGACGATTCTTCTTCTGTGCATTGAATCTCCCAAGAAACCCTATCCGATTTCAATATCGTTCGCGTAGCTATAGGTGATTTGCTAGACTCGGATATATCCCAACGACGACGTTTATCAACAATACCCTCTTCATAGTCAGTTGATACTCTCGGCCTCTTTTTAAGGGCTCTCATTTCCTTGTATTGGTTGCGCATAACTTCTTCGTCACCCTGCGTTGCGCCCGAAACATCATCCTGAGAGGCATGTATGCCACTATCCTCAATATTTCCGCACAGGTCTAAGCATCTGGAAATGCCATGACCTGCCCACATATCAACAATCTTATTCAATAAAAGATTCGAGTTCACTGGATCAGAGACGATGCCTGAGAGCACATCAAATACATTTTCGGTGTTTTGAACAATCTGACCTAGCTCGCCTTCCTCTTCCGCACCTCCTAAATTGACATCGGATAATGAGCACGCTACAGCATCCTCAAGCTCCGAATTGTCCTGTCTTCTTTGGCTTGCATGCTCATTTCTTGCATCCCTTGATTCTGATAAAACAGTCATATTATCGACTATTTCCTGTAACCGTGCATCGAGTGATGCTGAGAAATTTTGATACGCCTCCCTCCAAGTCAGTTCCTGTGGTCTAAGATTTTCCGGATTTCTCCAAGGTTTGAAGAGGGCTAGCATATGTTTCGCCCATATTTCGCCCGCCTCTGGAGACACCCGCGGGTTTGGGGTGGATGGTCCAAGAAGGACAGGCACAACTACCTTCCTTCGGAAATGTAGTTCGTGAGTCAGCCGTTGAGGATGATCCCAGCTATTGAAGAAACCAGGACGATCAGACTGGATATCAATACCAGGTCCGATTCTTCTTTTTGAGGTCTCAGCAAAAAATTGATAAAGGCAGAGTTTCTCATATTCAGGCGAAGTCCCTCGGTGTATATAATCCAGCAATTGACTAGAAGCGTGGATTTCTTGGATTCCCATCGCGAGCCCCACACGTTGCTCTGGCAAGTCTTCTGGGGGGATCTCTGCAGTTTCACACGTCCCAGTACTCTCTCTCGTCTTTGATTCCACGTATCTGAAGATCGATCCCCAGTGAATAATTTGAAATTTATGTTTCGTATAGTGATCTCCTCCACCTATTAGGTAGCTCATAACTTGCTGGTGTGAAATCTCCTGCTTCCCCATCATGCTATTAACAGCGGTTGTAATTGCACCAATTTGCTGTTTATCCGTGGGGAATACGCCTTCCGGTATTCTCGCATTGGTGCGCTGGACAGCATGCAGCAGAGCTGCCATCCCAACGTGTAGTGGCAAGGAATATTTGGTTATGTAGTCTGTCAAGTAGTATGCAAAAGATTTTGCCGCTTGACCAGAGCCAACGTACTTGGTATTTACGTTACACTTCAGTAGAAACGTCGATATATCAGTGTACGATGCGATATATGGGTGGAGCCGTCGCAGAAGTACTGCCGACGTCGTCGCATCTAAGATGGTTTCCGCACGAGTTGAACCATCCATCCCCATTCGACAGTTTGCGTCTGACTTTTGTTCGCCTGACCTCAGGGATTTCCAACATGTCGGCTGGTGATCATGCCAATTATACTCGTATAGAAGTCGGTCGACAAAGTCAAAATAAGCTGACCAGAAAGCTTTTTTGTCAGAGCCAAATTCAGCCAATATTGGTGCTGGAACCACACCTGGATGTGCAGCACCAGTGTCCTTTGCTTGGATACGAGTCGAGTACGGTGTCCCAAAATCCTTAGCTTCGTCTATCTGAAGAGGGAATTCACAACTGACAACTGATTCAAGCCATTTTATGTACTTGGCCTTGTACTCAGGAGATGAAGCCACCTTTTCTCTCAATCCTTGAGGCGAAAGATGCCCGCGGAGCCAAATCAACATGTGACAATGTAACGTTCCCTTCCCTTGTGCTTCTACAGTACCATAGTAGCCGATACACCTCCCGAAGGCTCCTGGTTCAGCTCGATCATAGCGTAAAACAATCCGGATAAATTTATTGACCATAAGGTCGAAGAATTGTGCACATGCCGCTGGATTGCGTGCTGCCAATACTTTTCGACGCCATTCGTTCATGTCCTCTCCCCTATACACATCCTCGAGGTCAATATTTTCCCCAGTTAGAAGACGCACAATAGGGTTATCCACATCTGATGGGTTCAGAGTTACGAATAGCGTCGGTGCTCCCATTGAAATTATTAATGCACGAATCTCGTTTCGCATAGCGACTTTATAACTGTTACTTCCAGGGACATAACGAGCGGTCATGCCAAGTGAAGCAAGAAGCTTAAAGGCTTCGCGTTCCTCCTCATGAACTGGCTTGTAAAAAGGGTCTTTTCGACACGCAATATTCAGCTTCTCCAGAACTTCTGGTCTAATATTTAACAGACTCGATACTAGATTGCGATGCATGTCCAGGGGTACACTAAACCGCATAGTTCGGGATACGAGCGCTTTCCTGACCACATTAAAGAACACGAATGCGAATTCTGGATCTTGCTGGAACCGTTTGTCGTAACTTCGTAACAGGTGTGATAGCTGATCCTCCATGGTTATGGGTATCTTTCTGTTAGGATGATAAAATCCACCAATTCCCCATGGATCCAAGTGCGGGAATAACCACGTTAGGATCGATGGATTGTTGAAGTCTGGTACTAGGGCTGAACCCCGACCCGACGCAATAAATGGACGACCAGATACACAATGTTCTAATGCGGTGGCTTTCATTACACGATAATTTGTAGGAGTATCATCCCCATCTGTGTAGCCGACGTTCTCCATCAAAAGCGGGTCATCAGCATCAGCTTCATCGGCACCAGTCCTATTTCTTTCTGTGTAGTCCGACGTAGTTGCATCGAGAGCATCGTTTACATTGATCAACCCCACGTATGCAGATACTGGAAGCTCCTCATCTTCACCAGAATTGAATAATGCATCAAGATTCTCAGAGTGGAACGAAAAGCTTTCATCTTCTCGATAATGTGGGTTGTTAGCCAAAAGGAATTCAATCAAGAGTTTAACTCGTGACCTTTGAACTAGGATGGGGCTGTATTCATGTATGCTGCTTTTCGTTGGCAAGACCGCTCCAACAAATACCGCGCACATAGTATCCCTGATGACCGCCGGACCTGGAGGGATAACTGAATTCATTTTTACGGTATCAAGAGGGGATACGATGACGTTCCCTCTGATGCCTTTCCGTACATTGCCCAATATATCTCGTGCACGTTCTTCATCCGTTACCAATTTATTTTCTCGTGCTGAGAATTTACAACAAATGCTGTTAGAGCGGGCTCTTGCTATTAGCATTCGTTCGAACATACTGGATTTTTCAATGGCATCAGTAATGTTGGAAGGAAGTCGTTGGTGACCGTAGTATAGATAGTTTGAGAGAGCAAATTTTGGCATTCGCTCATCCGATAGTGATGCTTTGCAAGACGCACAAATCCGCAATTTCCCCAGAACGGTAGTAGATTCCATCCCTTTTGCACACAAGTAAGCCCGCTGATATAAGTGAAAGTCGTAGTCCGTCGGCTGGATATGCACTGGTATATCGTCATTACGGAGAAGAGTCAGATTCACAGCGGACGCGTCAACGAAGGAAGATTCAGACGCGAAAATACAAACTCCACATATTGCGCAATATGAAGGCTTCAGTGCTTTGGTAGACATTTCGTGTTGCCATTCCTTTATTATCATCTCCCTACATTTGTAGTCAAGCGCATGCAAAGGGTCCTCCGTGAACTCAGCCTGCAGCGGTATATGCTGGGTCAAAAATGAGACGGATTGACTTTGGTCGATGTCACAAGCTCCATGAATTGTGTTGACGGAACCAATTGTAGATTCTCGAAGACAAGCGTCATCATGAATTACTGGATGTACTTGAGGTTGGGGAGATAGGAACGTACACGGAACCAGGAGTGGTGTATCGATTACAACAGAACCAAATTTGTTCAAGATAGTGGACATAGGCCTTTGTCTCACAGGCTTGAAAATATAACAAACTCCTCGACAAGACAAGTTGCATGTATGGTAATGCAGAGCAGCTTGGAGTGTGGCTTTTGCATAATTTATTACAACAACATTGTGCGCCTTCGCTATCTTCTGGAGACACGAAGGTGATAAACACCTGTACCAAACCAAAAGAGCCGCCAAATCTAAAGAAATTACCATATTTTCGGATTCTGAAACAGCGGTTCCAGTAGGTTGGTAATAGATAGTAGCGTCCTCGAACGAGAACAACGAATTTAAATCAAAGACGGATATGATTTCCGGAGTTCCTTGTGGATGGGTAGTAGTATACCTCAATACATGCAGTTCTCCAAGAATAAATCAAAGACAATATTCTGCGTTAGAATTTAAGGGGATAGACAAAACACGTACCGGTTCTCATGGAGAAGACTACTCCTGGAGATTGTTCAATGAGTGTTGTCATTTTTCCGTGCTAGTACACTGTACACAGAAATTATAGGGAATCGACTTGAGCAGTATAGCCTTATTTATACTAAGTGAACCCCGATCTCCTTTTTTTCCCCGATTCATTTTCGGACGCTCATCGATCGTGCCTACGAAGTATTGTATTGTAAGTAAGATCCATCGGGCTTTGCCGAGATTTGAATCCCGATCACGTCTGCGCTTGCTGAGCGTCTGTTCAGAGTACATCGCGCCTGATAGACACGCCTGCTGACCAAGTCCTGGTTTAAAATTCCGAGTCCATACACCAAGAGACACTACACCCACTTTTAAGTTCTCGACGCCCTGAATTACTTGGACCCTCTCCGCCATACAGCGACCACATTGATCGATATTTAGGGCTACAACATGGCTAACGACGGTGATTAACTCCGCCCATCTCGTTCCTATTTTATTTTATTCTTATGATAGAGCAAAATCGTCGAGAGCTTCTAGCTCATTTCCTTGCAGGCAGTTTGGATGGGTCCTGCATTTTTGAGAAGACGCAGCAAACTCTCAGAACCGAGTTTGGAAACATTGTCCACAAGTATCAACTTGGAACGTCAGAGAAGTTCAGGGAGCTTCTGAAATCCTGTCACGCTGTGATTTCGGGTTCACAGGCTCTCGTACCATTCTCGTACTTCTTTTTTGGGGATCTGGATTTGTATGCTCCACTCTCTAGTCAGGACGAGCTGCATCGATACCTCGAGGGAAAGAATTTCTTCAGGTCGTCCCCTTCTTCCAATCTTTATCGTCGCTCTCCGTCCATTGTCACTGTTCACCGCTACCACCGAGATGGATTTGAATATCACATCGACGTCGTATACTCTTCCAACTCCTCCACTCTTGCACCCATAGCAGAATTCTTCTCCACAGTTCCCATGAATTTTATCGCCCATCACGGTGTTGTATCCCTTTACCCAGCTCTCACTTTGGCTGGCCGGGGTTTGATCAACGACTCCTCCACCAACTCACAGGAGAGTATTACAAAATATACCCAGCGGGGATTCTCCTTCGGGCATTCGCTTAAAGAATGGGACACATATCAGTACCACAGCTGCATGGAAGACCCATCTTGTGCCTTCACATTTCGATTGTTATATGACAGCGGTGTTCTGCACATCCCATTTGATGAAGTTAGTAGGGCGCTTCACCGTCACCAAGTCAGTTTTACGTGGCGCCTCAACACCTACCAACACTGTATTTCCTCCCCTCGCGACCTTGTCGCACCTGGTTTCACGATCAGCTACAAGGCCGAGTTTGGTTAGTGCTTTCCATTGCTATACTTCCTCTTGGCTGACACGTCTACCTTAGTTCCTGGTGCCGGATCTTTGCAGGACGAGGGCTCGGGCGACAGTGACTGATGTATTCTATGTATTCTAGTTTACTTTTCTGTAGAGCGTCGAATATCCCCTTATGTTAAATGGATTATATTGATCAGTGGTGACTGCTTTCAATCTCTCTGTCAATGTGTGAGCTTACCTGGGGAGAGTAACGGTCTAGCTGTAGGTAGTAAGACATGCTGCTATGGGACACGGCCACAACGACTATAAAATTTCAGGCATCCGAGTATCAATGATATCTTCGGAGAGAGCATATAAACTCAGAAGTTGGAGCACGGATCCGAACAAGCGTCTACACTCCGTTGAACGAAAGGCGCCAATACACTCGCGCCACTGAAAATATTCCATAGAAGCTCTAGATAGCATCTCTAGATGGGTGCGAGCACCACACCAACATCTCAAAGGTACGGTTGGTACAACTTTGACTCGTAGCATTCCCATGCGGTGAGTTGCGATTACTGTTGATAATATCTAACAGGTATTTTATAGCTTACCTACGTCACCCAAATCAACACACTCTGTGAAGATGTTTGGAACGAGGGAAGAGGAGATATCTGCGGAGATCCCAAGATCGCAGTTAGTTAGGACTATTGTTGCGGTTGGTTCATATGCTTACCCTTGGGTGTCCATTACAGCGGCGATGGGGCTTTGGTGCTGGGTTCGCCAATTTTTACTCGCGTCGAGTCCTACAAAACGGATTCTAAGAATCATATGTTTCGAAAGAAGTCACGGATGCCGAGCACTTCGAAGGTGGCTGACTTTAATTCTAGACATATCATACGAACTTCTATCATTGCTGAAAGCCCTGGGCGTGAATGGGCACATCACTTGCCGGAGTCATTCTATTTAATTGGTATCCCCCATGGTTGATCCCTCACTGCCATGTCACGTACACGTAAACACCGAGTATTTCTTTGGCGCAATCTGTTCATGAACAAAGTGATATGGTAGCGTAAGCAAATCATATCTCCATCATGTGGTTTCTAAGCATAAGTTACAAGTCCCCTGGGAATTCGTTCTTTTCCCAGGGGTTTTTGCCAAACCCGGCCTTGAATAGGATCTTCTGCGAGTTAAGTGTTACATGTATTTTCAAGTGGTTGAATACCCCTAGGGTTTCCAATCTTTTGAGTCATTTTCAACTTTACATTGCAAGATTACCGCCGCCGCTTGTTGTAGTTATTTAACGTAAATATCAGTATTTCTCAGCCTGTATAATCCAAATCACACCGCACCGCAAGGAGGAAACCACAGGTTTGCAACAAGCAGCGGTAATCTTGCAATGTAAAGTTGAAAATGACTCAAAAGATTAGAAACCCTAGGGGTATATTATTTTATTCAAATAAACGACTTTCTATATACCCAAAACATAATTTAAGCGATCGATACTACTCTTCACAATGTTTCAAGTGTCGGCGGTCTTTCCGGGCCGGCTGTGGGAACGCTGACCCACAGTCCCTCCTGCACCGGTACCACCAACAGTGGTGTTCGCATCCCCTCCACCCATTCCGCCACTTCCTGTATTCCTCCAGCCAATAATTGCTTCGAATTCGCGTTGGTACATGGTAGAGTTGTGCCGATGGCGCAGATCGTAGCTCACCCATGACCCTCCAAGGGAGGCGGTACCGCTCATCAAGTGCCGAATGAGCTGTCCATGGTAACTGAAATCACAGCATTAATTAGTAGCACATATCATGATCCATTTGACCATTTCGTAATATTTAGTACTCACCTTGATTCAAGCCCTGCGCAACGAAGCCATGAGAGGAGAAGCGAACGCAAGCAATGCGATGCGGAAAAGAATAATGGTTTGGTTGGTTGCCACGTGACTCTCCATCACGGCTGTTGCCGGCTACTGAAGTGTTAGTCGATTTCGCAGGCAGTGTAGGATATAAGTACGAGTCCCTATAGAGGGACTCGTAACGAGCAAATCTAGTTGATAATTAGTAAAGAAAAATATATACTATGGGATGGACCACTGTACAGCCTTTGTGAGCATCCACATTCTTACTACCGGAAAATATATGAGTCATTTGGTTTTCGACTGTCGGACCCATGAAAGCCAGGACACAAAAGAACACAATTTAAGTTCCTCCAACACCAAGACACAATAAATTATATTCAGAGACAATCATATGAGGACGAATGCCGTAGTTTGCGGGCACACGCAAAAGACACATGAATCGCCAAGACGAGTGCTAAACAATAAAAAGTACAACTCACAGATGGAAATCAAATATGACCAAGCAAAACGGGGATTCTGCTTCATGGGACTGCCACCTCGCTCCACTTTGTCGACTCGTTTATCTCAATGAATGTCGATTAATATATTCGGTACATAATTATTATCCGGTACATTTTGACAGCGGAAGGAGAGGGAGAGTATCAGCAGCTGTCATGTAATAGCAAAATGAGGGGCTTCATGCACGGATCTTGTTGCGCCGCTCCGTACAAATAATCAATAATTTTCACTGGCCCACGTAGTCCGGCCAGAGTCCGCCAGAGTCCGGCGGAGTCCGGCGGACTGTCCGCCAGACTCCGGTGGACTAAACCGGACTCTGGCCGGACTGGTACCATATATTACCAAAATAGGAAATTTTTTTATCCAACATCATAGACCCTTCCTGGCTGATTATAAATCTGAAACAATCATGTGATTAGCCCTGCTCC
>Ga0247741_1001027_pt1 | contig 15391 bp, 15 predicted proteins | sample UWRJL213509R2_FD_180945 | JGI IMG/M metagenome (GOLD analysis project Ga0247741, IMG submission 180945) | Plant litter microbial communities from Arlington Agricultural Research Station in Wisconsin, United States - UWRJ-L213-509R-2 | ecosystem: Environmental > Terrestrial > Plant litter >... | reverse complement strand
AATAAGCGTCATGGATTGGAAGTAAAGATAACTTGATGAAGTGCCAGTAGTGGAGTTAGACTCTGAAGGTGGCTATATGATTGCAGTCGGCGCAGTACACTAGGGAACAACGAAGGAAAGAAATCAAGAGCCAAAATGAACGTACGGTACCCAAGTCAGAAGGCCTTGCTCCGTATCACCGAGTTGCTCTCGAATATCCTGAATGGCATGATGTAGGGCGTACGCAGCATGGCTGCTATCAAGTCGTGATCCTTCGGAAGTCTTTCCTCTTTCCATAAGATATCTGTAGAAACTTTCCGCCACCATGGGGCCGTACTGATCCTTGATGGACCACATAGTCGCCACCACGCTTCGATATCCAGCCGCTAACATCCCAGACGCCATGTGAACCGCCTCTTCCGATAGCTTCTCGCCGCCGGTGCTCGTCTGACATGCTGACAAAAATGCCAACTCACGAACGGCGAACTTCTGCTTCATGATATCTGCGAGCTCGAGCCGTCCGTCGTGGAGGTAGAAACCGCTTTTGAGAGGGTTCTCAAGATCCTGCGTTGCATGACATGCGAAGTGAACCGACCCATGCGATGCCATCTCGAGTTTGACGCGGGTGACTGTTGCGGACTCTCCTTCTAGACAAAGAGGTTCGCTATTAGATGTACTAATTGCTTTCAAAATGCAATTCATTTCCTTCGTGGTTGTAGGCATCGGAGAGCAGCCTGGGGTGTTTGGTTGGGTGATGATAAGGAGCTTTGACGGTACGAGCTGTTGTTCTTTTTCCAATCCGTTAAGCTTCTGGATGAGCGAGCTGACAGTCGGTGTATACGAGGAAATTGCAAAGTCGAGAATGCTGGAGCCTGGAGGAGATAGCCCATTTGGACTATAGATTCCCGCGGCGTGGAGTGGAAGAAATGCAAGGGGGCCAGTCGGGCACCACCAGATGCGGCCTAGGGCTGACGGGGGAGTAGACTTGGAAAGTAATATTAAGATAATGCTATTCCATGAATTGAGAAACACTCACGGAGTAAGCAAGAGCCTCCAGGATTGGCCTCACCACATGTATCCAGAGTGCCTCGAGGATGAAATATATTTCACTTTTAGAATGGGGCGGTGCTGGGCGTGTAGCACGATGAACTTCCCTCGTCCGAACCCCACCAAATGAATACGAAAGGAAGTGACACAAACGCTCTCTGAGATCAGATGCCTCGTCATAAGTGAAGTCAAGAGGGATGTGCAGGGGGGCTCCGACGCCCGAGATTAGAGCCAAGGCGTCACAGCGGTCTTCATGAAGATTGAACAAGATTACGATGCCGTCCAGCGGAAGATGTTTCAGAAGGTATGATGCCTGAGGCGGTCGAAAGAAATCATGCATTTGGGGAATGCGGCGAATTTCGTCAAGTGGCTCGCTCCTTTCGTGAGAAGGCTTGATGTGAAGGTGGGCTTTATCTTGCAAGTTGATTTTTTGAGATAACAAAGAACCTTGACCCAGGCCTTCCGATCCATGGCGGGATCCAGACGCCTCCAATGCGCCTGAGATATTCAACAAGAGTTGGGCCAAGTGTTTATCATGAGCGTGAAGGTGGTCAGGGGGTGTGCGAAGCTGGTTGAGTTGGTTCCAGACAAAATAACGACCTTGTTCAAGCCATTCGAGGGCTTTTTCGCCATTTCCCATGGTAAATGCGGCTGAAACAGCAGATGTGGTTAAACTTGAGATTTCAATAAGATCTGCGTGATGTTGGATTGTATGATCAAAACCCGCGATCGTCGCTATAAGGTCAAGTACAACACCGTACGCCGTTAGCGTTTGCGAAAGACCGGAAATCTTGGAGAGTTGTACCCATTGTAGAACAGTATGGAGGCGAGTAGAAGGAGGTCCAAAGATCGTTGCCGACTTTCGACAAGTCGATGTGGCGGTATATAGGTCAGAAATATCGCCTGTGGATTTGAAGCGACTGCGAAATGAGTGTCCGAGATTATTCAGCAAGCCTGGCATGTCGACGTGGCCATTGGGGGTGATTTGAACTGCTCGTTGCTGGAATGAGATGGCCTCTGTAACATCGGAGACATTGCCTGTGCGTTCGAAGCGACTGCGAAATGAGTTTCCGAGGTTATTCAGCAGGCCTGGCATGTTAGGGTGGCCATCGGGTGTGAGTTGGACTGCACGCTGCTGGGCTGAGATAGCGTTGAGGATGTCATTGACATCCTCGCTTCGTTCGAAGCGCTGCGAAAATGAACTTCCTAGGTTGCTCAGCCAAAGCGGCATATCAGGATGGCCATTAGGTGTGAGTTGGACCGATTTGCGATAGGCTGAGATGGCTTGGGAGATGTCACCAACATCCCCAGTTCGTTGAAAGAGCCGCGAAAATGAATTTCCGAGGTTGCTCAGCCAAAACGGCATATCAGGATGGCCATCAGGTGTGAGTTGGACTACCCACTGATGGGCTGAGATGGCGGAGGAAATAGAGATACGATCCCCAGTACACTCGAAGAGACGCGATAGTGATCTTGCAAGGACATCAAGGCAAATGGGTAGGTAAGGATTGTCGTAGCAAGCGAGTTGGACTGCACTTCTGAAGGCTGAGATCATGATGGCGTCGGAAACATCGTCGAAATCCCCTGTATGTTTTGAGCGATGTGAGAATGAATGACCCAAGTTATTCTGAAGGGTGTTGTGGATGTGGGACAGATCTGGTTTGAGTTTTCTGGCTGGCTCTGGATTGGTGGAGATCTTGGCTAAGGGTGTGAAAAAGTAAGTGCAGTGAAGACAACAGAGCTGATAGGGAACACACATACAAGAACGGGTGCGAATCGCTCGTATATAAACTAATCCCAACATCACACGAGCTTCTGTTAGATTAACGAAAAAGTCTTTTGACCTTGAGGGGTCCAACAAGAAGTCCTGGAACGATGCATGAAGCAGCTTGAGATCCTCGCCAACGTCAATGACAGAGTGTAAACTTTTGAGCAACCTCTTTATATCTCCGAAGCGCAGGTTGAGGATCACCTCTATTCTCCTCTGGGAAGTCGAGTTGCTAGGTGACCATAGAATGTCCTCCTCGTTCGACATCTCTTTGGCAAGAATAATCTGCCCAAGGATCAACAGCACTTCCCTGCGATGCGTCACAGATTGGACAATGTGCGAGTAGAACTGGTCAAGAGGGGCATACGGTGCGTCACCGACAGACGTGTCCGGCATTTTCAAGATGATGTTGAGGCGATATTCTGGTTGGTCATCCGGCGAGGAGATATATGCGACTATTGTTTTCGCATAAATGAATTGGCCCGAAGCCTTGTCCACCAGCCGCATGATGACATCAAGCCCTGGCCATTCCGCTGAAAGGTAGCTATGCCAAACACGGAGCTCATTGAACTTGCGCTCGAGGTAAATCTGGATATCCCGGCGAGTCGGTGCATCTTCCGTAAGGAGTAGTGTTGAAATTGAATCCGCCGGAAGACGAGACTGAAGCTTCTCGAAAGCTGCGCAGAGGTTTGGTTCGGGTCGGCTAGCAATGAGAAATCGGAGGGGAAGACGAAGTTGCTGGGCCAAGTCACCAACGATCCTGATGATATCATCCTGAACATCAAGGCCGGTACATTCATCGAGACCATCGATGACAATGAGGGTGGGGTACGACATCCACCCAAATGTCACGGCATCGATAACACGAGTCATCGTGGCTATGCGTTGAATAGGTTCAGCAATGAGCACTTTCATCTGCGTCTCCAGCGCCTGGCCAAAGATGTGAGGGTCCTCGCGAATCGCCTTATCGATATAACGTTTCGTCCAGGGAAATGCTTGGATGAGCTGCGCGGCCATCGTGGTGAAGAGGAACTTGCCATCGCTGCAGTTGCCAATTTGGCGCGAAAAGAAGAACGACGCTATCAAAACCCCGTCCCTCTTACAGATTTCCGCGATCGTGGACTCCAGTGCCGTTTTGCCGTGGCCTGTAGGTCCTCGCAACCAGAGGATGGAAGACGACTTGGTGACTTTCTTCAGCCAGTCTAAGATCTCCTGGATGATGGCTTCACGAGTTCCCTCCATACACCTGGATGGGTCGCCTCGGGCTGTGGAGTCTAGGAGGGCACCGGGCGATGTGTGCTGATGGAGGAGATCTACGCCTACACAAATAACCCTCTCGGGTTAGAAAAGAAGAAAAATAGGTGATCCCACAAACACACCTTTCACTGGGGCTTCATGGTAGATGTTCTGAGTCCCAACATGCGTAACCTTGGCATTGTGGATAGTTCGATTGTCTTGTGTTGCAGACATATTGCCGTGCACCAGCGTGTTCCGCGCATGGTCGAAGAAGCTCATTGTCGCTAATGATCGTCTTGAGTAGAGCTAAGACAACAAGGCGCATAGCCGCCGTATTTCTTGTATACCTACTAGTACACGTGTTGCAAGACAAACAAGCTGGGCCGCTTGTGGGCCGCAAGGGCAAAACACTGCCATCAGCTAGCACAGCATAGAGCGGATGTGCAAATGAGAACACTACACCTAAAGTCACACTACAGCGGGTCCTCGCATTCGCCTGAGTGAAGATCCCATATTCAATTGCACCACACGTACACGATACGGAGCGATGAATTTTAGCATTGTAGAGAGTTCATGAACATCGATTCGTCTTCAGACCCCTGGATACCCCCAGAATTTGCATCTCCACATGGAACAGCAGCACGAATTCAGGACATACCAACACTCGTGATCTCAGTATCTGGATCAACGATGTCGAGAGAGAACGCGAACGTAAAAGTGCTGTATGAGACGCCCATCGGTATGTATAGCGGTGAGAGCTTTCAGTGGTGAGTGGAGAAAAAGATATAGACCCGGATGTAGTTACGTTCGAACCACTACGCTTTGAATCCACGTTGGATCCGGCAGGCTGCAGTTGTCTTGATCTAGATCATCATGCTGGGCCACCTCGACTGGAGGTCGTTCCTCGTTCTCGTTTCTCGCGAGACCCGTGCAGCAGGATCGAGGTCAACCATAATGCATAAGCAATCGTATCGACATCCTCCTCGAGCTAATTGTCCACAGTAGCTCGGCAGTTGGATTGATTACGGGGAGGAACGGTATGTTCTCCCAGTATGAGGGCAGTGGCGATGGTGAGAAGTCCGAAAATGACTTCCGCGACACATAACACCACTTTCGATTGCGCTGTGAGAAGAGTTAGATTCGTGTCGAGAGAGAAATTGAACAATGTACATACTCAGCTTCACTCGAAGGCCAGATGAATATACCTCGGAGGGTCACAGAGGACATTGGTTGGCAATATAGAGTCTTCGACGGACCTGATTGTCGATCTAGCCCATGGGCGTCAACATCAACAGTCGGTATCCTCGAGCTCGGCGTGCACTAAGCACGAATCGTTCAAAGTCGTTGTATGCAGTCAAGAACTGGTCTCGCTATGACCTGAGGATGATCGTGTCCGGGTGTTCATCGAGAGGTATTCGTTGGTTTCGTCAATCAAGGACTTCCGAGTTGTAAAGTGGGTACGCCGTACACTGTAGGAGTAGATAATCAGCTTTGAGCTTGAGACATTGTCTGGAAAGAGGAATGACCACTTACGCCGCTAAAAGCACCCTCGGTCTCGAACGTTCCGTTGGTGCGAGCAACACCAAACTTGAGCATCATTGTCAGTGTTGGGTCAGATAGTACAGTCACGTCAGGCATAGTTCCGACTTGGGGATCTTTCGAGTCTTCACTTTTGATACGCATCGGTGAGTATCCTCGATTCCGTGTGCTTGTTGGCGCCACTACAGAGCGGGCGATCAAAAACTGACCGCGACAGCTGGCGGTTTTGATGAATTAACGTAGAACCGATAACATCGAGTTTCGACGGTTGCGTATGGATTGGATGAGATGAAGGAGGCTGCTGAGAGGAGGTGGGTGTGGGTTGGCGACGTCCGAACCTCGAGCGAAGATGTGGGTTGGCGCAGATTGGCGAGGACGAGGACGTGGACGTGGATGAGTCCGAACTTGAAGAAGTGGAGCCATAACCTGACGCAGCTCTGAGTTTACGAAGAGCGTTCAGACGGCGTCTACCTGCAAAGTGCCAGCAGTGGCAATAGCTTGAGGTGGATATAGACAGACGAGGACGAGGACATGAGTGGGTCCAAACTTGAAGAAGTTGGGCCAGAGCTTCCAAAAATTGTCCAGAAGGAGTCTACCTGCGATGTACAGCAGCCTGAGCCCCGTCGTCGAGCTTGGTATTATGTAGGCCTCCGTTGACTGTACACCTGCATCCTCCTCTGCGGACCTGGACCAAGCACGAGGCTGCAGTTAGGCGCGTACTGGGCACTAACGGTAATGACAGGAGTAAGCAGCACTGGCACGTCATTCGATAGTAGCTGGTGCCGATCCAACCATCTGGTTGCAGAGGCGGGGGAGGTATGGGGCGTCGGGTGTTGAGGCTGTTGGTGATTCGGGCGCCGGTGTTGGTGTTGACCAATTGGTGGATCCAGGATGGTTTGAGGGAAGCTGCGAAGAGGAAGAGGTGTGGATTGGACATCTGATGTCCAAGCCTCAAGCGAGGACATGGGTTGGGGGTCGTGTATAGGGTGTTAAATGTTGAAGTAGACGCTGATGCTAGTACAAACACCGGGGACTGGGGCTCGGAGGGAGGTCCAGTGTGCATTGATCCGTTTCGGGGACCGTATGGGTGGCAGGTTGGTGGTTTAGCAAAGCCCGGAACGTGCCTTGCTCAGGCTGTCTCGCCGACAAGAATTGGGTAAGCTCGACGCAGAGGCGGCGGAATGGCCCGTATCTGATGGAAAGGGAGAATCAGCGTCCATTTAGGGTAATGCAGAGGGGTGATGCATATAGGCGGGAGAAGAGAATGCGGATGACGTAGAAGGACAAGATACCGCTCGATGACGGAGAATGGAAGAACAAACAGAAAGACCAGAGAGACTCAAATGGACAAACCTCCTCAGAGCCTGCGTTTCGCCCCACTCCATTTCCGCTCCGCCTCGATATCCGTCCACCTGACAAAACCCACGCACGAATGAATCGGATGATCGTCCTCGAACTTGCTTCAGCGAGGCTTCATTCTAGTGGGCAAAACCTGGACATTGTGTCAACGTCGATGGCTTGCAAAAGCGAAAAATAGACAAAAATACGCACTAGGATGTTAAGCTGATGATACCTTCGCCATCGCCATCCTCCAGCTTCAGCATTGGCTTCGAACGTTCGGTACCCGATATTCAGGCGTAGCTTCATCGTCAGACCCTGTGGCTTATTTCAGAGTTGTAGAGGTCTGATTCTTCAAGACTTCGACTATCCAAGCGGGTATTGGACCTGGGCATCGATTTGGCTTATGCCCGCCAGGCTCGTCCACATTTTTGGTTCTTCAGAAGCGTAAAATCGGTTTCCAGTATTCAGGACTCGCCGCTAGGAACAGTTAAGAAGGAACATGAAGACCCGGAGTCAAGAGGGCGCTAGAATAGCAACAGGACGGAAGGTATCAATTTGATGTAACGAGGATGACAATGGCAATGATGAGATGGGTAGCCGGCTAGCAAAGCTTGAACGGAGTCGTCAAGAATGAACCAAGGAAACGATGGAAAGTCACGAACGGCCCATCGGTCCGAGTATCCGTTCCCTTCTCACGGCAGGTGATAGCAGGTGATCGTGCTAAACGCAACTTCAATGTCACCATCATCCCCATTCGTTCTCAAGATTTGGTCAAAAACCCACAGACTGTGGGTCCGAGGAGCTCAACTCTGAAAACACGCGTACCAGAACTGCTGGCGCGATTCCTGGTCCTACTGCAACTGCTACTTTCCGTCCGTCCGCGCCTCCTAAACCTGCTATCCGACTATGCCAGTGGTCTCGAGTACTGGCCTTACACGCTCTTCACTCGTCCGTTCTTACACGAAGCGCCTGATTCTGGGTTATTCTGAATTCCTTCCAAATACTATTCCTCAAAAACGTTGAGTCGCTACCTCAACGTTGAATGTTCGTGGAATGGTACTAGACGTCCAAGCATATCGTGATAACAGTGAGTACTGTATGTCGAACATCGAGGAAGAACGGCGACGGTAAGATAACCATGCTCGCCGCTAACCATCCGGGTGCGTCCTTTATTTATGAATTCTAAGTGTCCCTCAACTACACACTCCCAATCCACCAGACACTCGCCAAACCGATTTCGGGGAGGATCAAGGAACAGGACTAGGCACTGAGTATGATTCTTTTCTTGGGTGATGGATCTCGTTTGTTCGTTCATGGTGGTGGGTTTTGCTGGGTGGACGAGCCGGAGTGAAGGCATAAATGCGAATGCCGGATAAGACCCGAGCTACTTGAATCAGGGATTGGGGTGTAGTCTGGCATCGACATCGGGGTCGTGCTCTCGGGCTCGAGAGGCAGTTGCAAATCGCTGCGTACATCTCAGAGAGAGCTAAGTCCGTGCCTTCCCTCCTATCCTCTCCTCCCTGTATTCACCTACTAACCTCCCTTCCTCTTCACCCAGACACGAACTATTCCGCGGCTGTACGTCGAGCTCGCTCAATCCATGTACCGCTCTGGGGTCAAGCTGCGCACCAACATCGTAGGAGAGCCGGCGAGGCATATTGGGCCAGTGAGTAAAGCCAAGTATGTCCGTTATATCCCGTTCGTGGACCGCGTTGTTTCTGACCACCTAATGGCTAGGAACGACGAACTCTCCTAGACCTTCGACCCTCGAACGCGTCCAGGGAGATTGGTCCACGTGTGAGATGGGCCGAGTTCATGGAGGATAAGCGTGTGCAGCTTCCCCTGGTCATGGACAAGAGTGCGAGCAGAAGCATCCGATGAAGTTGGAGACCGAGCCCAACGGTATTCGGGATGTGGCATCTGTCCCGAGGATTCCTCGACTTCTGCACCTTCCGCACCTTCCGCAACCACTTTACACAAGCCATTGGCGCTGCTCGAGCCGCCAACCACCTCCTAATTCAACACCTCTACGTCCCAACCGTCGTCCCTTTGGAACGAATCGGAGTCGACAACGTCGTATTGGAATAACGAATTCCCCAGACGCCTTTTTTGCAATTATCCTGGTTGCCCTCAACATCAATCACACCTTCACCGCAAGCACCACCTGCAGCATCGTCACAAGTATCAATGTCTGGCCCCCTACTTACTAAAGTTATCTAGTGTTAATAGTTTCGTAGTGTGACTTAATACCGCGAAACGCCTCTTGGTGGTGTCCTTGATGTATCCCGTTTTCACCTTTGTTTCTAGATGTTTTGAAGGCTGCGTGTTTACATAGGTCTTGATTCAATTTATTACTATAATTCTTCCCCTCCTACGCGTATTGTCGCTACACATCTCCTGGTCTCCCTCCACGCCCTGAGTGGGTCGCGCCGTGCTTTCGCATCCAAGAGGGCAGCGGGGAAGGTGTGTTGGTAAACATAATCTGCCCTCTCGGGTTTGAAACCAGAAACAAAAGCTGATCCCACAAGCGCACTTTTCAAGTAACATGTAGATAGTTGGATTGACTTGCGTCGCAACACAGAAGGGTATTTTGAGCATGAAAAGGCTCATAGTTGGCAACAATCGAGTAGAAACCATGGAAGTAAGACGACAAAGTGTACGCACACAGACCAAATCTTCTCGTACATAATTCATAGCGTGCACATGTTGGAGGTAAACTTCGGCTGCAAGGGCAAACGTCAATCCGATGAAATACAGCTTGGCACAGCCTGGAGTTAGTGCGACAAGTATTATGACAAATGGCTGATGGATGGGTCAATGAACATACGAACATCGAACCCAAAGTCATACTTGGATGGGTCCTCCCTTTCGCCAGAAATGAGATCTAATATCGTCATTGCATCGAAATACATGATACGGAACGAGTCGACTGAAACGTGGTAGGCCGTCCACGAACATAGATTCTGTTGATACGACTATTGATGAATATTGAGACGACCAGTCGCAAATACAACGAACCTGGGGATGGATGTGGCTAGACGGATGTTGGAGGTATTGATGCTGTTGCTGGTGTCACAGGCACGTTTAGGATGAACACGAGAAGGGTGTCCGCAAGAAGCAAGATAGATATTATGAAGATGTCGAATGAAGCCACGAAGAGGAAAGGGGACGGCCTATGAGTTGATGGACGAGAGTTCGAGAGACACAAACGGCGTGCCTAGGTTCGGGAGCTTGTGCGTGGATGAGAGGAGGAATGACTTTGCTGCCTCCGCCTCTGCCGCTGATGATGGGGGTATCTCGAGCGGCGAGTGAGGACATGGGTGCACACCGCAGACGAAGACGCCCGAGCTTGAAGCTGAGGGTAAACCGATAGGCGTTGGATGTTGGACCTGGATCTGATGCGTGCGCGGCTAGTGAGGCCTGTTTGGACACAACGACATCGTACCGGACCTGGAGAGGATGCCATTGCCGCTTGCCGCAACTGTAGAGGCCCATGCCCTTCCAACAAGTCTGCCCTCTCGCTCGGTTCTTTGTTCTTCCCATTCGACTCCTCGAGCTCATCGTCCACAGCACCTATTCGAAGGCGAATCATGATAGGGAGTTCGACACTGGCACTCATATAGACAACGAATGTTCGAACACTGGTGACCACCATGAGAAGTACTAGGTGAACATGCATAAATGCTATGATTTACATTCGAGTCAGGTGTACGTAGAAAGAAATTGACAAGTAGGACTCACGATATCCTTGAAGAATCCTGGTCCATGACATTCAAAAATTGCACGTGACATGTTAGAGCATGGCACTTTCGAGCGCAAGAGCTCCTGTTTAAAGTGAGTCAATGGGTCCATCACTTGGTCGTTCTGACATACCTGATATACGATCACATGGAAATAAGGGACGTACACTGTCCATGTGAGAAATGGCGATTTTCACCCACAAGGCAACCCGACAGTGAATTTCAATGTGCGAGATTTTACGGCCAGAAGTCGATTTTATAAGTGCGAGAACCGGTTCCGATATATGATGGCCTTGAGGGCATGTCAGCTTATCTAGTCACAAAGATATGAATGAAAAGGTACTAACTTGGTTCACAGCCCCAGTGAAGCGGAAGCAGGTCCATTTTGACGTTGCTGGTGTGGCCAATAACGACAATGAGCCCAACCTTGCCGGACTTGACAGTGATAATCAGGCGAATATTCTGGCAAAGTCGAGATCACAGATTCGATTGATATCTTACGCGCCAATGGCTTGTTCGACTGCCGCCTTATGTGAGAAAGTGAAGCTATACGGCAACTTGATCCATATGATTTTCGCCATGAAGTCTTTGCGTCGGTTGCATCTGTCCATACTACAATTCTTGGGTACTCGCCCTTTCTCAAGCGGATGGATAGGAATGGATATTCCGAAGTGCGCCTAAGAGTCACGGGAGTGGTCTGATTACGGAAGGAATGGACGGTTTCGTCGAAGGCGATGGCGAAGTGTTCGAAGAAATGCCTTGTACGGGGTGTCGTCGCCGTCTTTTATGATGCTTTTGGAAAAGAGGGGTTGGATTGGACGGGAGGAGGGAAAAGTACGTACTTGATTTGGGCGAGCTCGACGCAGAGGCCGCTGTATCTGCGTGGAGGCGTTAATGAACAGGCAGTGAAGGATAAGGCCAAGGAGGAGCAGGAATGGAATGGAAGAAAGGACCAGAACCGAGAAAGTGATCTCAAAGTGCCGCCGCTGTGTCAACTGCACATTGCCTCGCAAGCACTAGCACTACCCAACTATCTGACCGCAGCCCAACACATCCACTCTATGTCTCCTTCCTCATTCCGTCCATCCACCGAGCCTTCTTTCACCATTTTTTCCCTTACAACCTATTGATGCCGCGACTCGACTCGACATTCGTCCACCCAGCAAAATCGAATCCACCAACAAGAACGAACCTGAACAAACGAAATCAACTCACTGTCTAGGCTGTTCCTTTATCCTTCCTAAGTTCCGCTTTGGCGAGTGTCTAGTGGCGTGAGGCATGAGCGCTTGTTGAAGTCTTGAAGGTGAACACCAAGGCGGAAAGACAACTCACTCAATGAGTACTCCTTTCCATCGTCATCCTTCAAGGTTTCTATGTTCTACATTGAATGTATTCCCTAGTCGTCAAGCTTGGTGTCAGTCGTGTCCAACATATCAACATCGGCAGTCAATCAGGCTTCCAGTGACGACTAACAGTGCTGCGAGAGCTTAAGGTGGACTTGAATTTCATTGATACGACTAGAAGCAGATGAGAATCGGAGGTTTGGAGCGCAAAGTGGAAGTAGCAATGAAAAAATGTGTTTGGACGTGTGAACGTTGCGAACAGCCCGACAAGCAGACCCTTTCTCCCAAGTGCACAACTTTTGACTTGCTCTTACAAATAAGCCAAAAAAGCAATTTCGCTCATACTTGTTATTTTACAAACCAAGAGCAAGAGTGTGAAAAATACCCGAGGCAAAGAAAGAGGCGGAGACGGAACTGGGTGATGCCTTGAACGACGTACTGAATGGGGGTTATAGGTAAGAGACAGTACTTGTGGATGAAAACCTAAGCCATAACCTGTCCGACTCAGAAATAAAAAGAGAAAAATGGGAACGAGGAAGTGAACTCAAACCTGGGAGACTTCGGTGCTCAGCCAGGAAGGGTACATTACAACCCGAAATGTACATAGGGAACCCAGTCCATTAGACCTTGCTCCGTGTCACCAGTCCGTTTTCGAAATTGCTGCACCGCATGATGGAGCACATACGCCGCCTTAGAGCTATCGAGTTGCCGATTCCTAGGGCTGCCACCATCGTTGTCGTCCCTCTTCTGTGCTGCAAGGTACTCGTAGAATGGCTCCGCGACCATGACTCCAGATCTGTCTTTGTTCGACCACATCGTTCCTACCACGCCATGGCACCCTGCTGCTAGCATCCCAGCCGCTAGGTGGACCGCTTCGTCGGAAAGTTTTGCATCCCCCGTGGCCGTTCGACATGCAGATAAGAAAGCGAATTTGCACCGCGGGATTCTCAGCTGCATGATCTGCAAGAGCGTAAGTTGACCGTCATAGAGAAGCAAGTTGCTGCTGAGAGGGTCATTGCGATCCTGACCACCAATGCAGGCAAAGTGCACCCAACTGCACGTCTCCATTTCCTGTCTCACCCGACTGACTGTGGCAGTAGCTTCGTCCAGATGCATATAGTTGTCTGCGCCTGCGCCGAGTATCTTTTTCACAGAATCCATTTCCCGTATCGTTCCAGGTGTTGGAAGGTCTGGTGTATTTGCCTGACTGACGAGCAGGACTTGTGAGGTAGATGGTTGCCCAACACCGGACGCCTTGACCTTCTCCAGCAATGTACCGACGGTTGGGGTGTATGATGAGACCACAAAGTCCGAGACACAGGATCCAGACGACTGGGATTCTCCGTTATAGATACCAGCAGCATGGATTGGGAGCAATGCAAGAGGACCAGTTGGGCACCACCAAATGCGAGCTGGATCAGAAGAGCGGGGCTTTATAAAATAATATCAGATAAATGAACAAACTCGCATTTAGATACTTGAATGGGACTCACTTTCTCCGGAAATGCAAGGGCATCCAAAATCGGCCTTACTACACACACCCAGAGCTCCTGAAGAATGTGCTGGAGATCGCTCTTGTCGCTGTTTTCTAAAACTGTTCGGGGGCAGCGATTTCTATGAAACGAGAGATCACCCACTAGGCGGCCTGCAAGTTCCGACGCATGTTTGAGACTAAAGTGCGCGAGAGGGATATGGAGGGGAGTATCACAGTGAGGTATAAGAGCTAGGGCGTCGCATCGGTCTTCATTGACATTGATGAGTATAATTGGACCATCTCGTGGAAGGTCCTTCATGATGATTGCAGCCTCACGAGGTCGTAAGAAATCGAGAAAATCGGGAATATTGCGAATTTCCTCAAGTAGTTTCTCCCAATCCTGGGCAAGCATAATGTGGACACGTGCTTCGTCTTCCAGGGCAATCTTCTGCGGCATGGTGCCTTCCAGGGCAAGCTGTATATATTCTGGACGAGAACCAGATGACTCCAGTGCTTGTGAAATATGCAGGAAACGATCTGCTAGTAGGTGGTTGTGCGTTCTTATATCATCTACCCGAGTGTGAAGCTGGTTGACCCGGCTCCAGATCAGGCAGCGACCTTGTTCAAGCCATTCAAGAGCCTTTCCGATCTCTCCCTGGACAAATGCGGCCGAAGCTGCAGCTGCAGCTGATCTTGAAATGCCAACAAGGCTTGAATGGTGTTGTCGGATGGTTCTATCCATGCCCACAACCTGAGAAAGAAGATTGACAACGACCTCGTAGGCTCTCAAAGAGTCTGTTGGACTGTGTGATACAGAGAGTGAGGCCCAACGCTTGGCAGCAGTCAAACGGACCAAGGGACGTCCGGGCTTGTGCATGGCGGATTGTTGATAATTGGATATTGCCGTGACAATGTTAGAGAAATCACCAGTGTATTCAAAACGACGCGAAAAGGAATTTCCAAGGTCGTTCAACCGAGCTGGCATGTCAGCATGGCCGTCGGGGGTGAGTTGGGCTGCCCTCTGATGGGCTGCAATGGCGTCGGCAATGTCGGAGACATCACCTGAGCATTCAAAGCGCTGCAAGGATGAATTTCCTAGGTGGTTCAGCCAACGTGGCATAGCTGCATGGCCGTCAGGTGTGAGTTGGACGGCCCTCTGGTGGGCTACAATGGCATCGGCAATGTCAGAGACATTGCCTGAGCATTTGAAGCGCTGCAAGAATGAATTTCCTAGGTGGCTCAGCCAACGTGGCATAGCCGCATGGCTGTCAGGTGTGAGTTGGACGGCCCTCTGGTGGGCTGAAATGGCCTCAGCAATGTCAGAGACATCACCTGAGCGTTCAAAGCGCTGCAAGAATGAATTTCCTAGGTGGTTCAGCCAACGTGGCATAGCCGCATGGCCGTCAGGTGTGAGTTGGAAGGCCCTCTGGTGGGCTGCAATGGCATTGGTAATGTCGGAGACATCACCTAAGCGTTCGAATCTCTGCAAGAATGAATTTCCTTGGTGGCTCAGCCAACGTGGCATATCCGCATGGCCGTCGGGTGTGAGTTGGACGGCCCTCTGGTGGGTTACAATGGCATTGGCAATGTCGGAGAGATCACCTAAGCGTTCAAAGCGCTGCAAGAATGAATTTCCTAGGTGGTTCAGCCAACGTGGCATAGCCGCATGGCCGTTAGGTGTGAGTTGGACGGCCCTCTGGTGGGCTGCAATGGCATTGGCAATGTCGGAGACATCACCTAAGCGTTCGAATCTCTGCAAGAATGAATTTCCTAGGTGGCTCAGCCAACGTGGCATATCCACATGGCCATCAGGTGCGAGTTGGACGGCCCTCTGGTGGGCTGCAATGGCATTGGCAATGTCGGAGAGATCACCTAAGCGTTCAAAGCGCTGCAAGAATGAATTTCCTAGGTGGCTCAGCCAACG
>Ga0247741_1001026_pt1 | contig 15393 bp, 7 predicted proteins | sample UWRJL213509R2_FD_180945 | JGI IMG/M metagenome (GOLD analysis project Ga0247741, IMG submission 180945) | Plant litter microbial communities from Arlington Agricultural Research Station in Wisconsin, United States - UWRJ-L213-509R-2 | ecosystem: Environmental > Terrestrial > Plant litter >... | reverse complement strand
CAGCGGCCTGGGCGTGGGGCTCGGCGGCGGCAACGGCGGCGGGCTCGGTGGCGGCTTCGGCTCCGGCGGCATGGGTGCCGGGATCATCGGCGGCGGCGCAGCTGCGGCAGCGGCGGCCGCGGCGAAGGCCCGGCTGACAGGCGGCGGCAACGGCGGCGGGATCGGACGCATCGGCGCGGGCGGCCTCGGTGGGGCCAACGGCGTCGGCGCGGGCGGCAGCGCGAACGGTGCGGGAGGCGCAGGACGCCTCGGCGCCGGCGGAATCGGCGGGGCAGGCGGTGCCGGCGGAGTCGGCAGTGCTGGCGCGGGCGGAGCGGGCGGAACCGGCACGGCGGGCGGCGCAGGCCGTCTCGGCGGCGGCGGACTGCTCGGATCCCAGCCCGGCGGCGGTGCGGGCGGCGGCGGGAACACCACCGTGGCCACCACCAACGCGGCAGGCGCGGGCGGCCGAGGACCCGGAGGCATGATGGGCGGCGGCGCCGGCAACGAGGATCGCGACAAGCGCGGCGGCCTCGGTGGTCTGATGGCCCCTAAACTCGACGATGAATCGGATGCTGCACCCCGATCCGCTGGCGCATCGGCCGGCGGACGCGACCAGCAGCCCACAGACTAGGACCCAGCATGGCCCGTCGCAGCACCAGCACCACTCGATCCCGCGGAAACTAGCACGTGCTGCTGACCGCGCCCGAGAGGCGCAAGATCGTAGTGCTGAGCGGTGAGAACCGAACGGATGCCGCCGTCCCCCTCGACGACACCCTGCGAAGCGCGCTCGGCGCGCTCGGCTACACGCTCGAGCCCGGCCGCCACGCGCTGCTCGACCGCGCCGGCGCCCAGACCGACCTCGACACCCCCGGCTCCGACCTGCTCGACGGCTCGCTGTTCTCCATAGTCGACCTGCAGATCGACGGGCGGGCGGCTGCGGCCGCTGCGGCAGTCGCGGTCGAGGAGCGCGACGACAAGGGCGCGCTCTGGTGGCTGGTCGGCACGCTCGCCGTGGTGATCGCTGCCGTGTCGCTCATCGACGCGGCGACCCTCGGCACCCTCGGCAACATGGCCGAGCGCCTCGCGGCCGCACTGATCCTCGCTGCCGGCTCCGTCGCATCCGCTGTTCTCTGGGCCATGCGCTCGCCGCGCAACCGCACCGGGGAGTCGGTGGCGATGCTCGCCCCGCTCGCGCTCGCCTTCGCCGCCGGCGTGGTCGCGATCGACCCGGCCTTCGAGGCCAGCGTGCACCTCGCGGTCGTCGCCGGTCTCTTCGCGGCCGGCGTGCTCGCCACGCTGCTCGCCGCCACCGTCGAGGCGCTCCGCCTGCGCAGCGCCGCGGGGATCGCCGCCGTGGTCTTCCTCGCGCTCGGCTCGGTCTGGGGCGTCACCCTGCTCGCCGGGCTCGACTCCTGGTCGGCCGCGGCCATCAGCGCGGGCGCCGTGCCGCTGGCGCTGCGCTACCTGCCGAGCACCCTGGTGAACGTGCCCGAGGGGCACCACATCGACTACAAGCACTTCATGACCAGCCGCTGGACCGTGCGCGGCGTGGTGCCCGAGACGCCGCGCGGAGTGGAGATGACCTTCGTGCGCGAGTCCGTCGACGCCTCCTCCGCCCGGCTGGTGACCGGCGTCGTGCTGCTCAGCGTTGTCGCCGCCGTGTTCCTGCCGCTCGCGCTCGCCCGCCCGGTGCCCACCGACGGCTTCGTGCTCGGCGGCACCATCGGCCTGGTCTGCACCCTCACCATCGGCCTGCTGCTCTCCGCCCGCCACTACGCGATGCCGGTGCTGCGCTGGGTTCCGCGCGCGGCCTGCGCCGTGGTCGTGCTCGTCGCCGCGGTCGGCGCGACCATGATGTTCGGCCAGCTGGTGATCCTCGTCGCCGCGGCCGCGCTGCTCGTGCTCGGCGTCGCCGCCGCCTACATCCTCGTGCCCATCGCGAAGGGCGCCCGCTCGCTCGTCTGGTCGCGAACCGCCGACGTGTTCGAGTGGCTCGCCGTCGCCCTGTCCCTGCCCGCTGCGCTCCTCGCCGCGGACACCCTCAACGCCGTTCGCGGGATGATGTCCTCATGAGTGAAACCACCGGAGCCGTGCCCGGGTCGACCACCTGCTGGAACTGCTCCCAGCCGCTGAGCCTCGGCGCCGTGCAGTGCGTGTTCTGCGGCATGGCCCAGCAGCAGGCCCCGCAGCCGCAGCAGCCGTCGCAGTACCTCGTCGCCCCGGCGGGTGTGGCGGGTGTGGCGGGCGTGGCGCCCACGCCGCACGTGCCGGTGCAGACCTGGACCCCCGGTGCGCCCGCCGAGGCCGCGCCCAGCCGCTCGACCCTCGATCCCGCCTTCGCCGGCACCGCCGCCGGCGTCGGCAGCCAGGTGCTCGCCTTCACGATCGACGTGGCCGTCGTCGCGGTGGTCGCGGTCGCCGTGCTGCTGATCTCCGGCTCGCCCGTCTACGCGGCGCTCTCCGTGCTGGAGCTCGCCGTCGGCCTCTGGGTGGTCGAGGCCCGCACCGGCGCCACCGTGGGCAACGCGCTGCTGCGCATCCGCACCTCCCGCGACGACGGCCCCTTCTCGCCCGGCATCGGGCGCTCCTTCGTGCGTCGTATGCCGCAGGCGGTGGGCTTCGTCGCCGCCGGCGTCGGCGCCTGGGTGGCCACCGCCTCCGGCGCCTGGGACGGCAGCGGACGCTCCCGCAGCTGGGGCGACCTCGCCGCCAAGACGCAGGCGGTGTCTGTGCCCGCCCGCGGCTCGGTCGAACGCCCGATCGTGCAGCCGGCAGGCGCCATCTCGCCCGAGGCCGAGCCGCACGTCGTGCTCGCCGCGCCCCAGGTGGTCAGCACCCTCGCCCGCCCGCGCTCGGTGAACGAGGACAGCCAGTCGCAGACCGGCGCCCGCGCTCCCGCCACCGCCCTCGCGGCTCCTCTCCCCGCGCCCGTGCCCGCGGCGCCGGTCGACCGCGGCGGCGCGCCCGCCGCCGACGCGGCCGACGGCACCCTGATGCTCGTCTTCGACACCGGACAGCGCGTGCAGTTCCCCACCCCGGTGGCCGTCAACCTCGGCCGCAGCCCCGTGGCCACCGAGCCGAGCGACAAGCTCGTCACGGTGGACGACCCGGAGATGACCGTCTCGAAGACCCACCTGCGCCTCGAGCACTCGCGCGGCCGCACCTGGGTCACCGACGGCGGCTCGACGAACGGATCCGACCTGCTCGACGACGAGGGCGGGGTCACCACACTCGCACCCGGCAACCGCGTGCTGCTCGACGAAGGTGTGCGCGTGCGCATCGGCAACAGGGCCTTCACCATCAGCCTGATTCTTGGCGGAGAAAGATAAGACATGACGGCCACTCGCCTCGCCCCTCCCCGCGTCCCCTCGGGCAAGATCGCCCTGCAGGCCCCGCCCGAGCTCGTCCCCGGCGACGGCGGCGGCAGCCTGATCAGCTCGATGCTGCCCATGCTCGGCAGCATCGGCGCCATCGTGATGGCCGTCTCCAGCGCCGGCATCTCCGGCCTGATCACCGGAGGCATGTTCCTGCTGTCGTCGGTCGGCTTCGTGGCGGTGAACGGATGGCGCCAGCGCTCGCAGCGCATGGCCGCGACCCTCGGCGCGCGCCGCGAGTACCTCGCCTACCTCACCGAGCTCCGCCAGACGGTGCGCGTGGCCGGGAAGCAGCAGCGTCGGGCCGCGAACTGGCTCAACCCCGCGCCATCCGCTCTCACCTTCCTCGCCGAGGAGCGCACCCGCGTCTGGGAGCGCTCGAGCGACGACGGCGACTTCCTCCGGCTGCGCGTCGGCACCAGCGACCAGCCGTTGTGCGTGCAGCTCGAGGCGCCCGAGCTCCCGCCGCTGGCGCAGCTCGACCCGGTCGCCGCCTCTGCCGCGCACCGCTTCATGCTCAGCCACGAGATCCAGAAGCACCTGCCGCTCGCCGTGCCGATCACCGACTACTCCAAGGTGGAGGTCACCGGCAACGAGGACGAGGTGCGCTCCTTCGTGCGCTCGATGCTGCTGCACGCCACCACCATGCACCACCCCGACAGCGTGCAGGTCGTCGTGCTCGCCGACGAGTCCGTGCTGCCGCAGTGGGAGTGGGCCAAGTGGCTGCCGCACACCCACTCCCGCCAGGTGAGCGACGGCCTCGGCGCCGCCCGCATGATCGGCTCCAACGTGGCCGAGATCGAGGACATGCTTCCAGCGGATGTGCGCGAGCGCCCACGCTTCGCGAGAGGCGCGGCGGTGAAGGTGCCGCACATCATCGTGATCACCGACGGCGCGCGCATCCCCGTGTCCAGCGCCGTGATCACCGCCGACGGTGTGCAGGGCGTCACCGTGGTCGACCTGCCCTCGCGCTGGAACGACCTCGAGAACCCCTCCAACCTGCGCATCGCGCTCGGCCAGAACACCAGCCGGGGCGCGGAGATCGCGGGCGAGCTGATCACGCTGCAGTCCGCATCCGTTCTCTTCGCCGCCGACCAGGTGAGCATCGTCGAGTCCGAGGCCACGGCCCGCCGGCTGATGCCGCTGTTCAGCGGCGCCGCGAGCGTCTCCGCCGCCCGCTCGGGCAGCACCGAGCAGCTCGAGCTCGTCGACCTGCTCGGCCTGCCCGACGTGCGCGACATCGACTTCGCCGACGCCTGGAGCGGCCGCCTCGAGCGCGACCGCCTGCGCGTGCCGATCGGCCAGACCACCGACGGCGCGCCCATCATCCTCGACATCAAGGAGTCCGCCCAGCAGGGCATGGGCCCGCACGGTGTGATGATCGGCGCCACCGGTTCCGGAAAGTCGGAGGTGCTGCGCACGCTCGTGCTCGCCCTCGCGATGACCCACTCGCCCGAGCAGCTCAACTTCGTGCTGGTCGACTTCAAGGGTGGCGCCACCTTCGCCGGCATGGCAGGCATGCCCCACGTCTCCGCGATCATCACCAACCTCGGCGAGGAGATCGCGCTCGTCGACCGCTTCCAGGACGCCCTGCAGGGCGAGGTCGTGCGCCGCCAGGAGCTGCTGCGCGCCTCGGGCAACTTCGCCAACGTCTTCGACTACGAGAAGGCCCGCCGCGGCGGCCGCACCGACCTCGCGCCGCTGCCCGCCCTGCTGATCGTGGCCGACGAGTTCTCCGAGCTGCTCTCCGCCAAGCCCGAGTTCGTCGACAGCTTCATCAACATCGGCCGCGTCGGCCGCTCGCTGCAGGTGCACCTGCTGCTCGCTTCGCAGCGCCTCGAAGAGGGCAAGCTGCGCGGCCTCGACACCTACCTGTCGTACCGGGTGGGTCTGCGCACCTTCTCCGCCGCCGAGTCGCGCTCCATCCTCGGTGTGCCCGACGCGTACACGCTGCCGCAGCAGCCCGGCGTCGGCTACCTCAAGAGCGACACCGAGACCATGGACCAGTTCCGCGCGGCGTACGTCTCCGGCCCGCCGAAGCGCCGCAAGCGCACCGCGGCCGCCGCCGTGGCCGGTCGAGACGCATCAGCGGATGTCGAGCTGTTCACCGCGGCCCCGGTCTGGAAGGCGACGCCCGTCGAGGCACCCGCCGAGGTCGTCGAGTTCAACGAGCCCGAGGAGGAGCGCAGCACCTTCGAGATCGCCGTCGACCGCATGAGCGGCTTCGGACCGAAGGCGCACCAGGTCTGGCTGCCGCCGCTCGAGGTCCCGGCCTCGCTCGACGAGCTCATGCCCGACCTCGCGGTCGACCCGCAGCTCGGCCTCGTCTCGATGGGCTGGCGCAACGCCGGCGGGCTCACCATCCCGCTCGGCATCGTCGACATCCCGCTGGAGCAGCGCCGCGAGAGCCTCACGGTCTCGCTCGGCGGTGCAGCGGGCCACATGGTGATCATCGGCGGACCGATGAGCGGAAAGAGCACCCTGCTGCGCACCGCGGTCGTGGCGCTCTCGCTCACCAACACCCCGCACGAGGTGCAGTTCTACGTGATCGACTTCGGCGGCGGCAGCTTCTCCGGCCTCACCGAGTTCCCGCACATCGCCGGCGTCGCGACCCGCTCCGAGCCCGACGTGGTGCGCCGCATGGTGGCCGAGGTCACCAGCATCGTGAACGCCCGCGAGGTGTACTTCCGCCAGAACAACATCGACTCGATCCAGACCTACCGCCAGCGCCGTGCCGAGGGGCGCGTCGACGACGGCTACGGCGACATCTTCCTCGTGGTCGACGGCTGGGCCACCCTCCGCGCCGAGTTCGAGGCGCTCGAGTCGCAGATCCAGGCGATCGCCGCCCGCGGCCTCACCTACGGCATCCACGTGGTGCTCACCGCGGCCCGCTGGCTCGACGTGCGCACCAACATCAAGGACCTCATCGGCACGCGTCTCGAGCTGCGCCTCGGCGACGCCTCCGACTCCGAGATCGACCGCAAGGCGGCGGGCAACGTGCCGGCCGGCACCCCCGGCCGCGGACTCAGCCCGCGCAAGCTGCAGCTGCTCACCGCCCTGCCGCGCGTCGACAACTCGGGCGACGCCTCCACGCTCGCCGCGGGCATCGAGGACCTCGTCGCGCGCACCCAGCAGGCCTGGACCGGCGCCCCCGGACCCAAGCTGCGCCTGCTGCCCGAGCAGATCACTCTCGACGAGGTGCGCGCCCTCGCGCCCGCCGACACCCGGCAGATCCTGCTCGGCGTCGACGAGGCCGACCTCGCGCCGTTCGGCATCGACCCGATGGCGGAGCCGCACATGTTCCTCTACGGCGACGCCGACTCCGGCAAGTCGTCGATGCTGCGCGCCTACGCGCACGAGATCATGCGCCTCTTCGGCCCCAACGAGGCGAAGATCTTCGTGATTGACTACCGCCGCGCGCTGCTCGGGGAGATCCCCAAGGAGTACCTGGGCGCCTACCTCACCGCGCACGACATGGCGATGAGCGGCGTCGGCGAGCTGGCCGCGTTCTTCCAGAGCCGCATCCCCGGGCCCGACGTCACGCCCGAGCAGCTGCGCACCCGCTCCTGGTGGACCGGCGCGGAGGGCTTCATCCTCGTGGACGACTACGACCTCGTCTCCACCTCGCAGGGCAACCCGCTCGCGGTGCTCGCGCCGCTGCTCGCCCAGGCCACCGACCTCGGCCTGCACGTGATCCTGACCCGGCGCACCGGCGGTGCGGCTCGTGCGGCCTACGACCCGATCCTGCAGCGGATGACCGACCTCGGCACCACGGGAATCCTGCTGAGCGGAAACCCCGAGGAGGGCCAGCTCATCGGCAAGGTCAAGGCCATGCCGGCCGTTCCCGGCCGGGCCCAGATCGTCAGCCGCGACCGCGGACTGATCAGCGCGCAGCTGGGCTACGTGCCCGCCAACTTCTCGTAGGAACCCCAGATATGCCGAACACCGATCCGACGACCATCGACCCGACGACCATCGTCCTGCTCGCGGTCGTCTACGCCGTGGTGCTCCTCGGCGGGTACGTCTGGCTGTCGCTCGCACTCAGCCGCGTGTTCCCGAAGCTGGGGGAGGAGGGCTGGAAGGCCTGGGTGCCCGTGCTGCGGGAGATGACCGTGTTCCAGCTCGGCGGGTACAGCTCCGCCTGGGTGGTGGCGCTGTTCCTGCCGTTCATCAACATCATCGGCCTGGTCGTCACCGTTCTCGCCGTCCACCAGATCAACAAGCAGCTCGGCCGCGACGCGGTGTTCACCGTGCTGGCCGTGGTGGCCTACCCGGTCTGGGCGACCATCGTGGGCTTCGGCACGAACGACCGCGCGCCGCGGCCCGTTGTGAGCCGTCCCACCGGTTACCAGCCCTTCGCCGAGCTGCCGCAGTCGGCGTCGACGGGCGGCCCTGCCGCAGCCGGCACCGCTGCGGTCGGCGCGGCCGCATCCGGCCCGGCCCCGGCGGCATCCGCCGCATCCGCCCGCACCTTCGGCGAGGGCAGCCCCTTCCACCTCGAGGCCGCGGCCCCGGTTCCGCCCGCGCCGGTGGCGCCGCCCGTTCCGCCGGCCGGCCGGCCCGCTCCGCTCGCGGTCACCGTGGCCACGCCCTTCTCCGCGGCCGGTCCGCCGCCGCCCAGCCCGGCCGGCGGGCAGATCGCGTTCCAGCCGATCCCGCAGGCCGCCCGCACGCCCGTGCCGCCGGCTCCGCCGATTCCGCCGACGCCGTCCGCTCCGCCCGCGGCTCCCGACCCGGGCGCCCCGCCCGCGCTCATCGATCCCGCGGCCGCGGCCTGGTCTCCGCCCGCGACGCAGCTGCGGCCCTCGCCGGAGTCGATGCCGCTGTTCCTCGAGGCGGCCGTCGCACCGGTGCCACCGGCCGCGGGGGCTCCAGTAGCGGGGGCCCCGGCAGCGCGGGCGCCCGTCGCCTCGCCGGTGGCAGCGCCGACCGCCCCGACTACACCACCCGCCCCGATCACCCCGCCGCCGGCCGCCTTCCCGACCCTGCCCACCGCAGCGGCGGAAGCGGATGCGATCCCGGCCATCCCCGAGACCCCCTACAACGCCGTGCCCGACACCGAGCACACCGTCATCCCGGCGTCCGCGCCCGCCGGCGCCGACCTCGACGACGACGACTTCGAGGACACCGTCATCGTCAACCGCCGCGAGGAGCTCTGGGTGCTCTCGCCCGAGGGCGCCGAGCCGATCCGCGTCACGCGCCCCGTCGCACTGCTCGGGCGCAACCCCTCCGCCTCGCCCGAGCATCCGGACGCGCAGCTCATCCGCTTGACCGACCCGGCCCGCACCGTCTCGAAGACGCACGCGCGGATCGAACTGGTGAGCGGGGCGTGGATGATCATCGACCTCGCCTCCACCAACGGCGTGTACCTGCGCGGCGACGACGGCGCAGACGTGGAGCTCGACGCCGACGTGCCGACCACGCTCACCCCGGCCTTCCGCCTCGGCGAGCTGCCCTTCCGCCTCGAGCGCGAGGACTAGCAGGTGGAGCAGCAGACGCTCGGCCTCGTGCTCAGCACGGGCGCCCGCAGCGACGTGGGGTCGCGCCGCGCGGTGAACGAGGACTCCATGCTCGTCGCCGACCCGATCTACGCCGTGGCCGACGGCATGGGCGGCCACGCGGCGGGCGACCTCGCCAGCCAGGCCGCCGTGCTGCAGCTGCGCACGATCGCCGGGCTCGCCGAGGCGACCGTGGCGCTGCTGCAGTCCGCGCTCGACGACGCCCAGCGCTCCGTGCGCGTGATCTCCGACGCGAACACGCGCGGGGCGGGCACCACGGTGACCGGCGTCGTCTCCGCCGTCCACGACGGACAGCCGCACTGGATCCTGTTCAACGTCGGCGACTCCCGCGTCTACCGCCTGCGCCGCGGCGAGCTCGTACAGCTCAGCCACGACCACTCGCTCGCGCAGCAGCTGGTCGACAGCGGCACCATGAGCGCCGCCGACGTCGGCAGCTACGTGGGCCGCAACGTGATCACCCGCGCGGTCGGCTCCGACGACAGCCCCGCCGACATCTCGCTCTACCCGATCCAGCTCGGGGAGCGCCTGCTCGTCTGCTCCGACGGGCTCACCACCGAGGTGACCGACGCGGCGATCGGCGAGCTGCTCGGTGCGCACCCGCAGGCGCAGCCCGCCGCCGACGCTCTCGTCGCCCGCGCGATCCTCAACGGCGGGCGCGACAACGTGACCGCCGTCGTGATCGATGTGGTCTCCGGCGCTCCAGCGGATGCTCCTGCGGGGCCCGTCGAGACAGGCCCGCCCGCCGACAGCGACGTCGACGAGGACACCATCGAGACCGTCCGCACTCGCGGGGTCTGACAGTATCTACAGCAATCAGCCGACAGGAAATGGGCACAGCGTGACTTTCGATTCTCAGAACCAGCAGGCGCCGGGCGGCCAGCAGCAGCAACCCGCCCCCGGCTTCGTCCCGCCGCAGCCGCCGCCCGGATTCGGGCCGCCCCAGGCACCCGGATTCGCTCAGCAGCCGGGCTTCGCACCCGAGCAGGGCGGGCAGCCGGTGTTCCAGGCACCCGCACGCCCCAACCCCTTCGTCGGCGTCCCCGTCTCCGACTACCTGCGCGACGGGGGAGCGCTCCTGCTGCTGCTCGTCTCGCTCGCGCTGCCGTGGTTCTTCCACGACTACGAGGTCGTGCGCGGCGCCGGCCGCATCGAGGTAGTGCTGCTCACACTGCTCTCGGTGCTGACGATCTCGCTCACCTACCTCGCCCGCGGCGGGCTCTTCCCATCCGGGGTGACGGTGAACACGGTGATGCTGCTGCGCACCCTCGCCAACGCGCCGTACGTGCTGATGGTGCTGGTGTACCTCGTGCTCGACATCGCGAGCGGCGACGACCCCACCGGGCTCGGCACCGCCGCGGCCCTCGGGCTCGCCGGCGCACTGCTCGCCGCACAGCCGCGGCAGTCCGAGGTGGGCCCGCTCGCCCCCGGCGCCCCGGTCGGACGCCTCTGGTACGCGATCGCCCTCGGCTACGGCGTGCTCGCTGTGATCCTGACCCTGGTCACCCTGGTCTCCACTCTGATCGCCTCGGTCGAGTACGCCTCCTTCGCCCCGGCGGCGGTCGTCACCAACCTGATCTCCATCCTCTTCACGGCCGCGGCCGTGGTGCTGCCGCTGGTGGGAATCCTGCGCCGCAACGACGTCTGGCGCACGGTGGCCTTCGGGCTCGGCGCCGTGATGGTGGGCGTCGTGGTCTTCACCGGGCTCGGCAACTCGGTCACCGGGATCGAGAGCGTGCACGGTGGCGGCTACCTCGTGCTGCTGATCGCCGGGCTGCTCGGCCTGGCATCGTCGCCCGCGCTGCGCAACGCGATGAAGCCGGTCGCCGACCTCTCGCGCTGGTTCGGAGCGGCCTCGCTGACCCTCGTGATCGTTGCGGTCGTCGCCGGGTACCTCGTGCTCGCGAACATCTTCACCATCGTGCAGCTCGCCACCTTCGGCACCGGCGGGATGGGACTCCCCATCGGCAGCATCCTGTTCCTGCTGCTCACCGCCGGCGTCGCAGTGTTCGCGCGCATCAGCCTGCGCCGCAACCCTGCCGGCAGCCGCTGGCTCGTCATCGGCCTGCTCGGCGGTCTCCTGCTGCTCGGCCTGATCAACGTGATCCTCTCGGCGGTCGCCGAGACGGTCGGATCGATCACGATCGGCCTCGCCTTCGGGCTCCCGCTGTTCATCGTCTACGCGCTCACCGTGCCGAAGAGCGTGCGCGAGTACTACGCGGCCAGCGCGCCGGTGCGGCCGCAGGCTGCTCCGGGCTACGCGGGCGGCTACGCGCCCGGATACGCCGGCGCTCCCGCCGGTGCCGCCGGCTACCCCGCCGCCCCGGGTTACGCCCCGGCGCCGGGCTACCCGGCACCGCCCACGGCCCCGGTCGCGCCATCGGCTGCCGCCGCTCCCGCTGCGGAGTATCCGGCTGCCCCGGTCGCCCCGCAGTACGGACCGCCGACCGTCGCACCGATCGGCTCGTCGGAGCCGGTCGCACCCGCGGTCGCCCCTGTGGTGGAGGCGCAGCCCGCGCCCGTCGTGGAGGCGCCGCCGTCGCCCGTTCCGGAGATTCAGCCCGCACCCGTCGCGCAGGCGCAGCCCGCGCCCGTTCCGGAAGAAGAGCCCGCGCCCGTCCCGGAGGCGCAGCCCGCACCCGCGGAGGCTTCTGCTCCTGCCGAGGCGCCTGCGCCGTCGCTTCCGCCCACGCTGCCCTTCGAGCCCGATCCCACCGCGCCGGCCGACGAGCCGCTGTCGCAGTTCTCCGAGGAGACGACCTACGCGCGTCCGCAGTCCGCCGCGGCGCCCGCCGTCGACCCGACCCCTCCCGACGCACCCGTCGTGCTCGGCGAGCCGGTCGAGCCGTCCGCGCCCGCCGCTCCGGAGAGCGACCGGCCGACCGAGGTGCTCAGCCCTGCCGACGCCGACGCCGCGCCGACCTCCGTGTTCGCGGCGCCGGCCGAGCAGCCGGCCGAGCCCGCGACCGAGGTTCTCGACCCGGCCGCGGCCGAGGCGAGCGACCCCGACGCGACGGCCGAGAAGCTGTTCGAGCTCGCCCGCGACCGCGAGGACCTCTGGCCGCTCATCGCCGGCAACCCGGCCGCCTACCCCGACCTGCTCACCTGGTTCGCCGGCTCCGACGACCCCGCGGTGCAGGCGGCCCTCCGCGCGCGCGGCCTGTAGCGGGACGCAGAACCAGCACGATCCGCAGCGCGTCCGCCTTCCCGGCGGGCGCGCTGCGTCGTTGTTCCGGCCTCGGAAAGCCGGCCCGCGCATCCGCTCTCGACCCGCCCGCGCAGCCCCCATACCCCCCGACTTCGGGGTATAGACGCGCGGCGAAAAAGGTTACGTTTGCTGTCTGTCTCATCGATGCCGAGCCAGGGGGGCCACCGGCATCACGATCAGTGAGGAGACTCCATGGCAACCCTCACAGAAATCCTGATTCTTCGCGGCGTCGTGCCGATCGAGAACCTCGACTCCATCTCCGGCACCTGGGGCGAAGACGAGGATGCCGTGATGGCGCTCGTCGAGAGGGGCCTCGTCTCCGAGGTGCAGCTCGCGTCAGCCCGCGCCGCGCAGTCCGAGCTCCCCTTCGTCGAACTCGTCGAGTTCCCCGTCGACCGCTCGGCCGTCGCCCTCGTTCCCGCGGCCATGTGCCGCCGCTACCAGGTGCTCCCGATCAGCGTGAACGGCGACCTGCTCACCCTCGCCATGGTCGACCCGGGCGACGTGTTCGCCCTCGACGACGTGCGCGCCGCAGCGCGCATGCAGATCCGCCCGGTCGTCGCCTCCCCGGGCGATCTGCGCGCCGCCATCGACCGCTACCACCGCGCAGACGGCGAGCTCAGCGACCTGACGAGCGCGCTGGAAGAGGAGAACGGCGGCGCCGTCGACCTCGTGCGTCCCGGCGAGGAGGAGATCACCGACGAGGCGCCCATCGTGCGCTTCGTCAACCTGCTCATCAGCCAGGCCATCCAGGACAAGGCCTCCGACATCCACATCGAGCCGGGCGAGCGCGAGATGCACGTGCGCTACCGCATCGACGGAGTGCTGCACCAGATGCAGTCGGCGCCGAAGTCGATCCAGAACGGCGTCATCTCCCGCCTCAAGATCATGAGCGACATCGACATCGCCGAGCGCCGCAAGCCTCAGGACGGCCGCATCTCGGTCAGCCACGCCGGCCGCAAGATCGACCTCCGCGTCGCCACCCTGCCGACGGTGTGGGGCGAGAAGGTCGTGATGCGAATCCTCGACAACGCGTCGAGCACCATGGCGATCTCCAACCTCGCGCTGCTACCACGCAACCTCGAGGCCTTCCGCCAGTCGTACACCAAGCCCTACGGCATGATCCTGGTCACCGGCCCCACCGGGTCGGGCAAGTCGACCACGCTGTACACCACGCTGGCCGAGGTGGCGAACCCGCAGATCAACGTGATCACGGTCGAGGACCCGGTCGAGTACCGCATGAAGGGCATCAACCAGGTCCAGGTGAACAACAAGGCCGGACTGACCTTCGCATCCGCTCTCCGCTCGATTCTCCGTTCCGATCCCGACGTCGTTCTCATCGGTGAGATCCGCGACCACGAGACCGCGCAGATCGCCATCGAGGCGGCGCTCACCGGCCACCTCGTGCTCTCCACGCTTCACACCAACGACGCCCCGAGCGCCATCACCCGCCTCACCGAGATGGGCATCGAGCCGTTCCTGGTCGGCTCGGCGATCGACTGCGTGGTCGCCCAGCGTCTCGCGCGCCGCCTCTGCGACCGCTGCCGCGAGCAGTACAACCCAGACCCCTACGAGCTCGCCGCGCTGCGCTTCGGCTGGGACCCCGCCCTCCCGCCGCCCGTGCTCTACCGCCCGGTGGGCTGCAGCAACTGCTCGAACACCGGCTACCGCGGACGCATCGCGCTGCACGAGGTGATGATCGTCACCGAGGAGATCGAGCGTCACGCGGTCGCGCGCTCCTCGGGTGCGGAGATCATGCAGACGGCGATCGCCCAGGGCATGATCACCCTGCGTCAAGACGGTTGGCAGAAGGCCCAGATGGGTCTGACCTCCATTGAAGAGATTATGAGAGTTGTCGTATGAGCAAGCCCGTGTATGAACTCCCGGACGACGGCGAGAACTACCCGCCCGCAACAAGCCGCCGGGCCGCGCGCGCTGCCGAGCGTCCCGCCGACTCGCCGGACTTCGCACAGGCGCCGCCCGCCGCAGCCCCCGCCGGTGGTTTCGACAGCTATCTGAACGCGCCGCCGCCCACCTCGCAGCCGTTCCCGGCGCCGAGCCCGCAGGCCGAGGCGAACTACGCCAACTCGAGCTACCCCGAGATCAAGTTCGACCCGAACGCCTACGACGCCCCTGCGCCCTCGGCGACCTTCGACCTGGGCTCGCCGTCGTTCGACGCCCCCGCCGCGGCCTCCTTCGCCGCCCCGGCGTTCGATCCGGCCGCGTTCGCTCCGCCGAGCGCGTTCGATCCGGCCGCGTTCGCTCCGCCGAGCGCGTTCGACCCGGCCGCGTTCGCTCCGCCGAGCGCGTTCGACCCGGCCGCGTTCCCGCCTCCTGCTGCGTTCGACCCGGCCGCCTTCCCGCCGCCTGCGGCGTTCGACGCGCCCGCGTTCGATCCGGCCGCGTTCCCGCCGCCCGCGGCGTTCGACCCACCCGCGTTCGACCCGGCCGCCTTCCCGCCCCCGCCGGCCGCCTTCGAGCCGTCGGCCTTCGATGCGCCGACCGTGCCGCCGGCCTTCGCCCCCGCTTCCTTCCCGCCGCCCTTCGCGGAGCCGGCCGTCCCGTCCGCGCCCGAGCCCTGGGAGTCCACGCCGGTCGCCACCCCGCGGTCGGCCGTGGTTCCGCCCGCGGCGAGCGATCCCGCGACCACCGACTTCGCGACCCTCGCCGACCAGCTGCCGCCGATCTTCGAGCCGCCGGCCATGTACGTCAAGTCGCCGTCCGAGACGCCCGTCTTCGAGGTCCCGCCGGTCGACACCCCCTTCGACCTGACCGTCCCGCCCGTCGAGGTCTTCGCTCCGCCGGCTCCGGCGCCAGCGGCCGAGCCTGCGCCGTTCGTCATCGCCACCGACTTCGGTGAGCGCACCGGTGCGCACGCACGCGTAGAACCAAAGCCGCAGCCGGCAGCGGATGCGTCGGTGCCGGTTCCCGAGATCGGACTCGGCCAGGAGGGCAGCGACCCCGACCTCGTCTCCGCGCTCAACGCCGTCGTGGGCCTCGGCGCATCCGACCTCCACGTCACGGTGAAGGCGACACCCATGGTGCGCGTCGACGGTGGGCTCCGTGCCGTGCCCGACACCATCGTCTGGGACGAGGAGAAGGTCGCGTTCGCTCTGCGCAGCGTGATGTCCGAGGAGCAGATCGAGACCTTCGAGCGAGAGCTCGAGCTCGACTTCGCGTACCGCCTCTCGGAGAACTCGCGCTTCCGCGTGAACATCTACCAGCAGCGCAACTCCATGGGCGCCGCCTTCCGACTGATCCCGACCAAGATCAAGCAGCTCGAAGACCTGGGCATCCCCGAGAAGGTCGGCAA
>Ga0247741_1001025_pt1 | contig 15393 bp, 17 predicted proteins | sample UWRJL213509R2_FD_180945 | JGI IMG/M metagenome (GOLD analysis project Ga0247741, IMG submission 180945) | Plant litter microbial communities from Arlington Agricultural Research Station in Wisconsin, United States - UWRJ-L213-509R-2 | ecosystem: Environmental > Terrestrial > Plant litter >... | reverse complement strand
AAGAAAGCCCCCAGTCTCAGACGATCATCGTGAAAGTCCAGAAGCAAACTCCAAGGTTGCGTTCTGTGGACTGTCCTCCGGCGCCTTTGAAGTTCTTGACCTAGGCTTCAAGAAGTCCATATTTTGCTCATCGACGACCGGTGAACCACTGACATCTATCACTTACGACGAGGGTCACAATCTACTCGCGACAGGATCGGCTACTGGTGTCGTGACCTTATACGACACTCGTTCGCTTGCAATGCCGTTGACGGCCTTCAGCAGACTGGATACGGAGATTGAAGATTTGGCATTCGTTTCTCGAGAGGAGAGGGTGGGACTCGCCATCGCTACTTCTGATGGTTTACCGTATATCGCCAGTGTGGTGCCCGATGGACCAGCTGTGAGCGCCGAGCTTATTGGAGCGGACTGTGATCCTGTGAGGTGTATTAGTGTCAGGCATAACGAAGGTCGTGCAGAGGTTTGGAGTGCCAGCGATGATGGGGTGGTAAGGAGATATCTTGTATGGTAAAGAGAGGCCTCATAACTGAAGCTATCGAAAGTGTACGGCATTGATATGACACCCAAGATATGGGGAACTGCGAGGTGCCATGCGTATCTAAGACTCTAAGGACTATCACCAGGTGGAGAATACGCCATCCAAACCCACAGGACTGATAGATTTGTGAAGTCACTATATGTATTCAACTGAATTTCTTGGAGTCTTCACGGCTTGGTAATTTACATTCGTTCAAGTCCGCGCTTCATGGATCACTTACGTTGGGGACATCGTAGATTTTGTCATTGACCTACTGTAGATAGACTAATCTCGGTTCTCGCGGAGTAGGTAATAACGACAGAAGACTAAGCCGCTACGATCAATGAACACTCATCTACTCAGCACTAATCCGTATGGCAGGAAATTTGGACAAGAAGCGATCGACGTGATCTAAAAAACAAATAACAGCCCCGAAAACTTCAAAGGTATCCCAATGCGTTAGTGTGAAATGCTCCTCTATAACGATCAGTCTCGACTCCACTACCTTGCTAGTGCCATTTCAGAAACGAGAAAATCAAGCTACCACTAATGCCGCCGCAGAGGAAGACTGAAAAGACCAGAAAAGTACTTCTTCTCCTATAACACTCGCTGTTCAAGAGACAAGTGCTCAATTTGCAAATATTCCACAGGAGGAATAGTTGTCACATCAGAGAATCGCCCTCGATGAAAATTATACATTATGTGCATTCGTTCCATGAACAGCGCTAGCCATATTCTGGCAGATATTTGGCGGCGTGCGAGAACAATACTGAGAGAAGATATGTCCATAACTATAGTGGTGTCAAGCGGCCTCGAATATAAGCTTGGCGGGACTCCTGCAGGTACATTGAAGTGTTAATCTTAATCGTCAAGTTCGGCAATATTAGATATACTTACCTACGTTCGGAACCCTGGCCAAAGACGCTATATTGAGCAATAAAACAGTGAATTGGAGGGAAATCCTTACATCTTCGATCCACGAGAGTTGGCCCTGAAGCTCTGTCAACCCGAAAAGTAAAATCACGGAAAACTCCATCTGGTAGAAAATTTCTCCGAAGGGGTTTATTTGGGGGGTTTTTGGTAAACGAGATGTGTCTGCTTGAAGGTGACAGATCGAGGTGTAGCTGCCTGAATACGAAGCCAACTTAGTACTATGCGCTTAATTTTCTGTTGGACAATGACTGACTGGGATCAAGGTCTGTCCATTCGGGGTTGACGTCGTTGCCTCTGTAACAGAAGAGTTCTACCACCAGTAATTGAGTGAAAAACGTGTTGGGACGAAACAGGTGAAAGGGTCGCCTGAACTCTTGGGTCTCTGATACTTGGGTGTTCTTGAGAAAATGATCATCGTCGGCATATCGTCTGTTTATTTCTCAAAGGCTTTTCTACTCACCTTGGGTAAAATCACCCGGAAAAAATTGGGTATTCTCACTATTCCCGCGGCGTCTCTGTACTGCGTCTGCCGCCTTTTTTCGTGTTCTGGATCCCATGGGATGTACGCTGTCGCGATCATCACACCATAACAGACTTTGGATACCCGGGATCGAACGTGATGGTCGAGATAGAACGAGACCGCACCATCAGAAACCGCTTTATTCCTGGTCGGGGAAGTCCGTCAGAGAGTAAGTACACGAATGAAAGAGTACATTGCCAGCTTACACGTGGCTTTCTGGTCGAATGACTGCCAGCCCTCGTTGAGTTAGCGTTGTACGTACTTTCTCGAAGAGCCAGTCACTCGCAGCAAACCCTCCGACAAGGACAACATGCTGCGAAACAGATGGGATGTGTCAATAAAATTTTATTAGAAAATTAGAGAGGCTGAGTTGTTCACCGTGATTTTCTTATGTGCTGTCTTACGTTGCTCCACGACCGCCTGAATAATGCAGTCAATTGAGGGTTGAAAAAACTTTGCAACCTCGGTCCTGAATATCAGAAGGTTGAGCTAACTGCACGTTGGCCCGCAGAAGAATCGGAGTTAAGTACCCAGGAAGCTTCATCTGCCCAAAACGTATGTTGGACATCTCGTCGTTGTCGCGAGCCCCTCCAAATTTGATGTACTGTGGTTCATCAACATTTCTAAATCTAGGCTTTGTAGTCTTGTCGAAGCAGGTGGCTATGTGGTCAACGTCATCCACAAATTTCGAGTCGGACAGGAACTCTGTATGGTCAAGCACAAACATCAGCCCTAAGGTAATCACCTGCAAAGACGAAGAGATTTACTCTTCAGATATTCCTTTGCCTTCAAAGTCACGAAAACGGATCCATGGAAGTAACCTGGTGATTCAAAAACCAAGTCAGCATCTACTTTGACCGATTTGAAACAGAAACGAACACTGCGGAATCGCGATTTCTTCATAGGACCTTCCCGCCTGGTCCGAAACCTGAGTCCGCTTGTAGGTGCTCACATCTATCGTTCCACCTCCTGCGTCCACAATAACGATACCCTCGCCCTTCCAAGGTAAAAATCAGTATCATCGATGAATTTATTTTTAGCTTTAGGCCAAAAGCGCACCTCTGATGCTTTCGATAGAACGCCATTCTCGATAGCAAAATGCAGGCTCGCTTCGCCCTCTGTCACAAAGGACACTCGGTCGTGGCCCGCGAGTGTGTCCGGGACAAGACCGGCTTCGACGGCAGCTTGACGCATCTGGCTCTGCTCATTGCCTTCCCAGCCGTTTGGATGAGATAAGACGAAGTGAATGTCATCCCTGTGTGCCTTCCAGAGGTCAACACCACTGGGGTGTGTATCTTGGATGTAACTCGAAGCGCATTCTAGGAGATAGCGGAGGAAATCCGCGAAGATGTTGACGACAGTCTTGTTGGGAGGGAGGAGTGGCACGTTTTCGTTCATTTTCTTTCCACTTCCATACTTGGATCGAAGGTGTAACTTGAACCTATATGAAGGATAAGTAGACATTCCTTTGAGGAAGCAGTATTGCTCACCATTCCGCTTTCACCCAACCCTGATCCATCGCAGTTTCGTATATCCCATCCTTCGTCGCTTCCGCACCAACGGCTTTGACGTGTCCATTCTTGTCGTAATAGATGATAGTTGGAATCTTGGAGGCTCCGGAAATTGTCTCCTGCGCAGGAAATCTGGTAGGATTACAAAGGGATGAGGAAAAGCAGTCAAGCATGAAAGCTGAAATCTCATACTTGGTCACTCCTTTAATACCTGGCATCTGACCAGGATCAAGTATACTACGAGATTTATAGATGAGCGTCTTCCAGAGTCCAACGAGTGGTGAAAGACATTTTACTTGCCTGTACGATATTCCACTGTAGGTAGTTCCCACATCGAAACCAAGGACGATCTTGCGCCGGGTGCCATCGTATGCAGCTCGAGATGTCATGATGCCAGACACCTTTATCTTGCTGGGTGCTCTTTGAATCAGATGAGTACAGGACGACGAGCGCCTAAATGTCTGATGGTTCGGTCTGAAAGGTTTTGTTTGCATCTGATTATGGTCATGTGATATATAATTCAGAATCTACTGTACTGTTCCGACCAACTCTTCATGCCAAGTGACGCGTGACACCTTCGAAGAGATGGGGAACTCTTCAAAATCGAGAAAGACGCGTGACGGGACAAAAAATTCGTCTCTTCAACACCAAAAATCGCCTTTTTTGGTGTTAATGAGCCGCCCCGCGGGAGATTTTTTTTGTCCCGCTCTTCAGACGAGGTTGGGACGCGTGACGTCCTCGAAATCTCTTCTCTTCGAGGGTGTCTGTGACGCGTGACGAGAAGAGTAGGTCGGATCAGTACAGTAATCCTATTCCCCTCAAATGCAGCGTTACAAGACATAGACTACGAGATTCTATGACGTCCTGTGACGAGTCAATGCAATGCGTGAGTGATTCCCGAACGCGCGCCGGTCGAACCATATTAGCGACAGGAATATAATGCGTTCAACTTAGAGAACAGGAGAACACATGATGGAAACGAAGTTCAACAGATCCGAGCACACGCGCCCTGCAGGCCACTGCCGGGCACAAGAATATAAACTGAAGACCAAAGCGATCCCAAGACGATTCGATAATTAGAAGATACGAACCAGTAGGAGTTTACCCTAAACGATAAGTCTCCGTCTGTCGACACGGAATGCATGGGGATTTCTGGATCAACAACTCGGACGCATGAACTGACATTGGGATCCGAGGCTAGTGTACATGAATGTAGAGTAGAATAAGACCTAGCCCTCAGCGACTATAAGTCCTGCTCAAAAATAAGACAAGAAAGGAAGAAAAGACAAAAAGGGGCAATACTAAAGTCGTCCTGGGGCGGTTGGGTGGTGTCGGTGTCCCTGCGGCGTCTCTGTACTGCCTCCTCTGATATATTTCCCTGTGTTCTGAATCCGATGCGATGTACGCGCTCCCGGTCTCCACACCATAGCACACTTTGAATATCCGGGAGCGAACGTGATGATCGAGGTAGAATGAAACCGCACCATCTGAAACTGCTTTATTCCTAGTTGGTGAAGTCCGTTAAAGAGTAAGTGCACAAATGAAACTCAAAAGAGTGCGCCATGCTTACACGTGACTTTCTGGTCGAATAACTCGCAGCCCTCGTTGAGACAGCGCTGTACGTACTTCCTCAAAGAGCCAGTCACTCGCAGCAAAGCCCCCGACAAGGACGACATGCTGCGAAGCAGATGGGATGTATTAGCAACTTTGTATTGGAAAATCAGAGAGGCTGCATCGTTCACCGTGATTTCCTTACGTGCTGGCTTGCGTTGCTCCATGACCGCCTGAATAATGCAGTCTATCGACGGCTGAAAAAACTTTGCAACTTCGGCACTGTATATCACGAGATTTAAATTGGCCACAGCAGAAAATTCCGAGCTTCGTACCCAGGAAGTTTCATCTGCCCATAGCGTATGCCGGACATCTCATCGTTGTCGCGAGCCCCTCCAAATTTGATGTACTGTGGTTCATCAATACTCCTGAATCTGAGCTTTGTCGTTTTGTCGAAGCACGTCGCTATGAGGTCAACGTCATCCACAAATTTCGAGTTGGATAGGAACTCTGTACGGCCAAGCCCGAACTTCAATAATGAAGAAATTACCTGCAAAGACGGAGAGACTTACTCTTGAGATATTCCTTCGCCTTGAAAGTCACGAAAACGGATCCATGGAAGTAACCTAGTGATCCAAGATCGAGTTAGCATCTACATCGACCGATTTGAAACATAAACGAACACTGTGGGATCGCGATTTCTTCAAAGGCTCTTTCCAACTGGTCCGAAACCTGCGTCTGCTTGTAGGTGCTCACATCTATCGTCCCACCGCCTGCGTCCACAATCACGATACCCTCGCCCTTCCAAGAGATTAGGATCGTCGATAGGTTTATTCCAGCTTTGGATTGAAAGCGCACCTCTGATGCTTGCGATAGGACGCCGTTCTCGACAGCAAAATGTAGGCTCGCTTCGCCCTCTGTCACAAAGGATACTCTGTCGTGACCCGCGGGCGTGTCGGGGACAAGACCTGCCTCAACTGCAGCTTGACGCATTTGGCTCTGTTCCTTGCCTTCCCAGCCGTTTGGATGAGATAAGACGAAGTGAATCTCATCCCTGTGTTCCTTCCAGAGGTCGTTACCACCAGGATGTGTATCTTGAATATAGCTCGACGCGCACTCCAAGAGATATCTGAGAAAGTCCGCGAAGACGTTGATGACAGTTTTGTTGGGAGGGAGGGGCGGCACATTTTCATTCATCTGCTTTCGAATTCCGAAGAGTCCATACTTGGATCGAAAGTGTAACTTGAACCTGTATAAAAGATGAGTAGACAATGCTTTGAGGAAGCAGTTTTACTCACCATTCGGCTTTTACCCAACCCTGATCCATTGCGGTTTCGTGTATCCCGTCATCCATCGCTTCCGCACCAACGGCTTTGACGTGTCCATTCTTGTCATAATAGATGATAGTTGGAATCTTGGAGGCTCCGGAAATCGTCTCCTGGGCAGGAAATCTAGAATGAGTCGAGGATGAAAGAGTTGAGGAAAGAATGACACGAAAGTTAAGGTCTCGTACTTGGTCACCCCTTTAATAGCTGGCATCTGACCAGGATCCAGTATACTATGAGGTTTATGGATCAGTGTCCTCCAGAGTTCAACAAATGGTGAGAGTCAACTTGCCTGTATGAGATCCCACTGTAGGTAGTTCCAACATCAAAACCAAGGACGATCTTGCCCCGGCTGCCTCCATAGGCAGCTCGAGATAACATATGATGAGAGGTATATCTTGCTTGAGGATTCCTCGAGTCAGATGAATGCAGCAGCACACGCGCCTGAATATCCGATGGTTCTGTCTCACCAGAAGGATGCCTTGAGGCTGTAGGCTTGAAGGTCGTTGGAACCGCGTTGAAAAAATATCTGCCTCCTGGCTCTAGGGTGTCAGCCGACTCAACATGAGTCAAGCATGGGTTCAAATGTCGTTCAAATGCCCTACCTGCCTGCCTCGACTGAAAGGCTTCGTTCACATGTGATTCCAATTCAGAATCCAATCTTATCACTGACTAGATCACTATGAACCGAGAGCACCGATTGTTTTCCGAGTCCCAGCGGACGTACCTGTAGTGATGGATGCTAAGAGTGCATGGATGAGTGCAGGTGGAAAGAGGGAGGCGGTTAGAAACATAAGGAGATGCAGCTTGAAGAAAAGGGTGGAGGGTTGCCGGGCGCGTAAAGGCTTACTACTAAAGGTACAAGGATGAATACAGCTCAAATGCGGTGAAGCGTGTAGGAGTAAGGTTCTCTGCGGCTTGATGGAGTGGGGAGATCGACTCGAAAAAGAGGAGCAGTGATAATTTGTAAGAGCGATGGTGGGTGCTGGTGACGCTCGAAAGGGCGTGAGTAAATGGCGCTGTCAGTAGGGCGATGGCACTCATAAGAGCAAGGATGAGAAGGTGGGCGAGGGCGAATTCAACTTGAATGAGCAGGTATTTGTAGCTCGAAATGAAAAGAGCGAGGACTCGAGAGAACTGAGTTGGACGCAGCTCGAAAGACTTTTCCTTTCAGTTCCTTGGCGTTTAGTTTCAAGTAAGGGCCGCGGCGTGAGCAACATGATGATCATGGTTGATGCTACAGTAACTACCAAATTTTCATCTTCCACCGTCGGAGGCTATAGACGGAGACGTTATTACTCAGGCGCTCAAGCTATTGCTTAGCTAGGCTATGTAGTTCGGATACACTATCGTTGTATCCACAGTTAGATATCGACTGGGAGCTACTGGCTCAATATGCCACAATCAATTGGGCCTCATGCACATGTTCAACTTCTTCAACTATTAGGCCGCTGAAATTTATATAGCAGCTGATATATACCTGGCGAGGATGGGTTGCCAAAAAAAGGTCCGAATGTCTCTGTAAAGGAGACATATCAGAGCGTATGGCCATGGTAAGCATTTATATCACCTCAAGTGGGCCGGCGCTTTATCAATGTCTTACCTTGGCGACCTTCCAGATAGACCAATCTCGGTTCTCGCGAAGCAGGGAATAACGACAGAAGAGTAAGCTGTTACGACCGATGAACACTATATACCCAGCGCTATTGAATCCCCGCTGTTAAAACTTAGGCAAGAGGGGATCGGAAATTCCAAAGAAACAGCCCCAAAAATCTCCCTCAACTCCTAGGCGTGAAATGGTCCTCTCCGTGATTACTACTATAGATTAGTCTCAACTTGAACTCTAACAGTCTTGCTCGTGGCACGTGCTGTTTCAGAAACGCAAATTCAACCTGCTACTGCAGAGGAAGTCTGGGACAGGATGTCGCATGGGACGACTCAACCGCCGTTATGTGGCAGTTGTACATTATCTGCCTTTTGTTCCATGAACAGTGCTGGCCAGATTCTGGCAGGTATTTGGGAGGCGATGCGAGAACACAAGGAGAAGAGAAGTCAATATTTACAGTAATATCAATCGGCCTCAAATATAAGTTTAGCAGGACTCCTGTAGCCACATCGAAGTGTTAATCTTTATCACCAAGTCCGGCAGAACTTAATATTCTCACCTACGCTCAGAACCCTGCCCAATGCTGAATTGAGCTTCAGAACGGTGAATTAGAAGATAATACTCACATTTTCGATCCACGCCACCTGGGCCTGAAGTTCTGTCAGCCCGAAGAGTAAAATCACAGACACCTCCATTCTGTAGGAAAGTTCTCCGGAGGAGGTTATTTCGGGAATCTTGGGTACATTAGATATGTCGACGCAAAGTTGGCAAACTGAGGTGTAACTGCCTAAGTCCAAACCTATTTGAATATGTCCATAAGTTTTATATTAGCTAGTGACTGACTGGGGTCAACGTCTTTCCATTCAGGATCGACGTCGTTGCCTCTGTAGCAAAAGAGCTCCACCCCCAGTATCAGATCGAAGGATGTGTCGGGAGCAATCCTTGAAAAGGTTCGCCTGAACTCCTGGGTCTCCGATACTTGGGTGTTCTTCAGGAAATGGTCCCCGTCAGCATACCGTCAGCCCACTTTTAAATAATTTGGCACACAACCTTAGCTAAAATGGTCCTAAAGCCGTTGGGTATCACCATTATTCCTGCAGCGTCTCTGTACCGCGTCTGCGCTCGTTTCCTGTGTTCTGGATCCGATGCGATGTACGATCTTTCGGTTGCCACACCATAGCATACTTTGGATACCCGGGAGCGAACGTGATGGTCGAGATAGAACGAAACAGCGCCATCGGAAACTGCTTTATTTCTATTGTTAAAGTCAGTCAAAGAGCACTACGAACGAAAGAGTACACCAAGCTTACACATGATTTTCTGGTCGAATGACTGTCAGCCCTCGTTGAGTTAGCGTTGCGCGTACTTTCTCAAAGAGCCAATCACTGGAAGCAAAGCCTCCAACGAGGATGACATGCTGCCAATCAGACAAGGTATTAGTAACTTTCATTACGGAAAGATCTAAGAGTCTGAATCCTTTACTGTAATTTTCTTATGTGCTATCTTGAGTTGCTCCATGACCGCCTGGATAATGCAGTCTATCGACGGTCGAAAAAACTTTGCAACCTCGGCACTGCATATCACCAAATTTGAATTAGCTGTACAGCGTATCGCAAAAAAATCGGAGTAAAGTACCCGGGAAGCTTCATCTGCCCAAAGCGAATGTCGGACGTCACATCGTTTTCGCGAGATCCTCCAAATTTGATATACTGCGATTCATCAACATTTCTAAATCTGGGCTTTGTAGTCTTGTCGAAGCACGTAGCTATGTGGTCAACGTCATCCACAAATTTTGAGTCGGATAGAAACTCTGTACATCAAGCCCAGCAATTAATAATGAAGAAATCACCTAGACAGACAAAGAGACTCACTCTTTAAATATTCCTTTGCCTTGAAAGTCACGAAAACAGACCCATGGAAGTAACCTAGTGATTAAGTGAGCATCGGATTTGACTGAGTCGAAAATGAACGAACACTGCGGGATCGCAATTTCTTCGAAAGCTCTTCTTGCCTGGTTAGACACTTGTGTTCGCTTGTAGGTGCTCACGTCTATCGTCCCACCGCCTGCGTCCACAATTACGACGCCCTCGCCCTTCCCAAGGAAAAAATTTTACTATCATCAATAGATTTATTTTAGCTTTGGGTTGAAAGCGCACCTCCGATGCCTGAGATAGGACGCCGTTCTCGACAGCAAAATGCAAGCTCGCCTCTCCTTCTGTCACAAAGGACACCCGCTCATGGCCCACAGGCGTGTCAGGTATAAGACCTGCCTCGACAGCAGCTTGACGCATCTGGCCCTGTTCCTTGCCTTCCCACCCGTTTGGGTGAGACAAGACGAAGTGAATTTCATCCCTGTGTGCCTTCCAGAGGTCAACACCACTGGGGTGCGTCTCTTGAATGTAGCTCGAGGCGCATTCTAAGAGATAGCTGAGGAAGTCCGCGAAGACATTGACGACAGTTTTGTTGGGAGGGAGGGGAGGTACATTTTCGTTCATCTTTTTCCCACTTCCATACTTGGATCGAAGGTGTAACTTGAACCTGTATAAAAGATGAGTAGACAGTGCTTTGAGGAAGCAGTATTACTCACCATTCAGCCTTTACCCAACCATGATCCATCGCGTTTTCGTATATCCCATCCTTCGTCGCTTCCGCACCAACCGCTTGGACTTGTCCATTGTTGTCGTAATAGATGATGGTTGGAATCTTGGAGGCTCCAGAAATCGTCTCCTGTGCAGGAAATCTAGTTATCGGCGTAGGGTGACAAAGGGGATAAGGAGACAGTCGCAAGTGAAGGCTGAGATCTCATACTTGGTCACTCCTTTAATTCCTGGGATATGACCAGGGTCTAGTATACTATATTTGATATTTGAGCGCCATCCGAAGTCCGACATACTAATGGTGGGAGTTAGTTGACTTGCCTGTATGAGATTCCGCTATAAGTGGTTCCAACGTCGAAGCCAAGAACAATCTTGCGCCGGGTGCCATCGTAGACAGTTCGAAGTGACATATAATCACAGAGCTTTGTCAGGGTCTTGCTTGAACATTTGGCAAACCCACGAGCGCCTAAATGCATTATTTGCGTTTATGATTATGATCATGTGATGTACATCAATAATTCTAGAATCTCATCTTATCGCATTATAATATATTGAATTTTTTAAAAACCATTGGGAGGTCAAACCGTGACTTTAACAACCTGGAATGAAAACCCATACCAGTAGATCCTCTCCATATTCAATATGTTGACGATAGACCAGGCATTGAAATTTGAATGAAAGTAAGGAACAAAGAGTATTGCAAGATGTCATGGTACGAGATACGTCTATTGAATTCCGAGGTCACATTATGCTAACCACTGTAGTTTCTGTTATACGATTAGAAATAAGGGATGGCCAGAGTAAAAGCTGGTTCTGTCGTGATTCCTGCCAAAATTGTGGAGCAAAACGCGGACTTGGAGCCGATCTCGTACAGTAATAACGCACTGACGACTCTCAGCACCCTCTATCGGGTAGTGAGAACTGGACTGCATTGAGAACTTGATTTTAAATGCTATCATAAATCAACTTCGCTGGACTCCTAAGGTGATATATTTCCTCGTCATTTGGGATGGTTCCCTGATTAAAGGTACACTAACCTTCGTTCAATACCCTTTAAATTTACAAGAATGAGTTAGAGAATCTCGGTTCATTGAAAACTTGTGAAAATTCTCACTTTTTCTGTCCAGAGCAGTTGCGCCTGTAGTTCAGTCAATCCAAGGAGAAGTACTATCTCGAAATCCATTCGATAATAGGTTCTTCCAGACGTGCCCATCATTGGTTTCTTAGGCAAATGAGATATGTTGGCACTGATGGTGCAGGCAACAGAATAGTTACCTGAAAGCCATGTTCAAAAGCGAATTACTCAATATGAATTCAATGACATGACGATATATCGACTTACTAGCGTCAACATCCATCCAACTTGGATTTTTCGTTTGCCCTCTGTAACAGATGATTTCCGAGCTTATAGCCTTAAAGCCTGTGGCGTTGTCAGAAGTCTGAAATACCATGGTCTTGAACTCTGTGGTCTCCGAGACCTGGGTATTCTGTGATACATGCCATGTGGGCGTCATACACTATTAACGCGACAGATTGTGAGAACCTACCTTTGGCAGAATTGCTCTGAAGCATCCAGGAATCCTCAGGCTTCCATCAGTATCGTCCGTATATACCGTGTATGCCCTTCGTCCATGCTCTCGATCAAGAGGGTTATACACTTCATGAACGACAGCGCCATATGTGACTTTTGCTAATCGCGTTCGAACATAGTGATCGAGATAGAACGAGATTGCACCATCGGAAACTGCCTTATTCCTGTGTATTGGGAGGCCATTAGAAATTAAGAGGGGAACGCTCAGTAAATGACAGGCACTTACACGTGATTATCAGGACGTATGACAGTTAAGCCTCGTTGCGTAAGTGTAGTGCGAATCTTCTCAAAAAGCCAGTCGCTAGCAGAAAAACCCCCAACGAGAATGACGTGCTGTAGCCAGTAGGTAATTGCTGTCAGAGAGAAATCCGAATTCCTAAAGAATTACATACCGTAATTTTGTTATGTGCCGTTTTACGTTGTTCCACTACGGCCTGGATAATGCAATTGATGGAAGGCTGGAAGAACTTTGCGACCTCAAGACTGTATGTTGGGAATTTCTTTTCAGCTATCTGCTGGGCGGCAGAAGAGTATGTGTTCATACCCAGGAATCTTCATCTGTCCAAAGCGAATATCGGACGTCTCATCGTTGTCGCGAGCCCCTCCAAATTTGATATACTGTGGTTCATCAGCTGTCCTGAATCTGGGCTTTGTAGTCTTGTCGAAGCACGTCGCTATGTGGTCAACGTCATCCACATATTTTGAGTCTGATAGTAATTCTGTACGTCAAGCACAAGCATCAACACTGAAGAAATCACCTGAAGAAACGGCAGAGAATCACTTTTCAGGTATTCCTTTGCCTTGAAAGTCACGAAAACTGATCCATGGAAGTAACCTAAGTCATTCAAGGTCAAGTTGACATCGAATTTAATCTATTTGAAACAAAAACATACACTGCGGGATGGCGATTTCTTCAAAGGATCTTCCCGCTTTGCCCGAAAGCTGCGTCCGTTTGTAGGTGCTCACGTCTATCGTCCCACCGCCTGCGTCCACAATAACGATACCTTCGCCCTTCCAAGGTAAAATCATTATCATCGATGAATTTATTTTAGCTTTGGGTTGAAAACGCACCTCTGATGCCTGTGATAAGACACCGTTCTCGACAGCAAAATGCAAGCTGGCTTCGCCTTCTGTCACAAAGGACACTCGATCGTAGCCTGGGAGCGTGTCTGGGACAAGACCTGCCTCGACGGCAGCCTGACGCATCTGGCTTTGTTCCTTACCTTCCCAACCGTTTGGATGAGATAAGACGAAGTAGATTTCATTTTTGTGCGCCTTCCAGAGGTCAACACCACTGGGGTGCGTCTCTTGAATATAGGTCGAGGCGCATTCTAGGAGATAACGGAGAAAGTCCGCGAAGACGTTGACGACAGTTTTGTTGGGAGGGAGTGGCGGAACATTTTCGTTCATCTTTTGGCCGCTTCCATACTTGGATCGAAGGTGTAACTTGAACCTGTATAAAAGATTAGATAGTGCTTTGAGGAAGCAGTATTGCGCACCATTCAGCTTTTACCCAACCCTGATCCATTGCGGTTTCGTATATCCCGTCTTTCGTCGCTTCCGCACCAACGGCTTTTACCTGGCCATTCTTGTCGTAATAGATGATAGTTGGAATCTTGGAGGCTCCGGAAATCGTCTCCTGCGCGGGAAATCTGGTAAGACGTCAAAGGTTTGAGGAGACAGTCACATTGAAAGTTGAGATATCACACTTGGTCACCCCTTTAATACCTGGCATCTGACCGGGGTCCAGTATACTATGAGATTTGAGGATGAGCGTCATCCGAAGTCCAACATAATGGTTGAAGGTTGTCGACTTGCCTGTATGAGATTCCGCTGTAAGTGGTTCCAACATCGAAACCAAGAACGATCTTTCGGCGGCCGCCTTCATAGGCAGCTCGAGATGACATATGATAAGATAGTTTGATCTTGGCTGAGTATTCCTCAAGTTAGATGAGTGCAAGACCACGGGCGCCTAAATATCTGATAGTTCCGTCTGAAAGGCGTTGTTTGCATTTGCTATTATAATCATGTGATGCGTTATTCAGCAGCCAATCTTATCGGCTGGCAGAAGCGATCAGGCTTGGAATATTGTCCTGGTCTGGGAAAACATAGCCTGAATGGTCATGCAGATGATTGGCTCGAGCACAGCCTACAGTGGCAAGAATCTACTTTTGATGCAAGTGCCTTGCACTGCTCTTGCCTGGAACACGAAGCGGAGATTTGTTGACCGTACTGGGGTACACCTCATGATATCACTTCAACCTGATTAGATCCGGTTACATACTCTAGCCTTGGTATTATGTGGCGCGTACAGAAGTACCATCTTCGACCTTTGGTAAACTCTCGTAGCGGTATACTTAGGAGGAGATTTTGTAAAGACATGCCAAGCGGTACAGCTTTTCCATTTCTCTCGCCCTGCCATAAGGCCATCAACCTAGCCTTCGTCAGGGATTCGCGTTGTGTGTAAATCTCGTCGGGTTCGGCGGGCGCCCTAATTGTGCAACGGCATTAGCAAGCGAGATATACGGCTTTTTGATACCAATGAAGCAAATGCTTTGAAGCAGATCATAAGAGGATAAAAATACGGCCGTCAGAGTTATTACACCCTCTCTGGTTCATGGCCAGTTGTCTGGAGTTATATTCTCGGGTATGACGCTCTATGGTAGAGCCCAGCATCATTGATTCCAGGCTTGGCAGTGCCACATTGGAGCGCGAACTTGTATCCATGGGGAATAACGTTTGACACGGGCGGCTGATTTTCGCTTAGCTACAAATTGCTTCCGAATACATTGTCAACTCCTATATAAACCAACAGCATTTCCTTTCACATCCCTCAAGCTATCAGCAGGTCTGGTACTACTCATCGTTTGGCCGGTCCATTCGTCACAACCCAACGCCAAACTTCAATTCCCCTTACGACCTTCCTACCATGAAATTCACGACCATCTTCTTCTCTCTTATCGGTGTTGCCTCTGTTCTGGTTGCTGCCAGTCCTGCGCAAGTTGTCGACGCTCGGTCAAACGAGATCGACGTGCGTGAGCCCTCGTGGGATGATGAGACGTCTCTCTTCCTCGAGCGCTCCGAACTCGACGACGAAAATTACCTCGGCGCACGGTACCTCGACTCTAATTACGAATTGAGCGAGCGCGAATATGCGGAGGTTGAAGAGCGCTTTGTGCAAGCGATCCTGGGGGTGGCCCGCACCGTCTTGCAGGTCGTCAACCTGATTAAAGGACAAATTG
>Ga0247741_1001024_pt1 | contig 15394 bp, 13 predicted proteins | sample UWRJL213509R2_FD_180945 | JGI IMG/M metagenome (GOLD analysis project Ga0247741, IMG submission 180945) | Plant litter microbial communities from Arlington Agricultural Research Station in Wisconsin, United States - UWRJ-L213-509R-2 | ecosystem: Environmental > Terrestrial > Plant litter >... | reverse complement strand
AATCCTTTACCCTCAAGAATGTGTGGAATGGATTTTTCAACACGTGATTCGCAAGTCTTGGATTGTTTGGGTGCAAAAAAATGTAGCAGGTACGCGCGTTGTCTTCCGGGTGTTAATGCTTCAACGGCCTTTTTTAATTTGAGCGATTTATCGAGTTGGGTTTGAAATTCCTCAGGAACTTCAAGTTCTTCTGTCTTTTTACATTCAACAGTCAAGCCAGATTTTTCTACTTTTATGGCTTCTTTAACATAGTTTTTTATAATCGACTTTAATTTATCGATGTCTTTTAGATTGACAAAACGAATTTTCCGCGCCGCTTGAATATTTTCAGTTTGTTGAATAAGAATGGCTTTTGAATCTTTTATCAAGGCGCCTTTGAAAAAAAGTAAAGCGCTGTATTCTTTAAAGCCGTGGATTAAAACAATATTACTTTTTCCCAAGGTGCAGCAAGGTTAACCTCATTTCACATCTTCTGTTAAATCGCATTCAAGAATAATTTTTCGCAATGCTTCAAATTCTTCACGCCAATTTTTGTTTTATTTGAAAGTTAATCAGCCTCGGGGTTGGTTTCAGTCATCATTTAATAGCCTGAATAAAATTATCTATAAGTAGCTTGAGTTGTAAATTATTTTTAATTCTTCTTTAGCCAATTCAATACCTTCATCCGCCGCTTCTTTGAGTAGTTTTAATCCTCGTGGCTTATCTTGTTTGGTTTCTGTTCCATAATAAAGATTAAAACCGTAGGTAAACTTGGAATGAGAATGCCCTTGCTCAATCGCACGCTCAAAATAAACAGCTGAGTCTCCTCCGGTAGGTGATGCATCGCCGTAAAGATAAAGCACACCTAATCGATAAGACGCATCCGCAAGCCCACCTTCAGATGCCGCTTTCAACAGCGCAAGACTACGATTCTCGAAATCATCGTCGCTTTCATTAAGTCGCTCAAGACTAAAACTCGAATATAAAAGCTGAGCGTAAGGATCATTAGTTGCAAGATATGGTGCAATTAATTCGTAAAGTGTTTCAAGCTCCCCATCTTCAAAAAGTTGATCGGCTTTTTCTTTAATTGATGTTTCCATATATTTTTTCTAAGTGAGGAGTGAGTAGCCACAGGCTAGATCTTTGGAGGCCAGCGTAGCATAGAGTTAAAAATGAAGGTATTTATTTCAGTGATTCTAGAAATTTTCTAGATTTAGGATGCTCACTTTATTACAAAGCTAACTCAATAATACAGAGCCTCCAGTCTGGCGGCTCATCGAAATAAAAATTAATTTTTTTCTATACCACTTTTAGAATTCCGTTTTGCTTTGACCATTGATCATTTAAAAGGGTGTGTTTGTTTTGTGTGTCAATGATGATGACGTTGAGTCGATTAATTTCAGCGTATATTGTATTTTCATTCGCGGTTGATAATCTCCAATTATCTGGAATCGCGGAGTTGTGCGCAATTTGTTGTCCGTGCGTAAAACCGGAAACTATCTGGCAAGTATTCTCTTGAGCGAGATTAATCCAGATACTGCTGTCATTCGATGATGTGTAAGAAATGGATTGTCTTATAGACTGAGCTACGTGACCACGAGACCATTCAATATGTTTTCCATCTGCCATTTTTTCTAATTCAAGAATTTTTGTCGTTGCATACACAGAGTAAATATATTTTCTTTTTTCGCCTATTACCCAATTTACAATTCCTTCGAAAGGAATCATTGCGCTATTTAAACCATGAGTTCCCATGACGGTATTGTAGTTGGAATAATCGCGCTGTTCGAGATGGCCCGCACTTACCCCAATAAGATGAAGTCGCTCCCATCTTCGGCCATAACCTGATGATCGCTGTCCAAGGTTGTTCTCCGGGTTTGATTCAGCACCGATCACCAGCCCGCCTGCTAAAGATCGGGGTATGTTGCCTTGATTTGGTCCGTATAAAATCGCTCCGCCGCCAACATCGTTATAAAGAATTCGGTTTGCGTTTTGATGATAGGCTTCGCTATATTTATCTTTCGACCATGATGAATAAAACCGCTGCATTATTGCCTGGCCATTCAAATGATCTCTGTTAAAACCACCCATTGATTTTCTCCTTTCGATTTTTGAAATTTATTTACATTAATTAATTTTGGTTTTCTAACTCTTTACCTTTTCTGAAACACCATTTTCTTAAATAAATATTCATGAATTTTCCCGCCAGAATTAGCTCGGAGGGTACTTTTATTTATAAGAAGATACTTTCATTTATAAAAAGTAAGTTTATAACGTCGAAGTCTTCATTGCCAACTATGAAGAATCTCACTACGATCAACTCTTTAGCACTTTAAATACTTTATCGTTTACTTTGTCTCTTCAGGCGACACTGGATGCTTCTTATCATTTATAAAGATCGGAAATTCTGTTGCATGTTGCGACGTCCTCGGCAGATTTAGGCCCACGAAGATTTAAACCACCTCCGCTCTCGCAAACTTCGACTTAAGCGCGATCATTAATCCCGACGCTGCAATTATTATCATTCCTAGAATACTTAATCCGTCTGGCGTTGTATCGAAAATAATCCAGCCTAATAATCCAGCCCAAAGTAGTTGCAGATACAGTATTGGGGAGAGTGCGGAGGCTGGAGCATAGCGATAGGCGAGTGTGAAAAAATAATGGCCTAAGCCGCCGGATATACCGACCGCAAAAAATAATGCTAATTCTAAATTGCTTGGCAATTTATTTTCCCAAAACCAGGGCATGGCGATGCCAAAACAAATTGAACCGATAACTGCGGTGTAGAATAAAAGTGTAATGGCTTTTTCTGTACTCGCCAGTACACGCGAGAGAATTTGATACGCGGTATTTGCGCAAACGCCCAGAAGTGCGAAACCAACACCTGCTAAATCTAATCCGCTGCCAGGGCGCGCGATAAGAAGCACACCCATGAAGCCCATAATTGCCGCTATCCATCCTACGCCGCTAATTTTTTCGCCCAACAGAGGGCTTAGTAAAACAACGAACATAGGCGCTAGAAAGCTTATTGCAGTGGTTTCTGCAACCGGCATGCGTTGTAACGCTAAGCCAACAAAAAGCGAAGCGCAACATAATGAGAGCGATCTCACTACAACCAAGCCGGTTCGTTGCGTATGTATTAAATGATTTGAATGGCGGGGCGCTAGTATTAAGAACATCAACGAACATTGAATGATGTAACGCATGGCGATTACGAAGGGCACGTTGTAATGCCCGGTAAGGTATTTTGTGGTGGCATCCATACAGGCAAATAAAAATAAGCCGATAGCCACCAATACGAAACCTTTAAAAATATTCTGATGCAGCACAATCGATTTGCGCGGTGTTGAACCTGTGGAGGAGTCAATCATGTTTACCAAGTCCAACTAAGGGGCACGCGCCTTGTCGCGCGCGCGAACTAGCCATAATTCAAAGTAGCACTAATTACGCTCAGTAGTTAGCGCTAGGTGTATTATTTATAAAAATTTATATCCATATTATAGCGGCTTCAATAACACTGGCGATTTTGAGGATTGCTAAAGAAGTTAAAATATGGGTTGAGTAAATGATGAGTGCTTATCTATAGCTAGGGGAATATTGATTTCGATTTTACTATTGAGTACTTCAGATCGGAAAAGCCAGTGAATAAGTTCGGATTAAATCACTAGAATGTTTCAGGTCTATGGAATTCATTAAACTGAAAACTAAAATAGATTAAGAAAATGTAAGTTGACGCAGCGCGCAGCTGCGCATAAGTTTGAAATAAATCTGATATCAATTAATTTGGAAATGTTTAATTACGCATTTACGACAGCTTCGAAACCGCCAAAAATCATACGCTTTCCATCAAAAGGTAGGCTTGAAGGATCCATTTTCATTCGCGGGTCTTCCATAGACTTTTTCATTCCTTCATCTCGAACTGCGCGACTTGGCCACGTTATCCATGAAAATACGACGGTTTCATGTGGCTCAAGTTTAACAGCGAGCGGAAACGATGTTAACTTTCCTTCGGGTACATCATCGCCCCAGGTTTCAACGACTGTGAGTGCGCCGTTTTCTTTAAAAACACCGGCCGCATTCTGAGCAATTTTAATGTAGGCAGCTTTATTTTCTGTGGGAACGGCAACTAAAAAACCATCAACGTAAAACATAATTTTTCTCCTCAGCATCTTATAACTAATTAACGTGAAATTTTCGACCGTTCTAAAGTGACTCAGATGGTAATTAATAGTTCATGGCAAGCCGCTATCTGCGTTGATATTGTTGGCTAAAGACGAAAAAAGGAGAGTAGATGTCGTTTAAAATTTTGTATATGCAACTACATGTGCGTTGAAGTTGAGTTATGTGAATAAAATTACCTTATGACTAGTTTGGTTGCTTTGATACCTGTGCACTAATATCAAACAAATATTGCCAAGGGAATATTCCGCGCTGGTGTCCGTCGCTAAAAATAAATTGCAGCCCCTGGCCGAGATTATTGATTTTTTCCACGTACAAATCTTCTGAAATTAACGAAATTTTTCCACTGGTATGATCTGCGCGGCAGCTTGCGCAACGGCAAGCAGAGCGCAGTTGTTGGTAACTTATTGTATGTTCTTCACCGCTTTGCCAATGAATAATAAGTTGGCCGTGCGCACGTACATTATGCAGTCTGCGTGGTGGCTGAATCATGCAAGGCGGCCAGTTAATTGCGTTAATGCAATACGTACAGCTTTTCTTACTTCTGGGTCAGCATCATTTTCTGCCTGACGCAAGGCGACTAACGCGTGTTGATCACCAAGCTCACTTAACGCCAATGCAGCCTCTTTTCGCAAATTACTAATGCTGTGTTTAAGCAAAATAATTAACGCTGAGTTGGCCGGGCTGAAACGCAATTTCCCCAATGCTCGCGCTGCTTGCAGTCGCACTTGCCAGTAATCATCTTCAAGTGCTTCAATCAATTCGGTTCCAGCATCTTTAAAACCTAACTTGCCCAAGGTCGCTGCTGCTTCTTCACGAACTTGCCATTGGCTATCACTCAGTGCGCGATAAAGCTCGGGTAATAATTGTGGGTCTGCGGCGAAGCCAAGCGCGCCTGTTGCAGCGCGGCGAACGTCTACATCTGCATCGCTACTAGCCAGTTTTGCCAAGGCCAAGAGCGCAGGTTTATGTTTTAACCACGCTAATACACCAACGGCTTCGCGACGCACGCTGGCATCTTCATCTGCAAGCGCGTTAATTGCAGGCTCAGCGCTTGCAGAAAAACGCAGCTCACGTAATGCGCGCAAAGCCCGGCGGCGAACACTTACATCTTCATTAGTTACCCATGGCAAAATAAATTGTCCGGATTCAGCTTCTTTAAGTTGTGTGAGGCTTTGTGCTGCAAATTCACGCACGTTCTCGCTTGAGTCGATCAAGGCCTGGCAAAGCGCTTCTATAACTTCCGGCTCTTCCCATGCTGCAAGTAAACGCGCAGCTTCACCGCGAACATCTGCATCGGGATCATTGAGCAAACTTTCTGTTAGCAAAGGCAATGCATCCGGCTCCTCAAGATCAGCAAGATCAATTAGTGCAATACGACGCACTCCAGAATCTTCATCTTGTAATCGCGGTTGTAAAGCAATTATGTCGGGGTTATCTATAAATAAACTCATACTCAGCTCTTGCAAAAAAATATAGTGATAAAGTTAAACCGCAAAACTTTGTGCTGCATCCGGTGGCAAACCTAGCGGAGACAAACGTGGCAACTGACGGCCTTCCTCATGATTTAATAATTCCAGGCAGTGACGTTTGAGCCGCATAAATTCCGGAGTTGTTACCAATTCAGTGTTTCTGGGGCGTGGAAAATCTACCCGCAAATCTTCAATAATTTTGCCGGGGCGGGGGCTCATAACGAGAATACGATCTGCAAGAAATAGAGCTTCATCAATATCGTGGGTTACAAACACAACGCTGGTGCGAATACGGCTCCATATGCTTAACAATAATTGCTGCATTTTCAAACGCGTTTGTGCATCAAGCGCGCCGAAAGGCTCGTCCATTAATAACAGGCGTGGTTTATTAATTAGTACGCGCGCGATTTCTACGCGTTGTTGCATTCCACCGGAGAGTTGGCTTGGCCAGCGTTTCGCGGAATCTTCCAAGCCGACCAGTTTCAACATTTCCAAAGCTTGCGCGCGCCGCTCGATTTTATTAACGCCACGCATTTTTAATCCAAAGGCAACATTGTCGAGTGCGCTGCGCCATGGAAATAAAGTGTGATGTTGAAACACCATGCCACGTTCTGGTGAAGGATTTTTAATGGGTTCCCCGTCCAATGTTAGGCTGCCGTGGCTTGGTGTGATGTGCCCCGCGAGTGCGCCAAGTAAAGTCGATTTTCCGCAACCAGAAGGTCCGAGAATGCAGACAAATTCACCGGGTTCGATCGCAAAATCTACCGACTGCACAGCTTCAAATGCTGCTTTGCCCTGACCGAGATGAATGGAAATTTGTTGCGCGTCTATGCGCCCCAATTTTTCTTCATTAATGTCCGCTGCTGGAATTTTTGCGTAGGCCGATTCGTAAATAGTCATTATGATTTTCCCAGACGGTACCAAGGTGTTAGCAAGTCGCCGAGGCGTTTAATCAACCAACTGCTGCCCATGCCTAATAAACCAATCAACAGCATGCCCACAATAATGTCGGCATAATTTTGAATAACGTATGATGACCAGGTGTAATAACCAATTCCAAATTGACCGGAAATCATTTCGGCAGTGACCAAACAAAACCACGAGGTTCCCATACCAATCGACAATCCCGTAAAAATATTTGGCAGCGCCCCTGGCAAAATAACTTCGCGCAAAATTGCACCTTGCGATGCACCTAAACTGCGTGCAGATGCAATCAAGCGCGGATCAACCGCTTCGACACCATGCACTGTATTTAATAAAATTGGAAAAAGTGCGCCGGTAAACGTAATAAAAATCATGGACGCTTCAGACGATGGAAACATTAAAATTGCCAGCGGAATCCATGCAACAGCAGGAATGGGGCGAATTAATTCCAATGGCGGCATCAATATTTTTTCGGCGTGTTTTGAACGGCCAACAGCCAACCCCAAACTAACCCCAAAGAATGCGGCGGTAACATACCCGCCAAATACTCTGGTTAAACTGCTAGTGAGATGCGGCCACAAAGCATTTGACTGAATAAGTTCCCACACCGCACTTAATACGGCTGCGGGCGTCGGCACATTGGTGAAGGTAATTAAACCCAAGTCCAACTTTTGCGTAGCAGCAACTTGCCAAAATGCAAAACATAACGCTATCGAACCTAGCTGCAAGGCGATGCCCTGCAGCTTTGCTGGCGACGTTGAATGAGTTAACTGTGCCATAAAATTTCCTACAAACGGATTGCGCTAAAGTCTTTTACTTTGCCAGCATTGGTTTTAGCGAAAGCTTCGGCTTGATCTTTCAGTAGAAACGCATCGATTTGGCCTTCTGCGTTTTCAACGAACCACGCTTGGTTGGCAAGTAATTTAATACCATTGTCTGACGCTTGTGCGTAAATTGCGCGAATGTCGGTGCCAGCATTTTCCAAATCTTTTAAAGTTTTTAATGCATCTTTAAATGAAGCATAGTGACGAACCAAGGGTTCACCACGCACCCAAATTTGAGCAACGTGTTTTGTGTCAGTAATAGGCTTGCCGGAAATTGCATCCTTAGCGTTAAGTGGTAACTGCGCATAATTTGCTAAGGCAGCTTTATAATCCAGTTTGGATTGCTTGAAAGCTTCACGAATATATTTGTCGTTTACAAATTTATCGGTGTTTAGGCCCCGGTCAGTTTTCTTCAACAATTTTAAAGTATCAATTGCTGTTGTAAGCGCTTGGCGATATTCCGGTTTCCAAGTGAGATCGCGAGTTTGTAAACCTAGTGGGCCGTGGAATAGATAATTCACTTCAGCATCTATACCCGTTACTTTTTCAATCAGCTCGCTATATTTTTCTGGCTCAGCTGCAATAGTACGATCAGCTTCAAGCGCTGCGCGCAAATAGGCTACAACAATCTCAGGATATTTTTCGGCGTAAGCGGCATCCACTAAAGTACCGTGGAAAGTAGGTGCGTTAGCTTGTGATCCGTCATAAATTTTTCTGGCAAAACCACGATTAGGAAATAATTCTGCAAAAGGTACAAAATCGGCATGCGCTTCAATGCGGTTACTTTTTAATGCAGAACCCGCGATTTCCGGCGCTTGCGTAATAATTTTTACATCTTTTTCAACATCCCAACCCTGCGCTTTAATTGCACGTAGCAACATACCGTGCGATGTAGATGCAAAAGGCACAGAAATAGTTTTACCTTTTAATTCACTAATGGATTGCACGCTGGAAGCCGCCGGAACCACGATACCGTTGCCGCTACCTTTGATACTGCCAGACAATACACTGAGGAAAATACTGTGTTTGCCAGACGCTTCGTGGGCTACGCCGTTGAATGAACCAGGGAAGTCGGCCATTGCACCGAAATCTAATTTACCGGCAACCATTTCGTTAGTCAGTGGTGCGCCGCTGGTAAAGTTTTTCCACTGGATGTCGTAAGTGACGTCTTTATATTTGCCGTCATGAGGCAAATATTTTTCCAGAAGTTTTAATTCGCGAATTAATAAACCGCCCGTTGCACAATTGATGGTGGTGTCTTGCGTACCAAGTGCTATGCGAATGGTTTCTGCGCTGCTACTAATACTCGCAGCAATAAGTGCGATGCTGGATAATAATTTAATCGTAAAACGCATGGTCTTCCTCTCTATATTTCTGATTAATATTTTCGTTGTGCCTTTGGTGAAGGTGGGCAACGAGAGGGTTAAAATTAATCGCATCCAATTTAGGGTAGCGAATACAAATCATCTAAAAATTAACGCAATAAATTTAAAATTAGCGTAGCAAGTAAGGTATATCTACTTTGACCGCGCCGGTTGGGCAATCTGCTTCGCAGGGCATGCAATACCAACATTCATCAAATTGCATGTAAGCTTTTTGCGTTACGGGATTAATTGCTAATAAATCCATTGGGCAAACCTCTACGCAAACGGTACAACCTTTGTGGGCAATACATTTTTCTTCATCAACTGTTACAGGCGCATTGCTGCGAAAAAATATTTCTTGTGCTTGGTAGGCCATAAAGACTCCTGCTGCTTTGCAAAAATTTAAGCGTTTGCGACTTTTAAACGCAGTTGCGTATATGCGCCTTGCTCTTGTTCGTTGAGCGGAATCAAATAGGGCTCAACGGGTCGTTTGATACTTACCATGTTTCCATTTTCATCTTTCTTTAAATGGCAATGGCAAAACCAATCAGCGTCATTACGTTGTGGATGGTCGACGCGGTAATGGTATAGACCCCAACGACTTTCAGTGCGAAATAATGAGGCGCGTGCAGCCATTTCAGCGCAGTCGCGAATCATGCTAACTTCCATGGCGCGCATTAATTCGTGCGCGTTGTTTGCTTTAATCTGATCAAGGTCATGTGCAATCGCATCAAAACGCTGCAAACCTATCTCCATTTTTTTAGTAACTTTAGGTGGTTGCAAATAATCATTTACAAAGCGTCGCAATTTATATTCCACTTGTGCAGGTGGTAAACCTTCAGTGCGGCGTAGCGGTGCATAGACGCGTTGTTTTTCTGTTTCAACTTGCGCTGCATTTACATTCGCGAACTCACGCTCTGCGACATAATCTGCTGCATTAGTGCCAGCAAACCAACCGTAGGTAAAAGCACCGAGCATGTAATTGTGTGGAACTGCTGCCATATCACCAGCGGAGTAAAGACCCTTTACCGACGTTTCGGCTTTTTCATTTACCCATACACCAGACGCGCTGTGGCCAGAACAAAAACCAATTTCGGAAATATGCATTTCAATCATTTGTTCGCGATAATCTGTACCGCGATTTGCATGAAATTGTCCACGGCTTGGGCGCTCATTGCTGTGCAAAATCGTTTCAATATTTTGAATAGTCTCTTCTGCTAAATGCGTTAACTTTAAAAATACCGGGCCATTGCCGCCTTCAAGTTCTTGATAAAATTCCCACATCATTTGGCCGCTCCAATAATCGCATTCAATAAAGCGTTCGCCTTTATTGTTTGCGGTATAGCCGCCAAGTGGGCCCGTTACATATGCACAAGCAGGGCCGTTGTAATCTTTAATCAGTGGATTAATTTGAAAACATTCTAAATTCGCAAGCTCAGCGCCCGCGTGATAAGCCATTGCATAACCATCGCCAGCATTGGTTGGGTTTTCATAAGTTCCCATCAAATAACCGGATGCAGGCAAACCTAAACGGCCTGCCGCGCCGCAGCATAAAATTACTGCTTTTGCGCGAATTACATGGAAGTCCGCGGTGCGACAATCAAACCCCATAACACCACACACTGCGCCTTCATCGTCCGTTAGCAAACGTGTGCTTACGAGCCGATTAGTAATTGAAATGCGCGCGCGTTTTAATTGGCGGTATAACACTTTTTTAATATCGTGGCCTTCAGGCATAGGCAAAACATAGGAGCCCATGTGGTGAACTTTTTTTACCGCGTAATCACCGGTTTCATCTTTTTCAAATTTTACACCCCAGCGGTCTAGCTGCTCGATGGTGGCAAAACTGTGTTTCGCGTAAGCGTAAACGGTTGCCTGATTTACAATACCGTCATTCGCGATAGTAATTTCTTTTGTATATTGTTCAGGGGTTGCGTGGCCGGGAATTACAGCGTTATTTAAACCGTCCATTCCCATGCTGATGGCGCCGGAACGTTTTACGTTGGCCTTATCAATTAATAAAATGCGCAAATTTGGGTTGCGTTCTTTCGCTTTAATCGCGGCCATGGGGCCTGCGGTGCCGCCACCAACAACCACTATGTCGTATTCTTGCTCGAAGGTTTTTACATCGGCAAAATCAAATGCTGTGTTGCTCATTACTGCTCCTCATTCGGTAGCATTAGTGGTTCACTACCTTGGCTATTTGCGCCATGTCGGTCTATTCGTAAACGATATTGGAAAGCATCGCCACGATAATAAAGATATTCAAAATCCAGTGGTGTGCCGTCGGCTGCGTGAGTCAAACGCTCAATGCGCATAATGGGCGAACCTTCTTCAACACGTAACGCTTTGGTTAAATCTGCTTCGGCAAGCACCGCATCAATTGCGAGATTTGCGTGTCCAAGTGCAATACCACAATCATTTTCGATGATGATAAAAATATCGCGTGTTGCTAAATCTGCTTTTTCTAATTGCTTTCCAAGATTTTTTGAAACATAAGTAATTTCAAGCGATACGGGTTCGCGATTGATTAAACGTACACGTTTAATTTCGGCAATCTCTTCACCTTCAGCAATCTTTAATCGCTCTGCGATAATAGAATTCGCTGGAATAAATTTAAAACTTTGCAACTGGTTAATAACTTCATAACCCATCTGCGACATGGCTTCTGCCAAACCTTGCAATCTGCTCACGTTTTGAAAAGCTTTCGGTTTTGCAACGAAAGTACCTTTGCCGTGAATTTTAAAAATCAATCCTTCCTTTTGAAGGTCGTTAAGGGCCTGTCGAACGGTGATACGACTGACGTTGTAAATTTTTCCAAGCTCGTTTTCAGAAGGCATTTGACTGTGCGATGCATAGCTGCCATCCAAAATGCGCGTACGTAATAATTCTTTCAATTGGCTGTACAGTGGTATTGCTGAAAATGGCGCCAGCTTTTCGTGAGTGCTCATTGAGTTGCCTAGTTGTTTATTTGTTAACTTGTTAGTACTTGTTATAACAAGTCTGGGCGAGTCTATTGAGAGTAATGAATGAAGCAAAATATTTTATTTTTATAAGGTTATAACTAAAATATTTTTTTGGTGGCTATGGGCGTCTTTGATGGATGGTTATAAAAAGTGCGGATCATTTGATGATTTAAAAGATTAAATAATTTTTAAAATGAATTGTTGAAATATCAACTTATAGAATTTCTAAATGGTTGTTTTTAAACACTTCGTAAGGTTGTATGACGCGTCAACCCTTTATAGTTCGAGACTTAGGTAAATGGTGTAGTAATTGCAGAGTGTTGTTTTTTTAGCTTCTATCAAATCGTCTTTTTATCTTCAGCTCGCATCAAATCAATGAGTTTCGACTAAGCGCATCATGTGGATCGTCAATATTGCTTTACGCCGCCCGCACACTTTTATTGTGGCGGCGATACTGATTCTGTTAACCATGCCTTACATTTTAAGCAAGATGGCAACAGACATTTTTCCGTTTATCCAGATTCCCGTGGTGGCGGAGTTGTGGGAATACAAAGGTTTGACGGCCAAGGAGATGTCGGAGCGTGTGACCAGTCCTGCTGAGCGTGAATTGGGGCAGGCGGTTGATAACGTTGAACACACTGAATCAATTTCAGTCGCCGGTCTCGGTATCGTTAAAGTTTTTTTTCAGCCGGGCACTGATATTAATGCTGCGCTCACGCAGACCACTATGAGCGCAAGTGCTGCCTGGCGTTCTATGCCGCAAGGCACACAACCGGGTAGGGTGAGACCTTATTCGGCATCTGAACTGCCGGTGGTGCAGTTGAGTATTTCCAGCAACACACTTTCGGATATCGAAATTGGTGATGCTGCAGGCACAGCTTTACGTCCTATTATTTCCGGCAAAAAAGGTCTATCGCTCACAGCACCTTATGGTGCGAGAGGAAGACAAGTTTCCGTAGATTTGGATGCGGCTGCGTTACTCGCCAATAATCTCACGCCCGCCGAAGTTGTTTCAGCAATGGGCGTACAAAATTTAATTTTACCAACGGGCACCATGAAGGTTGGCGATAGTGAATTTGATATCAAACTTAATGGCGCTGTTCCCACGATTGATAAAATTGGTTTAATTCCGATTCGCACAGAACAAGGCAGAACCTTGTTGTTGCGCGATATTGCTAATGTTCATGATGGCTTTTCTCCCACCACAACTATTGCCCGTCAAAACGGTGCGCGCAGCGTACTCAATTCGGTGCTGGCTTATGGTGGCGTCTCCACCATTGAAGCGGTAGATTTTATTAAAAATTCCATTCCGGAAATGCTCGAAAAAATGCCGGAAGGCGTGGACATTAAATTGATGTTTGATCAATCGATTTTTGTTCGCGCTGCAATCAATAATGTTGTTCATGAAGGTTTGATCGCAGCAGCTTTAACCGCCGCGTTGATTCTTTTATTTTTAGGCAATTGGCGCAGCACTTTAATTATTGCTGTCTCGATTCCGCTCTCGATTATGGTGTCGCTGAGTTGTCTGTATTTAATTGGTGAAACGATTAACCTTATGACGCTTGGTGGCTTGGCGCTGGCGGTAGGAATTTTGGTTGATGACGCCACTGTAGAAATTGAAAACATCGAACGACAAATGGGGTTAGGTAAAGAACCTGTACAAGCTATTTTGGATGGCGCACAGGAAATTGCGGTGCCCGCATTTGTATCCACCTTATGTATTTGTATTGTGTTCGTGCCCATGTTTTTTCTTACCGGCACGGCGCGTTATTTATTTGTGCCGCTCGCTGAGGCTGTTGTGTTTGCGATGATCGCCTCTTACATAATTTCGCGTACGCTTGTGCCCACACTCGTTATGTTTATGATGCGCGGCCATCACCAACGCCTTGAACTGGCTAAACAGCGTAAGCAAAATCGTTTTGAGAAAATCCATCATAGTTTCAATAAAGGTTTTGAAAGTTTTCGTGTCCATTTTGTAAGCGTGCTTTCAGGATTGTTACAAAAACGTAAACGATTTGCAGCGGGTTTTTTAGCGTTTTGTTTTTTGTCACTCGGAATTTACCCAATGCTCGGCCAGGATTTATTCCCCGTAGTAGATAGTGGCCAACTTCGCCTTCATATTCGCGCACCCTCAGGTACTCGCCTTGAACAAATGCCAAAATTAATTGATCAATTGCACGCAGAAATTCGTGCGAGTATTCCAGAAGAACAAATGGGCGATATTCTGGATATTATCGGTGGACCTTACAGCACCATTAACACGCTCAATGGTAATTCAGGTACAGCAGAATCATCTGATTCTGAAATTATGTTTAGCTTTAAGCCTGGTAAATTGGATAGCGTGGATATCATGAAAGATTTACGTGCTCGCCTACCCAAATTATTCCCACAAGTTGAATTCTTTTTTCAACCGGCAGATCAGGTAAGTCAAACATTAAATTTTGGTATTCCAGCACCGATTGATGTGCAGTTTATTGGCGGTAAACCCTCAGACATTATTCCACTCGCTGCGCAATTAAATAATGAGTTACGAAAAATTCCCGGCATAGTGGATGCGCATGTTTATCAGCGGTGGAGTAAGCCAACGTTCTCATTAGAAATGAATCGCACGCAATTACAGCAATTAGGTTTGAATGCGCGCAACGTTGCTGAAAATATGATGATCGCGCTCAGCGGCAGTATGCAAACCACTCCCACTTATTGGTTGAATGAAGCCAACGGAAATACCTACAACATTGGTGCGCGTAGCTTGGAGACGGATATGGATAGCATTGATGAACTCATGCACATTCCTGTTGGTAGAGGCAGCGATGGCAAACAGCAATTATTGGGCAGCGTAGTCACTTATGAGCGCACGTCGCAATCATCTGCGGTAAATCGTTACAACAATACCAACATGATTAATATCCACGCGAATCTTCAAGGGCGTGATTTAGGTTCTGTCAGCCGCGAAATAAATAAATTAATTGAACAGATGCGCACCAAATTACCGCGCGGAGTTGATCTCCAATTACGCGGGCAAATAGACACACTGAACATTGCGTTTATCGGTTTAGGGTTTGGCTTGTCGGTCGCTGTTGCATTGGTTTATTTTTTGGTAGTTGTAAATTTTCAATGCTGGCTTGATCCGCTCGTTATTATTATTGCGTTGCCTGCAGCGCTCGCCGGTATCGCATGGATGTTATTTTTAACAGGCACTACGCTTAGCGTTCCCGCATTGACCGGCATTATTATGACCATGGGAGTTGCGACGGCGAACAGTATTTTACTCGTGTCTTTTGCGCGCACTTTGCTTGCTCAAGGCATGCTGCCACTTGCAGCCGCATTGGAAGCTGCATCCACTCGTTTACGCCCGGTGTTAATGACTGCGTTTGCAATGATTGTAGGCATGTTGCCCATGGCATTGGGGCTTGGCCAAGGCGGCGAACAAAATGCACCGCTCGGGCGCGCTGTTATCGGCGGTTTATTATTTGCGACCATCTCAACCTTATTATTTGTGCCGGTGATATTTGCAAGTCTTCATCACCGACTTGCGCGGCGTTCGCTATATCCCGAAGGGCCGGCAACTCATTCAAACGGCACTTATCCAGGCAGCACTTATTCAAGCAATACCTATTCGAGTGATCAACCATGAACGATTTATACACGCCGAAACTTGACTCGCCGGTAAAAGTGAGCTCGGTCAA
>Ga0247741_1001023_pt1 | contig 15397 bp, 12 predicted proteins | sample UWRJL213509R2_FD_180945 | JGI IMG/M metagenome (GOLD analysis project Ga0247741, IMG submission 180945) | Plant litter microbial communities from Arlington Agricultural Research Station in Wisconsin, United States - UWRJ-L213-509R-2 | ecosystem: Environmental > Terrestrial > Plant litter >... | reverse complement strand
CTTCTGCGATTCGATCAATTGACAAGTCTGAATGTCCAACCCGCGCATGAAGCGCGTTTACAACTCTGGCAGAAACTCCCTCACAGTGAGGAATTCTCGCTAGAGACAAGTATTCTTGATATGAACGAATATCAGACTGGCTGAATTCACCATCAAACGCAGAAGTGTCATTACGGTAGTTGCGCTGTAGCTGAATCATTCAGGCCTCTCCTTACACCAACAGGCATTGTTGTTTAAAGTATTAAGCGAGGGCAACTAAAGCTACGAATGTCGTCAAACTTTAGATAATCCACGCTCATTGGGTGAGATTATAGTCAATAAACCCTCCACACCATCACATAAGGCCACAAAAACAATAAGTAATCCTGTATTTTGTGACTTATATATCAAAAAAGCCTTACAGCACAGTTTTTATATACTCAACAATATCGTTGTGATGGGTTTTAGTGTTCACTTTTTCGAAAATATGTAGCAGTTTTCCATCTAAATCGATGATAAAACTTGTTCGTATGATCCCCGTGAACTCACGCCCCATAAATTTCTTGAGCCCCCAAACACCGTACGCATCTGCTATTGAGTGATTCTCATCGGCCAACAAATGAAAATTCAAATTGTATTTGATATCAAATTTTTTAAGTTTGGGCGGCGCATCAGGGCTGATAGCCAAGACTATTGTGTTTAATTGCTTGAGCTCATGAAAATGATCCCGAATTCCGCACGCTTGAACTGTACAGCCTAGAGTAAAAGCTTTTGGATAAAAATAGACAACGACATTATTTTTACCTCTAAAATCTTTTAATCGAACAACTTCATTATTTTGATTGGGTAAAGAAAATTCCGGTGCTAAATTTCCTATCGAGGGAAGCATTAAATTCTAACTCCACATTATTGACTGTTATCTACCGCACCAAAGAGCGCGCTTTTCTCTTCTGGTGAGACAGAATCTGTTCTGATTGTCGAGGACGGCACAGGAAATGCGACTTGATTGCGACCATCGTTTTTCGCTTTATAAAGCCAGGCATCCACACGATGAATAAATCCTTCTGAGGTTTCGCTGTTACGCGATGTGAATTCATCCACCCCTAAACTTGCCGTTAAGGTAATAAAGTTCTGATCATTGGTTTTAACAGGAATTGTCTCAATCATCTCGCGCAATCTATCTGCGACACTGACGGCTTGTCGCAAATCAGTATTAGGCAAAAGAATCACGAATTCTTCACCACCAAAACGACACCCGAAATCCAACTTTCTAATAGCGACTTTTATTAAGCTAGAGACATGTATCAAAGCATGATTTCCTATTTCGTGCCCCCACTTATCATTGAATTTTTTAAAATGATCGATATCCAGCAAAATCACTGATAAGGGCTGAGTGCTGCGTCTGGTGCGCTCCATTTCCAGAGCAAGAGTTTCTTTAAAAAAACGAAAATTATATAAGCCCGTTAACGCATCCGTTCGAACCAATTCCGTGAGTGAGTCGACTTCTTTTCTTAATTGAATAATTTCACTCACATACTCACATTGATTTTCGCCATGAGGGCAAAGTAAATTAATCAAACTTGCATCGTCAGCGATATTTTTCATAATGAAAGAAAGTCATAGTGCGTTAACAGAAAATAAAAATAATTATGCTTGTAACAAAACACCTTCAGGCAATTGCATGGTAATACAGTGAAGACTACCGCCGCGCTCAATCAAGCTTAAGCAGGGAATACCGAAAATTTCATAGCCAGGAAAGGCTTGTGAAATGACTTCCAATGCATCCTCATCGCTCAATGCATCATAAATTGGCACTAATACAGCTTCATTAACAATTAAAAAATTTGCGTAGGTTGCGGGCATACGTTCATTGTTATCGCTAAGATGCACGCCAGGCCATGGTAAAGGAAGCAAACGATAAGCCTGACCATCAGCACTGGTCAAGGCCCTAAGTTCTTCTTCCATTTTTTTCAGACTTAAAAAGTGCTCATCATTTTCATCATCACAAGCGGTATACACGATCGTCTTATTTGGGCAAATTCTTGCCAGCACATCAATATGTCCATCAGTATCATCGCCTGCGAGGTGACCCGAGTTTAGCCAGTTAACTTTTTGTGCGCCAAATAATTCCTTTAAACGATTTTCTACGGCTTCTTTAGATAGATGTGCATTACGATTTTGATTGAGCAAGCAAGATGAAGTTGTCAGTAGCGTGCCCTCCCCGTCACTCTCAATTGAGCCTCCCTCCAAAATAAAATCAATACTTTCAAATTCTGCTGACGGAAAAGCGCCCAAAGTTTGCATTTTTTTAGTTGTTTGATTATCCAAATCAAACGAATATTTTCCACCCCAGGCATTAAATTCAAAATCTAATAATTTCATTCCTGTTTCGGTTTGAATTGTTATGGGGCCAAAATCGCGCGCCCAGGTATCGTCAGTATCAACTGCATAAAAATAGACATATTCAAGTGGAATTTCCATTTCTTCAAGGCGCGACTGAATCTGCGTAATTTGAGAATGGGGGGCTGCAATAACAACATCCGCATAATCACAAATAACTGACACCAGGGCTTCGTAGAGCTGTTCTACATCATCCAAACGCTCTCTCCAGTCAGTATTTTTGTGAGGCCATGCTAAAAAAATGGCATCCTGTGGCTCCCATTCAGCGGGAAGGCGGCGACTAATCATAACTACTACACAACCTCAAATACGTAAAATTCATCAATTATAACCAAGCGCTGTACTAATACTAGCGTGTTTCTGCTGCGGAAATTTTTTCTTGTGCAGGTAAAGATATTACACTTTCATCAGATGCTTTTTTAAACTGCACAGCCTCATTTTGTTGGTCACCGACCTGAACAATCATTGCCAGCGCGCGAGTTGAGTTAGAGTCACCGTCTTTGATACGAATGTGAATATTAAGATAATAGCGCCCTTTACCTGATGCGAATAAAGTTACAGGGAACTTGATAGATTGAGATACCACTTCTAATGATTGATGAACGTTAGTGTTCACTAAATTTAAACCGCTCACAGGCAAGAAATCTATTTCCAAATAACTACCGAGTTCCGTTGTTTGCAATTCGATATCAAATGGAGACGGTTCGTTAGGATTTATACTAACAATAGATTTAGAAACAAGTTTTATTGAAGCTCCAGGTTTAGCTGACTTTGAACGAATTTCTGGCTTTCTATTATTGGTCGAATTATTTTCAGGCTTTGCGGAACAACTGAATAAAATTGCTGTAGCAAAAAATATGATGGGTAATTTTTTTAATGCATTGAAAAAATTCATACTATGGCCCGCCTGTCAATTAATTAGACATAACTGATACGTCAATACAGCTTGTGGTTTTATCGCTGAGCCTTTCGCCATCGCGATGATTTCTGTCATAAATTTCGAGGACATAATTTCCAGGCATCAAATTCATTCGACTGGAAATATTGCCATTTAAGTTTTCATAGCTGTAGTTAATCTGCTTATCTTTTAAGTAGAGAATAAATTCCGGATTAGATAAGGCGTTGCTATCAATAGATTTAGAAACATTCAGAACATAAAATCCCGCTTGCGTAATACTCAATCTGACAAATTGTGAGTTACCTAATTTATTTAACTCGCCATATTGATTTGATCCGCAAACAGTTAAAGGCGTGTAATTAACGCTAATTATTTTATATATGGGTAACTGAATTGCCAGGCCGCCGCTGTTCGATTCATTGGTTGCGTACTCATCATCACCCCAGATTGTCTGCTCATGCATTAAAGTCTGCAATGGAGGTAGATATTGTGGAAACTGATTTTTTAATTGCGAGTAGAAAAGATAAATGCTAGTCACTGCGTCATTTTTATAATAAGAAATGTTATTTAACACCTTGAATATAGGGGCAAAATCATTTGCTATTTTATTTTCACTGGAGTTATAAAAATTATAAAAAATTGAACCGATCGACCCCTCACTAAAATACCCCTTGTTAGGTCGACTTTTTCTGGCTATATCAAAAGTAAAGCCTGAGGATTGCGCTGCGCCTGACGCGTCTGAGTAATTTGCTGTGTCAATCATCATCCCGGAAAAAGCATTGGCAAATCCTTCAGACATGGCAACGCGTATATCTAAAAATTTTCCGTCAGCATGATCTCCGCCAATGCTATCCGAACGAAACAATTCATCTTCAATGTAATGTCCCCATTCATGCAGCAAGACGTGGGGGTCGTATTCATCAATGTCATTATCGGCATCACCAAGAATATAAATGGCGGAGCCATCATAAAAGCTTGTGCCAATCTCACCTTTTTCGTATTCACCATCAGCCACAGAATTTTTTGTGCTCCAATGTAAGTCGAGCGGGCGCAAGTTTGTTGTGTTTCCTGCATTTGTTAAACGTGCAATGCCGGTGTAGATGTTATCTAAAATTGCAAAAGGAGCTGCTGAACGTGTTGTGGTGTAACTAGAGCCACCCCAACCTGACCCAGCATGTAAGTTACGTACAGAATCTGTATTGCCGGAAGACACAAGTGCGCCATCCATTACATAGAGCGCGTCATTAGATGTATTATCTGTGACTTTAAAATCCCATGAGGGTGAGGACCTGTGTAGCAATTGGGCTTTAACCCGCACTTTTACATCAAAGTTTTGTTGCACGGCCATAGAAAAAACTCCATCGTCAGTGCTAGTAGTTGTAGCATTAATTTTTCCAGAGCTATCTATCAACTCCACCACAGCACCGCGTATCGGTCTTTGTTCAACAGCGGCATAATTTAGCCCGATAAAGTTTGAATTGTGGGGAATGTAATCGTAGGTTATGCGCCCACTCAACTTCACATTTTTAGTCGCACTAGAGGTTGAACTTGTAGGCAGGCTGGAAGAGCTTTGGCTTTGGCTATCGCCCCCGCCTCCACCTCCGCAACCTACAAGAATAAAAATTGTGACTAGAAGATATAAATAACTCAACAAGTTTGCCCAATGCTTTGAACTGACTTTTCGCATAAACAACCTCTTTGAGGAAAATTATTAAGCATATTATTTTTGTGCAGCTTTAACTTATTCACTCATGAACATTCATATCGGATCGTATTTCCGGAGTGTTTTTATTTATTGCGTTGACTCATTATATGAATGTATCGGCCCAATAATTGGTAAGGGGCTTTACGAGAAAAACCCAACTCCAATTCGATTACGGTTTCAGGGTCTCGCTCGCGATGTTCTTGATTAAAAATATAATCATGAAAAACCCGGATGCCACTTGTGGCAAGATTTTTAAGCGGTAGTGCCGCTAGCCAATCAAAAACCTGTTCAGGATACAAAGGATTAATGGGTGTCAAGCTACCGCGAGCGCCACCAAAATCATTTGTTTGAATTTTTTTAAAATTGGTTCGCAACAAGTTTTTATATATAAGTGAGTGTAAGTTGTAAAAGGTTAATGACAAGAATCCATTTAATATTAAGTAAGAGTTCAAATTTTCCAACAATTCTAGCGGGTTTGTCACCCATTCCAACACAGCATGGCAAAGCACAACATCGAATTGGCATTCTTCTGCATCAAGATGTTGCGGTAGATCTTGAATGGCACAATGTATTAACTGAACCTGTTTTTGCAATCCAAGCTTTACTACTTCCTGCTCGGCCAGTTTCAACATCTCTATCGATATATCGCAAATAACGACGAAGTGTCCCGCTTGCGCAAACTTCAGCGAGAATTGCCCTTGCCCACCACCAGCGTCCAATATATGCAAAGGTTTTGCCGACATTTTTTCCGTGAAAGGAGCGTAGTTAAAATGTTCGCTGAAATCACGGTTTAATACCGCTAGACGAATTTCACCCTTTAAGCCGCCATAAATATTTTTTTGGAAGCGTTTGGCGAGGTCGTCAAAATTTCGGTCTTGATTATCAGGTTGTTTAGCCATTTGAAAGAATACTAAATTTTATAGGGTAAAAAATCTTTAGAAAGTAATGATATTTTATCGTGCGATAAATCTGTGTTTGTTTTTCTCTATTTTTATATTCACTGCATCGACCATATTAATATCTAGGCGTACACAGAGTTCAGTTAAATAAATCAAGATGTCCGCAACTTCATCGCCGATCTGTGATTTTTGTGATGCACTAAGCGCTACAGATTCCTCTGCGGTTAACCACTGAAATTCGGCTAATAATTCGCTCGCCTCAACCGAAATAGCTGCGGCCAGGTTTTTAGGCGTGTGATATGCTTGCCAATTATTAACCGATGCAATTTCGCGAAATTCGCGATTGATATTTTCTATATCCAAGTGAAACTTTTGAGCTTCAATCGTTTGCGTCGCGTCTGACATTTAATTTCTCTTTATAAGTACGGCATGTGATGAGTACAACATGAGCACCTTATTGGATACGAAAATTTGGTTCGTGTATATGATCCGCACTAGCGACGGCCAATTGTACACTGGCATCACCACAGATATCCAAAGACGCTGGCAACAACACGCGAGCGGGAGAGGTGGCGCACGTTATTTTCGCGGACGCAAACCAGAAAGCCTATGTTTGTTAGAGGATCATCCTGATCGCAGTAGCGCTAGTAAACGTGAAGCTGAAATAAAAAAATACACCAAAGCTTTTAAAGAATCCCTAGTAGCTCAACATAAAGGCGCGTTAAACATAACGCAGCTTACGGATTTAACACTTGCATGAGTAAACGACCCGTCTGCGAATTTTGCTTAAGACCCGTAAAAACCTGCATTTGTAAGCACATTCAATTAGTTGAAAATCGTGTAAGTTTGATTATTTTGCAACACCCTCAAGAGGTATTTGAAGCAAAAAATAGTGCGCGGCTCTTGCATTTGTGTTTAAAAAACAGCCAAATTTATATCGGAGAAGATTTTGGCGATACATTTTTTCAAGAAATCATCTCACCTGACTATTACGACCTTCTACTTTACCCGGACACGCCTGAAGAAAAGTCACTAAGGATCAATAGCCCGCCCGAAACTAATCCTGAGATTCTAAATATTGATGATTATTTAGACAAACTAGGTTCCATTCGATTATGGGTTTTGGATGCAACCTGGCGCAAAAGCCGCAAAATGCTTTACATGAACCCCGCACTGCAAGCCATGCCAAGGTTGGGTTTGCAAGACTGTGCCCCATCTATATATAAAATTCGTAAAGCACATAATGAAAATCAACTTTCAACCTTGGAAGCAAGTTGTTACGCTTTGCAAAAATTAGAGCACGACCGCGTAGATTACTCGCCTATAATTAAGGCATTTGCAGCCTTCGTAGCGGAACGGCAAACTTTCTTACCATCATCTCAATGACGGAACAAATATGACTCATCCTGCTTTTGAATTTATTCGCAGCCAAGCAATAGACGCTTTAAAAATCCACGTTGAAGAATATCGTCACAGGGTGACTGGCGCGCAACACATTCATTTGGCTGCCGATAGTGAAGAAAATGTTTTTTTAGTTGCGTTGCGCACGGTGCCTCACGATTCAACTGGCGTTGCGCATATCCTTGAACATACGGCGTTATGCGGCAGTGAAAAATATCCTGTGCGCGATCCGTTCTTTATGATGGTGCGTCGCTCGCTGAACACTTTTATGAATGCATTTACGAGTTCGGATTGGACCGCCTACCCTTTCGCGAGCCAAAACCGAAAAGATTTTAATAATTTGTTGCACGTATATCTTGATGCAGTTTTCTTCTCACGTTTAGACGAACTGGATTTTGCCCAAGAAGGGCATCGCCTTGAGTTTGCAGAAACAGATAATCCAAATTCAGACCTGGTATTCAAAGGTGTGGTTTTTAATGAAATGAAAGGCGCAATGAGCTCTGTGCCTTCACAAATTTGGCAAACGCTTTGTAAATATTTATATCCCACCACAACCTACCATTACAACAGCGGTGGTGAGCCTCAAGAAATTCCAAATTTAACTTATCAGCAATTGAAAAATTTTTATCGTACTCATTATCATCCCAGCAATGCGATCTTTATGACTTACGGTGATATTTCCGCAGAAACTCATCAGGAAAAATTTGAAACCCAAGCGTTGTCACGTTTTGAAAAGTTAGATGATGTTATTAGTGTTCCAGATGAAAAACGCTACCACGCACCTATCGCTATTGAAGAATATTATCCTGCAGAAAATGATAAAGACCTTGCCAATAAAAATCACGTAGTGTTTGCATGGCTAATGGGTAAAACTACTGAACTGGAAGAAAGTCTTGAGGCGCAATTGCTTGCGAATATTTTGCTAGATAATTCTGCATCACCGTTGCAACAGGCATTAGAAACAACCGATTTGGGGCAAGCACCATCACCATTATGCGGCATGGACGATTCATCGCGTGAGATGGCTTTTGTTTGCGGATTGGAAGGTTGTGCAATTGACGATATTACAAAAGTTGAGGAATTAATTTTTTCAACCTTGCAGAAAGTTTCTGAAGACGGAGTGCCGCTCTCTGAGATTGAAGCCGCTTTGCATCAACTTGAACTGCAACAACGCGAAGTAGGTGGTGATGGTTACCCTTATGGATTACAACTTATTTTGACGGGATTGACTTCAGCTACTCACCGCGGCGATCCGATTGCGTTGTTAGATATGGACGCAGCACTGAAAAACTTGCACGAAAAAATTAAGCAGCCAGATTTTATTCAATCCCTCGTAAAAAAATGGTTGCTGAATAACAATCATCGCGTTCGTCTTGTTATGAAACCTGACACACAATTAAGCGCTCGTATTCAACAAGCTGAAGTAGATCGTCTAGCACATTTAAAAGTTGAATTAAGTGAAGATGAAAAGCGTGCGATCATCGAACGCTCTCATGCACTGCAAGCACGCCAGATACAAAAAGATGATGAAAGTATTTTACCCAAAGTAGGTTTGGAAGATATTCCAGAGCATTTGCACTATACGGCAGGTACTCACGAATCATTTAATGGTTATCCACTGCGTTGTTACGCCGCAGGTACTAACGGTTTGGTCTATCAACAAATCACGTTTAAAATGCCTGCGCTCACAGAAGCGCAACAAAAACTTTTACCTTTTTATTGTTCATGCCTGACCGAATTAGCCATCGGTGAAAAAGATTATTTGGATGTGCAACGTTGGCAAGCTGAAGTCGTGGGCTCCATTCGTGCGTTCAGCAGCATTCGCGGCACAGGTGATGATGTACAAAAAATTGATGCATACATAACTTTGTCTGCAAAAGCATTGAGTCGTAATCAACTTGCAATGAGTCAGCTTATGCACGCAAGTTTGCAGCACGTACGTTTCGATGAACAAGATCGCCTGCGTGAGCTTATTGCACAAAAACGTGCTCGCTCCGAACAAAGTGTCACAGGCCATGGCCACAGTTTGGCAATGACATTAGCCAGTGCTGGCATGAGCCCCGCAGCAAAGCTCGCGCATCAGCTTGGCGGTCTTGCGGGTATCGTTGAATTAAAACGATTGGACGATGAATTGGATGATGCAGAAAAATTAACTGCATTCACCAATGGGCTCGCACAAGTCCATCAACTCATGCTGAATGCACCGAAGCAATTTTTAATTGTCGGCGAAGAAGAACATTTAGCGGCCTATCGAAAAACGCTGGAAAATTTATGGCCAGCCGCAAATTCCGTTGAGCCTTTTTCAGCATTTTCCATTCCTAATGTGAAAGAAAAAATCAGGCAAGCCTGGTTCACAAATACCCAAGTTAATTTTTGCGCAAAGGCCTATCCCACCGTGCCTGCTGATCATCCTGATGCAGCTGTGCTTACCGTACTCGGCGGCTTCTTACGCAATGGTTATTTACACCGCACTATTCGTGAACAAGGCGGTGCCTACGGCGGCGGCGCAAATCAGGACAATACCATTGCAGCTTTCCGCTTCTATTCCTACCGCGACCCGCGCTTAACGGAAACGCTGGATGATTTTGATGCGGCTCTCGAATGGTTAAAAACAAATCCACATTCCGAGCAGTCACTTGAGGAAGCTATTTTAGGTGTTATCGGAAGTATAGATAAACCTGGTTCCCCTGCGGGCGAAGCGAAAACAACTTATCAGGCAGAACTATTTGGTCGCACCCGCGAAAAACGCGAATTATTTCGCAATCGTGTAGTGAACGTAACTCTGGAGGACCTTGTACGAGTGGCAAACCGTTATCTGATTTCCGAAAACGCGAGTATTGGGATAGTCACCCACGCAGGACAGAAAGATAAATTAAAAGCATTAGGCTTGGACATACTCCAACTCTGATCTGTTAATTTCGATCCGTTGATTAACGGGTAGGCTAAAGGAGTAAATGAGTTCCGCCGATATTTTTAAGTATGGCAAGCCTACTCGCTCATTAAAGATAGTTTTACTGGGCGAGTAAAATTGAAAAATGGAAAAAAATTACATAATCAGCGATTATGGCGGAATAACGTTAATAGACTGAGCTTAGCATGACGCTACTTCATCCACTTGAATACAGTGCCGCAACACACCCAGGTCTCAAGCGCGAAAACAATGAAGATTGTTTTCTCAGTGCGCCTGATGCTGATTTATGGGTTGTGGCAGATGGCATGGGTGGCCATGAAGCAGGTGAAGTAGCCAGCGCAATTGTCCGCGAGACGTTTGAAAATTTCGCAAAAAAAGCTCTGCCCTTCTCCCTTACCGACGCAATTCAAAAATCCCATCAAACAATCTTAAGCTCTGCCGAAAAGGGCATTGGAGCCCATGGCATGGGTTCCACCGTTGTCGCATTGTTGAGCCAGAAAAAAAATTATCAGGTTGCCTGGGTTGGCGACAGCCGCGCTTATCTTTGGACTCCCGGCAAATCTGGCGGTGAATTGACTCGCTTAACAACCGATCACTCTTACGTTCAAATGCTGTATGTGTCCGGTGCTATCACAGCGGAAGAAGTTGAAACACATCCAGATAAAAATATCATCACTCAATGTTTGGGTATGCAAGAACTCGCTCAAGTCAAAGTGGATTTAACTCAGGGGCAGTGGCAAGAAAATCAATGGATTTTATTGTGCAGTGATGGCTTAAGCGATGAGCTGAGCGATACCTCTATAGCGCAAATTCTAGAGCATTGCCCGAACACCTTAACAGCAGTGGATCAATTACTCCATGAAGCCTTAACCAGTGGTGGAAACGATAATATTACGTTGCAAATCATCAGATCGCCTGTAGTTAAGGAACAAATCATCAACAAATTTTGGCAATGGATTCCAACGCTCACCAACAGCAGAAAAAAAGATGCTGTTATTTTTATAGGCGCAATAACTGCATTATTAATCGTACTGATTAATACGCTTAAATAACGACACTGACTCTAAATAAAAACGTTAAGCAGAAGAAACTTCGCACAATATGGCACTACAAATTCCGGGTTATCGCATAATCCGAAAAATTAACCAAGGTGGAATGTCCACCGTTTACCTCGCAATTCAAATTAGCGTGGGGCGTATTGTTGCACTTAAAGTAATGAACCCTGGTTTAACCAGTGACCCCGCTTTCAGTGAACGTTTCCAACGCGAAGCTACTATCGTTGGGCAATTGTCGCACCCAAATATTGTTGCCATTTATGATATAGGTCGCAAGGAAGATCTAAATTATATCGCAATGGATTATTTACCCGGCGGCTCTGTTCACGACAAAATGATTAACGGTTTAACTGGCGAGGAGGCCTTGCGTGTAACCAAAGAAGTTGCCAATGCCCTCGATCATGCTCACGAAAAAGGTTACATACACCGAGATATAAAACCTGAAAATATTTTATTCCGCGCTGATAACTCTGCTGTGCTCTCGGACTTCGGTGTCGCAAAAGGTATAGTCGGTGTCTCGCGAATGACGCACGTGGGTACTGTGGTTGGAACACCGCACTACATGAGCCCGGAACAAACTCGCGGGCAAACTGTAGATGCTCGTTCGGACTTGTACAGCCTTGGTGTAGTATTTTTTGAAATGCTAACGGGTACATTGCCTTATCAAGGCGAGGATGCCGTCACCATAGCGTTAAAACATATTAGTGCGCCTATTCCAAAATTGCCCTTGCAATATCAGGCGTATCAAAGAATTCTCGAAAAATTTTTAGCAAAAGATCCTAATCAGCGTTTCCAATCTGGACGTGAAATAAGCACTGCAATTGATCAGCTGGAAAATGCGACCAGAGTTCCCTACATCACAAACTCTGCACCAGAAGATTTATCCATAACAGCTCTCGTTCGTGCACTTTTTTCGGCTACTGCCAGCGCGATTTCCTGGCGCTGGACAAAATTGATGAACCTTCGCTGGACTAAAGCCGAAGGATTACATTATAAAAAAACGACCCATGACTCTGTTTTCGGTAGCGAAGTTGCGCCAACTGTTTTTGGCGCGCGCGTTCATCAGCAAACACATGTGAATACGCTGCTTATTTTAAATAATAAAAATATTCGTAAATCTGTTAGTGTTTTGGGTGTTCTTATTTTTTTATGGTGTGTTTTAAGTGTCACTGTACAGTCAGCATTTTCTAAGCAATCACATAGTTGGCCACAGTTTTTAAATGTTGCCACGCGAGCTACAGCAAATATTTTTCTACCTGAACCTTCAGAAACAAGTTCAGTATTTATTTCGGCTGTCTCGTCATCATCGGAGGTGGCTCATTCTAATTCTGCTACTCAAGCAAGTGTCGCGACTATAAATACAGCTTCATCTAATCAAGTAAGTTCAGCAGAGGCAATTAACGAAGCTGCTTTAATAGTTTCAAATCAGTCGTCTGAACAGGCATACAGCCAATCATCATCCGTTGTTCCAGTTTACCCACTCACTATTACCACTATACCTACAGATGCACGCATTCGTTTATTAACGGTTCCCGATAAATATAAAAATGGTATTGAGCTAGCGAGTGGCCGTTACAAAATCGAAGTGAGTAAAATCGGATACAAAACTAAAATAGATTGGGTTGATATTAAACAGGAACCGTTAAAAATTAATGTTGAACTGGAAGTAGATGCCGATGCTGCAAATATTTCTGCACAAACGACTACGCCTACCTCTGTGTCTGGCGGTAAAAATGCACCTGCGTTAGTTCGTATTCCTGCAGGAAGTTTTACCATGGGCGATGACAGTAATATGCACACTGCCCCGGCTCACAAAGTCGCCATTAACAAAGCCTTTGCCATTAGCAAATATGAAATTACTTTCGCTGAGTACGATGCTTACGCGCAAGCAACTAATAAACCTCTACCCGGTGACAATGGTTGGGGTCGCGAGGATCGCCCCGTAGTGCATGTCAGCTGGGAAGATGCAAACGCTTACGCGCAGTGGCTTACCAAAACCACAGGAAAGAAGTTTCGTTTGCCTACTGAAGCCGAGTGGGAATATGCAGCGCGTGCTGGCAGCGCAGAACTTTTTTGGTGGGGTAGTAATGAACAAGACGCGAAAGGCAAAGCCAATTGCCGCCGCGGATGCTTCAGTAGCTATTCGGGTTTATTTGGGAGTAAGACTGCTCCTGTAGGCAACTATTCACCTAATGCATTTGGTATTTATGATACCGCTGGAAATGTTTCAGAATGGGTGCAAGATTGTTATCAAGATAATTACAACAAAGCAGCTTCAAATGGCAGTGCCTATGAAGAAAAACAATGTCAAGGCCGTGTCGTTCGTGGTGGCTCCACCAAAGACAATGTGCAACGCTTAATAACCAGTGCTCGCGATAATATTCCCGCTGGTTACGTCACCGAAACATTAGGCTTTAGAATAGTGATGGAATTAAATTAACGATTAAACACTCTCTATCAAATTCAATTTATTGTTGCTGCAGCAAAAAATATTTTTTAAAAAATTTGCTTTGGCCCATATATTAAGTATTAAAAATCCGGCAGCGACATCAAAAGTATATTTTGCTCAACATTTATACACGCTATCACCGCAGTTTTTCGCGCGCATCCCTACCCTAGCTTCACAGTTAATTTTTCTTATATAAATTTAATGAAACTTTTCGCGCCCCGAAATTTGTAATATAAAATTACTATAGTAATGGAAAGCCAATGCTGATAGCATAATTCGCACACATCCTAGTGAGCAATAATTAAAAAGGCTTCGCTGGTTAAGATGAAAATATTTTTACTAATTAAGTCAACAATCAACTTTGTAATGAGCCCTATAAATCACACACTCTAGATTTTATTTTTTATCGCACATTTAATCGTTAAAAAATAACTTATCTACTCTCTTTTAACTAAAAATTTTAGGAAAGATCAAGTGAACAATTCCATATCATCTATTACAAGACGAAACATGCTTTTAGGCTCATTAGGACTTGCGGGCGCGTGGGCCATGCCATCCTTTGCAGCATCCCCTTCTGTATTAAAAGGGACGATTAATACCTCAGAAAAATTCCCTGCTATTTCGCCATTTATGTATGGCGGATTTATCGAGCACATAGGTAATTTAATTAATCACAGTTTGTGGAGCGAAGTTTTAGATGATAGAAAGTTTTATTACGGTGTTCAGGAGGTTGCAGAACCTTTTCCAACTGATCGCCGCGCAGCAATGTCCTACAACCGCAAATGGACAGCTGTAGGACCGATCTCTGCAATTACTTTAGATAAAACCAACGCCTATGTTGGTGAACACAGCCCTAGTATAAAACTTTCAGAAACTCCCGCTGGTATTGCTCAATCCAAACTATCTTTCAAAGGCGGAAAGCCCTACACCGGAAGAATTGTAATCAGCTCTGATGAAGACACAGAAATTTCAATTTCGATTATCAGTAATCCAACTAAAAGAGATCGTCAAACCGTAAAAGTAAAATCTTCAAAAGGTTGGAACACCGTTTCTTTTGAGATTTCACCAAACACAAGTTCAACCGAAGCAAGGCTTGAAATTACCGGTGTTGGCTCTGGAAGTTTTCGTGTCGGTGCGGTGTCATTAATGCCCGCCGATAATATAAAAGGTTTCCGTGCAGACACAATCGCGCTCATGAAGGAAATGGATTGCAAAATTTTACGTATGCCCGGCGGAAACTTTATTTCTGCTTATGATTGGAAAAACACAATTGGCGATAAAGATAAGCGTCCGCCCATTTTGGATCCGGTATGGAAAGCAGTTCAACCTAACGACGTAGGTCTGGATGAACTCTTGCAAATGTGTGAATTAATTGGTTGCGAGCCATACTGGTGTGTTAACACTGGCACAGGCGAACCTCGTTCAGGCGCTGAGCTTGTTGAATACGTAAATGGTTCATCTGAAACACAATGGGGAGCGAAACGTGTTGCTAACGGCCATGTAGAATCTTACAAAGTGAAGTACTGGAATATCGGTAACGAAATGTACGGTCACTGGCAATTTGGCCACATGGCTCGCGATCAATATGTTATCAAACATAATTTATTTGCCGACGCCATGCGGGCAGTAGACCCTTCAATTTATATTGTTGCACCAGGTGGTTTTGTTGATGAGATGACTACTGGGCAGGGAATTTTTAT
>Ga0247741_1001022_pt1 | contig 15402 bp, 16 predicted proteins | sample UWRJL213509R2_FD_180945 | JGI IMG/M metagenome (GOLD analysis project Ga0247741, IMG submission 180945) | Plant litter microbial communities from Arlington Agricultural Research Station in Wisconsin, United States - UWRJ-L213-509R-2 | ecosystem: Environmental > Terrestrial > Plant litter >... | reverse complement strand
GCCGTAGGCCGTCTCCGTCAGCGACTTGCCACGCTTGCCGCTCGACGTGTCCGCTTTGTTCAAAATCAATCTCCAGTTTCCGATTCGTGCGGCACGAGCCTGTTAGCCGGAGACAGCATATGCCAGCGCCTCGGCAATTTCCACGCCAAGCTGGCACCTTCCGCAGTTGCACCAACAGAACTTTGACAAGCGCCGCTTTCTGATATACTACGTAATATATTAATAAGAGACAATCCTCATAAACGCACCGCCGCACCAGCAGGTACCCGCTTGTCAGATATTCTCGTTATCAATCCCAACAGCTCGCTTTCCGTGACGCGCTCGATGGAAACCTGCCTCGGCATCGTCCGCGACGCCACGCGCCACGCCATCCGCTGCACGCAGCTTGACAAATCACCGGCCGGCATCGAGACCGACGCGCATGTGGCCGAGGTCATTCCGAATATTATGGAGGCCATCGCGGCGTCCGACGCCGATGCGTTCGTGCTGAGCTGCTTTTCCGACCCGGGCATCGCCATGGTCAGGAAAGCCACGACGCGCCCGGTCGTCGGTATCGCTGAATCGGCCTACCTCGCCGCCCTCGGCCTCGGCCAGCGCTTCGGTATCGTCTCGCTCGGCCAGTCCTCGATCGATCGGCACCTGCGCTATCTCAAGCAGCTGGGTTTCGATGGTCGGCTTGCCGGCGATCGCTCGATCGACATGACGGTGGTCGAACTCATGGCCGGTGACGTAGTCGAAACGGTATCGCGCACCGCAAGACTGCTGCGCGACGAGGATGGCGCGGACGTGGTCATCCTCGGCTGCGCCGGCCTCGGCGGCTATCGTCAGGGCATGCAGCAGGCGCTAGGCATACCCGTCATCGATCCTGTTCAGGCCGGCGTGGCGCTGGCCTGCACGACGCTCGACATGCACTATGGAAGGCAAGCATCATGACTTATGACAGTGTCATACGCGGCACCGCCATCCTGCCGGAAGGCCCCCTCGACAATGCCTGGATCGCTGTCCGCGACGGCCGCATTGCCGCGATCGGCACCGGCGAGGCGCCTCACGCGGCCGAAATCTTCGACGCCGGCAGCGACCTGATCATCCCCGGCATCATCGACGGCCAGACACACGCCTGCAGCTACGGTGGTCTGCCGGGCATCTGTTCGACGACCCGCTCGGCGGTTGCCGGCGGTATCACCACCATCATCGACATGCCCTACGACAACCCCGACCCGCTGAATTCAGTGGAACGCCTGGACGCCAAGGTCGCCGCCATCCGCGAGCACGCACACGCGAACGTCGCGCTCTACGGCACTGTAATGCCGGGCCAGTCGATGGACGAGATCGAGCCGTTGATATCAGGCGGCGTCGTCGCCTTCAAGATTTCGACCTTCGAAAGCAGCCCGACGCGCTTCCCGCGCATCTCCTCGACGCAGACGTTGGACATCTTCGCCGCACTCGCAGACACCGCCATTCCGCTCGGCGTCCACAACGAAGACCAAGAAATCGTCCGCGCCAACATTGCCGCCGCCAAGGCAGCCGGGCGCGACGGCATCGAGGCGCACTCGGAAAGCCGGCCACCGGCCGCCGAAATGGCGGCAACGGCACAATTCCTCGAACTCGGGGCTGCTGCCGGCGCGCACGCGCACATCGTGCACCTGACCACGACACGCGGCTTCGACCTCGTCGAGAACTACCTCAACGATGGTTACCGTGCGACGGGCGAGCTCTGCGTCCACTATCTCTGGCTCGACCCCGAGATCGATGGCCCCGAACTCGGCGCCAAGATGAAGGTCAACCCGCCGATCCGCCCCGGCCAGATCGAGGCGCTGTGGGATGACGTCGCCTCCGGTCGGGTCGCCTTTGTCAGCTCCGACCATTCCTCTTGGCCGATCGACAACAAGTTCACCGCCTCGATCTTCGATGCCGGCGCTGGCGTGCCCGGTCTGGAAACGCTGCTGCCGGCCTTCTATACCGGCGCTGAAATCCGCGGCTATGACGCGGTGGCACTGACCGTGGAACAACTCTGCCAACGTCCCGCCCAATTCTTCGGACTGTGGCCACGAAAAGGCGCGCTCGTTGTCGGCGCTGATGCCGATATCGCCATACTGAGGGCTGAAAAGCAGGTTTGGGATTCGTCGATGGCACATGACGAGCTCCGCTGGAGCCCGTTCGACGGTCGAGAATTCTCCATTCGCGTGGCTCGCACCTATGTGGGCGGCAAGCTCGCCTGGGACGGAAGCGCTATCGTCAACGCACCCGGCGACGGCCAGTATGTCGCCCGAGGCACCTCCGCCTGGTTTTGAAACGGTTCATCGAGGATAGACATATGTCACGGATCACAGCAGACACATCCGGCGTCTTCGTCATCGCCTGCACGCCGTTTCACGACGACGGGGCGATCGATGCCCCCAGCATCGACCGCATGGTCGACTTCTACTACGGGAAGGGCGCCGACGGCCTGACCATCCTCGGCATGATGGGTGAGGCGCCGAAACTCACCCAGGCGGAATCGATCGAGGTCACCCGCCGGACGCTGGCCCGCTCGGCCGGCAAGCCCGTCGTGGTCGGCGTCTCCGCACCCGGCCTTGCCGCGATCGGCGAGCTGACGAAAGCGGTTATGGATCTCGGTGCCGCCGGCGTCATGGTGGCGCCGCCATCAAGCCTGCGCACGGACGACCAGATCATCACCTACTACCGCAACGTCGTGGACACGATCGGCGCCGACGTGCCGGTCGTGCTGCAGGATTTCCCGCTGGCGACAGGCGTGCAGATCAGCTCGAAGACGCTAAGCGCGATCTTCGAGGCACATCCGAGCATCGTCATGCTGAAACACGAGGACTGGCCGGGCTTGCAGAAGATCACCGACCTGCGCGCCGCCGAAGCAAACGGACGGCGCCGCGTCTCGATCCTCTGCGGCAATGCTGGCGTCTTCCTGCCCGAGGAGATGCAGCGCGGCGCCGACGGTGCCATGACCGGCTTTGCCTATCCGGAGATGATGGTCGATGTCTGCCGTCTAAGCGGGCAAGGACAACATGAGGAGGCGCACGACCTGTTCGATGCCTACCTGCCGCTGATGCGCTACGAGCAGCAGCCGGGCCTCGGCCTCGCAGTGCGTAAATACGTGCTCGCCAGGCGCGGTGCGATTGCGAGCGCCGCCCAGCGCCGCCCCGGTGCGGCTTTGAACGCGGCTGCGATTGCCGAAGTCGAGCGGCTGATTGCCCGTCAGGAACGCAAACTAGGAGTTTCGAAATAATGGATCTGCAGATTTCGGGCAGGAAGGCCCTCGTTCTCGGCGCCAGCCGTGGTCTCGGCGCAGCCATCGCCGCCGGTCTCGCCGCTGAGGGCGTCAAGGTCTTTGCTGCCGCCCGCAGCGTCGACAAGATCGAAGCAACCGACAACATCGTGCCTGTCGCCGTCGATCTCTCCGATGCGGCTTCCGTTGCCGCGTTGATCGCGATGCTCAATGAACAGGACGGCGTTGATATCGTTGTCAACAACTCCGGCGGGCCCAAGGCCGGTGCGGCACTCGGCCAATCCACCGAAAGCTGGCTTGCCGCCTTTCAATCAATGGCGACGTCGATCTTTTCCATCACCGACGCCATGCTTCCGGGTATGGTCGCCCGCAAATGGGGTCGTGTGATCACCATTGGTTCGTCGGGTGTCGTGCAACCGATCGCCAACCTCGCGCTCTCCAACGGGGTGCGCGCAGCGATCGCCGGATGGTCGAAAACGCTGGCATCCGAAGTCGCCAAGCACGGCGTCACCGTCAACATGATCCTGCCCGGCCGCATTGCCACCGACCGCGTCGCCGAGCTCGACGGCATCAAAGCCGGGAAGACCGGCGCGACGATCGAAGCCGTTCAGGAGGCATCGCGCAACGAAATCCCGGCAGGCCGCTACGGCAAGCCAGAGGAGTTCGCGGCCGTTGCCGTATTCCTGGCGAGTTCGCAGGCCAGCTACGTCACGGGATCGTCCATCCGTGTCGATGGCGGCATGATCAGGGGACTGTAGGCGATGACCGATTTCGATGCCGTGCATGAGCGCCGTGGCACCGGCAGCTCGAAGTGGAGCAAGTACCCCGCTGACATCTTGCCGATGTGGGTTGCGGATATGGACTTCCCGGCGGCACCCGAGATCATTGATGCGATCCGCAACCGGCTCGAACACCCGATGCTCGGCTACGGTGTCGCACGAGAGGAATTGCGTGCCCGTATCGTCGCCGACATGCAGGCGAAATACGACTGGTCGATCGAGGAAGACGACATCGTCTTCCTCCCTGGCGTCGAGCCCGGCTTCAACATGGCGCTCAAGGCCATGCTCAAGCCAGGCGACGGGCTCGTGGTGCAGACGCCTGTCTACCGGCCGATATTGAATGCGCCCGGCCATTGGAACCTCCTGCGCCATGACGTGCCTCTGCGGGCAACCGATCAGGGCCACGTCATGGACGTCGCGCCGCTGGCCGATGCAATTGCAAAATCGAAGGCGCTGCTGCTCTGCAATCCGCAGAATCCGACCGGAAAGGTGTACACGCGGGACGAACTCGGACAGATCGCAAGACTTTGCCAAGACAGTGACGCCTTAATCATTTCCGACGAGATCCACTGCGACCTGCTGTTCGACGGCCGTCGCCACATCCCCGTCGCCACGCTTTCGGACGATGCGGCGAGCCGCACGATCACGCTGATGGCGGCCAGCAAGACCTACAATATCGCCGGGCTAAAGACCGCCTTCGCGATCATCCAGCACAAGGCGATCCGCGAACGCTTCGCCCAATCGCGGCTCGGCATGGTCGATAGCGTCAATATCCTCGGCCTTGAGGCGACGCTGGCGGCCTATATGCATGGCGACGCATGGAAACGCTCAATGTTGACCTATATCAAGGCCAACCGCGACTATCTCTCGCAAGAGATTGCGACCAGCTTACCCGCTATACGACTGGTGAAGGCCGAGGCCACGTTTCTCGCTTGGCTGGATTGTCGTGAAATGGGGCTGACGCCGCATCCCCAGGCTTTCTTCCTCGAACACGGCAAGGTCGGCTTCAGCGCCGGTGCGGAATTCGGTGCCGACTATGCCGGTTACATCCGCGTCAACTTCGGTTGCCCGCGTTCGCTTTTGAGCGAGGGCCTCGACCGCATGAAGCGTGCTTTGCACAAGATATAAGTCGACGCCGAAAGGATTAGCCCGTGGTCTACTTTCGCGAGCAATCCAAAAGACACAGTCGCCGTGACGGGATACGAACCGCCGGCCCGCAGCCGCGCTTGCGTCTACCGCCGTTCTAAGCATTGCGTCGGTTCTCATCCTTCCGCTGATTTACGTCTATGCGGGCATGACAGTCACGCAATACGGCGCATTGGCCGGCTTGACGGTCTATGGGGTGCCGTAGGTGATTGCGCCGGCTGCACCTGCGGGGCTCGTCGCCGTGCAGACCGGGACGCTGATCAAGCTGCTGCGCGTTTTGATGTTGGGGCCGGTTATTTTTCGTCCTCAGCATCCTTCAGAAGGGCCGCAATGACTGCGCACATACGCAGCGTGGCCTCGTCCCCTGGTTCATAAAAGGCTTCATCATCGTGGTGACCGCGCGATCGATGGGGCTTATTCCACCCGCTATCATCCCCGTTCTGCTGAGGGTCTCGGGCACCTTAACGGTTCTGGCGATGGCCGCACTGGGTCTTTCAGTGAATGTCAGGACGATTGCCACCGCCGGCGGACGCGTCATCCTGGCGGCATCTGCCTCGCTTATTGCGAGCTGCCCACACCGGGTGATGATCGGCGGGCCTCACCTGCTATTGTCGGATAGCTTCGAGCGGCCAGAGATTGCGCCAAACGAGATACTAGGGACCTGCAGCTTAGCAGGTCTGCATGCGAGCGGAATTCCGTACCTTTTCAAAATAAGTTGCGGAATTCCGTTTGTATGTGTAAAAGGTATATATGCGGATTTCCGCACTATCTTCACAACAAAAGCGGAATTCCGCATGAGCGCTACTATATTTCAGTCATTGGGTGCACAACTCCTCGCCGTTCGGAAAAAGCGTAAATTGAGCCAACCGGCGCTGGCTGAGCGACTTGGCCGAAATCGTGCCCGCATATCAGAACTGGAACGTGACCTTGCCAATAATCGTTTGGGCAGGGACCGTCTGACTCTGTTTGCCGAACTCTGCGATACGCTTGATCTCGTCCCCGTTCTGATCCCGAAATCACGCATGGAAAGCGTGCGGCTGCTGGTCGATGACATACCTGCTCCAAGACATTCGACCGAGGTTCCTAGAGCTTTCGACGAGCTTTTCATCGACCTCGCCGAAGATGAGATAAAGGAAGGGTAATGGCGAAAGCAGCGGCGGTTCTCGGCGTCTTCATGCTCGACGAAAAAGGAGGGTCCATACGGGCCGGGACCCTGACGCGTGACGCTGATGGGGCGGTGTCATTCGTTGTTGCGGAAAGCTTCCTACGGGACGCGGCGAGGCCAATCCTCAGTCTCGGCTGGTATGATCCCGATTCCGACCAAGGGACACGCGAAAGACTTTCCTCGCGGCGAGACAAAATCGGGCTGCACGGAAGGTTACCGCCTTGGTTTTCCGGGCTTCTGCCGGAAGGAGCCCTACGTGACCTGGTGATGACGGAAATGGGTCCGGGCGACCACGACGAATTCGACGTGCTGACCCGCCTCGGAGCGGACTTGCCCGGCGCGGTCTTCATTGTCCCGGAGACCGACATACCGGCGTCGGCGGGACCACTGGATCTTGGAAAGGTTCATGGCTTCAAGGCGCCGCTTCCCGAAGGCGCAGTGAAATTCTCGCTGGCAGGCGTCCAGCTGAAATTTACCGGCAATCTGAATGGCGACCGTCTGAAAGCTCCAGCCCGGGGAGAGACTGGCCGTAGCATCATCAAGCTAGGCAGCGAACGTTTTCCCAATCTTCCCGAAGCTGAATTTGCCGCCATGCAGATGGCGAGCGCCATTGGCGTCAGAACCGCGTCGTGTCGTCTCATCTCTCGCGACGCGATCCGGGACATACCAGCCGAATTGCTGCAGCATGGCGAAAACGTGCTTGTCGTCGATAGGTTCGACAGGGTTGCCGACGGCCGCATCCAGATCGAGGACGCCGGCCAAGTGATCGGCGCTGTAGGTGACCGCAAATATACGATGGGTACGACCGAGACTGTCATCAACATGATTCGCCGTTTCAGTACCGATAACCGTGACGACGTTCTGGAAGCCGTTAGGCGTATAGTCGCCGACGTGCTTTTAGGAAATGGCGACAATCACCTCAAGAACTGGTCCTTCTATTTCCCGCAGCCCGGCCAGATTAGGCTTTCGCCCGCCTACGATATCGTGCCGACCGTCCTGTATGTCCCTCAAGACGAGATGGCGTTGCGCTTCGTCAGGACGCATAATTTCGATGCAGTCAATTTGCATCGCTTCGAACGGGTTGCGAGCTTTATAAGCCTCGAACCAAAGCTCATCACGCGCGAAGTCGAGCATGCCGTCCGACAAGCCCTGGAAACTTGGCCAAAGATTGCCCCCGGTCTTTTGGAATCTGACGCTTCGGATCGGATCCTGAGGCGGCTCAACACGTTGACGCTTGTCCATGAGGTCCGTCTAAGGATCGGACAGTGATGGAGGCCCGTAGATCGCGGTAGCCATGACGGATGCGCAGCCTTTCAACTGAGTATACGCCCTTGATGTCAACGGCGTGGAGGCCTAATGGCGCTCTTGAAGGGATGGGAACCTTTCACCCCTGCAATTCGTCACTCTCCTCGTGCCTAAAGCCTATGAATTCATACAGTGATAAGCGTCCTCGCACACAGCTGCCGCCTTCGACACGATCTTTCGACCTTCCCACTCTTGCGGTGTTAATGTCTTGATATCAAATTGATCGCGCGTACGGGCGTAGGCGTGGCCACCCATGCGGGATCGCCTTGGGGTCCGAAGCCGCAAAGCTCCTGTCGGCGAGCTGCTCTCTGGCGTTTTCCAAGTCTTTAAGTGGGCTTGGATCGTTCGGCAAACAGTGCGGATCTTGCCGATATTTGGTCGGCTTGCTGCCTGGGCACAGTCAGAACGAAGGCGAAGACCCCAGGCCGATCTGGATGCGTGCAAGCGGCGCTGTCAGTTTCCAGAGTATCAGCCCGTCCGTGAAACTCCATCTCGCTTGGCCGGACAAGGCTGATGGCACCAGCTTACCGAGAACCAGAGCGCCGAAGCCATCCTCCTGCGCAAGTAGATCGGCGTAAGCCACTGCCGGTTCCGACCAGACGAGCTCGAATAAGGTACCGCCCTCTTCGCTCGTCAGCCTCCATGTGACGGATATTCCGCCAACATCTGTGACCCCGAAGCGCATTGCATTGATGATCAGTTCGTGGAAGGCCATGCCAAGATTAAGGACAGCGTTGGCGTCAAGGGCGATATCCGGGCCTAGAACCCGTACCAGCTGCAGCGCCTCAAAGGGTTGGAGTTGATGCGCCACCAGATCGGCAAGCCTCACCCCCGCCCAATCGACCTGCGACAGCAGATCATGTGAATGGGAAAGCGCCATGACGCGTTCGCGAACCCGCTTCTCGAATTCTTCGATTGAGCGTGTGCGTGTCGCCGTCTGCCGGATAACGGCAAGGATTACGGCATACTGATTTTTGACGCGATGATTGATTTCTCGCATCAAAAGGCGAAGCCGTCGGTCGCTTTCGCGTGTCTCCGAGATGTCCCGGGCGATGCTCGATGCGCCGACGAGTTTCCCAGCCCGACTTTTGATTGGAGAAATAGTGATCGAGATCGGGACTATCCGGCCGTCTCGGTGGCGGCGCGTCGTCTGGAACGGATCAATCCGCTCCCCCAATTTCAGCCGGCGCAGGATGTCCGCCTCCTCATCCCGTTTGTCGTCCGGTATAATCAGGTAGATCGGCATTCCGACCACGTCGGTTACCGCATAGCCGAACATGCGTTCTGCTGCCTTATTCCAGCTGACGATAGTCCCGGAAAGATCCTTACTGATGATCGCGTCGAAGGAGGACTCGACGATGGCTGCTAGGCGTTCTGCGCTGTGTTCGTCCATGCCCGACCGATTGGCTTACTGCTGCTGACTTCGGTGTGATCTAGGCAGCAGCCTGAGAGATCAACCTCGCAAACCAAAAGAAAGTTCACGCACGGTACCGCTTCCCATAGATTGCAGCTCGGATGAGCGCCTATCGTGATCAGGCACGGTCGTAGGTAAATGAGGTCAGCAAGGTCGTCACGAAATTGCTAGCCCTTTCCTTGACCACCACCTCCGTCCACTCGTCTGTGCCGCGCAACCTCAAATCCGTGTAGATGCTGTCCACCGCGGCTTCTTCGATCCGCTTGATATGCGTGTTGAATGATGCCTCACCGCCGGCATGATACATGTCTCTAATGACCATGCGCAGGATTTCCTGAATCGCAATTTGCCAGGACGTGTTGATTGCCTGTATTTCGTTCGTATCCGGTGCCATGGTTGGCTCCTCAGAAATGAGTAAGTTCGGGCATGACGGTGTCACGCCCTGATCTATTGCACGGACCCACCCATTGGAAGGCGGGCGACTGCACCTTAGGCCTGCCGTGCCTTGCGGGCGGCATAACGTCTGTCTCGTTCAGCCTTGCCAGCGGCCACATCTTGAACGACCAGTAGTATCCGGGCATTCTTGGCCTTTTGTCGGGCATTGATCTCGGCCACGGCTACTGCCTCGATGGCCGTCTGTTCTTGAGCCGCAAGGGTCTCGACCCGGGTGCGCTCCGCATGCTTCAGTCGTTGCCGTTCCGCACGGCGCGCATCGCGCGCTTCAACAAGGGAGATGCGGCTCGGCCTGTCTGGTCGCTTGTGACGGCTCGGCCGCCGTCTTTGCAGCTCGGTATGCTGTGAGAAGAGATGCCTTGGCGCCCGCAGCAGCGGACCGTCGGTCGGCAAGTTCGGTGTTTCCGGCATTTCTAGTTTTAATCCTGATACTAGTATTTGGGATGATCAGCCGGCCTTGGATCGTTTGGCAAGCAGCGCGGATGTTGCAGACAACCGGTCGGCTTGCTCCTTGGCCAGCCGCGCTTCGCGCAACCTGACAGTTTTGGCATCGCGCGCCTTGGCCGCGGAGTCGAGCTCTTCTGCCGCATTGTTCTTGGCGAAGAACTCCGTCTGGAGATTGCCGAAGACGGTCTCGGCCCGCTGGCGGGATTTGCTGTAAGTCTCTGTCATTGAGTGTCCTCAAATCTTGGCTGTGAGGCCAAAACGAAAAAGGCCAGGCGAACTGCCCGGCCTCAAACTGATAATTGCTCCCGGCAGTGCCAGTACATCCGTGGTCAAAGGGAAGCAGATATCGATTTAAGCGTTCTGAAGATTACAAGCGGACATCTTGCCCGACTTGTTATCACGCTCGAGCTCGTAGCCAATCTTCTGGCCCTCGACGATTTCGCGCATTCCGGCGCGCTCAACGGCAGAGATGTGCACGAAGGCGTCAGCGCCGCCGTTATCAGGCTGGATGAAGCCGAAGCCCTTGGTGGAATTAAACCATTTTACTGTGCCTGTGGTCATGATGAACCCTCTCAAAGCATAGAGTAAGGAACCGCGAAGCTCGTGCCACGCGGATGAAAACCGACTATTTTTGAAAGGGAAGTTCGCTTAGAGCGCGGTGCCAATCGCGCGGTAGACAAAGCTCGGCAAGCAAAAGATCGATAACCTATCAATAAGGGAATGACCGCCAAAAGTCAACGGTTAGTTTTGAAATTCCTGAAGCCTGATCCTCTGGTTGTAATGAAAGCGCGACCGGAGGTCTGCCACGACCCGGCGGGTTCCTCGCCAGCGGAACACGTGACGATATCTACGCAGGCCGCGACGGCAATGTGTACCGCCGTCAGGACGGGGAGTGGCAGAAGCGCACGCCCGATGGGTGAAGCCCCGTGAACCGCCCGTGAGTGACCGCCCGAGGCGGAGGGGCGAGGCCGCGGTTCGAAACAGCCTCAAGCAGAAGAACGCGCGAGGGAGAGAAGACCCGACCGCTCCCCGGCGCCCGGGCGCCCTCCGGCCTGTTCCGCGCAGCTAGAAAGGCCGACCAGACCACGGGTCCGTGAGCGGCTTCCGGAAAACTTGGGGCCCGACCGTGCGAACCTCAATGTCGGAAATCAACGCGACCGTGCCCAAGATTTCGGCCGACGGGGCTCGGGTCGCTCCGATGGCAGACAACCGCGGCGACTTCTGCGGGATTGATCTCGACGATTGCGACAGGCAGCGTTTTGATGCTGCCTGTCAGGTCTTGAAAGGGTTCGCCCTTACGACCAGCACATTATGAATTAGGCGAAGGCATTGATTACAAAGAGTCTTCCACCCAATCTTCATGGCCGTGCCGGATACGGATCACGAATATGCTCCCATATCCAACCACCAGGTACACGACTAGGTGAGCCTTGAACGGATGGATCCTGACAGGAGGAGAAATCTCATGGCGCTCGCGCGTCATTTTTGGGTTGCTGGCGATGAGTTCGAACAAGGCAAAAAGCTCATCATGATATCGTTTGGCAACAAATGCTCCGAAGTCACGGATGCCTTCTTCTGCAATTGAAACAATATCCTCTTCCGCTTGGACCGGCAGGCTGAATGGCATCAAGCGCGTCCGCGGCTGATCTCGGCTCTAGCGGTGGCTGCAGCAAAGAGCTCGTCCCTTGAACGGCTCCCAACTCCGCTTCTAACTCCCTCGTCGACAAAGCGCTGCATCTCGGCAATCTTATCCGTACGGGCTTGGTCTCTGCGGATCAGGTCCCTGACATAATCGCTAGCATTCGAGTATCGACCTGTCTTGGCCTGTGCTTCGACCCAGTCTTTCATGGGGTCTGGCAGGGATACATTCATCGTCGCCATTTGAGTCTCCTTCTAGGCCTTAGGACAGTGGCCGATGGCAAAGTTTGTCAAACTGACGATGAAGTCGCTATTTACGCCGTGAAGGGAATCGAACCGGAAACCTATGATTGGGCAGTTTAAGTATCTGAAACTCCAGACTTTGAAACGTAGTAGTATTTATGGAACTGCGCGGGACATATCCCTCCATATCCTTCCTTCTTGAGTTAATGCCGCGCAGGCATCGCCTATATGCCCCGGGTTTGCGAAGATCGCCTCGCGAGGTCCGATCTAGACGACTTCGCCGAGATACATAACAGCAACGCGATGACTGACGCGTTCGAAAGCCATATCGTGCGAGATGAAGACGAAGGCAACGCCGAGATCGCGCTGCAGGTCCATTAGAAGGTTGATCACCTGTGCCTTTACCGACACGTCGAGAGCCGAAACATGGCTAGACATCAGGCGATGCAGTGCGCTCCATGTAAGGCGATGAGTGTTCTGATAGATTTCGATTGCCTGCCGTTTCCCCGTCTGATCGAAATGTCGGACAACTGGTGGTATCGACATTGCCGCGGTATCGTGCCTGTTAGCTATGTGCCCCATTTCTAACATATGGCACGATCAATACCGTTTGGCTTCGTCGTGAAGGTCCGCAGAGGTCAACCATATTCGGCACGGCCTAGATTTTTCAGAAATTTCTTCAGGCAGAAACATGGACGCCGGCGAAAACATGTGAGGCTTCGGCTCGGCCGAAATAGTCACCGACACGCCGTTTGGATGACAAATTCCGAACCGACGTTTCTCGCGCGGCAAATCTCGGTTGCGAACGTTGGTCACTCGCTGCATCGCTCAGCTCTTCAACTCAATTCTCAAGATGTGCTCACTAACTTGACTCTGCATCGTAGTAATCGATGATTGTGCTACTGTTGGCAACCTTTCTTGCAAAGAGCCAGATGGTGACACCTCAGGAAGTGGAAGCGGGTCGGATCGACGTCCTGTTCGCCAATGCGGGCGGCGGCGGCATGCTGCCGCTCGGTCAGATCACGCAGGGGCATATCGAAGGCATCTTCGACCGCAATGTCACCTCAGTGATCTTCACCGTCCAGAAGGCGCTGCCACTGCTCGCCAGGGACGCGTCCGTCATCCTGACGGGATCGAGCGCCAGCATCGAGGGCGCGGCCGCATTCAGCGTCTATTCGGCGTCGAAGGCGGCCGTCCGCAATCTGGCAAGAAGCTGGGTGCTGGATCTGAAGGAGGCCGGAATCCGCGTCAACGTGGTCAGCCCCGGTCCGATCCGCACGCCTTTCCTTCTGGACCTTGCGGGTGACGATCCCGCCCAGCAGCAGGGAATGCTTGATTATCTCGGCACGCGGATCCCGCTCGGCCGTATCGGCGAGCCGGAGGAAATCGCCAAGGTGGCGCTGTTCCTGGCATCCGACGATCCCAGCTTCGTCAACGGCGCCGAAATCTTTGCCGACAGCGGCCAAGCGCAGGTCTGAAGAGTCATGGCGGCGGGAAGGTTGTCCCGCCGCCACTCAAGGCTTCTGCTGAGGCCGAGTATACGACGGAGACGACAAAGGGATCTCCCGACCGCCAGACGTTCTTGACTGTGTTGCGTGTGAGCAGCCGCAGCAACTCCTCTCGACGTTTCCTGGCACCGGAGAGAGCATCACATTCTGCGAACTAACACCGAATCCGAGCGCGAACCTTTTTCCAGGCTATCAATGCTGCTCAATTCCGGCTCTTTGGTCGCTATATCAGCTCCTATCGCCTAGAATTCTTCCCAGCTGTCGTTCGTCGGAACGGAGACCGACACCGCCGAACCCGCGCTTGAAAACACGCGCGTCAGCTTATTTGCCATTGCGCGGACGGGAGAAGCTGCAGGTGCATGTGCTCGGCTAGCGATCACTGCACCCCGTCCGCTCGAACCGGACTGCATGAATTCGGCTGCGCGCTCGCCCAGCCTAAACTGCTCCACGAGGTCCTTGAGCCTTGCCGATTCCATAGCAAGCGTTGCACCCGCAGCGTTTGCCTCTTCAACCATAGCCGCGTTTTGCTGGGTGACCTGGTCCATCTGGTTCACGGCGGTATTCACCTCGGCCAAGCCAACCGATTGCTCCTTCGCCGACGTCGCGATCGAGTCCATGTGCTGGTTCATCGTCACGATGTAGGACTCAATCGTTTTCAGCGCTTCGCCTGTCTGGCTCACCAGCTGGACGCCGGCCTGCACATCACCGGTCGAATTGCGAATGAGATCCTTGATTTCCTTGGCGGCCTTTGCGGAGCGCTGTGCGAGTTCGCGGACCTCCTGTGCGACGACGGCAAAGCCCTTGCCTGCCTCGCCCGCCCTTGCAGCCTCCACACCAGCGTTCAAGGCCAAGAGGTTGGTCTGGAAGGCGATCTCGTCGATGACGCCAATGATATTGGAGATTTCGCTCGAAGACTTTTCGATCTTGCCCATGGCGTCGACTGCATTTCGAACGACGTCGCCGGACTGACGAGCGCTTTCATTCGCTTGAACAGCGACGCTGCGCACTTCTTCGGCACGCTTGGAGGAGTTCGACACGTTTGCGGTGATCTGATCGAGCGCAGCCGCCGTTTCTTCGAGAGAAGCCGCCTGCTGTTCTGTGCGCTTTGAGAGATCATCGGCACTCTGGCTGATTTCCCGCGATCCGCTTTCGATGGAGCTTGTTGCGCCTGCTACCGATACCAATGTCGATCTCAATTGCTCTACGGCGCTATTATAATCGGACCGAAGGTTCTCGAAATCGTCTGCAAAGCGTTCCGTGAGCTGGAAGCCGAGATCGCCCGACGCCAAACGCTTGAGACCATTGGCCAGACCGCTCGTCGCTTGGGCCATGGCTTGTGCCCGCGCTTTGTCACGCTCGTCGTTGCGCTGACGCTCCTCCTCGGAGGACGCCCGTTGCTGGTCGGCCGCGCGCTCAAGTGCGCGCGTACGGAGCGCGTTGTCCTTGAAGACCTGGACTGCCCTGGCCATCGCGCCGATCTCATCCGATCGAGCGCCTCCCTCGATCTCATCGCCCAGATCACCAGCGGCCAGCTTGGACATGGTTGTGTTGATACGACCAATAGCGCCGCCTACCGAGCGCGCAAAGAAAAAGAACCCGAGCAGCGACAGCAGCGAGACGATCACCGTTCCAACGATCGTGGTCCAGAGTGCTTGCGCCGCGCCCGCGGCGACGTCGCTGACGTTCGAAGCCACCTCGAGCACGCCAATTGTCTGACCCGAAAAGTTTTTGAACGGCACGGCATTGATCACGAACGTCTTTTCGCCATCAACCGCTTCTTTCTGTACCGTTCTTCCTTGAAATGCCGCGGTCATCTCGTCGTCGGATAGCAGCGACCTCTCGCCCGTGGAAGCCTGGATGGCGAACTTGCCGTCGGCTGCGACATGCACGGTCACGTCGCCGTCCATCCTCGCGGCGAGCGGTTCAAAATAAGCGTTCGTCAGGCCAGTTCCGATATCGACCACCCCGATGGTCTTTCCCGCGCTCGTGATCGGAGCCGACGCGAACATCGACACCGCTGTCTTTCCAGGTTCAATGCCAGCGACGAGTTTGCCCGTCGAGAG
>Ga0247741_1001021_pt1 | contig 15403 bp, 15 predicted proteins | sample UWRJL213509R2_FD_180945 | JGI IMG/M metagenome (GOLD analysis project Ga0247741, IMG submission 180945) | Plant litter microbial communities from Arlington Agricultural Research Station in Wisconsin, United States - UWRJ-L213-509R-2 | ecosystem: Environmental > Terrestrial > Plant litter >... | reverse complement strand
CTTTTATACTACAAGAATATGTATTAGTAATTACATTAATAATGTTCATTTTATCGAATATTCGAGTATGCCGAGGCGTGCCCGATTGCATTCCCAACAGCTAATTTTCAAAATACAATATGCAACTAGATAAGATCAATGAGTGGTACCGTACGTATTCCTAGTTCGTAGCTGGAGATAAGAGGATTCATACTTTATCAGGGCCCAACCCATCCTGTAACCAACTTTCACCATCTGGCTCCTCGTAAATTTCGCCGTCAAAGTACCTAGTAGAGCTCGAAGGAAATTCCTATCATTGAATGAAAAGCAGCTGAGTTTCTCCTTGCGGGGATAATGTAAGGTATGTACGCACAAAGGACGGCGATAAAAGGAGAGTCTTCATCTCTACCGGCTCCGTATATTTAGCTATGTGAAGAATCAGCGTTCAGAATCCTACCTTTGCTAGCGTAAGGAAATTGATACCCACCATGAGATTCTTCGTCCTCGTTCTTGACCCCCTCGATATCTTCGACCAAAATCCTTTGCGGCGCAGGCGGAATGGGATGCAGAAGAATGCCTCTCCGTCCAACACTGGGTATTGGAATTCGATGACCAACCGTCGATCTTGCCCAGGAAAGTCCACTGACGCCAGCAATTAAGCCGATATGTGGCCCATCTCTCCAGAATGGGTCTGGAAATACCTCCTCTCGCTGTAATGTGCGGTACCTTGCAGGTTTCATTGGGAAGATTCCAAGAACCAACCTATGCAGGGACAGCTCATGGCGTCTTCTGAACGCGAGCTTCACACACTCATACCCAATGGGCAAGAAGGAAAGAAACGCAAGTATCTGATAATTGTCAGCCGAGCTCATCAGTGAAAGGAGAGTACTCATACTTGGCCATATGTTAAGCTATAGTTCTCCTCGACATACATCAATTGCAATGCATATCCCCAAGAAATGAAGACCAGTGTTTCGAGAAAGACATGCCTTCCAGGATGGACATTGTCTGCAGCCTCACTGGGTAAGACTTGAATATTATAATCAAATATACAGACTTTGAATAGTACTAACCTCACAATATCAATCCAATGGCTACAAGACATTGCTTAGCATGTCTGCTCGTCGAGCGAGAAAGCAATATACTCACAAGAAGGGTATCGGGAGAGTGTGCAAAATATGACTGGCTGAAGAAAGGGAGTCAGCAAATTTTCTCCAGATCTCCAATGTTTTAGCCACCGCACCAATGAGTACTCCATTTCCTAGGCTGAGTAACAAGATAAACACGAGCGGATAATATTGAGTGGCCCAGCATGAAATGTTGGAAAAAATCGCTAGGATAATGTCCCAGGGATGCGACATGTGATATAAGAAGGTCATAGAAGGATGATATTCTTCTATAACAAAGAATTAGTAGTGTAAGGTGTTGAAAGCTGGGAAGTATAGAACCAAGGCGGTTTCTCCACTCATCTCTTACGCATTGCGCCCTCCACACACCAATCACTTGCAAAGACAATAGGAGTGTTGATGCAAACCCCACCGTAAGTGTAAAGGGGAACCCAGGGAGATACCATAGCTGCACCAGGCATCTCACCATGTAAACCCTGGGGATTTGGAAGATATGGAGCCCAAGGCAGAGTACTGCGGGGACTGTAAAAGAGGGGTTGAGGACCAATCTCTCACCGGTACCAGAAGTTGTAGATATACAACCCCCAGCTACCAGGCGGACAACAGAGATAACATATACTGCTGTAAAAAGACACATAGTGAGTATAAGGTACACTGTGTTGGGATGCACTGGGCGTTTGAACCACTGGCTGGGCTTGATTGGGGCCAAGGAGAATAGATGCATCGTCGTGGGAGAGAGCATTAACGACACAGCAAACAGCGCATCATCAGATGATAGTTTGTCAAGAAGGAAAGCTGCCAATGTGGCCGCTAAGATGGCGAAGAGTTGGAAGAATAGGGTGTAGAAACAAATGCGGATCTGTTCCAACTCGCCAGGTCTTGCGCAACTGATGAGTATGGCTATTGTGATGTGGTTTTGGTATGATCGTGAGGATCTCCTGAGTGGTATAGCGCTGCAGACTTACCAATTCCAACATGCGACAAAAAAGCTATGAGGCAATGAGCTGTTAATCAATGCGAATAGGATGATTGTTACTCAGACTCACTAGCCAACCGTACAGCGAAACCTTGCATGTCTGGGTCAACATCCTTGCACTCTCCCGTTGGCATGTGAGGATTGCAAGAAAACTCGAAGGGGACGGCAGGTGGAGTTTGGAGATGGCGGTGGACGAGGGAGGGTATGTATACAATGTGCAGCTGTCGAATGACATGGCTGTGGTAGTAGGTAACGTGTTTGCCTCGAGGCAAACACGATGTTGAGGCTGTTGCACGTTTCTTTTGATTACTCAAGTAGAAGTTGTGCATACGAGTATTTAGTTTATTTGGTACGCAAACAGGACATTCCCCACAACTGCACCGTTGAAATCGGCCTACATAAAACGAGCAACGAGTGCGAGTTGTGGAAAACGAGCTCCGATATATTTATGGGGGCTAAAGATTACGGCTTTTGGGTTACAGTAGCTCATGATGCGAGGCGTGGCCATCCATTCATCACGGCTACATACGCCACACTCAGCTCGTTATTCATAAGATCCAGCATAGACACTTCATGCTACTTGGTGTCAATTATTTGCTCGAACTGACATTACATAAAGCAATACATGGATACAAGTCGAGCGCCTTGGCGATGCCCACCAGGGGTCGCGTTGGGTTTCGACATGGGCGTAGGGACGATGAATAGAGTACGAATGATCAAGAAGTGAACTTGTTAGGAACGCACCTGTGCTCAGCTTTTTCCGAAATCCAAACACCTCTGTACACGCGAAGGTGAGCCTTATCCTCGGGCCTCTTCAGTTCCGTCAGGAGCGTGTCGATCAAAGCCAGGGCCGGTTTGTATGCGTTGAGTGATAGATGACTTCGCGAGAGAGAAAGGGAATATTAGCAATCTCGATCTCGTCATTCGTGAAATGGGGTATGGGGAAACGGGGTAGCTGGAAGTTGAGAAGAAAGGGGACAAAAGGACTTCAACGATATACAAGTGGTACTCACAGCCCAGCTAACCGCGTCTCAAGACTATGTTTCAAAAAGATTCTCTTCTCCTTCTTCGCCCATGCGATGTTGTCGGTTAGGGTTTTGATTTGGATAGGTGCGCTAGAGGGGATGGACGTGAAGAAGTCTAGGAGGGTTCGGACTGTGGGTTTGGTTAGTATTTGTTATTTGGGCTAGGGAATGATAGGAAGAGAAACGGAGAGATGAGGAGAGGGTGTAAAAGGATAAGAATAAAGAGAAAAGAAGCCTCAGCTTGATGCAAGTTTCCAAATCCGAAATAGACGCGTCTACATCTCGAACATGCGAGATGACGCGACAGAGACGGAACCGTTGCACCCCCACACCCAAAACAAATTGGATTCGAATCCAAAACGAAAAAGAAAACGAAAATAACGCAGTACTCACTCAATTTGGCCGTCTTTGCCTTGGCCGTCGAACTCATGAACGCGCGCGATTGGGTTATAACGTCTGCAAGGCCTTGGGCATTTCTATTTGCGTGATTTGAGTGATGGCGACAGAGGTCGTTAGTCCGGAGGACCGCAATAAAGCACGGATGAAGGGCAAGTGCGGGTAGTTGAGCGCGAGGCCAAGGGAAGGGAGGAAAGCATGTAAGGGAGGTGGACGTAGAGGAGGAATAGGGAGCAGAACACGAGAGAGGTGACAAGGCACAGCAGGGCAGAGAATGAAGAATAGATGGGAAAGGGGAAAGAAACATGATCAGCATCGACCAACCATACAAAAACGACAACACGTACTTCTGATCCCTATACAACTCTCCAAGCTTAACAAGGGCCACTTCTTGATCGCGCAGGATCTGGGCTTGGGTTTCGTCTGTTGGTGGATGTTGTGGATCGACGGGGTTTGGCGCTATATTAGAGAAGGTGAGTTATTAGGTTATTTAATCAGGAGATATAGAGCCGGAGAAAAGAGAGGAGCAACATGCACGGATGTGGAGGGTCCAAACCAGCCCAAATCCACTACCGAGTAGAAGCAGGTAGGAGGCAGAAACGACATGCAAGACCCAGAATTAGCCTCAGCTACCGCGAGGATTGCAACGAACGCAAGAGAAAGGGAGAGAAAAAGGGAAAGACGGCCCACCTGAACCCATTCCGCCCAAAATTTGCTTATACAGCCCCTCTGCCTTTCTCGGGTCCTTGGAAGCGCATGCTTCGGCTTCTGCGAGAAGAACAGGGATCGACGCCGAGGGTTGGGCCATCGTTGATACCAGTCTTGATGTTGGTATAGTCGCTCGTTGGCTAGACCCAGATGCAGTAGCACAGGGCAGACTAACGTCGAGGGTGGTATATGCTAGAGGCGGTGTCACAAAGAAATATGCAGTCTATCAAGTCGAATTTCGCCTGAGAGTAGAGCAAGTCTATCCAACGAATCAGCCAGAAATGTAGAGTCCCGGTCAAGACACGATCAGCAAGAACTAGCTGACGCGTCTCTTGATCCGTGGGAACATCTCACATGACGCGTTGCCAACGGTCCGGTCGAGCAACCAGCCACGTGGTCGAGTACTTAGCGCCCGTTGTAATTTAGCGCGCGCCTCTACTGAACGACGGAGACGGCCACTCGAATACATAGATTATCCACACGAGAAAAATCATTGATTTGAATTTCAAAGTTCAGTACACATGGAGTATTTGCACTTGTCCAAGAATGCGTTTACCGAAGCTCTAACATTCCAAAGCCCACATGTCCTATCAAACCTCCTTAGTCCCATACTGTCAGTGCTCGTGCTCACTCGATGGGGATCAGCTTCTTCAATGCGCCTGTAACATGGCTATAGAAGCAGTGAATTTGAGAACCGTACTACAAGGACTGAAACGGGTGAACTGACGTAGACTCCTTGAACGTGAGACAAAAAAAAGTATGTGCCAGTGAGTAGCAGGGTCATGGGAAAGGCAACCCACCTGCGCCCATTCCACCCAAAATCTGCTTATATAGCCCCTCTGCCTTTCTCGGATATGTGGAAGCGCATGTTTCTGCTTCTGCGAGGAGGGCGGGGATAGACGCCGTTGCCGTTGTTGGTTGGGGCATCGATCGTGGTGGAATTTATTACAGTTGGGTCAGATAAAATATATCGTCTCTCAGACTCTGGGTGGTCAATAAAGTGACAAAGACAGAGACGAAGAGTTCGACAGAGAGATCAGGAGTTTTCACAGTATATCGAGCGGTATAATTTTGCCCGAGAGACTAGAGATGGACGAAAAGTAGAGCCCTGGTAAAGACACGATCAGCAAGCACGAGTTGACGTGTTTCTCCCGTGGGAACATCTCCGACGATGCGTCCTTCCCACGAGAGACCTAGAAATCAACTAAAAATATCTCAAGAACGGCTGAATATTATATTATGATCTAGGCTGGAGAGTACTCAGATTTGTATAATTCTAATCCCCAAAATCTTGGTGCTAATCAAACTATTTTCCAACTGCAAACTCTTTTTTGAGCCAAATAGACCAAGTCGATGGTCGTCGAGAAAGATTCGCGTGCATTCCTCCAGTTCCTCATAGCTACCGCCTTCAAACTACACGGTGGACCCCAAAGGGCGTTCCTGCCACTGGGCGAGAGCAATTTAAATTTTCTATGAGCAAAAAACGCGTGAATTGACGTACCGAGGACTGTAAAGACAGAACGGTCCTCGTATCTACTGGTTCGGAATATTCAGGTTGGCAAAAATCAGTATGTTGGAAGTGTTCCTTGGTCAGGACAAGTAACTTGCCACGAAACTCCTCGTCAACAGTCTTTCTGCTCTTGGTGTCTTCATCTACAGGCCTTTCTGATACAGGTAGTATTGGCACCAGAAGCATGTTTCTCGTTCCGACAGGTTGTAGTGGGGTTGGATGGTCAATGGTCAGCCTTGTGGCGACTCTTGCCCAGGAAAGTCCACATAGGGCTGCTATAGAGCCAATATGTAGCCCATCTCTACAGAACGGATTTGGAAACACATGCTCGCGCTGCAATGCAGGATAACTTGCAGGCTTCATAGGCAACATTGCACGGATCGGCCTAAGCGCTGAGAGCTTATAAGTCCTTCTGAACGCAAGCTTCAAGCATTCATTTCCAATAGGCAAGAATGAGAGTGCGGCAAGGATCTAATGTCCATTAGTCAAGACCAACAATGGATAAGACGGAACCCATACTTGGCCATATGTTAATTCATAGTTCTTTTCCACAAATAGTATTCCTAGCGGAAAGCTCCAAGAAATGTAGGTCGTCATTTCAACCACCGCATAACGTCCAGGGTGGATGTTGTCTGCAGCTTCACTGTGTAGACCAACATATTATAATCGGATACACAGTGAAGTAAATTAGGACCAACGTTACCACATCAAACCAACACCTACACTGTTATTTAGCACGCGTTCCAACGAATAATAAAAATGAGTGCTCACATTATTACTGTAAGAAATGTGCGTCGAAAATGGCGTGCGAGGGCTACATAATTAACTGGAAAAAAAGTGATTCAGTCAACCCACTCTGATTCTAAGTTGGTATGTGTCGTACTAATGAGAGACGTAATCCACAGGAACAAGAAAGCAATATAGACAACTGGCACTGCCTGACTGCCCCACAGCACAATGTTCGTACAGAGCGCCAGAATCCGCCAATGGACGAGACGCATACGCTCCATGTAAGCCATATAGGGTCGCCGATACGATCCTATCACAAGAATCAGTCGTGCAGCGCATTGAGAGCTAAGAAATAAGCTACCAAGGCGGGCCCTCCATTCATCTCTCACATATTCTACTTGCCATACGCCGACCATTTGCAATGACAATGGTAATGTCATCCCAAACCCCGCTATCACCGAAATGGGGAACAGAGGGAGTTACCACGTCAGCACTATATACCTCAACACAGAAGACCCGGATATCTGAAAGATGTGCAACCAAAGGCATAAAAACCCAAGGATTGTGAAGGGAAGGTTGAGAGTGATTGTCCCGTAGCCGTCAGGTTCGCAATCTGTATGTGCGATGCGGGTGACAGCGATAACATATACTGGCACGAAAAGACACACGGTGATTACGATGTACACCATGTTGATGTTCACTCGTTTGAACCAATGCAAGGGCTTTGCTGGCGCCAAGGAACATGCGTGCATCGTCGCGGGGGAAAGCATTAATGCCACAGCAAACAGTGCATCGCTGGGCGATAACTGGGCACGAAAGAAACTCGCCCATGTGGCTATCAAGATGGAGAAGAGCTGGAAAAAAAGTGGGTAGAAACAGATGCTGATCTGCTTCAGATCGCCATCTTTTGCAGTGTTTAGGAGAATGGCTGTCGTAGCGCCATCCACGTCAGGAGGTTTGGTACCACAGGTGGTATCGAGAACTTACCCATGCCAGCATGCGACAGAAATACTGCACGGCAGATCATTTGTTAATAATTGCTCGTCTGGGGAATGATTATACTCACTTGATAGCCGAACAGCAAAACCTTGCATGTCAGGGTCGATGTCTTTGCAGCTCTCGTTTGTTGCCATCGTGAATGTTGAAGGTGTTGAAGAGTAAGGTGAGGCAGTGGTCAAAGCAGGCCACAATAAAGTAGTCTCCAGATTCCCAATACAGCTTTTTCCTGGAGACTTCTAGACAGGACAAATGTTCGGTATTTCGGACGCGACTTCATATGGGGTAAGGTTTGAATATTAACACCACTTGCAATCTTTCCAAGTTCTTCTTGCCCCATCCGATCTCCACTTTTCCACATTCTCATATTGTCGCTATTCGCAGATAGTTGATTCAATGGTAAAACCATAGTCGTACTTGACATAAAAAGGTCTGTTTGAGTAGGGCTTTGACGTCTGAACCGGCCGCCTGGCCTCTGAACTCGGCATTTCGAAGTCGCAAAAAATGTAGTGCCATATCGTTCTACGTGTAAATGTCCATTTCACATACCATTATCTCTGTTTGCCATCCCCGATCACAGCTTGTCATCCTATCCCAAGATAGTAGTACTGATTGCCTGCGAGTTCTGTAGATGAGACAAATTCATTGTATAGTACAGCCTCTATTCCTCCGCCGATTCTCCGTCGTGCCTTGCTACTCATATCATATCAGCCACATGGAGTTAACGGGCGCTACTTACTGATTCATTCATTATCCACCGCCCTGCACTGCGATGTCACCGGCACTTCTCAGTTACCTGTCAAATGTATCTGTGTTCTATTTGAAGCGTAGCGGAGCTCACAGTCTCAGAGAGTAACAAGGTTTACATGTCAAACGGCTAATTCCAGTCCTAATATACTATACACCTCAGAAGTGCAGTGTAAACGCTAGGAGACAGTGCGGGTGCTGGAGAATTCAACATACCAGTCGATGACTACTGCCCGCCGAGACGCATCTCTCATCCACCGCGAGCCATTTTATCATGGCTATTGAGCATGTTAGGCCGGATTTCAATATGAGCTGCCTCCAACAATTCTGGCGACCAGGAACATCCCTTTGGTCGTGAATTTGATCAGGCTCTCACTGAGTCTCCTGCTGATATTCTCAAGAATGATTTTCAAGGATGAAGATACGGCGGATATGAAGGATTTCCCACGAAGTGGCTTGAGCTCATAGTTCACATCTCAACTATGTACCCTGGTTACAATCGCCCTGTAAGCGAACTTTCCTTCTTGTGATATTTGTGCGAATGTGAAACACAGTGAACAACTACGGTAGTGTAGGTGGGGGAGTGAAAAGGAGGACGAGTCAACGAGCGGTCCCCTTTCCACGGCCCGATGGCATGCAGGCGGATGAATCTCAAACGCCATCGGTCCTTCTCTACTGAAAGTTGTTGATGTTTAAAAGTATGAATCGGATGACAAGGTGTGGTGGGCAGGGAGAAAATACGTGGAGACCGAAGTCGAGACGTCGACGAGGGAGGCGCGAGGTGCAGGTAAGAAGTGAAGGTACGCAGCGGCTGTGTCGCACATGTCACACAAGTAGGCGCACCCGCATTTCGCACGGGTGCTTTCAACCAGAAGGCTTGAGAGCAAATAGCGCCTCGAATTTTGCAGAACGAATGGATTTGTACTGCGTAAATGAATTCTGGCGCTACAGTGATTGTATTTAAGCAGCCATATTTCGGGATCTAGTCTGGTACCTTGGAGTTATGCACTTGATATCTATTCGGACGGATGAGAACTCGGTACTCAGTTCGGACTCTGGCCTCGTACCTGCTTCACCAAATGCAGAAGTTCACATCCATCGATGCCTAGTCTCTGAATTTCTTCCTGCGCATAGGATGGGTCGCACTGCCAGGTCTATTCCCTGTGTGTGAAAGCATAGCGATTCTTTGAGATACAAGCGATTCCACTCCCCTTTGACGATCGAGGAGTACTTGTATCCGTTTGGCTTGACATTTATATGTCATGGGTGTGGTTCCTCCACTGCCATGATACTAAAGGGACTGTTTGTGAGGGCCACATAGTCGATGTCGCCTGTGGTCATTATTGAAATGTGAAGCTACCATGAGAACGGATTAGGCGGATCAGAGGACCGAATTTAGAACTGCACTCACAACCCAGCTATCCGTGTCTTAAGACTGTGTTTCAAAAAGATTCTCTTCTCCTTCTTCGCCCATGCAATATTGTCGGTTACGGTTTTGATTTAGATAGCTGCGCTAGAGGGGATGGACATGAAGAAGTCTAGGAGGGTTCGGACTGTGGGTTTGGTTAGTATTTGTTATTTGGGGTGGGGAACGATGGGAAGAGAAATGGAGAGGTGACGAGAGGGCGAAAAAGGACAGGAATGAAGAAAAGGGAAGCTTCTGGGCGTGAACCAAGTTCCTAAAACCGAAATAGACGCGTCTCTAAATCTCGAACATGCGAGATAACGCGACAGAGACGAATATGTTGCACAAAAAAAAATTGTTCGAATCCAAAATGAAACCAAAATGAAAAATAACGCATTACTCACTCAATTTGGCCGTCTTTGCCCTGGCCGTCGAACTCATGAACGCATGCGATTGGGTTATAACGTCTGCAAGGCCTTGGGCATTTCTATTTGCGTGATTTGAGTGATGATGCCAGAGGACGCCAATCCGGAGAACGGATGAGGGGCAAGTGCCCCATCCCGCCAAAAATCTGCTTGTACAGCCCCTCTGCCTTTCTCGGATCTGTAGATGCGCATGCTTCGGCTTCTACGAGGAGGGCGGGTATTGATTGTGTCGTTGTTGCGGGTTGCACCATCGTTTATGGTAGTGTTGACTATAGATACTAGACGCAGATAATAAAACAGCAGGCAATCTTGGTTTAGACTCCGGGTGGTGAAGGAAACAGACGAGGTGGTCACGGTACGCCGAGACTAGTAGTTCCTGCCGTCAATCAACCCAGATAAGAGCACAGTCTATCCACCGAGCCAGCAAGAGACGAGACGGAAAGTAGAGTCCTAGTCAAGACCAAGGCGAAAGCAAGCTGACGCGTCGCTGAATTCGTGGGAACATCTCAGATGACGCGTCGCCACGGTCCGACCGCCGGCTAGGCACGTGCTATTGCAGTTAGCGCCCGTATGGGCGCGCCTTTATTGAAGGTTTGAGCCGGCTTCCTGAATAAATACGATTAAATTGACTCTCAAATTTGTGTACCTCAGCTAGGATCAAATTATTGCCCAACTCTGTTGTGGAGCAATAAGTCCAAGGGGGCCGATGTTGGGCCGTGACCCAGGGCTGAAGGAGACGCCCCAAAAAATTTGGTATTGGTAGTTAACAAAAAAATTTGTACAGTTTTAACTAGCATTGGAATAAGTATCAGTGGTTTATTTACTTTATGCTAATGTTAGAGCCGGTGGATATGTTTTGTGGTATTTTCAAACCGTGACGGTTTGGGCGCTTAAAATGGCAGACAATCTAACCGCATCACTAGGGTAAGTACCAGCAGCTGTGTGTTTATCTCTCCTAATGTCCTCCTATGACGTATCAAAGGGATATAAGATATTTATTAGCATACCAATGATAGTGTACTGTATAAATTACCAAAATCCCAGAAGACTAACATAGGTTATGTTTTTCCGTATAAATATTGATCGCTACGGTATGTTATTCCCGCGATGGGGGGGGAGGGTCAACCCGACGACCTTAAAAAAATTTGCCAGCCCCATGCAGTAAATGTTTTTTTGGGACCCCCTTGGCGAGAACCGATGTAGAAATCTACCAAAACCTCCACTTCAACTTCCCCTATTAAATGTTAGACCTCTTGGAGGAATGGATGCTTTCTTGGTTCCAGGGCATGGCGTCAGGTTGATCCTTCTTCACGAAAGATATTGAAAACTTTGGATATCGTTTACAAACCCTATGGGAGATCTCAAGCTTAACATTCGTTCTAAAGTTATTCCTAGATCTCCTCCTAGATAACTTAGCTGACCGTCTAAAATATGATATCTCAACTAGTAAGTACAGTAGATTTTAAACGAGCACAGATTTGGCCAAAAAAAAGAGAATATATTCAACAGTTGAGATGGAATTCCACTGGATAGCCATTGATGAAAATTTACGAACTCAGAGACCATGAACCATCCTTTTTCAGGTCATATGAGGCGTTGTCTGGCCTTCTCGATGGTTCAGCCTGGTGTGAATCATCCAGTTTTGCAGGATCTGTCCTCTCTGAACGATGGGACGCTTTACTAAAGGAGCCAGTCCACGGGCTATTGGCGGATAACAGGGGTGATGTGAAGTGGACGTGAGCACTCTGGAGATCTGCATCTTCATCTCCATTAGCGAATGCCGGGTCAACGGCTGACCCAGCGCTCTTGAAGCTGTGGGTGCTCAGGCTGCCAGAGAACCGACTGGTAGTCATTGGCGTCCCAGGGATAGGTGGGAGAGAGGGTGGGAGAGGTTGTGCAAGCTTCGTTACATATCTGGGTGGAGGGAGTATATCGTTCGACGTTACAGTTACATTTGGCGGTGTGGGAAGGGGGTTTTTTGTGGGATATCCTGGGCCATTGTAAATTGCTGAATGGCCACTTGAGGTGCCAGTCGTCCGATCCAAGTGGACCGTTTTGTTCTGGAGAGTGTTGGATCGCGTGAGTTCGACGGTCAAGTCAGCACTATCTGGGGTATTTGAGCGAGTCTGAGTCTGAGGTTCGGCAAGATTCTGGTGGTAAGGAGCATATGGGGTGTAGGGTGGAACAGTATTGGAGCTCTTCTCTTTGACATACGAAGAGTAGCCACCATAACCAAGATCAGTGTAGGACGGTGCTCTGTTTTCCATAGGGAATGGGAGCACCAGGTACTGATCAAATGAAGAATTGAAAGGCGGTTGTTGGGACGAATAGCCGTTGTAGGATTGAGGATTATACATTGTAGGCAAAGGGCTGGTGCCAGCCTTTTCTTCGAGCCAACTCTCGATGCGTTGCTTCCAAGCTTGGTCCATGGCTTCTCCATAGCGTTGGAAGGTAGATATGATGAGAGCTCCATAGATAAAGCCTATACCCAGTACGATGGTGATGATGACCCGTACAGCTAGGAGGCCTCGATGTGACAGCGGTGCTGGAGGAGCGTCCGGCGAGCCAGTTCTCCAGATGAATGACATGATGCAGGCGATGTAGAGGATAATAGACCAGGTAAGCCAGATCACTGGCATAGCCAGTAAGACCCACACATTCCACCATATGACCGTCTTCGTCCTTTTGGCTTCCTAGAGACACGGAACAGAATTATGAGCACCACAGTCATCGGACCTGAAACATACCACACTTACCAATGCCCACTCGGCCGCTTTGTATGTTTTCCGCATACTACCAAACCGAATGATGTACATGCATCCAAAGAGCAAACTCATAAGAGCGCAAATTAACGAGAAGAGAGCCGTGTATCTCGATACGGGATCAACAGCAGCAGCATCAATCTGCAGGATCGACAAAATCGCACTGCAATACCGATCAGAAATGAGTCAACAGAACAAACTAGGGACTTACGATAAAAGTAAAACAGAAATGATGTTAAAAGTCTTCCACTCCCGCATTACAGAGTCGATGAAATTCTCCCAAGTCTGCTTCAGTTTCTTATATTGTGGCAGGACATTCGTAGCCTCGAGATTGTGGAAATCGTGGTTCTTGCCCTCACTCGCCGTCTCGAGAGCCATCTTCTTGATCTCGGGTAAAGTTAGATCAGCCTCCTCAAATATACGAGCTACGCGTGAAAAGTAGAGTGACGGCATGCGAAGGAGGATGTGCAGGTAAATTTGACTAGGCAGTGTGCCTAAGATAAACTTCACTGCCATCTTGCCGTAACCGCCCTCCGATTTGATCTCTGCTGATTCTGGGCCGAATATGTCTTCGTAACGCCCCGAGAATGGATGGCGGAGGAACCTTTTGACCCGAGCCCAGATTGAACGACGATTTTTGAATGGAGGCAAATCACCCGGATAATTATTAGATGGGTTTGGAAATGGTGGATACATCGGGTCGAAAAGGCGGTAGGGCTCGATCGGAGGAGAGTAGTGTGACTGATACGGATGGTACGGTGTCTCAGACCGAGGCGGGACTGGGGTAGATGGTCTCGCCGTAGGTACCTTGCCCGACCAGTCAGGGGAAGGAGGCCGAGACCCGTATGGTAGTTGAGTAGGTAGACGGGGAGGGCTTCCTGTAGATGTATGTCGAGGCGGTACCTCATACACGGGATACGGACTGCTTATTGGATATGGGGTTTGAGAATCCACGGGCTGACTCTGGGAATACTGCGATGGGCCTTGCGACTGTGGCGCGCTTGGCCGGTCCCCATAGCTTGGGTATGAACTAGAACCCGGATTGTATGGCGCTGGACTTTGTGTGCTTGTTGGGGGAGCAGTTGGGTAAGACTGTGAAACTTGGTCACAGGAAGGCGTAGCATTGTGACAGCTAGGAGTCGTGCTTTGTGGAGGCTTCGTAGGAGTCTGCGACTGGGAACCTTGGTCGCCAAAGGGCGTAACGTTGTACCAGCTAGTAGTCGTGGTTTGCGAAGGTTTTGGTGCGTTTTGCGACTGAGAGCCTGACCCGTAATATGGAGTTGAGGACGTCCAGGCGGGATCCGATGCAGCGGGAGTACCTGCAACTGGGATATCATCGAAAGTAAGGTTATCCGAGGTGGGCTTGTTCGTCTTGTGGGCCTGGATTTGGGGCCGGGGTCGGAAAGGGTCATTTGCAACAAATGCATCTGTCTTCTTCTTGGCCGGATTCCTACCACTGACGGCAGCAGGTGCAGAAATAGGTTTCGAAAGATTTGTCGAGTAAGGTGTAGCTGGTGCGGCAGGAGCACTATAAGACTGTGCACTAGCTGTAGTTTGATATTGTAGACCAGGGTATGCTTGGGGAGAGGAAGCATATGTCATTGGTCGAAGATTTGGAGACTGGGAGTTGGACTGAGTCCCAGAGTTATACATCGATGCAGACTGGCCCGGTGTTTGCGTCGGCCTCCCCATCTGGACAGGCGCACTTTGAGTCGTACTGCCAGAGTAAGGCGATATGGCATATGGAGAGGAAATGGGCGCTTGTTGGCTTATTGTTCCTGGACTAGACGAAAAGTTAGGCCCAGGAGTGTATGGAGTGTAGGAATAAGATGAGATAGGTGGTCGAGGTGAACCATATCCATGCAAAATTGGCTGTTGAGTGGCCAACGACTGATTCGCGCTAGGTTCTTGTATTGGTTCCTAAAAGCAGAAGATTATTAGCTGTCGGAGCAAAATTTACGAAATAAAAACATGCCACGAAGTTGGAAGGAATGATGCCCGTACGACCATTTAGCTGGCCATCCCACCAATCAGCTCCTATATCACGCCCTACGATGGTGATAATATCTCCCTTTTCAAAGCCTAGATCTTCTTCTGCGGTAGGTTCGAATTTGTGCAACGCCCGCACCCGCATTCCAATATTTAGCTGTTCAGGTATCAAAGCTGTTGAAGCATCAGTAGCTCCAGAGAGAGTATGCGACCGAGTTTGGGTAGTATCTGTCGCAGAAACCCTGGAGACTGTGTCTGCTCCACTAGCGCTCTGGCCATCCGTGGAGTTACCTCGAACAAAGCTAGGAAGCGGTGGTGGAGGCGGTGGAGGAACGAAAGGGACAGTCGGCCCGGGTGTAGATGAAGTTGGTTCGGTGTTGGAAGCGAGGCTCGTCTCAGGCTGACGATCTTGAACATATGCTGGTGTTGATTGCGGGCCAGCGGACTCGGTCAGTTTGGTTCTGCGAGACATGACTGGTACAGATGGCAAAATGTTAAGGCGGATTTATATATCAGTATGATCTGCGGCTTTACTGATCAGGCACATATATTCATGGCCTGGGCGCTAACCGGGTTCAATATTTCCAAGGGGGCCCCGGGATGTCGGGCTGGCCCGGCTGGGGCTGGAG
>Ga0247741_1001020_pt1 | contig 15421 bp, 12 predicted proteins | sample UWRJL213509R2_FD_180945 | JGI IMG/M metagenome (GOLD analysis project Ga0247741, IMG submission 180945) | Plant litter microbial communities from Arlington Agricultural Research Station in Wisconsin, United States - UWRJ-L213-509R-2 | ecosystem: Environmental > Terrestrial > Plant litter >... | reverse complement strand
GTCTGGTCGCAGGCTGGTGGGAATCGAGCCTTGACTCCACTTTGTATACATCGAAGCTCATCGAAGCTCATCTGTACCTTGTTCTTATTTCATCCACCCATGTGCCCACTGCCGTTGTACAAGAATTGAACTGCATAATTGGCAATTGGCTCCATTTTCTCAATATGGACGTGCTCCCTTATTCGTCTGGAACACAGAACGTGGTTACGAACGATTCCAAATTCATTATAAAATTCATTATCTATATTATAGAAGACGTTCCTTATATTTCGTTGCCTATCCGTTGCCTATCCACTACTCTTCCCTGCCAGGGCAGTATTGTATATGTACCCACAGTGGCTCTCGTCGTCCAAGAGGCACGCTCACACTAATTCACAATCACTGATTCTTCTTCTCCATCTCCATCTTCACCTTCTGATCACTGAGCCCGCCCGCCTAGGCTCGTCACCGTCACCGTTGCTGGATAGGATGAAGGATGATCAAGTGCACTTTGACTCTGGAGACCTATTCGAATTCTGCCCTCTTTCACATAAGAGTCTCTAGGGTAACGTTCTCCGAGCTCACAATTACATGTACTCAGCTTGAGCTCGAGCCGTCTAGCTTTGACTCTGGACACTGGTTCTGATCTTCCTTCACCTTCCACGTATGTGTCTCTCAGGCTAAGATGATGTTCTTTGAGCTGGCTATTGTATGCAGTCCCCGCTTAGTGATCTTCCACATACAAGTCTCTAAGGTGACCTTAAGCTTCTCCAAGCTCACAATTATGTTTCTGCTTGTATTTATCTTCCACTACAATACGAACTCTCTATATCCCATATAACTAATCTGATATCCAGTCTATCGCCTACTATTGATCAATCACCAAGCGACTTTGCAACTCGTCGACGCGCTGGCCCTTCAGAACAATACTATTCAACATAGGGACACATCTCCCCGTAATCACAGATTGCCATAGTGATGATGGATCAGCGCTCCTCTGAAGCGGATGTTTAGCGCTCACGAGCCGCACCAGTTCAATAACCCAGAACGCTCATATCGCTCGCATCACGCCCCCATATCTCGCTAACGCCTATGCGCGCGCGCGCGTATGTCGAAGTCCAAGGCGGACCCAGCGCTAAGCGCTAAGCGTCGATATTCGGTCCTAAGTACCCGGAGGGACGAGCCTGAGGTAGAATATACGAACCAACTCCCGCTCTTACTCCCACACACCCCCACCGCCACAGCCTACAAATATAAGCGCTCGCTTCACGTCTGCAGGTGGCCCGTGGGCCGTGGATGAAATCATAGTGGTGTAAACCACTATGATACATTCTATCCTATCCGCCACCCGCTAACCGCTAACCGCTGCCATCCAAGGTTATTATCGATAACCAAGATTATAAACAATTCAATGGTGAATGGCAGTGCTACTGATACTGCTGCGCGTCGAGTTTAAATCTGACTGACACAGTGCTCTGCTTACCTCGCTTCGACGGATCGACACCCATCCAGACTCTCGAGCTCGCGATCGCGTCAGCAGTAAAGCATGGGCCCGGGATTCATATTCAATACCAATCGTGAATCGTGAATTCGCTTCGATGACAGAGCCAGGGATACGTCTCACCGACGGCTAGGATCGGCTAGACCCCTGACCGCCGGAGCGATCGCAGAGGCGAGACAAAACTCGGGCTGGCGAGAGACTCCAGACAGGAAGCGTAAGGAGGGGTCTGATCGATGACAACGGCTTTGTTATGCATCGACGTCAGCTGGAAATGTATTTTAGAGTCTGTCCGGCAACCATAATACGAGATAATACGGTTGTATTATCCAGTGGTATTATTCCCACACTCCCAAAATGGGCTGGTCGTGGCATCAGAGATTTTCCCCCGCGCCGGTGCATCGGCATTCAGAACGTTTGCTCGCCGCCATTTTTGATGGGAGCTCGTCGTTGGCAACAGCGAGCTCCCGTACCTCAGCAAGTACCGCCTCTACTTCTCTGAAAGTTGGTATATGTATTTAAATAAATGTATAATAAATTCTTATGTACAAAAAAGCCTGGTTGGGGTAACAACTATGATAAAAAATGCACTTTATCACCACAATTTGTGTCTTATTTATAGTGGCTATATGGGACTTAGCTTCAAATAAAGGTTTAGATGACGCAGCTGGGCATATATCACAAATTAAAAGAGTCATTTTGATAAAAAAAATTTTCAACATTAACTAGAGATATGCGAGCTCGCTATCGCCAACGACGAGCTCGCATCAAAAATGGCGGCGAGCAAACGTTCTGAATGCCGATGCACCGGCGCGGGGGAAAATCTCTGATGCCACGACCAGCCCATTTTGGGAGTGTGGAAATAATACCACTGGATAATACAACCGTATTATCTCGTATTATGGTTGCCGGACAGACTCTTACCTATGGAGTAAACCTTCAATCGGGTAAATAACGGTAAGATGAGATGCATTCGAGTATTGCAATGCAATGCAATGTAAACGACTGGCTAGTCGACCGTAGATCGCTCTAGGTAGGCTCCATGGCCAGGCGCATGCTCCAGTTCTCGCGTGATAATTGACGACAATAGTGGAGAATAGAGATTGTATCCGTAGATATACCGACGGCTATGCACTCGGGACTGCACAGTTAACCTCATGATAATCTACATTCAAGAGTTCGTCAGGACTCTCTTTGCCTTAGTCAATGCCTATAGGTCTCAAAACTATGAAGTGTAAGGAAGGAAGCATATCTCGGATGTAACCCTATATTACTCAAGAGTCAAGGTACTCGCCTCGGAGCACAAAATCTGCTTGCTGATACGATATTCCTGTATAATCAGATTATTCACCAAGTACCGCCAAGTCTGAAGTCCGCCTCGGGAGTCGGTATTTGGGAGTCGGGGCTCGCCACTCGCCGCTCCCAGCTCTCAGCTCTCAGCTCTCAGGCTGGGGGCTGTTCAAATATTTTAAACACCAAACACTTACACAGAGCAATTACACTCTCTTGGCACGAGTCGAAACTCTGCACACCTCTTTTCTTGGCGCCTCCGAGGGCTGAGCGCTGAGCGTTTGAGCTAAGTAAGCGCCGGCATCGGCACCGGCATCTAACATACCCGGCATCCGACATGGTATGACATCCGATTCCGCTCCCCCTCCGTTCATTCCGATCTGACGGCTGTAAGATCCGTTTTTTCGAGTCAATACACATAAGATCGTAGTTGTCCGAGTTTATAACACGTCGGGCGTTTAACTACAGACTCTAGATATCTGTCACCAGATTTGGATCTGGATGCGCAGAGGCTGCGGCCGCGGCCGTGATCTAGGTGCTATGATGCATGAAGGATCAACCGTTCAGCCCTCACAACTTTCCCGTTTCCCTGTCACTCAGTCGGATAGAACGCCGATATTGTTTTCTAGTCTAGTCTATGTAACTTGCGATCTTACGATGGTGAAGAAGGTAAATAAGAAGTCCAGTAATGAAAACTTGCAACAGACTAGCACTGGCGATCCTCACGGTGAATGACGGTTTGGTATTTACACCTCAATTAATAATCACCGCTACTGGAAAGGTATACACCATTCTTTTCATATTCCCACTTATTGTAATCAAGCTTTGGGAAACAATGGCTAGATTGACATGACTCGTACTTTCTATGCTATTCCACACCAAACCTGTACCATCACGTTCCAAACTGCGTACGTGTATACACATGGATAAATTTTCGACGGCCACGCCTTGTTAATATCCTCGTAAGCCTTGACTGACGCGTTTGGGTCAGGGTTTAGACGCCAGGGGAAAATAAGCGGCAAATCTAAAACAATGTGTTCGCATTGTTGTCTCGAGAGCCTGAGGGTTTGAGAGATCCATCAACCCACAGCGTGTAGTAAGATGTATTTCTCACACGTTATTTTCTATCATGACTTGGGTGTCCCGATACTGAATTATACATCCGGCGGGACGATCATCGATGTTAAGAGATTGCAGGCATTCTAGTCAAAACGATTATAATCATATCGCTTTATTCATATTTTGAATCCCCGTAGCTGAGGGACTATTACTAGCGATCACATTCGAGTTGGCCATGTCCATACTATGTAGAGGTAGCGTTAATATTACGGTGCGGCGCACCGCTCTGATTTTTGACCCAGGACACGTTTCGATCGTGAACAGTGAACTCCCTCAAATTGTCGGCCGTCTCTATGGGGATGCAAACATGAGGCTACCGCGTTGCCTCCCATTGCCCCTTCAAGCTTCAAGCTAGCCATAGCCTTCAAGTTAGAACGCCGGCTTGAAAGGCGAAATCTAATAATTCACTCCATAAATTGTGCCCTCACCAAAGAGAACTTGGACACGGCCGATCGGAAGAGAATTTATCTTGGTGGTTCTCCAACCAATTTCTTTACAGGTTCATCCTATGTCTCTTCAAATTCGTTGATTCGTTGGTTCCCTGAGGTCGCATCTTGCGCCTGGACCAGCTCACGAACGCGTCAAGGTCGACTGCGCCTGGTATCTGGTAGGACCTAGAAGAAGAGACACCTTGGATGCGGTATTTGGATCTTCATAAGACAAAATCCCATCGACCTCCACTTGGGCTCGGTAAGTAATCACATTTTGGTTTTAATGAGAGGGGATCACGCTATCGAAAGGCTGGTTTCTAGCCAAAATGAACTTGTTTTTTTATTTATTTGTAAAAAGTGGTTATGACAAGAGTTGAATAAATGGGTATTGAGTTAATCTTCCAAGTTTGCGACGCGGTTTTGATATGCCTACCAAGCAGGGTGAACGCAGGACCATCCTACTCCAGAGAAAGGCAATGCAGGGAAGGCACCAGCGTTTCACCCGCAGAATCTGGTGAGTTGGCATGAGTAATAACCGTTTTTCAGATGGATGTTACTGAATCCGTAATTCTCAAGTTTCAGAAGAAAACCTATGAGTATAGTGGACAGAGAATTCTGCCCGAGTGTCGGACGTACTTGCTCCTCCGCAACAGGATAAAGAGATACAAGAAGCCTGATGAAGCATTAAGGTGCAGTTATTCGTCATAGACCAGGAGGGTGAGAGACTATCCTAAATCAACGCGAGAGATGGAGAGGAGAAAATGAAAGAGGAGACGCCAACGAAGATGGGCAGTACCCTCATTTTTTCAACACAACTTGACGCTGTGGTGGACCAAGTGCTCCCAAGCTGCCGGACTCAGCACTTCCAACCCGCTGGGCCATAGTCGCAATAGCTACTCCAAACCGTTGCTATCTGTGCTGGCACTCGTCTTGCTAGTGCGCTGAACTAATAGGTGCATGATACAACGAAAGAGGCAAAAACAACCCCAATGCAATCGGTCGAATTATGGGCTGACTTATAGTTCTACGCGACACCTAAACATCATGGGGGCAGCCATGTCTTGCACATTGTCTATTTTAAACTTGTGTGTGTATCGCTGTGAGACTAGTAACAAGCAAGTCACAGGACAGGATGACGGATCGTTAATCAGAAGCGGCGTTCAGTTTAAGAGTAGAGCTTACTTTTGTACCTTCACTGGACGCGTCTTCCTGGCCTAGGTTTGCGGCTGGATTTGGAGTGGGCTCCCTGAAGGAGAGATGGAAGGTGCCGCTGTCAGGTCGCTTTCGATGTCCATCTCGAGATATTAATCTAAATTTACTTGTTAGCTTTAATTGGCTTGACGAATGGCGTACTCACATGCTGATGACGCAGATGATATAAACTAAGGGATGGTTGAGCGACCGATTTGAAAAAATACGGCGAACTTACTGTGGGTATTCGCTGCCACGGGAATCATGCTAGATAGGATTCAATGAGGTTGAAAAGTGCGATCGAATGTAACTTACAAGAAGTAGGAACCCGAAGCTAGGGAATACTGAAATAACCAGCGGTGAAGGTCAGTGCTGTGACTATGGAGCAGTAAGTTATAACCCACCAGCAGAACGCCAATAACCGCGCAAAGGCTGAGATCGTATCAATCGAAAGATCGAGGCAGTTATATCGAATCCCAGGCATACCTTGTAGCTATAGAGCAATTAAACACATACTTGATCAATTTATTTGACAGTGAGTCGGACCTAAGTTCCACGAGAATGGTCAATTCCATCCAGTAATAGACGGAAAATCGCTGACTTTGTAGTTTTAGATCGCTGGGATTCGACGATGAGACACAGCGCAGCAGATATTATGACATCGCAAAGAGCTGTGGCAATTCCTTGTGCAATCGTCGTTTTCTAAAGTTAAAGGGTTTGCCCATGTTCATAGGTCAACGTGACGAATTCGACGCACGAGAAGAAATCCCGTTCTCATTGATTTATAAAGCTTGCTAACCCCCCTGATTAAGACAACGATTAGTTTCAGACGCGAGCGCAATCTACCAAAAGACTTACATTAGATACGCCTGAGCTTTGGCACAAGGAATGAAACGCGATAAGCGATACTGGGACCAACCAGTATTGGTGGAGGCATTGCTCACCAAGTCCAGCACCTACGTTCCATCAATTAATATTCGAGTAGCGATTTCCCCAAAGCTCACCAATTTGCGTCAAGGCTAACCCAGCCTGGACATGTCGGTGAGCGTCAGAGTGAGTTCCGAAATCAAATACTTACTGCAGGTAGTGCCATGTAACGGATACTGCTATTTAGGTCCTTGCCGCCTACGAATTATGAATTAAGATGGCTAGTACACGGCCAATAACTGATTGTTACTTGAAGGACTTACTAGTCCATATGCGAATGCAGAGATACCTAAGTGGCCAAGTGTCACCTGGTCAGGATCTACACCTTGGAACAACGTAAAGAAGGCGCACTAACATCTGAGCAATAAGCGCGGTGAGATACTAATTTCAGAGTCACGGTCAATAGGTGAAGCATTCAGGGAGCAGTTTAGGAACTCACGCAACAAAGGTATTTTCCCTACTCAGTAGGTCTTGTAAGTTAGTAGTCTGATGGATGGAATTGACGGAATGTACGAACGATTACTGAACTAGAGTTGATGTTCAATCATGATCCGGTACGAACAGAGATCAGGCCACCTACAATGTGATTTCGCGTAAGAGGGCCGCATTGCCCAGTTTCGTGATGAACATATCGTAGACCTGGTGACTGCTAAATACAGTCTCCAATGTTGCTAGAATACTGTGAGAAAGTAGTCAGTGCCACTGGTCATTAGCGCATCTGAGTGGCCACTGACATAAGGATGCAGATCATTACTTTCAGCGATATTGGATCATTGCTGGCGTAGCTTCGAAAGTAATGCATAACCATGATCTGTTATCACGTACTGAGCAGCCACAGAGAAAGTCGGAGCTGCAGGATATTTACCAGGACCAGACCGTAGAGCCTAAATTTTGAAGGGATCATTAGAGCGCCGTTCTGAGAGTAGAGGATGAGGCCTGAGGACTCACCAAGCGCTAATAGTCGATGTAATTAGAATCGCACCATGCACCGGAGAGGGATTGCGTGCCATAGTAAACGAGTGTTCAAGTTCCGGGGGGACTAGAAATCTTCCCGCTGACCACAATATATATATAAGCTCCCCAGTCCGAACAACGACATCCGAGTTGGCCTTCATAGCTACAGGCACGGCCATTACAGCATCGCCTACATTTCAGGGTTGAATGTATTCGTTCAATGGCAGAATCTTGACAACGGTGGGACAGCGGCGCCACCATAGAATCTGGATAGGGGACTACTAGAGAGGGTGATCCACGAGGCATGACTCAAAACTGCCCAAACGCTACGTCAACTCTACACTTATCATTGCAAACCGAGTGTAGGCGGGTCGAGAAATTCATTCGACGCCTGGATTCTTGGACGCGCTTGAAGGAACTAGTTGGACTGGCTTCTGACAGGAATTTATGTAATTTGACGGAATTTGCGCCCGAAGATTTTGTAACAGAATTCTTGCCGAGGAAGTATCAATTTTTGGCTTCGCCGCCCATCGGCTATCAAGCCTGCAAAGGATAAGCAACAACTTAGTCTTTAATAGGCGTAGATGGATATCTCTATTGTAACAATTGTCAATGTAACAAATTATATTACTGTACCGTGACCTACAGTAGAACCCCGTACTTGTTGGTGGAGGGCCCTGGTATGTCGCTATTATCAGGGGCTATGGCTTTGGTAGACTAAAAATCGGTTCGAACAAGCGCCAAAATTCAGAACAATTAGTGGATAGATATATGTATTCACCAACGGTATTGTAGATTTCTCGAATATTCAAATTTCTATTCTACGGAATAAGTCAGTTATCACAGTAGTTTCATGCGATTGTTCTTGTAAAGGGCGAGTTGCCCGTTGATTAATCTCAAAAGCTTCTAGCTTGCGTGCAGTGGAGCGTCTATGTGTCATGCGATGGTTGAAACTGCCTTGAGGACATCATGTCTGCTTATTCGAGGCTCAATGGGAATGTCGACGTCACCTTGCGAGGCCATACTGAAAAATCTTGACTGCTTTTTGGCGCCATGGGAGATGGCTGAAAATTTGGATTATTCGCTTTCGAGCGCTTAGAAAGCCAGCATGAAATAAATAATCCGGGGAGCCTAGCATGCTCCAGTTTCATTCTTGAAATGGTGTACGCCCAATCTATGGATAACTTACCCCTTAAAGAGGAAGACTTGAAGTGATAAAAACATTATTTAGAATGAGAGATCAAGATGGGTCGGGGCGTCAAGTGGCAACCAGCATTTGAGATACCTACACTGATTCATAACTGTGTCGAACACAAGTTGAATGACAATGCGCTCGCCACTGCGTTTTGCTGGTGGACTTATCCCAACCGAAATTTCAAGATGATATAGTAGAACCTCCAGTAAGCCATAACTTTCCGGTTCACCAACTCGGTAGGGGGATTTGTGTGTCAAACACATACCCCATACTTCCTCGAGCTTCCTCTGCCAAAGGACATAGGTTTGACCTTTTATCAAACTTAAACCCTAAATTAAATCTGAATAGCCATGAGCTCGCTAGCATTGGAAATCTACTGTGATGAGCTGCTGGGACCGTTAAGACGCCAACTATTTTGAAAATAGCCGTGAAACCTCTGATTGATACATCACAGTACAGATTCAGTACCAGTTTTTCGTCCCCCTTGTGAGGTGGGTCTCATACACGAATCTTCGTAAACTTCACCAGCTGAATCGTACCCTCCGCAGAGTCGAGTAATTCATCCATGAGTTTGTTATACTTTTCGCTGTCGGGGTTTCTGGCTTTGGCCTATAATTATTGAAAACACGCCACAGCGTTAACACCAATTAAATGGCTAGCAATTGAGTTTCACTTACTGCCTCGACGCTCTCCCATCCAACGATGCCTATAATCGTACCTGGAGATTCTGCACTCTCTCCCCATGTAGGCTCCGAAAGGCGTCCCTTCCGCTTATCAATCGAACGGTCTTCCACAAGTTTCTCGGCCAAACTCTTCAGGTGCCCCGAGTTCGTGCTACCTTCGCCTTCTTGGACCTTAGGCTTGATGATGTACACCATCGTGTACGGCGACTCGAATGCGATCGATGGGTCGTGCGTACAGTTCGTATGGAACATCTGGTACGGGGACGCCATGACTGTTTCATAGCTTTTGGCTAGGTCTGAAAAGTCCTCTCTGGCGAGGTGTGAGGCAAGGTGATTGGATGATTCCCATGCTGCCAAGAGAGGATGTGAATGAGATAGACAATAATGTCAGAAGATGCGGGCTGAAGCGAACGGACCACCGCAAATGAAAGCAGTTCTGGTCTTGCCATCGACTGCGATACCTTGATAAACTCTAAATATTTGAGCAAGTTGGCAAAGGTGTCATTGATAAATTTAATCCAGGAAAGTAAGCGGCAGTAACGTACCCCAGGCAGCCCTCAGCTCTTACAACAATCTGCAGTGGGGCCTGTGTGATATTAGGATCGGCCAATAGCGCATCTGAAGGCTCAAAGTAGGATAGAGCGAGAACGGGCATACTGGAGGTGTTTTTTTTTCACAAACAGAAGGTTGGTAAGCTTGACCTTCGATAGTGGCGGGTTCGGTGTTTTATAGAGTGGTAACTGGCGTTCACCAAACAATGACGACTCTAAATCCTGCTGACGGGTGCTGTAGATAAGGTCAATTGACGCTGGTATATATTGGAGCAGTGTGGGGTGCTCTGAATACTAAGTAGTGCTCATTGCTCATGGCACCTGTCCGATTGAAATATTGAGTAGCAAAGCTCTTTTGACAGTGATCAATATCAACGTTTCAACGATTTGTACTGTAGGCTTATCTGTGGATTCGGACTATTGAATTGTTGACGTTCCAAATCCCAATGATGAATTTAAGCCAGTCAGTGACCAGTAACTAACGCTAATTCGTGCATGGAAGTGTTCACAGTTGATTCCTGACGGATCACATGCCTATTCCATTTGATAAGCTAAATGTCCACTATGTACTGGATCTTCCCTCAAAATATGGACAGCCCAGTGTCCTCTGACGCGTTTCATTTCAGTCGCGATATGAGGATCCAGGCACGTCCACCTCATTCGTCAACGCGAACCTTTTTGGGGTCCGGATCATTCAGCACGCTCGGACCTTTTAGACTCCTCCAGATCTGGAAAGTGCAATGCCTTGATTTTCGACGCGCCATGTCTACGATTCTGCCTTCTCCATAATGTCGGACTCGTCATCGCCAGACCCTCTCTGACTCTCATGCATCTCATCACGCGTACGCCGGCATGGACAGAGTACAAGAACTGGACCATATGACGAAGAGCGTTCTTGGATTTGTGAATCTGGGGCTCGGTTGACGCGTCTAACCTGCAAGTACACTCAGGTATTTGTCCAGCTCCTGCCCCTTCATCCACTCTCGCTGACTTGGGACCCTCCCAGCCCCCTCTTTCATTTTCTAGTATCCACGTCCACAAACCTACAACCAAATTCGTTGGATGTTGCCTTGGACCGATCTCGGATCCCAATATCTGACCGCATATACCGCAGCCTGTCCATCCCGTCGCCATCAGATCTGGAACCATGCCGTACGTGGTTTCCTCCCTCCTCATACGACATTACCGACAGCAACGATGAAGCTAGTCTCGGAATGTGGGCTCAGGTCCATTGTAAATGTACCAAGTCCGAGTTCATCACATTCAACTTTCGAATGACTCGAGGTCGAGCTCTGCACCAATAGGTCCTGGACAACCCTCTACGTATAGACCTACCCTCGGAGCCTGGATGACGCGTCTATGCTGGCGACTTCACCGCTATTGTCTGGGCGAACGAAGGCCAGTTACTCTGCATCCAATGTTCAACGCACCAAGCTTCTCGCGGACGCAGAAGTGCAATGGTCATGGATAGATACCGCCTCATAGAATCTCACTTTGTGCAGGAAAGCATGGGTTCCGCGCGTCCAAGTTGTGGTATTAGCCCGGGATTAGGTGCGTGAAAGCAGACTTCAGTCTCAAGATGCGTACAACGCAATGTCCCAGGTACTACTGCTCTAGCAGTGGGCTGTATGATGGTATGAAGTAGAGCAACTTGGGTTTGAAGCTTGTGCGTCTATTTTGTGAAGACAGGTCCAGGTATGTCGCTCCGCCTACTCGCCTTCCAGACTCTCAAAAATCGTTTATCGCCCACCTCGGGCAGATCCCAACACTCGTTCATATTATCAGATGTTGTCGACGTTCGACTTCCAGAGATAGATCCTGCACCAAAGGGTTTTCTTCGCTTCCGACGCTGGATTTGAGAAGTGGGCATTCCAGTATGATGAAAATAATAGCCGCGCAATCGTCGACGATCATAAAAGGACGAGTAACCAAACACCAAAAGTAATAAATGGTACGGCGCTATGTTATTGTGAGAACGTAGGTTTATGAGTCTCGAATAGCTAAGTATTTGACACCCCCGACGGTTTCCCAGAATGTTTCGCCTGGAAAGCGGTTCACTATGGTATAGTAATAGGCCCTACTTTTTTCGTATCGCGTTCTTACCGACATATAAGCTTCTTCTATATGTTGTTCAAAATCCCCACCAGTGACCTCGGCTTTGAAATGGAGAGCGAGTTGTAAACCCACGTAGATACCCATTTCGAGAGCGGTCATTATTCCCTGTGATGACAGTGGATCGAAAGCCAGCGCGGCATCCCCAACAGCGGCCCAATGCTCAGTTGCGCTACACACCTTGTCCAGGTGTGATGACCCTGCAGCGGTGCAGCGAGGATACCCTTTCTGAAGAACGTAGTCCCATTTCGTGATGATTGTCGATATATGAGACGAGGTATCATGCAGACGTTCTAGGAAACCCTGTGATCGACGAGCAGTCTTGACACTGGGATGTGGTGGCAGTGTGTGGAAAGCGACAATACGGGTATTTGGATTATGGGAGATCAACGAGCTGTACCACCATCCATCGGCTGTTGCTTCGATGAGGGTGCGCATGTCATTGTCGCGAGACGTAAACTCGTCAGAGTCTGGGGCAACAAAGACGGCATAGAAAGCGAGGAGTGGATCAGGAGATATTACTTTGTGCCCAATCTAAATACACAGAAACGTCAACAGAGGCAGAGACTAGAACCAAGGTTGCATACCTTCGTCGCAACAGTCGCCTGGCGCCCGCTAGCGTCCAGCACCCATTTCGCAGTAATATCCTTCCGTTCGCCGTTAAATTCCATATCGATACTCCAAAGACCTTCCGAATTCCTTTGAATCCCCTTAAACTTTCCCTTCTCAAGCACAAGTCGACGCTTTGGTCCCAAGCCACAGTTACGAACTGTGTTCCTGAGAAGTTCGTCAAAATCGGAGCGATTCAGATGGCGACCGTGGCCAAAGGGGTTCATAATTGCGTGCCATTCTTCGAGAACAGGAGATGACCACGCTGACGCGTTTCCCGTGCAAGATGTATATATTCCTGATGCCACTCGGCTGGTCAGTTGCTGGGGCAAGGAGGGATCCAAGTAGCGAAGTAGGCGATCTGACTCGGGTGGCAGAGATTCTCCAATCTTCAGAATGAGCTGAATATCTGATGTTTCCAACGCAAGAGATGGACATACTTTGAAAGTCAAAGGGTCTGCATCATCGATAATAAGACAAGAGACATCGGGTGCGTTCTTGAAAAGACTGAGTGCAGCCGCACAACCAGCAGGTCCGCCGCCTATGATAATCGCTGAAGTTTGACGTTACTTTCTGCACAAAAATAAGAAATTCGGGCTCACCATCGAACGAGGTCATTTTCGCTCTCTTTCTTGACGAGATACTAAGAGTTGAGATTTAGATAACAAAGGGAAGCATACTGACTCAAAATCGTCGGACCGAACAGATCAGCTGTTGTTTTCCGTACCTCGATACATCTGCCCACCATCGTAGAGAATGTCATTCAAGCTCGACACATCTCGGCAGTAAGGCATCCCCGGAACACAACAGGGACAAATAAGTAACACGTTCAACTCCTCTATTTCCACATTGATTTTGACATTCAATGAGGGTTTGAACTTGGGGTTCCATATAACCAACTCATGACCGCCCAGCAACTTGACATGCTAATTCAACCTTGTTGGACTGCATCAGAAACGCTGCATACACGCATTACTCACGGCGTCGCAGTTAACGATTCCCCAACCGTCGTAAACTTCGTTGTAATTTTAGAACCAATCCAACTCTCAATGGATCTGTCAACACTCTGCAAGTTAGCAGATGGAGCAATGGATTAGCTCCACTAAAAAGACTTGTCCTATTTCATCTAACTGTAAGTCGCGCGCAATCCAAAGTTAACATGATAACGACCCTCGCCGCCAGATGTCAGTCGATAAGATCATGCGGTCAAACCTGTCATGAAATGAAAGACCTTCTATTGGCCGGGAGCGTTTTTTTACCGTATCACATAATCGAACGTCTATGAGTGGATGTCAGAGGCAGGCAGGGTATATAGCCTCGAATCTTCGCAATGGAATCGACATCTCAATCATGGCCGAATTTCCATGGGATAGCGTGAAAATCTACCCTCCCATTGGTATCGCGCGAGTCGGGAACTCAGACTTGGATGACGGCTGGTTTTACGGGCCTGAGGTCCCTGGCTATTTCGAAGAGCCGAAAGATGGATTCAAGGATAAGTCCGGGGCTGTGAAACGACAGGTAATGCGTTCGGATCTTCCTGGGGTTTTTATTATCTAACGTTTGGATTCTACGTATTCTAGGCTGCTCGTTTCAGAGTCTATGGTTTTGCAAAAGACGGAACGAACCTCGGCGAAATCAACCAGTCCACTGGATACGATCTCGAATGGGAGGTTCAGCTGGTGAACAAAAAGGCCTCTTGGTACGCGTTTATGGGTAGGTCTTATCATGTGCATCTACAGAAATTGTATTGACGAATTTCTGAAGGAAAGGATGACGAAGGGGCTTTTCAGCCAGGTTTTACGACGCTTCGTAACCCGTTAGTGCAACCAGAGGTAGGCACTTAGGACTCTTTTATATTTACGATGTTACTGACTTGTTTTCGCTTTTTTGTGAAGAAACACCCTGATGAGCGCACGAAGCTTATCATAGACACTGGTGTCCAGAAAATAACAGGGGTGAACTCCAAGTTTATCTCTCTTGCAGGCCAGTTTTACGGCTCCAAAGACACCCCTACACCAGTCGATCTCGGGAAAGCTGGGACGGACGAAGAAGGCCGTCTAGTTGTCCTTGCCTCGCAGGGATTTTCAAGGTCTATTGCTCACGAGAACGATCCCTTCCCTACTCTCTTGACGGACTTCGACAACACTGATTGGATCGATGATACTTCTGACGGAGTGGTTAAGGTCACCATCAGACCCCACGGCTCGCAAGATACGTCGTACGTACCGTAAATGAACTCGAAGCCAAAGTCATTAACGTTCTTCAGGCTCAACGTACCTGGCGCGGCTCGCGTCATTGGAACGACCCCAAAGTTTGCGAATGGCATTTACGCGCCTACTTCGCTATTCGACGTCATTGAAGACATTTACGAGAGGGAGAAACGCGAAATTTTGAAGGAGGGCTATGACGTTGGCGAGGTTGATTGGTATCGTCATATTTGGCCTCTCATCCAACGTCCTCCCCTGCTGTCTTGGGTCAATGGACAAGCCAATGGGGGACACGGCAAGTGTTTTGTTGGTTGCAGTACCAGAAATCTAACCGTTACTGCAGGACCGAACTCACAAGGAAACTTTTTCGATCCAGGATGGCAAAAATCTTTGTCCGACAACACCCTCGAAAGCGAGCCGATCAGGAGAGGCGTTCTCGGTCGAATGAGACTCCCCATCAGCAACTCCAAATACGACCAAGCAAGGGCTGGTCAAGCATACAAATATTTTATGCCCTGGCTCTCTGGGGATGGCGGTTCGTGTTCTGTACCTATATCTCCCGTGCCATATTGAACGCAGAAATATCAAGGTCGAGCGACTCCTGGAATCCCCTCCACATTCACCTCAGTGACCGAGCTTCAGTATGATCGTATCGTCAAATGGAGCAAGGGCGAA
>Ga0247741_1001018_pt1 | contig 15447 bp, 10 predicted proteins | sample UWRJL213509R2_FD_180945 | JGI IMG/M metagenome (GOLD analysis project Ga0247741, IMG submission 180945) | Plant litter microbial communities from Arlington Agricultural Research Station in Wisconsin, United States - UWRJ-L213-509R-2 | ecosystem: Environmental > Terrestrial > Plant litter >... | reverse complement strand
TTGTCGAGCGAGAGGCTCGCCATCGGGAACAAGGTGCACTCCTCGCAGTCGGCGTGATCGGCGACCAGCGAGCCGAGCTGCGCGACGGCGTCGCACCACTCGTTGGAGGAGAGCCCGCCCACGCGGAGCAGGTCGATCATCCGCTCGATCCCGGTGTGCTCGCGGAGCGCCTGGGAGACCTCGTCCATGAGGCCGGCTTCCTTCGCGAACCGCGGGTAGACCACGGCGTGCTCGGCGCGCATCGTGGCTACGAGCTTCACCGAGACGAGCTGGAACTGCGTCTTCGCGAGCTCGATCTGGCCGGAGGCGATGGCGTTCTGGACGTCGCCGAACAGCTCCTCGACTTCGCGGTGGGAGCGGCGCAGCGCTTCGAAGATCGTCGTCATGGATTTGCTGGCGTGACGAGCAAGCGGCGGACCAGCCGCTACCCCAGCAGGTTCGCGGACTTCCACCGTGCCTTGGCGCCCGTGCACCGAGCGCCGGTGCGCACTGCGCGCGGGTGCCGATCAGTGAAAATCTCGGCTCGCCACGTCGACGACGGGCCGCGAGAGCGCGGGCACCCAGACCCGCTCCGCGATCAGGTGGACGATGCCCTCCTGCACCTGCAGCTTGCCGGTCACCCCGAGCAGCGAGGTGGTCTTGATCACGTGCGCGTATTGCTGGAACACCTGCTGCCAGCACACGAGGTTCACGAACCCGGTCTCGTCCTCGAGCGTCATGAACACCACGCCCGCCGCGGTGCCCGGCTGCTGCCGGCAGATCACGATCCCCACGTAGTCGATCCGGCTCCCGTCCCTGCCCCGTCCCACCGTTCGCGCATCGGGCCAGCCCTTCTTCGCGAGCTCGCCGCGCATCGGCGCGAGCGGGTGCGCGATCGTGGAGTGATCGCTCGCCGCGTAGTCCCAGAAGATCTCGTCGAGCTTCGTCAGCCCCGCGAACTCCGCCTGCCCGTTCACGTCGCCGCCGAGCTGCATCGTGTCGCCCTGCCGCTGCACCCAGCCCGCCACCTGCCAGAGCGCATCGCGCCGCTCGGGCACCAGCTCGCCGAGCGCCCCCGTCTCCGCCAGCGCGGAGTGCATCCGCGCCGGCACGTGCGTGCGCCGCACGAAATCCTCGAGCGAATCGAACGCGCGCATCTCCCGCGCGTGGACGATCCGCTGCCCGTCGACGAGCTGCATGCCCTTCACCCACCGCAGGCCCATCCGCACCGCGAATCCATACTCGTCATCCGCCGGCTCGAGCGTGCAATCCCACGCGCTCCGCATCACGTCGATCGGCCGCAGCTCCAGCCCGTGCCGCTGCGCATCCCCCACGATCGTCGCCGGCGAATAGAACCCCATCGGCTGCGCATTCAAGAGCGAGCACGTGAACTCCGCCAGGTAGTGCTTCCGCATCCAGCACGTCGCGTACGCGATCAACGCGAAGCTCGCCGCGTGACTGTTGTGCACCACGAAGTCATTCGCGAGAAAGTTATGGTTGCCCTCGATCTCGAGGTCATACGTCTGCTGCACGCCGGCCGGCTCGATCGAGACGACCCGATCCCAGTACACATCGGAGCGAGCAATTCCGGTCGGGATCACGTCCTTCGACGTACGACCTTTGGTCGGGGCAGCCAGCACCCGCGACCGACGGCGGTTTTCCTTTCCGAGAAAGCGCTTCCGCTCGACCACTGCTTCGGTATTCGGGAATCGCCCGACGCAACGAGAGAACTCGGCGCAGTGATCCGGATCCTGCGTGTAGAAGGAGAACGTATTCGGATGGCACAGGTTCCCTTCCGAGATCAGCCCACCGAGGACGATGAGCTCGTGCCGCGCCCAGCGCCGTTTCGCCGCAATGTTCAGGGACCGCGCCGTTGCTACGGCATCCCCCGCATGTAACGCGCCGAGTTTCTTCCATCCGGTCACCGTCAGGAACGGATGCTCGGCAGTAGCCTCGATCTCCCGTCCGAGTGCTGTCCGCAAGCGATACACCTTCTTGCGACCGCTGTGCTTCACCGCAAGTACGTGGCGCTTCTCGATCCGTAGCTGGTCGTTACAGGTCAGCGTGGTTCGCAGCCTCACTCGCTCCTCGGCGGCATCCTCGATCGTGATCCATCGGCCGGTGTCGGCATCGATCACGCGCGTCGAACCGACGACGCACTCGGGGAAACCGTACTCGCCGAAGCCGCGGATCTGCTCGAAGACGCGCTCGCCGAACTCGCGGGTGATGCCCTTGTCCTCCATGCGCGAAACGAGGCGCTCACGGTGCTTCTCGATGCGGCCCGAGCGGCGCCACGCGGCCATGTCGCGGCGGAGCTGGTCGGCCTCGCCGGGGGTGTAGTCGGCGGCGACCACGGCGAGCTTCATCACCTGCTCCTGGAAGAGCGGCACGCCGAGGGTCTTCGCGAGCACGGGCTCGAGGCAGGCGTGCGGGTACTCGACCTTCTCGAGGCCGCGGCGGCGGCGGAGATAGGGGTGGACCATGCCGCCGGAGATGGGACCGGGGCGAACGAGCGAGACCTCGACGACGAGGTCGTAGAACGTGCGCGGCCGCAGGCGCGGCAGCATCGACATCTGCGCGCGGCTCTCGATCTGGAACGTGCCGACGGTATCGGCGGTGCAGATCATGTCGTAGGTGGCCTCGTCTTCGGCGGGGATGGTGGCCATCGTGTAGTCGATGCCGCGGTGCGCGCGGAGGAGATCGAGGCCGAGGTGGAGCTGGTGCAGCGCGCCGAGGGCGAGCAGGTCGACCTTGAAGAGGGCGAGATCCTCGAGGTCGTCCTTGTCCCACTGGATCACGGTGCGGCCGGGCATGGCGGCGTTCTCGATCGGCACGATGTCGTGCACGGGCTCGTGACCGAGGAGAAAGCCGCCGGGGTGCACGGAGAGGTGACGCGGGAACTCGAGGATCTCGTCGGAGAGCCGCGCGAGATGATCGACCGCGATCGCGCCGTGATCGGCCAGGCCGGAGCGCGCGAGGGCCTCGGGCTCGACGAGGCCGTACATCGAGAGGTGCTTCGCGGCGCGATCGAGCGCGGTCTCGGGAATGCCGAGTGCCTTGCCGACATCGCGCACGGCGGAGCGCGGGCGGTAGCGGATGATGTTGCACACCATCGCGGAGTGATCGCGGCCGTAGACCTGGTAGACGTGCTGGATCACTTCCTCGCGGCGCTCGTGCTCGATGTCGAGATCGATATCGGGCGGCTCGGCGCGCTCGCGAGAGAGGAAGCGCTCGAAGAGCAGGCCCATCCGAACCGGATCGACGGCGGTCACGCCGAGGCAGAAGCACACCGCCGAGTTCGCCGCCGAGCCGCGGCCCTGGCACAGGATGTCGCGGCGCTGGCAGTACGACACGATCTCGTACATGGTCAGGAAGTAGCCCGGGTAATCGAGCTCTTCGATCAGCGAGAGCTCGAGATCGAGCTGGCGCCGCACGTTCGCCGGAACATCGTCGTTGTAGCGCCATGCGGCCCCCGCATCGACGAGCGCGCGCAGGTGCGCGGCCGACGTGGAGCCATCCGGCAGCCGCTCCGACGGATAGCGGTAGCGCAGCTCGCCGAGCGAGAACGAACAGCGCGCCGCGATCTCGATCGAGCGCGCGATGGCCGCGGGCTCGTCGGAGAACAGGCGCGTGAACACGTGCGGCGCGCGCAGGTCGTGCTCGTCGTTGCCGCGGATCTTGGTGCCCGCCGTGGCGAGCGTGACGCCGTGGCGGATGCACGTGAGGATGTCCTGCAGCGAGCGCCGCGCCCGCGAGTGGTAGAGCACCTCGGTCGCCGCGACGAGGGGGATCCGCGCGGCGGTCGCGCGGGCGCGAACGCGGGCTTCGCGGGGCACGTCATCGGCGCGGCGATGGCGCGTGAGCAGCGCGTACAACCGATCGCCGAACGCGTTCTTCAGATCGGTCACCACGCCCGGCGGTGGCTCGGCCTCGGCGGCGAGCATGCTGCCGTCACCGCCCCACAAGGCGATCACGCCGCCCGCACGCTCGCAGACCTCGCGCCACGCGGCGAGCGACTCGCCCTTGTCGCAGCGGCGCCGCGCCGACGTGAGAAGGCGCGTGAGGTTCGCCCAGCCCGCGCGATCGGTCGCGAGCAGCACGAGCGTGCTGGGCGCGGCTCGCTCTGCAACTTCGATCGTGACCTGCCGCGGCTTCGCGCGCTTCGTGCGACCGCGCCGGCCGAGCGGGACGTTCGGCGACAGCGCATCGGTATCGGCGCCCCATCCGGGACCGCGACCGACCTCCTCGTGATGCAGTCCCACGCGCGGCGCGGTGATCGGCGACGGCGCGAGGAGCGATCCATCGGGCGCGATCGAGATCTGCGCTCCGCATAGCAGCTGCATGCCGAGCTCGCGCGCTTTGACGTGCGCGCGCACCATGCCGTAGACACCATCGCGATCGGTGATCGCGATCGAGCGAAGCCCCACGCGATGCGCTTCCTCCACCAGCTCCTCGGGGTGGCTCGCGCCCTCGAGGAAGGAGAAGTTCGATTTGCACCAGAGCGGCGCGTAGGTCACCTGGACAAGTGTTCAGATAACAGAAGCCAAGTCAATCCCGGGAGTTGGATCCCGGACCCTTGATATGTTCGGAGGAGATGCGGTCCTGGTGCTTGTCTCTCTGTCTCGTCGCCACCCTCGGCTGCCGGCGCAACAAGGAGCCCGATCCGATCGGGCCGGGGCTGCGCCCGCAGCCGCAACCGCAGCAACAACCGCCCGTGTTTCACGCGCCGTGGACCGATGGCGGCTCGCCGGGTGGGCTCACGAAGAACCCCGAGATGCCGATCGATCCCGCGAAGCCGATGCCCGCGCGCTCGCTCTCGACCGATGCCGCGCTCGAGCTCGGTAAACCGACCACGGTTCTCGTCGACGGCCGCGCCGATGTCTTCTCGGCGGGACTCACGAAGGCCGACCAGCGCCACGGCGGAACCCTGCCCGCGCTGCTCACGCTCGTCGGTGGCGGTGGCTACATCACGTTCTCCGCCGTGAAAGGCGCCGTCGGTTGCATGGTGGGCGCGACCACGCCTCCCGATGGCGGCAGCTGCGCCGGTGGCAACACGGACATCACGGCCGTCAACGGGATCAGCGGCATCGTCGACCACCAGCACACGCAGTTCCTGGTCGGCGTGTTCCTCGGTCCGCTCGCGTCGTCCACGGCACCGCCCACGCTCGACTTCAGCGAGGCGGCGAAGGGCGAGTCGTTCGCCGAGCTCGCACCGCTGATCGGCCAGACGTTCTACATCGGCGATGGTTCGACCAGATCCGGCCTCAACCAGCGCTTCGTGATCCCCGCCGGCGCCACGCGGTTCTACCTCGCGTTCGCCGATGCGTTCGCCTTCCAAGGCGCGCCCGGCGCGTACGGCGACAACACCGGCGGCTTCGCCGTGACGCTCACGCAGGCGAAGTAACACCCACACGTGGCGACATCGTCGCCGCGCGATGGCGTCACGCGAGATCCCGCTCCGCGCACCCGCGCACGATCGGCCGCGCGCAACTCCGCGCCACTCCACGCGCGCGGATGTTCACGCGGATTGCATGCTGGAGCGTTCCCAGATGGTCACCGCTGTCGCTCGCAACGTCGGCTTTTCCCACTCGCGCATGCTCGCGCGCCTCGGCGCCGAAAGTGAGACGTTCCTCGACGTCGTCGATGACCAGCTCGTCGGCAGTCTGATCAATCCCAACCGGTCGAGCTACCGCTACATGCTCGCGCGCATCTACGGCTTCGAGGCGCCGGTGGGCACGGCCGTGCTCCAGGCGCAGAACCTCGACGCGCACTTCGCGCGTCCGCGCATTCGCTCCGGCCGTCTCGCCGCCGATATCATCGCGCTGACCATCTCGCCGCAGGAACAAGCGCTGCTCGCGCGCCGCCACCAGGTGCCCGCGCTCCGCAGCGCCGGTGAGGCGCTCGGATGGATGTACGTTCTCGAGCGGCTCGCGCAGCGCGTCGCGCCGCTCGGCCGTCACCTGTACGACCGGCTTCCCAGCGAGCTCCTGCACGCCGGCAGTTACATGCAGAGCGCGAGCGAGCACTCGCTGTTCGGGCTCGGCGACGCGCTCGATCTGCTCACGCGCACGACCGCGATGGCCGATCGGATCGCCGCCGGCGCGAACGCGGGCTTCCGCTCACTGCACGCCTGGCTCGAGTCCACGCCCCCGTGGGACAGCTTCTAGCGCTACCCTGCGCGGAATGATCTCCTCCCGGATCGGGGCGCTCCTCGCGGCGGCCGGTCGCGTCGCCCTGGCGCCGATGGAGGATGTCACCGACGTCGTATTTCGCCGCGCGTGCCGCAGCGCCGGCGCGACGCTCTGCGTGACCGAGCTCGTCGGCGCGGAGCAGCTGATCGCGGACTCGCAGCTCGCGCGACGCAAGGCCGGGCTCGCGGCGGATGACCTCGCGACCGGGATCCAGATCTACGGCGCGGATCCGGATCTCCTCGTCGCCGCCGCGCGCATCGCCGCGCTCGCCCGGCCCGCATTTCTCGACGTGAACTGCGGCTGCTGGGTCCCGAAGATCGCCGGCCGCGGCGCGGGCGCCGGATGGCTGCGCGAGCCCGCCGCGATGATCGAGATGGCGCAGCGGATCGTCGTCGTGGGCCGGGATGCCGGCCTCCCCGTCAGCGTGAAGACGCGGATCGGCTGGGGCCCCGAATCGCACATGCCGATCGTCGACCTCGCCCGCCGGCTCGAGGACGTGGGCGTCGCCGCGCTGACCATTCACTGTCGCGTCGCGATCGCCGGGCACTCCGGCGCGGCCGATTGGGCCTGGGCGCGGCGCGCGCGCGAGGCCGTGAGCATCCCCGTGCTCGTCAACGGCGATGTCCGGACGGCGGACGATGTGGTGCGCGCCCTCGCCGAGACAGGCTGCGCCGGCGCGATGATCGGCCGCGGTGCGATCGATCACCCGTGGGTGTTCCGCGAGGCGCGCGCGCGGCTCGCCGGTGAATGCCCGGCCTCGCCGAGCGCCGGCGAGCGCGTGGCGATGTACCTCACCTTGCTCGCCGGGAACATCGCGCAACGCGGCGAGCGCCTCGGCCTCGGCGTCACGCGTCGTCACGCCGGCGTGCTCGGACCGCTCCTCGACAACGCCGTGCGCGCCGCGATCTATTCCGCGCCGACCTTTGCCGCAACGTGCGCGGTGCTCGACAGGCTTTTGCAGGCACGAAACAGTGCAGAAACATGCGGCGTGTCAGGCTCGGAGCATGCCGCAACCGTCGATCATCCAGGTTCACCATCGTGGTGATCGCGGCGTCGACGGCATCCTCCGGCTGATCGAGCTTGCCGCGCACGATGGTCCCGTCGAGACCATGCTGTCGGCGATGTGCGACGAGCTCGCGGCGATCACCGGCGTCGAGATCGCGAGCATCTACGTGCGCGAAGGCGAGCGCCTGGTCATGCGCGGCAACCACGGCTTCGCGGCCACCGCGATCGGCACCACGCTCGTCGTCGGCGAGGGCATCACCGGTCTCGTCGCCGAGTGCATGCGGCCCGTCTCCGCGGAGCACGCCGCCGCGGAAACCGCGTACAAGGCCGTCCCCGGTCTCGGCGAGGAACGGTTTCCCGTGTTCGTCGGCGTGCCGCTGATCGGCGCCGGCACCGTGATCGGCGTGCTCGTGCTGCAGCGCCGCGCCACGGCGTTCGCGACCGACGAGGTCACGCTCGCCACCGCGCTCGGCGCGCCGGTCACGCTCGCGATCGAGCGCCGCCTCGCCTCCGCTGCGCGCTCGGCCCGGCTCTCCGGTCTCGGCCACGTCCCCGGCGCCGTGCTCGGCCGCGCCGGCGTCGTTCCCACCACCACCGCGCTCGGTGCTCCGTCGATCGACCTCTGCAATCCCTCCGGGATTGCTGCGCGCTCCGCGTCCGTGGAGCTTGCGATGGAGCTCGAGCGGGCGTTCGGCCGGCTGCGCGAGGACCTCGGTCGCGCGATGAAGAAGCTCGCCGATTCGCAGGTCCCCGCCGTCGGCGCCGCGCTCGATCGTTTCGCGCTCCTCCTGTGCGATGCGCGCCTGCGCGAGCGGCTCCTCGCCGCCGCGGGCCAGCCCGACGGGCTGCGCACGGTCGCGAAGGAATACGCGCGCGCGCCGTTCAAGCTCGGCACGGTGCTCGAGTCGGCGGACCACGTCGCCGATGTGGAGGAGCTGTGCGTGCTCCTCGGCGATCCGCGCTCGCTGCGCCCGGGCTCGATCTGGATCGCGGATCGGATCAACGCGTTCGTGGCGATCGCCGCGGTCGCGCGCGGAGCCGCGGCGCTCGTCGCGAGCGATGCGGTCGCGCCCGCCGCGATCGCCGTCGCGCGCGCCGCCGGACTTCCAGTGGTGAGTGACGTGCCCGGCCTCTTCGGCTGGGCGCGCCCCGGCGATCTCCTCGCCGTCGATGGCGATAGCGGTGCGGTGCTCGTCCATCCGGCGCCGACCGATATCGAGAAGCTGCGGCGCGCTCGCTGATCCTTACGGTTCCTTGCTCTGCTTCGGACCGCGGCGCGGCACCTTCTCGGGGTAGCTCTCCTTGATCGCCTCGGATTCGTTGAACATCGCGAGGGTGCGCTGCTGCGCGCGCTCCACCAGGTCGAACTTGAACTGCTTCAGGATCTCGTTCGGCTCGGGAGCGGGGATGCGCTTGTCGTAGTCGGTCCAGATCCGCGGATCGTCCTTGCAGTGATACACGCGGCACGGTCGCGGCCGCACGGCGTGAACGGTGCAGAACCGCGTGTCGGGATCGTTGTGCACGCAGCGGCCGTCGCTCTCGCGCTGGCGGATCATGTACGGACGGCCGTAATCCCAGCGCACGATGCCCTCGTCGAGGTCCTCGGTGGACAGCGCGAACCGGAGCCGGCAGCAACGGGCCTGGCAGATCGGGATCAGCTCTTCGCACGGCGGCGACTCGCCGATGGCTTCGTACTTCGTCGTGCCGACGAGATCGAAGGACACGCCGTGGTCGTGATAGGCGTCGTTCGCGCGGACCTGCTGCAGATGGTCGTCGGTCGTCAGCGCGACCATGTTCTCGACCGTCGCGATCGGTGGACCGGCCGGTGTTCCCGGCGGCGCCGGCTTCGGCTCGACGCCGTCGAGGCGACGCGTGACTTCGTCGGTCAGCGCCACGACCTGGGCCGCGAGGTGAAGCAGCTGATCGCGCACCAGGAGATCGGCGGTGTTCAGCCCGCGGATCGCACGCTCGAAGTCACCGCGCGTGATCGGCGCGTCGCGCGGCGCGGTGCCATAGGTGTGCTCGTCGACGTCATCGTCGTTGGTTTCCCCCACGTCTCCGAGCGTAACACCTCACTCGACCGCGCCCTGCCAGAACCACCGCCGGCGATTGCGGTCGTAGTAGACCCACAGGCAGTCGCCGCGCTTCAGCTCGGCGTAGTGGTACTCGCGGTGCGCGCCCCCCGCGGCGCCCGGTTGCGTCCACCAGCCACCGGAGACAACGTACGGTCCGAAGATCCGCACGACCGCCCCGTGCTCGAGCCCCGAGAGCAACCAGCCGTCGTCGCGTACCTGGCGGACCTGCGGCGGCAGCGGTTGCGGGCGCGCGAGCATGCGGCGCACGAGTGGCCGCACCAGCACGTCGCTCGGCTTGGCCGTGACCACGTGGATCAGTCGCTCCCAGCCAAAGCTCGCCTCGGGCAGGTGCCCTTCACGCAGCACGGCGCGCACCACCGCATCGTCACCGAGCTCGGCGCGCAACTTCGCGAGCGCCTCGTCGGCGGCACGCAGATCGCGCCGCGGCTTGGACGCGAACAAGGCGAGCTGCTCGCGCGTGGCCGCCACGTCATCCGCCCACACGCGCACCGCGTTGACCGGCGCCGCCGGCGGCATGCCCGAGAGCCGGAGGTGAACGAGGCGCATCAGCGCGCGCGCATCGAGCGTGGCCTGCGCGGGCTTGATGCAATCGGCGCGCAGCTCGACCTTGCCCACGGTGTACTTGAGCGCGAGCTCGAGGTGCAGCGCGGTGACCGCACGGCCACGCGTTGCCAGCCGATCGAGCAGGCGATCGAGCGGCGCCTTGATCACGAACATCAGGCGGTCGACGTCGTCGTCTTCATCGTCGAGGAGCGCGCGCTCGTCGGGCGCCTCGGGCGGCGCGAGAGGCACCAGCGGATCCCAGCGCTCCCCGGCGGCGAGCTGGTACAGCCGATGCGCTTCGCGGCCGAAGCGCTCGAGGATGCCGCCGCCCGGAAGCCGCACCATCTGCCCGACCGAGGTCACGCCGAGCCGCGAGAGGGCATCGCGCAGCTTCGGATCGAGCTCGAGGCGCGCGAGCGGAACCGCGGCGGCCATCGTGCGCTCGTCGGCATCGCCGCGCAGCACCGTGACGCCGTGGCGCGTGGCGCGCGCGATCGCGTACGTGGCGAACCGCGAGAAGCCGACCACGACGGCGCCCTGAAACCCGTGCGCCGCGATCGCGCGCCCGATCGCCATGCCCCACACCGTGCCCGCGGGTCCGGTTCCGTCGACGAAGATCCTTTCGAGCCCTTCGCCATCGAGCCAGAACGTTCCCACCATCCCCTGGCCAATCTCGACGCGCGGCGACAGCGCGTGCAGCGCCGACCGCAGCTCCACGACCGCCGCCTCGATCTGCTCGGGCGGCACCACGCGCGCGCGCAGTCCGCTGCAGAGCGAGAGCGCGTGCGCGTACCGCTGACCGGTCAACACGCCCGTCGCCCGCGCGCGTTCGCAGGCCCACTGCACCACGCCTTGCGGCCGGTCCTCGTCGATCACGACGACCGGGTGCTCGCGCCACGCCGGCTCGGCTCTCCACACGATCTGCAGCGGCAGCGCAGGGAGATCGAGGCACGCGACGCGGGTCACTGTACAACTGTTCAGCTATCCAGTTCCGCTTGTCAATCCGAGAGGTTCATCCGGAGAGATCTCCTAGGATGCCGGCATGAAGGACAAGGTCATCGTCATCACCGGGGCCTCGCAAGGCATCGGCGAGAAGCTCGCCGAAGTCTGCATCGCCCGCGGCGCACGCGTGGTGCTCGCCGCGCGGACCGCCGATCCTCTGTCCGCGCTCGCCGCCCGCCTGGGTGATCACGCGCTCGCCGTTCCCACCGATGTCTCGAAGCGGGATGACAACGAGCGGCTCGCCGCCCGCGCGATCTCCGCGTTCGGCCGGCTCGATACCTGGGTCGCGAACGCCGGCCGCGGCATCTCGCGCCTCCCGTCACAGCTCACCGACGCCGACGTCGACGACATGATCGCGACGAACTTCAAGTCCGTGCTCTACGGCATCCAGGCCGTGCTGCCGCACTTCAAGGAGACCAAGCGCGGCCACGTGATCGCCGTATCGTCGATGCTCGGCAAGATCCCGTTCACGCCGATCCGCAGCGCCTACTCCGCCTCGAAGGCCGCCGTGAACTCGCTCATGGCCAGCGTGCGTATCGAGCTCCGCGACTTCCCCGACATCCACGCGAGCACCGTGCTCCCCGGCATCGTCGCGACCGACTTCGGCAAGAACGCGCTGCACGGCGGCATGGATTCGCGCGCCGCTCCGGGCGCCCAGCCCGTCGACGAAGTCGCGACCGTCATCGCCGACTGCATCGAGACGCCGCGCGCCGAGGTCTACACGCGGCCGCAGATGAAAGAATTCGCGGCGAAGTACTACTCGGCCGACGACGTCGCGACCATCGAGGCCGGCCTCGGCGGTCCGCCGCCCTCGCGCTAGGCCCAATGCCGATCGGTTAGCGGCAAGCCTCTGACGTTGCTCCGGAATTCCGGCAGTTGTCCGGAGGCCTGGTTTCGGAAGATCCGGAGGATCATCCTCCGAGTATCTTGAGCGACCTCGACGTGTGTTTCGCGGAAGCGCTGGCGTACACGGCCTCGGTAACGCCGGGCGTCTACACGACGTTTCGGCAGCGGCTTGATCCGGTGCTGATCGAAGAAGCGCTTGCCACGACGGGCACAGCCACGCTGCGGAAGCGGCGCTTGCCGGCGGAGCAGGTGGTTTGGTTGATCATCGGCATGGGATTGATCCGAGACCGGCCGATCGCCGATGTTGTTCGACAGCTCGACCTCGCGATGCCCAGTAGCGACGGCAGGCGGACCGTCGCGTCGAGCTCGGTCACCCAGGCGCGGACGCGCTTGGGCTCAGAGCCGATGGAGTGGCTGTTCGAGCGCACGGCGACACAGTGGGGTGACGCGAGCGCAGCCCGGGATCGGTGGCGTGGGCTGGCGCTCTACGGCATCGACGGGACCACCATCCGGGTGCCAGACAGCGACGACAATCGGGCACATTTCGGTGGGCAGGCATCGGGACAAGATCGCGACGGAAACGACCGTGGCCCAAGTGGTTACCCGGCGGCGAAGCTGGTGACGGTCATGGCGCTACGGTCGCACCTGCTCTCGGCGGCGTGCTTCGGGCCGTATGGCACCGACGAGCGGCAATATGCCAAAGCGTTGTGGAGCTCGATCCCGACGGACTCGTTGGTCCTCATGGACCGCGCGTATCTGGACGCGGCTGTGTTCCACGAACTGACCGCGACGAATCGGCACTGGCTGACGCCTGCGAAATCGACCTCGAGCTGGCGCGTGATCTCGAGCTTGGGCAAGGATGATCAGCTCGTCGAGATGGAGCTCAGCGGCGAGGCTCGCAAGAAGCACCCGCACCTACCGACGCACTTCGATGTCCGAGCCATTCGCTACCAGCGCAAGGGCTACCCACCGCGGACTCTGCTGACGTCGCTCGTCGACGCAAAGCGCTACCCGGCGTCGGAGCTGCGCGTCCTCTATCACGAGCGCTGGGAGATCGAGCTCGGCTTCGGCGAGCTCAAGACCGACATGCTCCAGCGTCTGGAAGCGATCCGCAGTCGCAGTCCCGCCACGGTGACTCAAGAGCTGTGGGGCTTGCTGCTCGCCTACAACCTGGTGCGGTTGGAAATCGAGCGCATCGCCGACGAGACCGGCGTGAAGCCCATCCGGATCAGTTTTGTCGCTGCGTTGCGCCTCATCATCGACGAATGGAACTGGTCGACGATCACAACGACGCCAGGAGCGATCCCAGGTCATCTCACGGACCTGCGCGACAAGATTCGTGTCTTCGTCTTGCCTGAACGGCGAAGCGAACGAGTCCAGCCCCGGGCCGTGAAGCTCAAGATGAGTAACTACGCTCGCAAACGCCCGACCAAATCGTCGTCGAGGAGTCGCGCTAAGTGAGCGGCATTGCGCCTAGGCGGCGACGAGCTTCGCGAAGTCGAAGCCGGTCACGATACCGACGGCTTCGCGATCGATACACGGGATGATCCGGCGGACCTCGAGGCGCCGGGCTTGCGCCGCGGCTCGATACACCTTCGTCGTGGCGGGTAGACACAGGAGCGAGGTGTCGAAGACCTCGTCGATGCGCGTATCGCGCGCCAGGTCCCGCGACTCCATGGCCTCGACCTGCGTGAACACGCCGACCGGCCAAGCGTCGTCCATCACGACCAAGCCGGTGACCCGGGCGTGCTCGAGCCGCTCGATCGCCATGCCGATGGGTTGCTGCGCGTTCACGCTGAACAGCGGGGTCGACATGATCTCGCGAAGCGGTCGCTCGATCTTCGCATCGACGACGGCCGACATCATGTCGAGCGTGCTGATCACACCCACGGGTTTGTGCGCTTCGACGACGAACACGCGGTGCACCCTGTGCTCGCACATCGTCTGCGCCGCCGACCGGAGCGTGGCCGTCGGCGAGATCACGATCGGCGCGCGACCGCTCTCGCGCATCAGATCGCCGACGCGCTTCTCGGGGAGTACCAGCGCGGATGCCTTGCGATGCGATCCGGCCTGGCTCCGACCCACGCGTACGAGATCGGTTCGCGAGATCACACCGACGATCGCGCCCTGGTCATCGGTGACGGCCAGCGCCGACACGCGGCGCTCGGCCAGCGCGATCGCCACCCGCGGGAGCATGGTGTCGGTGCGCACGCTCTCGACGTTGGAGGTCATGTATTCGGAGACGGAATGCGTGAAGATCATCGCTCCTTCGAAGTGCACGCGCTCTGCCAGCCGGGAGGCACGTTCCGTCCCGGATTTCGCGCACGGCTTGCATCCCTGCCTCGCGTTCGAGCAGGGATTGCGGCGCGCGGCAGATCCTCAGCGGATGGTGCGGACGCTCATCGCGCGCGCCACGCGGCGATGATCTGCGCGAGCAGCGCGAGGCGCAGGCCACCGCGGCCGATGGCGAGGGAGGCGGGCACGGGACCGTGGGTGGCGGCGTACTCGTCGAGGGTGCCGATCTTCGCGTTGTGGAAGCGATAGGCGGCGGCGCGCAGATCGAGGCACGGCGTGGGGAGCGTGCCGCCGGCGTCGCGGACGAGGGAGGTTCCGTAGTGGCCCCACGCGGCGACGATGTCGGTCGGTCGCAGCCACGCGGCGAGGTCGGCCATCACGGACTCGCGCGCGTCGCCCGCGAGGAGCTCGGCCTCGGTGAGGCCGGTGTGGTGCGTGGCGGTGGGCGAGAGCGGGCGCGTGGGAGCGACGACGCGCGCGAAGGTCTCGCCGGTGGCGGGGCGGTGGAGCATCAGGTGCACGAGCTCGTCGCGCGGCGATGCGCCTTCGGTGGCCGAGTTCGAATACGGCCAGGCGTTCGCTTCGCCGACGAGGAGCACGAGGTCATCCCAGCGCGCGAGCTCGGGCAGTGGGCGGCGCGGCGGGCCGGTGCGCGGCTGGCGCGGCGTGGAGCGACGCGGCGAGTGGGCCTGACAGGCGATCTGCGAATCGATCATGCGGCGCATCGGATCGAGCAGGGCACGGAAGCGCGCCGGGTCGCCCTCGAGCGCGCCGAGCACGTGCATGAGCGCTTCGATGGTGGAGCAGTAGTCGTCGCTCGGCTCCTTGCGGATGCGATAGATCGTGGGCTCGGGCGTGACGAACGCGTAGCGCGGCAGGGTCTGCAGCGAGGGGTTATCGCGGATCACGGTGCGCGCTTGCGACCACGTGCCGTCGACGACGACGAGCGTGACCGGGCCGGCCGGCGGCTCGCGCAGGATGTCCTTCGCGTCGGGGCCGGGGTAGAGGAGCACGGGCGGCGCCGCCGGGTTCGAGAGGTGCGGCGCGAGCTTCGGGTTCTCCGCCCAGCGCATCCCGACGAGGAGCGTGGAATTCGGCAGGCACAGGGTCGCCATGCGCGCGGTGCCGATCGGCATGAAGCGCTCGCGCGGATGCTGGAGGATCACGACCTTCGTCGTGGTCGGAATGTGCGGCAGCGCCGCGCAGTAGCAGACGGAAACGGGACGCAGGCAGCGCGTGCACAGGGCACGCGGTTCCCGCTCGGGTGCGAAACTCTGCACGCTTGTTCCTACCTCGATTCGGATAGACTGGGGAATGTGGGTGGCATCACCTTGGCGGTCGTACCGTCGGCGACGCCAGGGGATAGCCGTGCGGCGCTGGGAGAGCTGTGTACCGAGCTCACGAAGCTCCTCGGGCGGACGTGCACGTGCCTCCACCCCGAGAGCTACGGCGAGCTGACCGACGCGCTCGAGCGCGATCGCGTGCAGTAC
>Ga0247741_1001016_pt1 | contig 15456 bp, 14 predicted proteins | sample UWRJL213509R2_FD_180945 | JGI IMG/M metagenome (GOLD analysis project Ga0247741, IMG submission 180945) | Plant litter microbial communities from Arlington Agricultural Research Station in Wisconsin, United States - UWRJ-L213-509R-2 | ecosystem: Environmental > Terrestrial > Plant litter >... | reverse complement strand
AGAGAGCCAAGGCTAGAACGGCGCTTGAGACGAAAACGGAGTCACCGAGAAGGTCTTGATTTCACGTAGGGAATGCATACAACGTGAGGACAGAAGCGGGATGGATTGCGCGTACACCAGTTGCAGGATAGGCCAGACCGCTAACTAGGGAAGAAATGTGATTCGGAGGCATGGTCTGCATTGAGGCCTGAGGTACTACCCGGGAGCCATCCACACGTTCGGAATGCATTGAGATCGGCAGCAACTTCTAGCATGCTTCGAGAAAATTAGGATCTGGTGATCACGACCTGACCGCACAAGGAAAGTGCATAGTTAGCGGTACGCAACGGCAAAAAAAGTGAGGGAAAAAACCTACAATAGACCGCGGAAATGGCTTGGTTAATACTCAGCGCGTCCAGACGTCGATCTTGAATTGAATCGAGACAGGAAGGTCGTAGGCAACCATGACCCACGAAGCCACGTTGGCTAGGAGAATATCTGCAAACTCTGCCTCTGACGCGACACGACATGGCACTGTCCTGCCCAGTACCAACATCGCCTCTCGTAGTCGAGAACCTTGAAGCAAGACGAACGCGGGAAGTGCCATCGCAGTTGAAGCATCAAGACGCGAACGATGCAGAGGTCCCATTGAAGGAGGCCTGGATGTTCGTATAATCGTGTTGTGCGTCATGAACACTGACGGGTTCGTATTTGAAGATTTGGCGGCTGCAAAGGTGGAGGGCCTAGTCGCGTCGACGATTGACGAAAGTTTAGCGTACGCCACCCTTCATCTCCCGCTGCCGACGTCGAACTTGTTGTCGAGACTCGGTTCGCATCCACCACCCTCGATGATGCCAAGCAGCGAGACCTCAGCTATCCGTCTCCTGACTGCTTCCCTTGTTTGAAGCATCCCTTTCACGCTCCAGTTACCAACCTATCCTTCGTCGTTGTGTCCAATGTTCCTTGAGTGGACGATGAAGAGGTCTGACAGGGCCAGAGGGTGTGTTGATGTTTTGATTGTATTGGCCTGGTGATTGAGGAGTAAGAGTAGAGGCGCCTTGATTGCATGGTGTGTACACACGAGATGGGCTGCGGCAGTTGGAGGGCAGGCACCGGGGCGGTAATCGAAAGTGTGGTCTGTTGAGATCCAACAGGTAGAAAACCCATTCCAATGGCACAGAGTCGTAGTGGGAGACGAAAATATTGAGAGCTGGATTGGCCAAGCGAAGACAGGACTGAGTACTTTGAAACGCCGCCAAAGTGTTCCCACAGTTGCCGCTCTCAAACATATGACGTGACTGCGGCGCTTTAATTTTGCCGAGATTAGGCGCCTGTCGCACCGCACTCCCACATGTTCTAGATCTCTTGATGAGTTTGAACAGACCCTACGAAATTCAAAGCGTGAGACACCCTGTCAACGGCAGTGTCTGTCAAATGAATGCTAGGACACAGCCTTATCTACGCAAACTCGGTGGACGGTGAGATAACACCCCCACCGATCTCAGAGACCACCCACCACTATGATCCTGCTTCTACTGTTTGCTTACTTTGCCCACAACGCCACTCAAGCCCTGACCATCCCGCTCGAGTGTGAATATCAGAGCGACGCTCTATTCCCGCGACTCGGCGACCAGTACTTTGACGATCGAACCGTATGGAGCATCGTCTGGAGCTGTCTCGCCACACTATTTGCCTGCAGCTGGGTTGCAGTACATCCCAATGTTCCGCGAGCAACAGATAGTGAAGCTTTGATTCTAGGGAGGAGGTTGGCCACGATGGGATATATGCTCCTTGCTCCAGAGTTGGTTATTTATTGGGCAGCACGGCAGTACTTTAGTGCGAAGGAGATTGCAGTTAAGCACCGACGTGAAGGTATGCAAGATACAACTGCTTATTATGTTTGCGACTGACTGGTTACAACAGGCAGAGAATGGACAACGACACACGCATTTTTTGTCATCATGGGTGGCTTCACCCTGCACGACGCCGATAAATCGTTCCTCCGCGTTCTGGATGAGCGCACACTCGAGGAACTAGATAAGGCAGGGGAAATCGAATGGCCGACCATCACAAAGAAGGAGATACAAGATCGCAGCAAGGCAGATATATTCTCCAAAGGCATAGTCCTCATGCAAACGACATGGTTTATTGTCCAATGCATCAGTCGGCTTGCTACCAAGCTTGCTGTCACTGAGCTTGAGACCGTTACCCTTGCTTTCGCGGTGCAGAATGCAATTACGTACTGGCTTTGGTGGGATAAGCCATCCGATGTCCGATGCGCTGTACCAGTCTACCTCAAGTCAGCAGAGTCTTCAAACCCGAAGGTGTCTCAGGCGCGTCAGAAACGTGATACAAAAATTTCCATGGCCACTAAACAAGATGGTTTCCTTGCATCATTCAGATGCTCATTTGCAGGCAGGTGCAATAAACGCGGTCTCACCCTCACCATCCTCTACACCTTTCTCTGGGCACCAATAAAATTCATCTTAGGTCCTCTTGTGATCATGTTGGAACAAGATAGAATTCCCAACAACGATACCGCTCGAGTCCCAACATTCTACTCCCCTACAGAGGAGAAGAAGGTCCTTGGATTTGAACCCTCATTCTGGACCATGGTTGGCATGGTAGTTCTTTTTGGGGCCATCCACTTTATACCCTGGTCATTCACCTTTCCGACTGCTGCTGAAAAGTTGCTTTGGAGGGTATCCGCAATTGCGATCACAGGTGGACCCTTACTTCCTGTGTTTCTGGCCCTATGGGCCAGTCACTCCATCTTGAACTCCATCTTGAACTCTATCGCAAACTCCATCTCAAACTCCATTTTAAACACCATCTGGAACACCATTGTGAACACCATCTCAAATTCCATTTTGAACACCATCTGGAACTCCATCATGAAATCCATCTCGTATTCCATCTCATACTCCATCACAGAAATCTTGGTCGCATTTGTGGTCGTCACACTGCCAGCAGCATACATAATCTCACGGATTATCCTGCTGATCCTACCTCTTATGCTACTACGTAATTTACCTCCTACAGCCCTTCACGAACTAAAGTGGTCTGAATTCTTTCCTCACATATAATCAGTATCCATACCATATATACTTAGAGTTTTAGACTCATTTTGCATATGTACGTTTTCACCCTAATTACTACCTTATATATCGACACGAGCATTCACTTCCATCCTCTTGTCGTACACGGGGTGGCCCAAATACCAACCATTTGTTGCAAGGGTAGGAGGTAGGTACTAATTTGTAGACCCCCCGTTTTAACACTGGAGAGGTATGGATTTTCACGTTCTAGGTACGCATTTGAGAAATTCGCAGGTGCAACTTAAAAATATTTGTACATAGATTGAGTCACTGAGGCAGACGATCCAGCGTTCGTCGACTTCGGCAGCGAACTTGACATTCCCCTCCCACAAACCTGCAGCAAGCCCAGGCACACATCCTGCGTCAGTCTCCTGGCCACTTTCGTCTTCTCCAGGGATTATTTTTGCAAAGCCTATCTCCAGGGTGACGATGCATCTGATTCTAAGCAAAAGTAGCGCAACTCAACGTTACGAGAAGATATCATATGCCAAGCCATTGATATCATAGGCTTGGTGGTTCATGCGAACGAAGTCGACACCTGGGACACGTAGTCGGAGACGAGACCCATGAGCATAGCGCTAGTGTCGAACAAAGGTGGAGCGGATTTTGCAGAGGCAGGAAATGAAGGGCTAGAATAGAAGATATATGGTCGTTAGTGAACGTACAGGAAAGAGAAAGTAGGAGATGGCGCTCACCGCCTAATCGATTCATAATGAGGATATCCTGAATTCTTGATGGAGTTGGATGTCGTCACATGTAATCCGAGTCGTACCATTCGAAGACACCTTGAAAACATGATAGGTGAAGGACCTCTGGAAGCCAAGTCGTGACGTATGCTATGCTTGAAGACGATAGTAGGCAACGAGGAAGGTAGCGGCCAATGACCTATGACGTGAGCCAGCGTATCGTGCGGACCTAGCGCCTTCACTTTCCAGTGGTGTCCGAGTGTGACATACTGCAGACGCCGAGCAGAAGTCAAATTTTGTTTGTTGAAAGTGCAAGTCTTCACGGCGGAAGGAGCGTGCGGACGCAGATATACGCAAGGTTGCAATGTTGTATAGATATACAAGTCGGAGGACAATGCTGCTACAGGGAGTGCATATATACGCGTCGTCTAAGAAGGTTCAAGATTGTCAGATACAGGTTATGAGGAAAGAGATAAACAATACGAACGACTTGGGGAACGTAGAAAAGAACTATATTCTTGGTGCGAACAGAGGTTCAACTTGCGTATCAGGCCCGATCTTGAGGCGGCGTGAGCAGTCAACATGAACCCCAAGATGTTTGTAAAGCGATTTGATAGAGTTTGCTGGCTTGAGTCCGTGGTCTACACTTGTGTACGAGTCGTGATTGTTATTCCCGAGATTGGAAGAGTGGGGAAAGGCGGCAGTATGTTGCAACAGCTATCCTTCTCTTGTGAGAGTTGGAGCGATAGCGACCCGGAAGATAGCTAGCATGCTCCGAGAACGTTCGAGATGAGACCTAGAAAGGGGACTATGCGGTTAGCGACACGCCACAGCAGAATTAGAAGGAAATTAGAAGGAAATGAAACGCACGATGTCGTACTGGAGAAAGCTTGGTCGATAGACAGCGTAGCTGAACGATCTCGAATCAAATCCAATCGAGGTAGGAAGCTGGAAGGCAACATGGCCCCCGAAAAGAACTTCAACCAGCGGATGAGCAACACCCAGATCGCCCAGCCCGCCGCCTCAGAAATACCTCACTTGGTCCTGCCTAGTACCGACATCGCCTCCTTGTAGTCGAGAATCTTGAAGCGAAGTCGGCTCAGAACGGAATGTCATTTCAGCTGAAGCAGCGAAGATGTGAACGACGCCAAGAAAACATCTGGCGGCCTTCCGTTTCTGCACCAGAGAAGTCTGGATATTCATATAGTGGTGCTGGCGCGTCGTGTATGGGTTCGCATTTGGACATTATCCAGCAGCAGACTGGAGTGGGGGCCAGGTCGAGTTGACGATCAACGGAGGTTGAGCAGCAGAATCGGGCCATCCAGCGTCGACCGATTCTGACGTTGTGGTCGTCGAAGCAAGTGTGGCGCTGCATCGACTACCAGTACCGGTATGCTGACCGTTTTCCTCGTATGGAGATTTCTTTCCTTTCTCCAAGGAATCCTTTGTCCTGTGTCCAACATTCCGCGAGTGGATGATGAGGGCGTCCGACGTTTCGATCCTCTCGGCCAGATGGTCCGCGTAAGATTGGCAAGGCGCATGTGCGGATGCGGTTGGTGCCTACGATGGCTAGGACGTGGAAAATGGTTGAGGCCAAGAATCGTGGCGCACAGGAGCACTGGACCTCAAATGTGACTTTGCGGAGCGGCGAAGTGCTGATCTAGAGTAGAAGGCTTGGATATCAGCACTTGGGATTCGATGAGAAGGACGAAATGTATCTCACCTCATAAAGAGATGCTGGCCGCACGTTAATCGGCATCGCGAACCTCCACCCTTCCACTAGAAATAGGGCTCTTAAACCAAGACTGACGCAGTAACACGCGCTTGAGGCTTCTGAATCCGCAACACATACAGGCGCCTACGACGCGCATTACGGGAGGCAGTAAGCACGCGCCAATGGCGATAAGTGGGGATGGTGTCGCGGTTTGAAGAGCCGGGGCTTCTAGAATAGTGCTTGGCACATAACAGAGTCACCGGAGGAGGTTCGAGATTCGGACCTGGGAATGCGCACAATATGACGATAGAGGCGGGGTGGATTGCGCATGCACCGATTGGCGGATATGCCAGACCACTAACTGGGGCGAAAAAGTGGTGGCAGGAATCGGAAGCATGATCTATGGAGGTCAGAGGCGGGGAACAGAGGCGGCTGAATGAATGGCGTCATGGATCGGCGAAAAGACTATGGAAGTTGAAGCTCTTTGAATACAAGCGATAGGACGGAGAAGAACGATTCAACACAAACCTCCTCTTAGCGCATACTTGTGTGAGTACGAGCTTCGTGATTGATGTTTGCTGAGGGATTTTTGATGGGCTTGGGAGATGGATTGGTCAAGAAAGAGGCGGAAAATGCGAGGGGCATTGAGTACTAGGAGTGCTAGTGAATACCAAAAAGATGCCAGGTCGAGGACGAGGTTCAAGCTTTCGAGGAGTGGCGGCAGACCGGGCCTTTGTGTTCACACGGTTACATCAACAAGCCCAACCTCAAACCGTGGCGATACCGCCTACCCCAGGACCGTGGAGAAATGGGTACGTTGATCCTTCAAGGTATCTTCACTTCGTCCTTTTGAAAATGCCATAAAATGCCATAGATAATACCGCCCCACCCGCAGCAGGAGACGTGTTTCTTGCTAAGGAACCCAATCAGTCGCCGTCATTTATAACCAATGATGAGGGTGGAGACACCACTAGTGATCTGCAGGTCGATCATGACGGTCGAAGCGCTACAGCTTTAGATCCTGCGTCCGAGACTCCTGGACCCATTGAGGGCAATCAGCATACGCTCGATAGCATGGTGTCTGACGAAGATCATTTCGAGAGGACAATGCGTCAGTCGGCAGAGAGAGGTAGTGAAGGTCTCGATAGAAATGCGAATCTCAGGCTCTGTATAACGGGTGAGTTTGTTGGCCAATCAAATCTCCTTATTTTGAAGACCGTAATCGTCAGACCTCCGAGTTCAATGTGCAACGGAAAGGCCTGACTTTCCACCCCTCAACTCAGTCAAACTCGTCATTTTTGGATCTGGAGTCGAGGAGGGGAAGGTTTTATTGCTGGAAAAGGACTCTCCACAGACATGGAAGCAGCCGTTGCCTGTTGAACTGTAAGGATTCAATGGCAAATAATTTTACTTTTGGGTTTTATAATAACGTCGCCTCGTTTCAGACCGAATGTGGCCAGTTTTACAGTTGTGGCTACATCTGAAGAATTGACGGACTTGGCGTCCATCATTTTGACAAGAGATGAATTGGCTTCAAGGTTAGAAACCCGTAAGCGTATAATCTGGGTTCTACTCGAACAATTGCTGAGTGGAGTTCGATACGGTAAATTATCAGAAACCACGAAAACCTTCACTTCTGCGGCGGGTGTACCAGCACTCAAATTGACATTTCTGGTTACCGAAATTCCTCCAGAGGAACATATAAAAGACGGGGAGAATGGTAAGCTCAAACTGCAACTTTGAAGGAACAATTCAGGTATTTAAAGATATGCAGCGCAGGAATTATTTTACCGTGGAATTGAGTCGTTTGAACGCTTTGAACGCACAGGCAATCTGTCCGACATCTTGGAGGCCGTCTCTATCCAGCAGCGAGCCGTTGAAATCGCCCCCGATGGCCACCCTAACATGCCAGGATGGCTGAATAACCTCGCAATTTCATTTCATAGCCGCTTTGAACGTACAGGCGAACTTTCTGACCTCTCAGAGGCCATCTCAATCCAGCAGCGGGCATTTCAACTCATCCCCAATGACCACCCTTACATGCTGCCCATGCTGAATAACCTTGGACATTCATTACAAAGTCGCTTTGAATATACCGGCAACGTCTCTGACGTCTCAGAAGCTATCTCAGCTCAACAGCAGGCAGTTCAACTCACTCCAAATGACCATCCTGATATGCCGTCCATGTTGAATAACCTTGGAATTTCGTTTCAGAGCCGCTTTCAACGTACAGGCGACGTCGCTGATCTCCTTGAAGCCATCTCAAACAAGCAGCAGGCGGTTCGACTAACCCCTGATGACCATCCTCATATGCCGTCCATGCTGAATAGCCTTGGAAGCGCATTACACAGTTGCTTCGTACGCACCGGTAATGTTGCTGACCTCTCAGAAGCCATCTCAATCCAGCAGCAGGCAGTCCAGCTCACTCCCGATGGCCACCCTGACATGCCTTTAAGGTTAAATAACCTTGGAAATTCGTTTCAGACTTCCTTTCAACGTACAGGAAATATTACTGACCTCTCGGAAGCCATCTCAAACAAGCAGCAGGCAGTCCAGCTCACCCCCACTGGTCATCCTCGTATGCCATCCATGCTGAATAATCTTGGAATTTCCTTGCAGAGTCGCTTTCAATGTACCGACGATGTTGCCGACCTCTCGGAAGCCATCTCAATCCAACAACAGGCAGTTCGACTCACCCCTAACGGCCACCCAGACATACCTGGATGGCTGAATAATCTCGGAATGTCATTTCAAAGCCGCTTTGGACGTACGGGCGATGTCACTGACTTGTCGGAAGCTATCATGATCCACCAGCAAGCAGTCCAGCTCACTCCTGATGGTCACCCCCACATGCTACTCATACTGAATAACCTTGGAGATTCGTTTAAGAGTCGCTTCGAATATACAGGCGATGTCTCTGACATCTCGAACGCTATCTCAGCCCAGCAACAAGCGATTCAACTCACTCCCGATGGCCACCCTCATATGTCATACATGTTGAATAGCCTTGGAACTGCATTGCAGAGTCGCTTTGGACGTACCGGCGATGTCGACGACCTCTCAGAAGCCATCTCAATCCAGCAGCAGGCAGTCCAGCTCACCCCTGATGGCCACCCCGACATGCCATCGAGGCTGAATAACCTTGGAGTTTCATTTCAGCATCGCTTTGGACGTATAGGCAATGTCTCCGACCTTTCGGAAGCCATCTCAAATAAGCAGCAGGCAGTCCGACTGACCCCCGATGGCCATCCTCAGATGCCAGCAAGGCTGAGCAACCTTGGAAGTGCATTTCAGAGTCGCTATGGACGTACCGGCGATGTCGCCGACCTCTCGGAAGCCATCTCAATCCAGCAGCGGGCAGTTCAGCTCATTCCTAATGACCATCCGGATATACCTCTCATGTTGAATACCCTTGGAAATTCATTTCAGAGTCGTTTCCAACGTACAGGCGACGTCGCTGACCTCTTGGAAGCCATCTCAAATAAGCAGCAGGCGGTTCGACTGACCCCTGAAGGCCACTCTGACATGCCATCAAGGCTAAATAGCCTTGGAATTTCACTGCAAAGTCGCTTTGAACGTACAGGCGATGTTGCTGACCTCTTGGAAGCCATCTCAAACAAGCAACAGGCAGTTGAGCTGACTCCCGATGGCCACCCTGACATGCCGTCGAGGCTGAATAATCTCGGAAGTGCATTGCAGAGTCGCTTTGGGCGTAACGGCAATGTCGCTGACCTCTCAGAAGCTATCTCAACCCAGCAGCGGGCAGTCCGGCTCACACCTGATGGCCACCCTGACATGCCATTTCAGCTGAATAACCTTGGAATTTTATTCCAGAGTCGCTTTGAACATACAGGCAATGTCTCTGATCTCACGGAAGCCATCTCAATCCAGCAGCGGGGAGTCGAACTTACCCCTGATGGCCACCCTGACATGCCCAAGCAGCTGAATAACCTTGGGGATTCGTTGCTGCGTCGGTTCAAATGTACAGACAATCTCGCCGATATTCGTACCGCCACATTGACTTTTCAAAAATCTGCCACGAGCTTTGGTCGTCCATTTCCACGCTTGAGAGCTGCTCGACGATGGGCACAGCTCTCAATGACTCATGATCTTCTGCACCCTCTGACGGCTTATGGGGTTGCAATTGATCTCGTCTCTGAAATCGCGGGTATGGACCGCACCATTGAGCAGCGCCACGCACATCTCATCGAGATCTCAAGTTTAACCACATCCGCAACTTCAGCCGCCTTTACTCTAGGTGATATCAAGAAGGCTCTTGAATGGCTTGAACAAGGTCGTTGCCTTGTCTGGATACAACTCAACCAACTTCGCACACCCACGGAGCATCTTCGTGCATATGACAAAGACTTGGCCCAACGGTTCTCGAATATCTCAGCCGCGTTGGAGGCATCTGGGTCCCGCCGTGGATCCGGAGGCCTCGGTGTAGATGCTACAATGTCAGAGAAAATCAGCTTACAAGACGAAGCTCACCTTCACATCAAGCTTTCTCGCGAATGGAGCGAGCTACTCGACGACATTCGCCACATTCCCCAATTTCACAACTTTCTTCGACCACCTCAGACGTCAGATCTCCTGAAACACCTTCCACTGGACGGCATCGTAGTTCTCGTCAATGTTTATAAAACCCGCTGTGACGCCTTGGCTCTCATCTCCGGCATTGGAGCCCCCACGCACATCCCTCTCGATTTCACTCACGAAGAGGCGTCTAGGCTGAGAGAGCGTTTGTATCACTTCCTTTCGTCCCATGGGGTTCGGATGCGGGAAGGTGATCGTGGCATACGCCCAGCTCCGCGTCCTGATGCCGAAAATCAGAGTGAAATTCATTTCGTTCTCGGGACACTCTGGCTGCGTGTGGTAAAGCCAATCCTAGATGGTCTTGCCTTCTCTGTGAGTGTTTCTCAGTTCATGGTATATCATTCATTAATTTTTTTTCAAGTCTATTCCCCTGCCTGAACCAGCCCGTATCTGGTGGTGTCCAACTGGTCCCCTTGCGTTTCTTCCGCTCCATGCTGCTGGAATTTATCGTCAGAATGGGCGGTCTCCACCTGGCTGCTGCATTTCCGACTTTGCAATCTCCTCCTATACACCTACTGTCAGCTCGCTTCTCCATAAGCTCAAAGAAACTGCCCATCTACGAGAACCCGCATCGTCAAAGCTCCTAATCATTAGTCAACCAAACACCCCAGGATGCAATCCGATCCCGGAAACCACGAAGGAAATGAGTTGTATTTGGGAAGCGATCGGGACATACAAAGGCGAATGCCATCGTCTTGAAGGAGAATCTGCATCGGTTAGCCGAGTTCAAATCGAGATGAAATCATATGGTTCAATTCACCTTGCATGCCACGCCAGCCAGTCTCTCGAACATCCTCTCAAAAGCGGCTTTTACCTCCATGACGGACGGCTCGAGCTTTCTGACATCATGGAGCAGAAGTTTGCTGTTCGCGAGCTGGCATTCCTATCGGCTTGTCAGACAAGCACCGGTACTGAGAAGCTTTCAGAGGAGGCTGTTCACCTGGCGGCTGGGATGCTCGCGGCTGGATATCGGAGTGTAGTGGCGACTATGTGGTCCATTAAGGATCAGTATGGCCCCGTTATAGCGGAAAGTTTCTACAAGGATCTTATGGAGAGGGGGAAAACTTCAGGAAAACCGGGACTTGACAGCAGCAGTGCTGCACACGCCCTCCACCATGCTATACAAGATGTTCGAGATAAACTTGGTGATTCGGAGCAAGGCCTTTTGACATGGGTTCCATATGTTCATTTCGGCTATTAATTTCTTTCTTTTGTTCTTTTTAAAAACTTTAGTTCCTAGTCTATTACATTGCTATCGAAGGTTGATATGGCTGCATAAGTATCGACGACCTAATGATTCTTGCAGACTCAACAGCTTTAGATGGATGGTACGAGGAAAAGCATATGCCTTGATACTAGTACTGGATGGAGATGAATAAGACACGTCCTCATCTCGAGCACTCTGACTCATCCATAAGATCCTTGTCCGCTTCTGTCTCCCGCCGCGCATACCTGCTTCAAGTTCAGGAGGTGAGTGAACTTGAAGGTAAGTGCATAGTTAGTGGTACGCAACGGCAAAAAAGTTGAAGGAAAAGGAACGTACAATACACCGGGGAAATAGCTTGGTTGGTACTCAGCGCATCCAGACGTCGATCTTGGATCGAATTGAGGCAGAAAGTTAGTAGGCAACCACGACCCACGAAGTCACGCTGGCCAGGGGAATATCTGCAACACCCAGATCGCACAGACTCTGCCTCTAACACGACCCAACTCCGTCCTGCCCAGTATCAACATCGCCTCTCGTAGTCGAGAATCTCGAAGCGAGACCAACCCGGAATGAAGTGCCATCGCAGTTAAAGTATTAGGAAGCGAACGATGGGAGAGGACCTTGTTCCACAGTGGAGAGGACTGGACGTTCATATAACCATGTTGGCGTGTTGTGGACACTGGACGGGTTTGTATTTGAGGATTTTGCAGCCTGAGGTGGGGGGAATACGTCGCGTTGACGATTGACGGAGGTTAAGTAGCACAACATCCTCCATCTACCGCCTCCGACGTCGAGCTTGTTGCGGGCCTCAGTTCACGTCGACCGCCCTCAACAATGCAAACTAAGGCCTGGGCTATCTGTCTCCTGACCACTTCCCTTGTATAGAGCATCCCTTTTGCGCTCCAATGTATCGTTCGTCCTTGTGTGCAATATTCCGCGAGTAGACGATGAGGAGGTCTGACGGGGCCGGAGGGTACGTTGACGTTTCAATCGTATCGGCCTGGTAATCGACGAGTAGGACTATATGCGGGTGTAGTTGGTACCCACGATGACGAGAGCCTGGCTTTGACGTTGGTGGCGACTTCGGAAGGTATTTATCACACTTCGAGAACGCTGGGATCTCGTTCATCACGACTTGACCTGGTAAGTGGTGTGCGTGGTCAGCGGTACATAACGGAAAAGTAGAGGGATAAGAAACATACAGTAGACCACTGGAAGTAGCTTGATGGATCGATAACCCGGCTGAACTTCGGTCTCGAATTGAGGCAGGGTGTTGGAAGGCAATAAAATCCTGAAAGTCACTTCAGCCAGTCCCACATCTGCAGCACCCAGATTGCACAGATTCTGCTTCTGATAAAACCCGACTGTGTCCTGCCCAGTGCCAGCATCGCCTCCTGTAGTCGAGAATTTTGATGCGAGACTAGCACGGAATGGAATGCCACCACGGCTGAGTCGTAGAAGACGTGAAAGACGCAAAGATACCATTTAACGGTCCTTGGTTTCAGAACTGGGGAGGTCTGGACGTTCGTACAATGGTGGCACCTCGTGGATGGGTTCGAATCTGAGGATCTTGCAGCTGGCCAAAGTGGAGGGCCTATGTCATGTCAACGATTGACGAAGGTGAAGCAGCAGGCGATCCAGCAACTACCGACTCCGATGCTGAGCCTGTTTTCGTCGGATCCTGTTTCATTCCTCAACGAACCCAAGGCAATTATGCCTCGAGTAGCCGAGTTCTGACCGCATTCCTCAATCAGGTATCCCTTTCATCTTCCATTTTCCGATGAATCCTTCAACATTGTGTCCAGTGGCTGATGACGAGGCCTGATGAGGCCACACGATGGGCCGAAGTTTCGAGCGCTGGTAATACGCGGCGTGCGATTAGTATATGCGGATCTGGTCGGCGGCTGCGACTGGCAGGCTTTAGAAGATGGTCGAGGCCAAGAAGTGTGGCGCACAGGACCAGTGGACCTCGCTGGTGTATTTTCAGAACTGTGAAACGCTAAACTAGAGCAGAAGAGTCGCATCAGTGTGTGGGAGTAGATGAGAAAGAGGAGACCCAGCTGACCTGAGGGTTTTAACGCTTAGTGTACGACCATTGGACATCACGAACCACCCTCTCTCCATGGCCACTGGACATTGGGCTCTGGGACGAAGATTGATGTTCATGAGGAAGATTTGCGTGAAGGGGTTGGAAATTAGCGTATTCCTGATGGCAGGTGGTAGTTGATGTACTAGAAATGTGGGGTATCGTAGACGCCACGGCACCTGGCAAGAATGGTGGTCCATGTTGAATATTGAGACGTCAAGTGGCAGAGTGCGGTTGCGGCAGGAGAGTCGTTCGAGGTCCACCAATGATCAAGGTGGGCTGTAATAGTCGGAGGGCAGAGATAAACCGCTAACTGAGTCGTATTGGAAGAATGGGCTAAGGTTGACAACGTTGAACGTTGAACGTTTATTGAACCGGGCCGCGATATTCTCACAGTGGTCAAATATTTATGACGTCAACTGGGCGCTTTGATTTGCCGAGATTAGGCGCCTGTGGCACAACAGCAAACTGAAACCATAGGCACTTATTCGCACAAGCTGACTCCCATATGTGTGATATTCGAACCTTTAAATGGATTTGCAGGGACCCTATAAATTCCAATGTGCGAAATACCTTGGAAACGGCGGTGCCTGTTATAAGAATGCTGTGATACAGCCTCATCCACGCGCAGGTGCGATGGTAAATAAATTAAATGGACAGTAAGATAATACCCCCACCAATCGTACAGACCACCACTATGATCCTGCTTCTACTGTTCGCTTACTTTGCCTACAACGCCACTCAAGCCCTGACCATCCCGCTCGAGTGTGAATATCAGAGCGACACTCTATTCCCGCGACTCGGCGACCAGTACTATGACGATCGAACCGTATGGAGCATCTTCTGGAGCTGCCTCGCTACACTCTTTGCCTGCAGCTGGGTTGCTGTACATCCCAACGTTCCACGAGCAACAGATAGTGAAGCTTTGATTCTCGGAAGGAGGTTGGCTACGATGGTGTATATGCTTCTCGCTCCAGAGATGGTGATTATGTGGGCCGCACATCAACATTTTACTGCAAAGGAGACTGTAATCGAGCACCAAGGGAAAGGTGTGCAACCTACAACCATATATCAGATTTGCGACTGACTCATTATGATAGACAAAGAACGGACAAGGACACACGCATTTTTTGCCATCATGGGTGGATTCGCCCTGCACCACGCCGATAAATCATTCCTCCGTGTTTTGGATGAAAGCACGCTCAAGGAACTGGACGAGGCAGGAGAAATAGAATGGCCGACCATCACGAAGAAGGAAATCCAAGATCGGAGCAAGGCCGATATATTCTCCAGGGGGATAGTCCTCATACAGACAACATGGTTCGTCGTCCAATGTATCAGCTGATTTGCCACCAAACTCGCTGTCCCTATGTACATCCCGGTTTAACCTACTTTCTATCTAATTATGCGCCGCCATTTAATCTCTGTGATAAATGTATTAGCGCTGGTGATCGGCTCCGAGATAGACGTCCTGAAACATGGATAGCTCGTCGAAAGAGTTGTTCACTAGCCCGGGTCAAAGGCGTGGCCGCAGCGCCTGGATGCTCCCGGACCCCGGTGTTCAGCAATGGACCGTACCGGGTAACACCTCACCTCACCTCACAGAGCTAGAGGTGGTGACCCATGCCTTCGCAGTGCTGAATGGAATCACGTACTGGCTTTGGTGGGATAAGCCATCCGATGTTCGGTGTGCTGTGCCCGTCTACTTGAAGTCAGCAGTAAAGTCATCAAACTTGAAGGTATCCAAAGCACGTTGGCAACGTGATACAAAGATTTCTATATCCAACAGCTCCATTCAGGTGGCTACCAAACGAGACGGCATCGTCGCATCGTTCAGGTGCTCATTTTCAGGCGGGCGCAAGAAACACGTTCTCGTCCTCACCATCTGTTGAAATCAGCTAAGCGGCCGACGACGAATCAACACAAGGGAAAAGGTATATTCCGGTTGACCTCGGTGAGCTCATGAGGCAAACGGATGGGGAACGACATGCAAGGTAAACTACTTAAATACGAGAAACTGTACCTACGAAAAAATACTTACTAATAAGGAGTGAAACAAAAGGTAACTGACAGGCGAGAAACTAATCGAG